>Ga0182745_1000309_pt1 | contig 57889 bp, 52 predicted proteins | sample eDN3rd30CKraftBY_FD_128523 | JGI IMG/M metagenome (GOLD analysis project Ga0182745, IMG submission 128523) | Enriched backyard soil microbial communities from Emeryville, California, USA - eDNA 3rd pass 30_C Kraft BY (version 2) (version 2) | ecosystem: Environmental > Terrestrial > Soil >... | reverse complement strand
GAGCGCGCCCCTCGTCAGAGGCAGATCTTGAGGCAACGATATAGCCAAGATTGGGAATGATGTCAAGAACAAAGTGAGAACATAACGTTGCCCTGCGGCCCTCTCCCCATTGCGGGAGAGGGTGGCCTGCACGGCAGGCCGGGAGAGGGGCCGTGCTCGCCCCTGACGCCCCCTCTCCCGGCTCACTGGCGTTCGCCACCCTCCCCCGCAGAGGGGGGAGGGTTCGCGCGACGCGTCATGGCCGCACTTGATGCGGCCACCCACGTCTTCGAGAACCGCGGCGCTGCCAAGACCTGGGTGCCCGGGACAAGCCCGGGCATGACGGCGCGGGTGTCATTCCTGGTTCGGTCATGGCGAGCGGGGCGCTTTTGGAATCGCGATCACCGGAACGAGTCCGGGGGATGACGATGGAAGAAGTGCCGCGCTTCACCGCATTGGCACCAACAGACGGATCAGCTCCGGAGAGGTGATGACGTATCAAGGCGACCATAGCCAAGGATCTTACGCCATGTAATAACAGATATGAGCCACAGGAGACACATGGCGAAACTGCCTAAAGACTGGCGAGTCTTTGCGAGGGACGATCCCGCCGATGAGTTTCGCCGCTACAAAGCGCTCGTGGCTCGACACAAGACAGACGAAGCGCGACGCACACGCATCCGCCGCATACGCCAACATCTCGGCCAAGGAACCGTTTGGTGCCTGATCGTCACCGGCCTTGGCCTTCTCGGCTGGCGCATGCTGAACCTCAAGCCCCTGCCCCCGCCACCTCCGCCGAGCGCTTGGCCTGCCGAGATCCGTGCGAAGCACATCGCTGCTCGCAGAAGCTGCGAGGCGGCCCGCGCAGAGGGCCTCGCACCGGCCACGCGCGGCTATCCAGGGTATTGGCCCCATCTCGACGGGGACAACGACGGAGTGGCCTGCGAATGGAGCCTCGGCATCCCCGGCATCTCCCTTCATACCCTCCTGGGCGGCAAGTGAGAGACGACTGACTACCCTCGTCATCCCCGGACTTGTTCCGGGGACCCACGTCTTGAGCAGCGTGGTGGTTCCCAAGACGTGGACCGCTGCAACGAGTGCGGCCATGACGGTGGGGTTGCGAACGGTGCATCACCCCCTCGCCGCCCGCTTCATCGCCCCCTCCAGCGCCCCGAACACCCGCTCGTCCGCGGATTGGGCGACGTTGAAGCGCATGTGGCTTCCGGCCGATTGCGAGGGGCTGAAGACGTTGCCGGGGGCGAGGACGAGGTTGTCGGCAAGCGCGTGGCGGGCGACGTCGGCGGCGGCGAGATCGTGCGGGAGGCGGCACCAGAGAAGCATGCCGCCCTTCGGCACGATCCAGGGCTCGATGCCCAGCGCCCGAAGACGCGGGATCGTTGTGGTCATGGCTTTGGCGAGGCGGGCTTTCAGCGTCTCCAGGTGCTTGCGATAGCCGCTCGAGCCGAGCACGGCGAAAACGAGCTCTTCCGCCATCCGGCTGCTGGAAAAGCCGGTGGCGATCCGGAAGTCGGTGAGCGTCTCGATCCAGTCCGGCCGCGCGGCGACGTAGCCGCAGCGGAAGGAGGCCGAAAGGGTTTTGGAAAAGCTGCCGATCCGCACCACGCGCTCGAGCCCGTCGAGGGCGGCGAGGCGCGGCGCCGGCTCGGTCTCGAAATCGGCAAAGATGTCGTCCTCGACGATGGTGAGCCCGTATTGCTCCGCCAGTTTCAGGACGCGATGCGCCGTGGCGATGGACAGGCTCGCCCCCGTGGGATTGTGGAGGCCGGAATTGGTGATGTAGAGGCCGGGCCGATGCGCCGCGAGTGCCTGCTCGAATTTTTCCAGATCCGGCCCGCCCGGGGTGTAGGGCACGCCGATCACCGTCACGCGGTGGGCGCGCAGCAGGGCGAGGAAATTGAAGTAGCAGGGATCGTCCACTAGGACCGCGTCACCGGGCTTCACCAGCAGCCGGCACACGAGATCGATCGCCTGGGTGCCGGAATCCGTCAGCAGGATACGGTCGGGGGCGGCCTGAAACCCCTGCTCGGCCATCCGCCGCGACAGGAGCTGGCGCAAGGCGGCGAGGCCGAGCGGCGTGCCGTAATCGGTCAGCGCGGTCTCATCCCTCATGCGTGAAAGGCCGCGCAGGCCACGCCGGATCTCCTCCTCCGGCATCCAGCTTGCCGGCAGCCACCCGCAGCCGGGCTTCGATGCCTCGGGCTGCGTTTCGAGCGAGAGGCGCGAGACCCATAAGGGGTCGATCGCCCGGTCGAGCCTCGGCGCGAGTTCGGCGAGCGAAAGCGGCGCCGATGGCGCGGCGCTGTAGAAGCCGGAGCCGGGCCGGGAACGGATGACGCCCTCGGCGGCGAGCCGTTCATAGGCCTCCACGACGGTCGATTTCGAGACCTGCATGGTGCCCGCGAGCGCCCGGATGGACGGCAGCTTCCCACCCTGGGCGAGCGACCGGCCGGCGATCTGCCGGCGGACCCTATCCATGACGCGCTCGACGAGCGTTCCATGCGAGGCGAGATCCGAGAAATCGTCCACTGTACTGCCCATCGCTCCATAACAGTTCGGGCAAACTGTACCTGACTGTCTCTGGTTTTTCCAGGCCACCCGGGTGAAATGAGAGCATCGAGGGAGCGATGCATGGACAGGACGACGGAAGGCTGGATCAGCGGTTTCATCGGAGTGCTGATCTTCAGCGGCTCCCTGCCGGCGACCCGTGTCGCCGTGCTCGACATCGATCCGCTGTTCCTGACGCTGGCGCGGGCGACGATCGCCGGCCTTCTCGGCCTGGCGCTGCTCCTGGCCCTGCGTCAGAAGCCTCCTGCCCGCAGCGACCTGGCATCGCTCGCCGTCGTCTCGCTGGGTGTGGTGATCGGCTTCCCGCTGCTGACGGCACTCGCCCTGCAGCACATCACCACGGCAAATTCCATCCTGTTCGTCGGCCTCCTGCCGCTCGCTACGGCCGCCTTCGGGATCCTGCGCGGCGGGGAGCGGCCGCAGCGTGCTTTCTGGCTGTTCTCCGGGTTAGGCGCGGCCTTCGTCGCCGGCTTCGCCCTGCTCCAGGGCTCCTCGATCTCTCCCGTCGGCAGCCTGCTCATGCTCGCCGCCATCGTCCTGTGCGGGCTCGGCTATGCGGAGGGCGCGAAGCTCGCCCGCACGCTCGGCGGCTGGCAGGTCATCTCCTGGGCGCTGGTTCTCTCCCTGCCGCTGACCGCCGGTCTCATGCTGCTCAACCTTCCCGGCACATGGAGCGGCATCGGCATGCCGGCCTGGTGGAGCCTTGCCTATGTCTCTCTGTTCTCGATGCTGATCGGCTTCGTCTTCTGGTATCGCGGCCTGGCGCTCGGCGGCGTCGCCGGCGTCGCGCAGCTGCAATTGCTGCAGCCCTTCTTCGGCCTGATCCTGGCGGCGCTGCTCCTGAAGGAAACAATCGGCTGGGCGATGATCGCGGTCAACGTCGCCGTGATCGCCTGCGTCGTCGGCGCCAAGCATTTCGCGAAGCCCCACGCGGCGCAGGCGCGCTAGCAACAGGGGCAGCGCCTCGACGGGCGGGCCTGCGCATCCCATCTTTAGGGCATGGTCCATGCAGCTCTCGTGCCGAACCTCTCCCTCCGCGAACGGGTCGGCGCTCTCCGGCACATTCCCGCGCTCTTCCGTCTGGTGTGGCAGGCGAGCCCCGCGCTGACCGCATCGAGCCTCGGTCTGCGGCTCGTCCGGGCGGTCGTGCCCATCCTCATGCTCTATGTGGGCAAGCTCATCATCGACGAGGTCGTCGCCCAGACCCAGATGGCCTCTCCCGGCCCCAGCATCAGCGACTGGGTGGCGAGCGGCCGGCTCAATCTGCTGGGTGCGCTCGTCGCGCTGGAGGCGGCGCTTGCCATCGCGGCGGACCTTCTCGGCCGGGCGAGCGCGCTCGTCGACAGCCTGCTCGCCGAGCGCTACAGCAACTTCGCCAGCGTGCGCCTGATGGCGCGCGCGGCGATGCTCGATCTCGAGCAATTCGAGAGCAGCGACCAGCAGGACCGGCTCGACCGGGCGCGGCGGCAGGTGACCGGCCGGACCACGCTTCTGACCCTGCTTTTCGGCCAAGTTCAGGACGTGCTCACCATCCTGTCCCTTGCGGCGGGACTCGCGGCCTATGCGCCGTGGCTCCTCGGGCTGATCGTGCTCGCCCTGCTGCCGGCCTTTCTCGGCGAGGTGCATTTCAACGCCCAAGGCTACCGGCTCAACTACTTTCGCACGCCCGAGCGGCGCCAGCTCGACTACATCCGCTATCTCGGCTCCAGCGTCGAGACCGCGAAGGAGATCAAGCTGTTCGGGCTGAACGGCTTCCTGGTCGAGCGGTTCAGCCGCTTCGCCGAGCGCATGTACGGCGACAACCGGCAACTCGCGATCCGCCGCGCCGTCTGGGGCGGGCTCTTCGCGGCCTTGGCGTCGCTCGCCTATTACCTCGCCTATGCGCTCGTGGTGTGGCGCACCGTCCGCGGCGATTTCAGCATCGGCGACCTGACCTTCCTGGCAGGCTCCTTCCTGAGGCTGCGCAGCCTGCTCGAGGATCTGCTCCTCGGCTTCTCGCAGGTCGCCGGCCAGGCGCTCTATCTCGACGACCTGTTCTCTTTCTTCGAGATCGAACCCACAATCGCCTCGCAGCCGAACGCACTGCCGTTTCCGCGGCCGATGCGGTCGGGCATCACCTTCGAGAATGTCGGCTTCCGCTATCCGGATTCCGAGCAATGGGCGGTGCGCCATCTCAACCTGACGATCCGGCCCGGCGAGGTCGTCGCCCTCGTCGGCGAGAACGGCGCCGGCAAGACCACGATCGTGAAGCTGATCGCCCGGCTCTACGACCCGACCGAGGGGCGCATCCTGCTCGACGGCCGGGACCTGCGCGACTACGACCTCACCGAGCTCAGAAGCGAGATCGGCGTGATCTTCCAGGACTTCGTCCGCTTCCACTTCACGGCCGCCGAGAACATCGGCGCGGGCCGGATCGAGGCGTCGGCGGATCGCGGCCGCATCCGCTCGGCGGCGGAGCGCAGCCTCGCCGACCCGGTGATCGCCCGTCTGCCTAAAGGATACGACCAGCCGCTCGGAAAGCGCTTCAACGAAGGTGCGGATCTGTCCGGCGGCGAGTGGCAGAAGATCGCGATTGCGCGAGCATACATGCGCGAGGCCGACGTGCTCATCCTCGACGAGCCCACCGCCGCCCTCGATGCCCGCGCGGAATACGAGGTTTTCCAGCGCTTCCGCGATCTCAGCCGCGGCAAGACCGCGATCCTGATCTCGCACCGCTTCTCGACCGTGCGCATGGCCGACCGGATTCTCGTTTTGGAGAATGGACAAGTGGCGGAAGCCGGCGCGCACGAGGACCTCGTCGCCTCGGGCGGTCGTTACGCGGAGCTCTTCGAGCTGCAGGCTTCGGGGTATCGGTGAGAGTTGCGATAACCTCCGCCATGTCATCACCGGGCTTGTGCCGGTGATCCCGATTGATTGACGCACCGCGCTTCTCAGTATCGGGATGGCCGAGACAAGCCCGGCCATGACGTGAGGGGGTTCTACTTCCGTCCCTTGTCGAACGGGTTTTCGCCCGTGCGCAGCGAGACTCGGATGGGCGTGCCCGGAAGGTCGAAGGCTTCGCGGATGTTGTTGACGAGGTAGCGGGTGTAGCTCTTCGGGAGGGCGTCGAGCTGGTTGCCGAAGACCGCGAAATGGGGCGGACGCGCCTTGATCTGCGTCATGTAGCGGATCTTGATCCGGCGGCCGGAGACGGCCGGCGGCGGGTTGGCCTCGATGGCCTCCGAGAGCCATTGGTTCAGCCGCGCCGTCGAGATGCGGGTGTTCCACTTCTCGTAGACGTGGAGCACCGCCTTCATGAGCGGGGCGATGCCGCTGCCGGCGAGTCCCGACAGGGGAACGACCGGCGCGCCGCGCACCTGCGGCAGCAGGCGGGAGGCCTTTTCCTTCAGATCCGCGAGGAGGCCTTTCTGGTCGGCGACGAGATCCCATTTGTTGAGACCGATGACGAGGGCGCGGCCCTCCTGCTCCACCAGATCGACGATGGACAGGTCCTGCTTCTCGAAGGGGATCGTGGCGTCGAGCAGCACCACCACCACCTCGGCGAAGCGCACGGCGCGCAGGGCATCGGCGACCGAGAGCTTTTCGAGCTTGTCCTCGACCCGGGCGCGCTTGCGCAGGCCCGCCGTGTCGAAGAGCTTGATCTCGCGCCCGCGCCATTCCCAATCGAGGGAGATGGAATCGCGGGTGATGCCGGCCTCGGGGCCGGTCAGCAGGCGGTCCTCGCCGACCATGCGGTTGATGAGCGTCGACTTGCCCGCATTGGGGCGTCCGACGATGGCGACCTGAAGCGGCTTGTTCGGATCGTCTTCTTCCTCCTCGTCCTCGTTGGGATCGGGGAAGAAGGGCATCAGGGCCTCGAAGAGGTCGGCCAGTCCCTCGCCATGCTCGGCCGAAAACGGAATCGGATCGCCCAGGCCCAGCGAGAAGGCATCGTAGGCGCCTGCCATGCCGGCGCCGCCCTCGGCCTTGTTGGCGATGAGGATCACGGGCTTGCCCGACCGGCGCACCATCTCGGCGAAGGGGCGGTCGGCGGGCAGGATCCCGACGCGGGCATCGATCACGAAGAGGATGACGTCGGCATCGCCGATGGCGGCCTCCGTCTGCGCACGCATGCGGCCGAGGAGCGATTCCTCCGTCGCCTCTTCCAGGCCCGCGGTGTCGACGATGCGGAATTCGAGATCGCCGAGCTTGGCCTCGCCCTCGCGCCGGTCTCGGGTCACACCCGGCCGGTCGTCCACAAGCGCCAGCTTCTTGCCGACGAGACGATTGAAGAGAGTCGATTTGCCGACATTCGGCCGCCCGACAATGGCGACGGTCGCCGTCATGTCCTGTCCTATCTATCCTACTACTGCGTCGCCTGAACCGGACCGCCCGCCACGAGCGCGGTGTAGATGGCAAGGCGCTGCCTCAGGGAGGACGGCGTCTCGCGATCGGCGGCGATCTGGTCGAACCAGCGGCCGGCATAATCCATGTCACCGGCCTTAAGGCCGGACAAGCCTAAGAGTTCCCGAGCCGAATGGCGCCAGGCATTGGTGGGTACCGCGAGCGGCTCGACGGCCTGCCGCAGGGCGGCGGGCTGAGCCGTGTCGAGGCGCAGCCAGGCGGCGCGAAGGCGCGCAAGGTCCTTCCAGAGCGCGGGCACCGAGGCGTCGTTGGCGAGCGCATCGAAGGCCGAGGCGCCGTTTTCCGCGCTCTGCTGGCCGAGTTCGCCGGCGAGGCGGAAGCGGGCGAGCATGGCATAGCCCGTGCTGCCGTCTTCCTTCACGACGTTCTCGAAGGCGGCCTGCGCCTCCTGGCCCTTGTCCTCGGAGGAGAGGCGCAGGGCTTCCTCGTAACGGGTCGCAGCCTCCTGCGCGCGCGTCTCCTGCATATGCTGCCAGAAGCGCCAGCCGCCGACGGAGGCGACGATCAGGACAACCACGCCGACGATGATGCCGTTGTAGCGCTTCCAGATCTGGGCGATCTTGTCGCGGCGGTATTCCTCGTCGACTTCGCGAATGAACTCGTCGTTCGGGGCCATCAAACTCTTCGCGGCCGTCCAGCCGCCTCCTGCAATCGAAGCAGGTCGCCTAACACACACGCCCGCGCAAGGCGAGAGGCTTCATGCTCGCATCATGCCCGCACGGGCAGCGCCGGTACGCCTATCAGCCAGGGATGGAGCCAGAAGAGGAAGACGAGATAGATCGCCGTGCCGACGACCACGGCCAGAATATCGTTGCGCCAGCCCGCCGGCGCAGCCGTTCCGCCGTGCTGGGCCGCCACGTCTCGCCGCTTGACGCTGATGCGGGCGGCGACCGCCCAGGCGAGGATGGAGCCGAAAAGCAGGATCGAGCCGAGATCGCCGTTCGCGAGGAGATGGGCGAGCGCCCAGATCTTCACGCCGGCGAGCATCGGGTGCTTCAGCCGGGCCTTGATGCGCCCCGGCAGATAGGCCGCCACAACGCAGACGAAGGCGATCCAGACCAGGAGCAGCGCCAGATGGCGGGTCCAGACCGGCGGATCCCAGACCGGGATGTAGCCTCCCGCCCGATACTGGCCGTAACCGACGGCAATGAGCACGATGCCGACCAGGGAGAGCAGGGAATAGATCCCCTTGTACGGTCCCTCCCCGACCCGCGTAATGAGAGCTGCCCGGCTGCCCCTGACCATGCTGAAGCAATGCACGCCGAGAAAGACGACAAGGCCGAGGATGAGCAGCGTCACTGAGAAGGCCTCCCGAGGATAGGAACTTATAACCATTCCAAACTGGAAAACCAATCGGAACAATGCTGGGAGACGTCTCGACGCCTGCCCCAGGATGTTCCTGCCGCAAGTTTCCTAACCCGGGCAAAGGTCTGGGCTGCCTAAACTTTTAACAAAGGGATATCTTGCAGCATAAAAATTTCCCCGCTACTGAGCGGCAAACCTTGCTTTAGACTAAAACGGCTCTGGCGACGTCGGTCCAAGTCAGTTTAGCTAGGCTGCAAAAGTCAACCAACAGGTTCTAAGGGGGGACAGGTGACGGCACTTCTTGGGCTATCCCGCGTCATCGATTCGATCAACGAACGCGTCGGCAAGGTGGCCGCCTGGGCCATCGTGGTGGCCGTCCTTGTCTCGGCGATCAATGCCATCATCCGGCGCATCTTCGGCGTCTCGTCCAACGCCTGGCTCGAGCTGCAATGGTACCTTTTCGGTGCCGTGTTCATGCTCTGCGCCGCCTGGACGCTGAGATCGAACGAGCACATTCGCATCGATATCATCTCGAGCAGGCTCAAAAAGCGTGCGCGGGACGGGATCGACGTGTTCGGGCATCTTTTCTTCCTGCTCCCCTTCGTGACGCTGCTGCTTTATCTGTGCATCCCCTTCTTCATGAATTCCTTTCGGTCGGGCGAGGTCTCTTCGAATGCAGGCGGCCTGCTGATCTGGCCGGCCAAGGGCCTCATCCTGCTCGGCTTCATCTCGATGTTCTTCCAAGGGCTGAGCGAGCTGATCAAGCGCGTCGCGATCATGCAGGGCAAGCTCGTCGATGAGGAAGCCGGCGGCCACAGCGTCGAAGCCGAGGCCGAGCGCCTCATCCAGGACATCGGCACCGCCAATACGCCCGGCACGGGCGCGACGCCCCCCGGCGACGGCGTGAGCTGATCGTTCGGCGCTGTTCCAAGTTTTCCGGAGTTTTCATCAATGGCTGCATTGATTGCCCAGAACCTCGCGCCGATCATGTTCGCGGCGCTCGTGGTCTTCCTCCTCCTAGGCTACCCGGTCGCGTTCGCCCTGGCGGCCAACGGCCTTTTGTTCTTCTTCATCGCGGTGGAGCTCGCTCCGCTCGCGCCCGAGACCATCACCCTCTCCTGGCCGTTCCTGCAGGCCCTGCCCGACCGCATCTTCGGCACCATGTCGAACGAAGTGCTGCTGGCGATCCCATTCTTCACCTTCATGGGATTGGTGCTGGAACGCTCCGGCATGGCGGAGGATCTGCTCGATACCATCGGCCAGCTCTTCGGACCGGTGCGCGGCGGCCTTGCCTATGCGGTGATCTTCGTGGGCGCTCTGCTCGCAGCCACCACGGGCGTCGTGGCGGCCTCAGTGATCTCGATGGGCCTCATCTCCCTTCCGATCATGCTGCGCTACGGCTATGACCGCCGCCTCGCTTCCGGCGTGATCGCGGCCTCCGGCACGCTCGCTCAGATCATCCCGCCCTCCCTCGTCCTCATCGTCATGGCCGACCAGCTCGGCCGCTCGGTGGGCGACATGTACGAGGGCGCTTTCCTGCCCGGCCTGATCCTCACCGGCCTTTACGCCGGCTACATCATGCTGATGTCGATCTTCTTCCCGAAATCGGCCCCCGGCCTTCCGCCGGAAGCGATCGGCTATCGCGAGCCGGACGGTGCGCGCGGCGTGTGGCAGCTCGGCATCCTGGTCGTGTTCTCCGGTCTCGTCGGCTATTACGTGCTCTCGCAGACCGCCACCAAGGCCGGCGCCGATTTCGTCATCCTGACAATCTGCGTCGCCACCGTGGTGGCGCTCATCTGCGCCCTGATGAACAAGATGCTCGGCGCCAAGCGCATCGTGATTTCCGCCGTCCTCGTCGCCGCGCTCGTGGGTCTCTACGCATACTTCCACAACCAGGGCCGCGAAGCGCTCGCGCTGACTATGGAGATGATCCTCGCCGGTGCGATCTATGCTCTTGTCGTCGGCATCGTCGAGCGCTTAAGCGGACTTCGCTTGATGTCGAACATGGCGCAGCAGGTCACCTTCGTCATGGTGCCTCCGCTCCTGCTTATCTTCCTCGTGCTCGGCACCATCTTCATCGGCCTTGCGACGCCGACGGAAGGCGGCGCCATGGGCGCGCTGGGCTCGGTGATCCTGGCCGCCATCAAGCGCAAGCTCGACAACAACCCGTCCCGCTTCAACTGGACCCTGGTGCGCCAGGCGACGGAAGCGACCGCGAAGCTCTCGGCCTTCGTGCTGTTCATCCTGATCGGCGCCCGCGTGTTCTCGCTCACCTTCTACGGCGTGAACGGGCACATCTGGGTCGAGCACTTGCTCACCTCGCTTCCGGGCGGACAGGTCGGCTTCCTGGTCTTCGTGAACATCCTGGTGTTCTTCCTGGCCTTCTTCCTCGATTACTTCGAGCTCGCCTTCATCATCATTCCGCTCCTCGGGCCCGCCGCCGACAAGCTCGGCATCGACCTGATCTGGTTCGGCGTGATCCTGGCGGTGAACATGCAGACCTCGTTCATGCACCCGCCCTTCGGCTTCGCTCTGTTCTTCCTGCGCTCGGTGGCACCCAAGGTGCCTTATATCGACCGCTTGACGGGCAAGAAGATGGAGCCGGTGACCACGGGCCAGATCTACTGGGGCGCCGTTCCCTTCGTGATCATCCAGCTGATCATGGTCGCCATCGTGATCGCCTTCCCGCAGATCGTGATGCACTACAAGGCGGCAGGCCCAGTCGTCGATCCGGCGGCGGTGCAGAAGAAGCTCGACGAGCTCCTCGTTCCCGGACTTGGTGCGCCCGGCAGCGAACCGGGCGGTCTCCCCGGTCTCCCCGGCCTGAACTTCGACGAACCGCCGAAGATTCAGTAAGGGCGGAACGCGCAAAACACTGCAAAGGCGGGCCGCTGAGCCCGCCTTTCGTTTGAAAGCCGGACCAGCGATTGCGGCGAAGTAATCCTTCCCATAAAACCGCTGCGTCATCAGAAAAAGAACAGCCGGTCGGATCGGCAGCCCGAGGGGGAAACGAAGACATGCTTCGCATCGTGAGCGTCACGCTGGCTGCAGCCCTGACCCTGTTGCCTCAGGCTGCTCTCGCAGCGGAGTTCGAGGGGGCCAGCCTCGGCGCCGCCTGGGCCCTGCCTTTCGCCGGCATCCTGCTGTCCATCGCCCTGTTCCCGCTCCTCGCGCCGCATGCCTGGGAGCATCATCAGGGCAAGATCGCAGCCCTGTGGGGCCTGCTGGTGCTCGTTCCCATGGCGCTCGCCTTCGGGCCGGCGACCGCGTTTCACGCCCTCGCCCATACGGCGCTGCTCGAATACCTCCCCTTCATCCTGCTGCTGCTCGCCCTGTTCACCGTGGCGGGCGGCATTCTCGTGCGCGGCAACATCCACGGCGCGCCGGGCACCAACACGATCCTGCTCGCCATCGGCACGGTGCTTGCGAGCTTCATCGGCACGACGGGCGCATCCATGGTGATGATCCGCCCCGTGATGCGCGCCAACGACGACCGGCGGCACAATGTGCACGTGATCGTCTTCTTCATCTTCCTGGTGTCGAATATCGGCGGCTCGCTCACGCCGCTCGGCGATCCGCCGCTGTTCCTCGGCTTCCTGCGCGGGGTGGATTTCTTCTGGACCACCACGCATCTTCTGCCCGAGACGCTTTTCGCCAGCGGGCTTCTGCTCGCCCTGTTCTTCATCGCCGATTCAGTGATCTACCGGAAGGAAGGTCACATCCGCCCGGACCCGACGCCCGACAATCCAGTGCGCGTCACCGGCGGCATCAATTTCGTGCTGATCCTCGTCATCATCGCCGCCATTCTCATGAGCGCCACGATCGATCTCGGCCGCGCAAATCTGTTCGGCATCGAGATCGAACTCGCCAACGCCCTGCGCGATCTCATCATGATCGCGGTGACGATCGTCTCCCTGAAACTGACGCCGCGGGCGAACCGCGAGGAGAACGGCTTCTCCTGGGGCCCGATCAAGGAAGTGGCGAAGCTCTTCGCCGGCATCTTCATCGCCATCATCCCGGTGCTCGCCATGCTGAAGGCCGGCGCGAACGGCGCCTTCGCGCCGCTCGTCGCCCTCGTGACCAATCCGGACGGCAGCGCCAACAACGCCGCCTATTTCTGGCTCTCCGGCGGCCTGTCCTCGTTCCTCGACAACGCGCCGACCTATCTCGTCTTCTTCGAGCTCGCCGGCGGCGATGCGCAGCAGCTGATGACGACCGGCGCGCTGACGCTGACCGCGATCTCGGCCGGCGCCGTGTTCATGGGCGCGAACTCCTATATCGGCAACGCGCCCAACTTCATGGTCTATGCGATTGCCCGCGAGGGCGGCGTGAAGATGCCGAGCTTCTTCGGCTATCTGCTCTGGTCGGGCGGCATCCTGATCCCGACCTTCCTGCTGCTGACGCTGCTGTTCTTCCGGGGATGATTGGCGTCTAGCGCCGTTTCCACTTGCGTGGAATCGGCTCCCCTCTTTGCTTTGCCGCATTTTTTGACGGCGAACCGGACCCACTTCGCCGAAAAATGCTCTAGCGGCGCCGGTAAACGCCCGTGAACGTGACGTTCATGCCGCCGCACATGTTGTTGTCCTTGACGAGCAGATAGGGACCGAGGCGGCGCAGCCTGACCTTGCACTCGTATTCGTCGCCCTTGTCGAAGGCGATGGTTCCATTTTCGCCCATGGCGAAGGACAGGGTCGCGCCACGCAGGGGCGCTTCGCCCTCCAGCGAGCCGAGATTGACGGCGCCGCGCTTCACCCGCTCCGGGTCGAGCGCGCCATAGGTCGCATCGCCCTTGACCTTCAAGCCGTCCTGACCGGCGCCTTTCTCGATGACGATGTCCTGCTCCGGACTGCCGCGCCAGCGCCCGACCCAGCTCTCGGCGGCAATCGGCTGGTTCGGCACGAGCGTCAGCGCCGCTCGCGGGAGAAAGCCTTCCGTCGCCTGCCCCTTGGCACCGACGAAGCTGGCGCAGACGAACGCGTCACCGCCGCCGATGAGGACGACCTCGTCGCCGGGAACGAGATAGGGCTTGTCCCGGCAGGCGGCGCTGCCGTCCGGACAGCCCTTCCGGATGGCAGCCGATTTCACGAAATTTGTGCGCGGGCTGAGCGCATTGATCCGCCCGAGCGCGACCGCATCATCCGCGTCAAAGTTCTCGGCACCGAAATAGAAGGAACATTCCGCGCCTTGCGCCAGGGCCGGACCGGCCCCCATGACGCCGAGAAGGACGAAGGCTGCAGCTCTCATCTTCCGTCCCCTGTCCGAGATGCCGCTAACGCATCGCCTCCGCATAATCCTCCGGCTTGAAGCCGACGAGCGGGCTTCCGTCGAGATCGAGCACCGGGCGCTTGATCATTGAGGGCTGGTCGAGCATCAGCGCGAGCGCCTTATGCTCGTCGAGATCGGCCTTGTCGGCGTCCGGCAGCTTGCGGAAGGTCGTGCCTGCGCGATTGAGCAACGTCTCCCAGCCGACCGCACGGGTCCAGGCCTCCAACCGCGGACGATCGATGCCTTCAACCTTGTAGTCGTGAAAGGCGTAAGGCACGCCCTCGGCATCGAGCCAGGCGCGCGCCTTCTTCATCGTATCGCAGTTCTTGATGCCGTAGAGCCTCGCCACCATCACCTATTCCCACTCGATTGTTCGGATGGGGCGCTACGCCTCCAGCGCCCCGATCATCTCCACCCGCGTCGCATGCCGGCCGCCCTCGAACTGCGCGGTCAGGAACGCATCCACGATGTCGAGCGCCAGCCCGTCGCCCACCACGCGCGCACCGATCGAGAGCATGTTGGCATCGTTGTGCTGGCGGATCATACGGGCCGAGAACGTGTCGGCGCAGACGCCGCAGCGGATGCCCTTGACCTTGTTCGCCGCCATCATGATCCCCTGGCCGGTGCCGCACAGGATGATGCCGAACCGGCAATCGCCCGAGGCGACGAGCCGCGCCGCCGCTTCGCCGTGCTTGGGATAGGGCGTGCTCTCCGGCGTGGTCGGTCCGATGTCGACTGCCACCCAGCCATGCGCCGCGATATGAGCGGCGATGACCTGTCGGAGCGGAATGGCGGCGTGGTCGCTGGAGAGGACGATGCGGTTGTTGGCTGTCATGGAGACGTCGTCCCCTATTCCCACTCGATCGTGCCGGGCGGCTTCGACGTAATGTCGTAGGTGACGCGGTTGATGCCCTTGACCTCGTTGATGATGCGGGTGGCGACCCGGCCGAGGAAACCCATGTCGAAGGGATAGAAATCCGCCGTCATGCCGTCGATGGAGGTCACCGCACGCAGCGCGCAGACATGGTCGTAGGTGCGCGCGTCGCCCATGACGCCGACGGTCTTGACCGGCAGCAGCACGGCAAAGGCCTGCCAGATCGTGTCGTAGAGGCCGGCCTTGCGGATCTCCTCGAGATAGATCGCATCGGCCTTGCGCAGGATATCGAGCTTCTCGCGGGTGATCTCACCGGGGACGCGGATGGCGAGGCCGGGGCCCGGGAACGGGTGGCGGCCGACGAAAGCGTCGGGCAGGCCGAGCTCGCGACCGAGCACGCGCACCTCGTCCTTGAACAATTCGCGCAGGGGCTCCACGAGCTTCATCTTCATGCGCTCGGGGAGACCGCCCACATTGTGGTGGCTCTTGATGGTGACGGAGGGACCACCCGTGAACGAGACGCTCTCGATCACATCCGGGTAGAGCGTGCCCTGCGCCAGGAAGTCGGCGCCGCCGATCTTCTTCGCCTCCTCGTCGAACACGTCGATGAAGAGCTTGCCAATGGTCTTGCGCTTGACCTCCGGATCGGACACGCCTTCGAGCGCGCCGATGAACAGGTCCTGCGCCTGCACGTGGACGAGCGGGATGTTGTAGTGGTCGCGGAAGAGCGTCACCACCTGCTCGGCTTCGGCTGCGCGCAGCAGGCCGTGATCGACGAAGACGCAGGTGAGCTGGTCGCCGATGGCCTCGTGGATCAGAACGGCGGCCACGGCGGAATCGACGCCGCCGGAGAGGCCGCAGATCACCCGGCCCTTGCCGACCTGGGCGCGGATGCGTTCGATCGCCTCCTCGCGGAAGGCCTTCATGGTCCAATCGCCCTTGCAGCCGGCGATGTCGCGGACGAAGTTGCGGATGAGCTGCGCGCCTTGGGGCGTATGCACCACCTCCGGGTGGAACTGCACGCCGTAGAACCTGTGCTCCTCATCGGCCACGACCGCGAAGGGTGCGTTCTCTGAGGCCGCCAGGACCTCGAAGCCCTCCGGCAGCTTGGTGACACGGTCGCCGTGGCTCATCCACACGGGATATTTCTTGCCCACCTGCCACACGCCCTGGAAGAGCGGGCTCTCGGTGAGGATCTCGATCTCGGCGCGGCCGAATTCGGAGTGATGCCCACCCTCGACCTCGCCGCCGAGCTGCGCCGCCATGGTTTGCTGGCCGTAGCAGATGCCGAAGATCGGCAGGTCGGTCTCGAACAGCTCCTGCGGCGCGCGGGGCGAGGTGTCGACGGTGACCGATTCCGGCCCGCCCGACAGGATCACGCCCTTCGGCTTCATGGTCCGGATCGCCTCGGCGGCCTTTTGGAACGGCACCACTTCGGAATAGACGCCGTCCTCGCGCACGCGCCGTGCGATGAGCTGGGTCACCTGGGAGCCGAAATCGACGATGAGGATTTTGTCGTGGGTCTGGGTCATGGCGGGTTCTTAAGGCTTTCCGGGTCGGGACAACAATCGAAATATGAGGCTTTTCATGGGTTTCGCACCAGGATCGCGGAATAGAAGCCGTCGGTGCCGGTCTTGTGCGGGGTCAGCTGGAGGCCATAGGCCGTCCGGCGCACGGCATCCTTGAGAAAGCCGAGCCCGTTCGTTCCCATCATCTCCTCCTGGGAGACCGGCTTGAAGCCCTTCTGGCGCTCGAGGAAGGCGGAGAGCGCGTCGTCATTCTCCTCAGGCAGGATCGAGCAGGTGATGTAGACGATCCGGCCGCCGGGCTTCACCAGCTGCGCCGCCCGGTCGAGAACCGTGGCCTGCTCGTTGCGCCGAACCTCCAGGCTGCCGGGGCGGAGACGCCATTTCGCATCCGGGTTGCGCCGCCAAGTGCCGATTCCGGTGCAGGGCGCATCGACGAGGACGCAGTCCATCCGCCCGTCGAGATCGGTCACCGCATCGGCCCTCGCCCGCGGGGTACGGACCTGGACGTTGCGCACGCCGGCGCGGGTCAGGCGGTCGTGGATCGGAGCGAGACGGCGGGCATCGTTGTCGGTGGCGTAGATCTGGCCGTGGTTCTCCATCATGGCAGCCAACGCCAGGGTCTTGCCGCCGCCGCCGGCGCAGAGGTCGACCACCTGCTCGCCGGGCTTGGCGCCCGAGAGCAGAGCCACGAGCTGCGAACCCTCGTCCTGGATCTCGATCCAGCCCTTCAGGAACTCGGGCTCCGACTGCACGGCAGGGCCGCGCCCGTCCTCGCTCGGGGCGATGCGCAGGCCGAACGGCGAGAGCGGCGTCTCGATGGCATTAAGATGCGGCAGGGCATCATGCGCCTCGTCGCGGGATGACACCTTCAGGGTGTTCACCCGGAGATCGAGCGGCGCGCGGGTGGCGAGCGCCTGCATCTCGGACGTGAGATCCTCGCCGAAAAGACGCGCGAGCGACGGCTCGATCCAGTCGGGGAAATCGCCGGCGATGGGCGCCGGCGCGCCGCTGAGGTCGGCCTTGTCCAGCCTCCCGCGCTCGTCAGCCGACAGCGGTTCCGGCGCGAAGCGCTCGCCGGAGCAGAGCGCGGCAACCGCCTCGGGCGTCAGGCCGCGCTGCAGGCGGAGCATGCCGAGCACGATGGCGCGGGGCGTCGCCTCGCCCATGAGCCAGCCAGCCGAGGCCTTCCGGCGCAGGGCGTCATAGACGAGGCTCGCGATGGCGGCCCGGTCCTTGGAGCCGGCGAAGCGATGGGACAGGCCCCAATCCTTCAGGGCGTCGGTCGCCGGGCGGCGGCGGGCATCGATATCCGAAAGGACCTCGATGGCGGCGGAGATGCGGGCTGCAGGTGTCATCGAAAAAGCACACTCAAGCTTGGCCGTAGAAACGACATAATGTTTCCTATTTTCCGTCCCGTTCGAAAGTGGATGTTGGAACCGTGCACATCGCACGATTCTCTTTGGAGCCACTTTCCATGTTGACTCGACTGACCCGCGGCCTTGTTGCCGTCGGCCTGACCCTGACCATCGCCGCCTGCGCCACCGCTCCGGCTGCGGATATCGCCCCGCCCCCGATGAAGCAGACCGACGCCAAGACGCAGCTCGAAAGCGGCAAGAGGTTCTGAGCGTCTAGCGACCTCGTATCGCGTGTCCGACCCGGACACTCACTACCCACGTCATCACCGGCCCTGTGCCGGTGATCCCGATCCGAGAGGCGCCGAGCCTCACCTTACCGGGATGGCCGGGACAAGCCCGGCCATGACGCTTAACGTTCGTCCATCAAACTCCCGTCTCCGCCGCCAGCACCCTGAGGCCGAAGATGATCCACATGATGGCGAGGATCAGCACCCCGACCACGAAGGCCATGAAGCGCTGGGACACCTTGTTCGAGGTGACATGGATCGCCGCATGGACCAGCCGGCTCGTCACGAACATCCACGACATCACCACGAAGAGCATGTCGGCCTTGCGGGTGAACAAGGCCAGCACCACCAGCACGTAGAACAGCACCGGGATCTCGAACTGGTTGTGGTACGCGTTCGAGATCTGCAGGATGCGGGTCGGCCAGTTGCGCTCGCCCAAGGCGATATCCCTGACCTTCACCTCCCCGGCCCGAAGCGTGCCGAGCCGCGCGCTCCCCATCCAGAGCAGCAGGATGACGGTCAGCGCGACCTGGACATAGACCGGTAGGAGAACTGAGGTGATGCTCATGAACGCGTACTCGACTGAAGCTTAGCTGCGGGTCGGATAGTTAGGGCTCTCCCGTGTGATCGTCACGTCGTGGACGTGGCTTTCGCGCAGGCCCGCGCTGGTGATGCGGATGAACTGGGCCTTTTCCTGGAACTCCGGCAGGGTCGCGGCGCCCACATAGCCCATGGAGGCGCGCAGGCCGCCGGCGAGCTGGTGCAGCACGCCCGAGACCGGGCCCTTGTAGGCCACCTGGCCCTCGATACCTTCCGGCACGAGTTTTAGGGTATCGCGCACCTCCGCCTGGAAGTAGCGGTCCGCCGAGCCGCGGGCCATGGCGCCGACCGAGCCCATGCCGCGATAGGATTTGTAGGAGCGGCCCTGGTAGAGGAAGACCTCGCCCGGGGTCTCGTCGGTGCCGGCGAGCAGCGAGCCCACCATGGCGCAGGACGCGCCGGCCGCAAGCGCCTTGGCGAGATCGCCCGAGAACTTGATGCCGCCGTCCGCGATCACCGGCACATCGGCCTGGGATGCCGCCTCGACGGCCTCCATGATGGCGGTGAGCTGGGGCACGCCGACGCCCGCCACGATGCGGGTGGTGCAGATGGATCCGGGGCCGATGCCGACCTTGATCGCATCCGCGCCGGCATCGATGAGCGCCTTTGCGCCTTCCCGCGTCGCCACGTTGCCGGCGATCACCTGGACGGCGTTGGAGAGCTTCTTCACCCGGGTGACGCTCTCCAGAACCTTCACGGAATGGCCGTGGGCGGTATCGACCACGACCACGTCGCAGCCCGCATCGATGAGGCGCTCGGCCCGCTCGAAGCCCTGCTCGCCCGTCGTGGTGGCGGCGGCGACAAGGAGACGGCCCTGCTCGTCCTTGGCGGCGTTGGGATAGGCGACCTGCTTCTCGATGTCCTTCACCGTGATCAGGCCGATGCAGCGGTAATGGTCGTCGACGACCAGAAGCTTCTCGATGCGGAACTGGTGCAGGAGGCGGCGGGCCTCGTCCTGGCTCACGCCCTCGCGGACCGTGATCAGCCGGTCCTTGGTCATCAGTTCGGAGACCTTCTGGTCGGGATTGTTGGCGAAACGCACGTCACGGTTGGTCAGGATGCCGACGAGCTTGCCCTTGGCGCCGCCCGGCCCGCGCTCGACCACCGGAATGCCGGAGATGCCGTTATGCTTCATCATGGCGAGCGCATCGGCGAGGGTCTCGTCGGGGAAGATGGTGATCGGGTTCATCACCATGCCCGACTCGTAGCGCTTCACGAGGCGGACCTGCTCGGCCTGGGCCTCCGGCTCCAGATTGCGGTGGATGACGCCCAGGCCCCCGTTCTGGGCCATGGCGATGGCCATGCGGGCTTCCGTAACCGTATCCATGGCGGAGGCGACGATCGGCATGTTGAGGCGGATGGTCCGGGTCAACCGGGTCGCTACATCGACGTCGCCTGGCAGGACTTCGGAGCGGCCGGGACGGAGCAGCACGTCATCGAAGGTCAGTCCTTCGATGATCTTATCGGCAATTACAGAGGCCATGACCAACTCCTAAAAGGGTGTGCGAGTGAGGAAATATCGCTTTGGCGAGTTGGCACGGGTCCGTAGCACGGGCGCACCGTTTCGCAAAGGGCCGAGCGGCGCGCTCGCAGAAGACCAGCCTTGCGCCTTTTTGCCCTTTGCAAGGAGGTTGCATCGGGTTAAGTGCTGCGAGTTATGCGCCGATCCCGCCTTCTCCCGCTGATCATTGCGACTGCCCTGTTCATGGAGAATACGGATTCGACCGTCATCTCCACGTCGCTGCCGATGATCGCGGAGACCCTGGGGACGGATCCGATCGCCCTCAAGCTGGCGCTGACCTCCTATCTGGTGAGCCTCGCGATCTTCATCCCGATCTCCGGCTGGATGGCGGACAAGTACGGCGCTCGCACGATCTTCACGGCCGCGATCGGCGTGTTCATGGCGGGGTCGCTGGCCTGCGCGGCCTCAACCTCCCTCGAATGGTTCGTGATCGCCCGCTTCGTCCAGGGTGCCGGCGGGGCCATGATGGTGCCGGTGGGGCGCCTCGTCCTCCTGCGCAGCGTCCCCCGCAGCGAGGTGGTGCAGGCGCTCGCGACCCTGACGATCCCGGCCCTCGTGGGCCCCATCGTCGGCCCGCCGCTCGGGGGCTTCATCACCACATTTTTTCACTGGCGCTGGATCTTCTTCATCAACATTCCCATCGGCATCCTGGGGATCGTGATGGCGCTGCGTTTCGTGCCGAACATCAAGGAAGATGACACCCCGCCCCTCGACACCATCGGCTTCCTGCTCTCGGGCTTCGGCTTCGCCCTGATGATGCTCGGCTTCGCCTCGAGTGGGCGGCACCTGATCCCGGGAGAGATCTCCGCGGGCTGCGTGATCGTCGGCGCGATCTGCCTCGTCCTCTACGTCTTCCATGCGAGGCGCACGCCCTATCCGGTCCTGCATCTCAACCTGCTCAAGATCCCCACCTTCCGCATCAGCGTCGCCGGCGGCTTCATGTTCCGCATCGGCATCGGCGCGATACCCTTCCTCCTGCCGCTGATGCTGCAGGTGGGCTTCGGCCTCAGCCCCCTCGCCTCCGGCTCCCTCACCTTCATCGCGGCGGTGGGCGCGCTGTTCATGAAGACGATGGCGAAGCGCATCCTCGAGCGGTTCGGCTTCCGCAGGGTTCTGACGATCAATGCGGTCATCGGCGCCTCCTTCGTGGCAGCCAACGGCTTCTTCACGCCCGATACGCCTCACTGGCTGATCATGATCCTTCTCCTGGTCGGCGGCTGCTTCCGCTCGCTGCAGTTCACCAGCATCAATGCCATCGCCTACGCGGATATCTCGAACCGCGAGATGAGCTACGCCACGAGCCTGGCGAGCGCCCTGCAGCAGGTCTCGCTCAGCGTCGGCGTCGCGGTCGGCGCCTTCGTGCTGGAATACGTGGCAGGCCTTAACGGCGACGCCACGATCACGGCGGGGGATTTCGGCCCCGCTTTCTGGTTCGTCGCTTTCATCTCGGCACTGGCGGCCTTCATCTTCGCCCGTCTGCATCCGACGGCGGGCGCGGAGATGTCCGGACACAGGATTGTGAAGGAAAAACCGGCCTCGAGCGGCCTCGGCGACGGTATGTCCGGCCGATAGGCTGCGCTAGGCTCTCGCCGGCAACGAACAGGGGCCTCACGTCACTTTCGGGACCCCACCGGGAGGAGAGAGCATGGACCAGCGCATCATCGATCTCTACGACGACTTCACCCATGGCGGCATGAACCGCCGTGCCTTCCTCGACCGCCTCGCGGCGCTCGCGGGAAGCACGGCGGCTGCGACGACCCTGCTGACGGTGCTGCAGAACAATTACGCCCAGGCCCAGACCATCCCTGAGAACGATCCGCGGATCACCGCCGAGACCGTCGACATTCCCGGCGCGCAGGGTCTCAAGGGCTATCTCGTGAAGCCGAAGGATGCTTCCGGAAAGCTGCCTGCCGTGATCGTCATCCACGAGAACCGGGGCCTCAATCCGCATATCAAGGATGTCACCCGCCGCATGGCGGCCGAGGGCTTCATCGCGCTCGGGCTCGATTACCTCGCGCCCATGGGTGGTACGCCCGCCGACGAGGACAAGGGCCGCGACATGATCGGCCAGCTCAAAGCACCCGATGTGATCGCCTACGGCAAGGCGGCGGTGGCCTATCTGAAGAGCCGTCCGGACGGCAACGGCAAGGTCGGCGCGATCGGCTTCTGCTGGGGCGGCGGCGCGGTCAACACCCTCGCCGTCAACGACCCGAACCTCAATGCGGGCGTCGCCTATTACGGCGGCCAGCCTAAACCTGAGGACGTGGCGAAGATCAACGCCGCCATGATGATGCATTACGGCAGCCTCGACGAGCGCATCAATGCCGGCATCCCGGCCTATGAGGCGGCCCTGAAGCAGTCCGGCAAGACCTACGAGATCTACGTCTACGAGGGCGCCAACCACGCCTTCAACAACGACACCAACGCGGCCCGCTTCGACAAGGACGCGGCCGAGGTCGCATGGAAGCGGACGGTCGGGTTCCTGAAGAAGAACTTGGCGTAACGGCGCAGCGCCCTCATTCCGGGTTCAAGCCTTGGGCTGCCCGGAATGAGGGTCGTCGGGCAGCCCTAGCCCTTGAGACGGGCGTTGCACTGGGAGTAGTAGCCGCCGCCCTTCTCGATCCATTTCAGGCCGCCATTGCCGTTTCCGCCTCCTGTCTCGTTGGCCTTGTACTGATCGAGGCAGGTGTGCATCCGCGCCTTGCCGGCCGATTCAGTCGAGTATTTCGACGAAACGGCGGTCGGGAACACCGCGTTGCCGCGTGCCATCGGAGCTACGGGCCGTGTCGCGGACGGGTTGGTTCGGCTCTGGGGTGCGACGGCGCCTGTCGTTGCCGGGGTTGAAGGACTGACAGCCGCCGGAGCCGCCGATGCGGTCGCGCCGCATTGCGCCTTGCGGAAGTCATTCCAGGACATCGAGCCGAGGGTTCCGGCCGTCTGCGCGGCTTTATACTTGCCGCTGCATTCCTGCATCGTCACCGCGGAGGCAGGCGTCGGATGAGCCAGGGTCAGTCCTACGGTCCCGGCCATGATGGCAAACACGATCAGATTTCGCTGCATGATCAGCCTCCCGTACTGTCGGGCTCGCCGATCGAGCAACGTTTCTTCACGGCCACGTTGCGACACGGCAATGCTTCCTGCCGCGGCCCAGTAGGCGAGTCCTTAAACCATGTCGGAACGACCGAATATGTTCCGCCCGAGACTCCGGCTCAATCCTCGAAAGCGTCCACCTGCACCCGCTTGCCGATCATGAAGGCGTCCGCCACGAGGCGGAACGGGGCGATGTCCACTTCCGACTGGCGGGCGTTCAGGAGTTCGTCGAAGCGACGGTAGATCGCCTGGTACTCGGCGGGCGTCTCGTTCACCACTTCGCGGCCGCCGATCTCGAGACAGCTGCCGCCATGGCTGAGTTTCAGGGTCAGGCCGGCATCGGTCTCGACCTCGATGTCCCAGGTCTGCGGGCCGGTCTGGCGCCAGTCGAACACCGCCTGCAGGTTCCCCGTCCCGTGGCTCATGGAGAACGCGAGATTCGCGGCGATCGGCGCGTCGCGGTTCGCCGGGAACTCCAGCGTCGAGCTTTTGATGAAGACCGGCTCCGGCATGATGCGGGTGACGATGGACAGCGCGTTGATGCCCGGATCGAAGACGCCGAAGCCGCCGGCCTCCCAGATCCATTGCTGGCCCGGATGCCAGTGCCGCACATCCTCTTTCCAGGTCACGAGAAGCCGCTTGATCGTCCAGCCGGCGAGAGCCTTCTTCGCCTCGTCGACAGCCTTGTTGTATTGCGCATGCCACGTCGTGAAGACGACCCTGCCCATTTTCGCGGCGAGGTCCTTGAGATCCTCAAGCTCGCTCAAGGTCGCCGCCGGCGGCTTCTCCAGAAGGACATCCTTGCCGGCAAGCAGCGCCTCGCGGGCAATCTGGTGCCGGACCTGCGGCGGCGTGCAGATCGAGACCGCCTCCACCTCGGGCAGCTTCAAGAGGTCCCGATAATCCAGGAAGGTGTATCGCGCATCCTCATGGGTGAGCCCGCGCTGGCTCGACACCGCGAGGAGATGGAAATCGGGATCCGCCTTGACGACCGGCAGATGCTGATCCTGCGCGATCTTGCCGAGGCCGATGATGCCGATCCGATGCAAAGCCATGGTCGTGCCTCCTGATGCCCGATGTCGCGCGAAAGCGTCAGGCTTCGGGTGTTTCGCCTGAACGTCCCCGGAAACCGGTCGCCAACACGTAGAGTTCCGCCGAATCGGCCCGGCTCGCGGAGGGCTTCACATGGCGCACCACGGCGAAATCGCGCTTGAGATCAGCCAGCAGCTGGCTCTCCGTTCCGCCCTGAAACACCTTGGCGACGAAGACGCCGCCCGGCGCGAGGATTTCACGGGCGAAATAGATCGCCGCTTCAGCGAGGCCGATGATGCGCAGGTGATCGGTCTTCTTGTGGCCGGTGGTGTTGGCCGCCATGTCGGACATGACGATGTCGGCCTCACCGCCAAGCATCTCGATCAGCTTGCCCGGCGCGCTCTCATCGAGGAAGTCGAGCTCGATGAACTCCACCCCCGGCATGGGATCGATGGGCAGCAGGTCGATACCGACGACCTTGCCCTTCGCACCCACCTTCTTGGCCGCGATCTGCGACCAGCCGCCGGGCGCGGCGCCGAGATCGACCACGCGCTGGCCGGGTTTGAGGATGTGATATTTGTCGTCGATCTCGATCAGCTTGAAGGCAGCACGCGAGCGGTAGCCTTCGCGCTTCGCGCGGGCGACGTAAGGATCGTTGAGCTGGCGCTCGAGCCATTTCTGCGACGACAGCGACCGCTTGTGGGCGGTCTTCACGCGCTGCTTGAGATTGCGGACGCCGGAACCGGATTTGGCACTCACCGCTGGCCGCCTCCCCGCCACACGGAATCCTCGCGCATCATGTTCATCAAAATTCCTTCGCGCAGTCCGCGATCCGCGATGCGCAGGCGCTCCGAGGGAAAAGCCCGCCGGATCGCTTCCAAGATGGCGCAGCCGGCGAGAACCAGATCGGCGCGATCCTTGCCGATGCAGGGGTTCTCGGCGCGCTGCGAGAAATCGGAATGCAGCAGGCGCTGCATCACCGTCGAGATCTCGCCGTTGCGCATCCACATCCCGTCGACCCGGCGCCGGTCATAGCGCGCAAGCCCCAGGTGAATCCCGCCGACGGTGGTGACGGTTCCCGAGGTTCCGAGCAGGTGGAAATTGTGCGCGCGCCCGGCCTGGGCCGCCACGAGGGCGAAATCGAGCAGGAGTTCGGAGACCTCCTCGACCATGCCCTCGAAGGTTTCCGGCGTCACGTCGATGCCGCCGTGGCGCTCGGCCAGCGTCACCACGCCGACGGGCAGCGAGTCCCACGCGCGGATGCGCTTGCAGGGATCGGCGAAGGCATGCGGCGCCTGCCCGTCGAGCCACGCGATCTCGGTCGAGCCGCCGCCGATATCGAAGACGATGACCGAATGCGCCTTCGGATCGACGAGTGACGCGCAGCCCGTGACGGCAAGATAGGCTTCCGTCTTGCGGTCGACGATCTCCAGTTCGAGGTCGAGCTCGTTTCGCACGCGGTCGATGAAGGCCGGGCCGTTCTCGGCGAGCCGGCAGGCCTCGGTGGCGACGAGACGCGCACGCCGCACATCCTTCGAGATCATCTTCTCGCGGCAGACGCGAAGCGCGTCGATGGTGCGCCCGATGGCATCGTCGCTGAGACGGTTGCCGAGACCCAATCCCTCGCCCAGCCGCACGATGCGCGAAAATGCATCGACGACGCGAAATCCGAAATGCGCAGGCTCGGCAATGAGAAGACGGCAATTGTTCGTGCCGAGGTCGAGCGCCGCGTAGCCGCGCGACGGACGCCGTCTCACATCGGGCCGCGGCGGAGATTCCCGACGGTCGGCACCCCATGACGATCCGTTCGCCGAGCCGTGAAGCGGTTCGGCAACCCTGTCGTCGTCAGCTGCTGTTACGTCGGCCTTGACGTTCAAAACGATTCCCCGAGCATCCGGATGGATGTCCTGTTGCGTGAAGAGTAACCATCGCGCCGCCATCCTGCCAAGGGCAGGCATCGCAGAATGTGGCGCTTCGCCCGAAGAGGTATCAGAGCGTCAGGCCGCGAAAGCGCTCCGTCAGGCCGCTCAGGACATCGGCGCCGACATTGGCGATGGCGACGCGCAGGTGTCCCTCCTGGCCGGGGCCGAAATAGCTTCCGGGGAGGCACAGCACGCCGCGTTCCGTCGCCAGCTTCTCGGCCACCTGCTGTGCCCCGGCGTCCGGGAAGGGATGGCGCAGATAGGCGAAATAGGCGCCGACGGATTCGATCTTCCATTCCGGCAGCGGCGCGAGAGCGTCCTGAAAAACCTGTGCACGCCCGTTGATCTCGGCACGGTTGGCCTCGCGCCAGTCCCGCAGGGCGTCGATGGCCCAGGGCAGCGCGCCCTGCGCCGTCCGCGGGGCGCAGATCTGGATGCAGTCGAGAATCTTGGCCGCCTGCTCGATGAGCCCGGCATCGGCCGTGATCGCGCCGGTGCGGTGGCCGGGAATCGCATAGGACTTCGAGAAGGAATAGAGCTGGATCACCGTGTCGCGCCATTCCTGGCCAACGAAAAGCCCGTGGGCACGGTTCATGCCCTGTGGCAGGAAGTCCCGGTAAGTCTCGTCGATCACGAGATAAATGCCGCGCTTTCGACAGAGCTGCGCGAAGCTCTCGATCACGTGGGCCGGATAGACGGCCCCGGTCGGGTTGTTGGGCGTCACCAGGACGACGGCGCGCACCTTCTCGTCGATCAGCGCCTCCGCATCCTCGATGCGCGGCACGAATCCGCTCTCCGCCCGGCAGGGCAGCGGACGCGGCTCGATGCCCAGCATGTCCAGGGTCATCTGGTGGTTGAAGTACCAGGGCGTCGGCAGCAGCACCGCATCGCCGCGATGGGCGAGCAGCATCATCGCCACGAAGAATGCCATGTTGCAGCCGGCCGTCACGGCAGTGTCCTCGGGTCCGATCCTGCCCTCGTACAGGCGTGAGAGCTCGGCCGCGTAGGCCTGCCTGAGCGGCGCATCGCCGTTGATCGGCCCGTATTGCGAGCCGGCGGCGTCGCCGGCGATGGCAGCCATCCGTTCCAGCAGCTCCGGAGAGGGTGCATTGCCCGGCACGGCCTGGGACAGGTTGATCAGCGGCCCGAAGGCGCCGTCATAGCGCTTCGTCCAGGCCTGCGCCTCCGGGATCGGAGGGCTGCCGACATCAGCGACGAGGGGATTGATGGATTTTGAAGGACCGCTCGCCATGAAACCGTTCGACTCCGGGACATAAGAAAAGGCAGGAATCCGGTGAGCCTCCACCGAAACCTCCTGCCCTGCAACATTCGATTTGGCTGCCCCTTGCCGTCATGGCCGGGCTTGTCCCGGCCATCCCGATGCAGAGAAGCGCTGCATTTTTCGGATCGAGATCACCGGCACAAGGCCGGTGATGACGTGGGAGAAAGAAGAACCTTAGTCCTTCGCGCGCTCCACGTAGGAGCCGTCTTCCGTCATGATCACGACGCGGGTGCCCGCCTGGATATGGGGCGGCACCAGGGTGCGCACGCCGTTCGACAGCATGGCCGGCTTGTAGGACGAGGACGCCGTCTGGCCCTTCACGACCGGCTCGGTCTCGGTGATCTCGAGGGTCACGCGGGCCGGCAGCTCGATGGAGATCGGAACGCCGTTATGGGTCGAGAGCATCACCGCCATGCTCTCCTGGAGATAGGGCTTCTGGTCGCCGATGATGTCCTCCGGCACGACCAGCTGGTCGTAGGTCTCCGGGTTCATGAAGTGGAAGCCCTCGCCGTCCTCGTAGAGGAAGGTGTGCTCCCGGTCCTCCACGAAAGCGCGCTCGACCTGCTCGGTGGTGCGGTAGCGCTCGGAGACCTTCACCCCGTCGGAGATGCGGCGCATGTCGAGCTGGGTGACCGGGGTGCCCTTGCCGGGGTGGATGTTCTGGGCGGTGAGGACCACATAGAGCTTGCCGTCGATGTCGACGACATTGCCTTTGCGGAGCGTAGAGGCGATGACCTTCACGGGAGGCTTTCCTTGTGACAGATAGGGGCGCGTCGCGGGGGTCGGGTCGTCCCGCCCCCAGTGGCGCCGAAAACATTTTCGGAGCCGCAAGTAGCCTATCTGCGTGGAAATCGCCAGCCCGACCTTAATGAACCCTTTGGAATGGATATGCCCGCACCCGCTCTCTCCCCCTGGTGGACGCCGCATGTCCATGCCGACCGGCGCCACTTCCTGATCGGGCGGAACCGGATCCAGGCGGCCCTGCGGCGCTTCTTCGCGGAGAGGGATTTCGTCGAGGTCGATACGGCGACGCTCCAGATTTCGCCCGGCAACGAGGCGCACCTGCACGCCTTTGCGACCGAGGCCATCGGCCTCGACGGCTCGAGGGCGCCCCTCTACCTCCACACCTCGCCCGAATTCGCCTGCAAGAAGCTCCTGGCGGCGGGCGAGACCCGGATCGCCTGCTTCGCCCATGTCTACCGCAACCGGGAGCGCGGCCCCCTGCACCACCCGGAATTCACCATGCTCGAATGGTACCGGGCGGGCGAGAGCTATGAGAGCCTGATGAGGGATTGCGGCGGGATCCTAGGGTTGGCGGCCGAGACGGCCGGCACCCGCTCCCTCACCTTCCGAGGCCGCGCGACCGATCCGTTCAAGGAGCCCGAGCGCCTGAGCGTGGCCGAGGCGTTTCGGCGCTTCGCCGGGATAGACCTTCTCGCCTCCATCGACCGGAGCGGCGACACGGACCGGGACTATCTCGCCGCCAGCCTTAAGGCGGCGGGCCTGCGCGTCGCGGAAGACGATACCTGGTCGGACCTGTTCAGCCGCGTCATCGTGGAGCGGATCGAGCCCAATCTCGGCCTCGGCCGCGCCACGATCCTCGACGAATACCCGGTCGCCGAGGCGGCCCTCGCCCGCCCGACCGCACATGATTCCCGCGTGGCCGAGCGTTTCGAGCTCTACGCCTGCGGCATCGAACTCGCCAATGCCTTCGGCGAACTGACCGACGCCGACGAGCAGCGCCGCCGTTTCGAGGCCGAGATGGCGGAAAAGATGCGGGTCTATGGAGAAAGCTACCCAGTAGATGAGGACTTTTTGGCAGCGCTGGCGCAGATGCCCGAGGCGAGCGGCATTGCCCTCGGCTTCGACCGGCTGGTCATGCTCGCCACCGGCGCGTCCCGCATCGACCAGGTGATCTGGGCCCCGGTGCCGGAGACGGGCCGGTGAACGCGATCCGCCCCATCCGCACGCCGGCCGAGCTCGTCGAGGCCGGCCTTGCCGCGCCCGAGGAACTTGCCGGGATCGAGGCCGTCGCCGAGCGCTATTCCATGGCCATCAGCCCCGCCATGGCCGGGCTGATCGACAAGGCGGACGCGAACGATCCCATCGCCCGCCAATTCGTGCCGGACGCGGCCGAGCTGACAATCCGACCGGAGGAACGCGCCGATCCCATCGGCGATCTCGCGCACTCGCCTGTCGAGGGTATCGTCCACCGCTATCCGGACCGGGTTCTGCTCAAGGCCGTGCATGTCTGCCCGGTCTATTGCCGCTTCTGCTTCCGTCGCGAGATGGTGGGGCCGCAGGGGCTCGGCACCCTCTCTCCAGAAGCGATGGACAAGGCCTTCGCCTATATCGCGAGCCGTCCGGAGATCTGGGAAGTCATCCTCACGGGCGGCGATCCGCTGGTCCTCTCGCCCCGTCGCCTTACCGAGATCATGCAGCGGCTCTCCGCCATCGATCACGTGAAGATCGTCCGGTTCCACACCCGCGTTCCCGTGGTCGAGCCGGAGCGGGTCGACGCGAACCTGATCACGGCCCTCAAGGCGAGCGGCAAGACGGCTTATGTGGCGCTTCACGCCAACCATCCCCGCGAATTGACGGCGGATGCCCGCGCAGCCTGCGCCCGGCTCGTCGATTCCGGCATCGTCATGATCAGCCAGTCGGTGCTCCTGAAGGGCGTCAACGACGATCCGGACATTCTCGCCGCGCTGATGCGCACCTTCGTCGAGACGCGCATCAAGCCGTATTACCTCCACCATCCCGATCTCGCCCCCGGCACGAGCCATTTCCGCCTCTCGATCGAGGAAGGCCGCGCCCTCGTCGCGGGCCTGCGCGGGCGGATCTCGGGGCTCTGCCAGCCGGCCTATATCCTCGACATTCCCGGCGGGCATGGAAAGGCCGTGATCGGACCCGAGGCGATCCGTGAGACGGGCGGATGCTACACCGTGTCGGACTTCAAGGGTGGCGAACACCCCTATCCTCCCTTGGAGTAGGGAGCCAAACGGGCAGCCGGGAACTAAGGTAGGATCGCGCCGGGTTGTGAGGCTCCTGACTTGCTCGGAAGTCTGGTTCATCGTTCGAAAGAGGGTAGTGACTCAGTTTGGCTCCGCCCTGTCATTCCGGGGCGCCGGAGGCGAGCCCGGAACCCATAGCCGCCACCCTTGCAGAAAGCGGCGCAATGCCACTTATCTCTATCTTGAACTATCGTGGCTATGGGTTCCGGGTTCCGCTACGCGGCCCCGGAATGACGGTGTGCCGGCCCCATCAGAACTGAAACTTAAGTCACTACCCGAAATAGAGTGAAGTTGCGTTTCTCCTCCTTGTGGCAAGGGATTAAGGATGGGGATGTGAGCGATCACGGATGAAGGCGGTGCGCAGGCACATCTCTCCTTGCGGGAGAGGTGCGCACCGGAAGCCTTAGTGATGAAAACAATTCTCGGGCAAGCCCGAGGCCTGTAACTCGGACTGTGAGCGGAACTCGACGATGCCCAAGGATAGTGATGAACCAAGCGAGCGCATCGATTCCACGTTCCGCAACGGCTCCATCACCGCCATCGGCGTCGTCGTCGGCTTCTCCCTCGGCTTCCTCAGCCGCTGGTCAGCCCTGCCCGGGGAATGGAGCGCAACCGATCTCATCTCGGTGGCCCTGATCACCGTCGGCCTCGGCCTGCAGGTCAAGTCGCTTGCGGACCTGCTGCTCGTCACATCCCTTGAGCTCAAGCGCTACAACCGCTCGATCCGGTATTTCCTGACCGGCCTGACCCTCGTCGCACTCGGGGTCATCTTCGCGGTCTTCGCCGACCTGATGGGCTATGACGGCATCGTGCTGCAGGGATAGGTTCAATCGTATCCGGGCTTGCCGCTGCGGCCCTTCTTGATCTCAGCGCGGCGCCCCTTTGCCTCCAGCCGGCGCTTCTTCGAGGCGAGGGTCGGCCGCGTGGGCCGGCGCGGCTTCGGCCGCTCGGTCGCCTGCCGGATCAGCTCGACGAGACGCGCCACGGCATCCTCGCGGTTGCGCTCCTGCATGCGGAAACGCTGGGCGGTGATGACCAGCACGCCGTCATTTGTGAGCCTTTTGCCGGCGAGCCTTTCGAGCTTGTCCTTTACGTAATCCGGCAGCGACGGCGAATTGCGTACGTCGAAGCGCAGCTGGACCGCCGTTTCGACCTTGTTGACGTTCTGACCGCCGGGACCGGACGCGCGGATGAAGCTCTCCTGAAGCTCCGCTTCGTCGATCGCGATGGAGTTGGTGACCTGGATCATGGGGCCTCGGGGGACGGAGCAGAACAAGTGGAGCAGGCGAATAGAATTCCAATGCAAGCTTAACCGGCGCTTGTCGAGCACCCCGATCCATCCTAAGCGATCGATACGACGTTCCCCCTGACCGGCTCTTCATGTCCGCCATCTTCGCCAGCCTGATCCCGACCTTCCTGATCATCGCCACCGGCTGGCTCTGCCGCGCCACGAAATTCGTGAGCGAGCCGCAATGGGCAGGACTGGAGCGCGTCACCTACGTGATCTTCTTTCCGGCCCTGATCATCGACACCCTGTCGCGCGCCGACCTCTCGTCCGTGCCGGTGCTCGGCGTCGGCGGCGCGCTGGTCGGCTCGATCCTGACCATGGCGGTTCTGGTGCTGGCGATGAGGCCGGTCCTGGAGCGGCAGTTCGGCATCGACGGCCCGAGCTTCACCTCGATCTTTCAGGGCGCGACGCGCTGGAACACCTTCGTCGGCCTCGCGGTCGCAGGCAGCCTGTTCGGGCAGCGCGGCATCGCCCTGATCGCAGTCGCCATCGCCGCCATGGTGCCGCTTCTCAACCTTCTCGCCTTCTACGTCTTCATCCGCTTCGCCGGCCAGCCGCAGCGCAGCCCATGGGACATCCTGCGCTCCTTCATCGCCAATCCATTCATCTGGTCCTGCGCCATCGGGCTCGCCCTCAACCTGCTGGTACCGCCGCTGCCGAAGCCGATCGCCGGATACATCGACGTCATGGGACGGGCGGCTCTGGCATCGGGCCTGCTGATCGTCGGCGCGGGCCTCGACATCCGCAGGCTCGCAAGCCCCGGCCTGCCGCATATGCTGGCGGCCGTCCTGAAACTCGTGCTCATGCCGGTCATGGCGGTCACCCTGGCTCGCTTCATCGGCGTAACCGGCGACGATCTCGTGGTCACGGTCGTCGCCGCATCGGTGCCCTCGGCCAGTGCGGCCTATGTGCTTGCGCGCCAGATGGGCGGCAATGCCGGGCTCATGGCAGAGATCCTTACGCTGCAGACGCTGATCGCCCTGATCTCGATGCCCGTGCTCATCTCCCTTCTGAGTTGACAGGCGCAGAGTCATTTTCAATTTATAGTAGCGTTGAATCTGCTTGTTTTATTTTTGGTTGTATAGCTATCTAGGGGAATTGCAACAAAGAGACAGCGTCGCCCCCTCGATGACGAAAGCCCCGCGCCAATCCCTGAAAGTTCAGCCGCCCCAGGAGCCACGGGCGGTGAAGGACGCGGGCCTGCCCCGAAACGCGATGTCGCCGGCGGAGACGGCGCAATATGTTGCGGAATTCTCGGCGGAACTCGCTTTCCTCGCCCGCCACGCGAAGCTCGACCTTCTGGCCTATCTTCTCGACATGGCCCGCCTCGAAGCGATCCGGGTCGTTCAGTCGAGCGGGAAAGACGGCTGAGGCTGCTAGATCGATGCTCTGATCCAAAGGGAAAGCATCGGATTCATCCCAAAAGTGCAAGTCCACTTTTGGGTCCGATGCTTTAGCCCGCCACGATCAGCGAGACCGCATTGCCGCCATGGCGCTCGAGGCGCCCGGCGATCTCGAGTTCCAGCAACGCCATCTGCACGCTGCGGATCGGAAGACCCGATTGCCGGACCAGATCGTCGATGGCGACAGGCGAGGGTCCAAGGAAGGCCGTGAGATCGGATGCGCCCGAAATCTCGTCACTTCCGTCGTCGGGCATCACCGGCCGCACCGGGGCTCGAAGAATGTCCGGCAGGTCGAGCTCGTCCCAGAGCTCCTCGGAGTCGAGCGCATGATGCGGCTCCTCGGCCTGCCGATCCAGGCGCGGGCCGGCGGCGATCAGGGGTTCGAGCACGGTCGTGACATGCTCGATGCCGGCGCAGAGCGTGGCGCCGTCACGAATGAGATCGTTGGTGCCTTCGGCGCGCGGATCGAGCGGCGAGCCGGGGACGGCAAAAACCTCCCGCCCCTGCTCCAGGGCAAAACGCGCGGTGATGAGAGATCCGGAGCGCCGTGCAGCCTCGACGACGACGACGCCGTAGGAGAGACCTGAAACGATCCTGTTCCGGCGCGGAAAATCCCGCCCCCTTGGCTCCCAGCCCATGGGCATCTCGGAGATCACCGCCCCGCCCTGCTCGACGATGGCGTTGAGCAGCGGCTCGTTCTGAGCGGGGTAGATCCGGTCATGGCCACCGGCAAGGACCGCAACGGTGCCGGTTTCGAGCGTTGCTTTGTGCGCCCTGGTGTCGATGCCGCGCGCCAGCCCGGACACCACCGCATAGCCGGCCTCGCCCAGCTGCCGCGCGAGGCGTTCGGCAAAGGTCAGGCCGGCGGCGGAGGCGTTGCGCGATCCGACGATGGCGACGGAGGGTTTCGCCAGCACCTCGGCATTGCCGCGAAGCGCGATCAGCGGCGGCGCCGTGTCGATGGCCTGCAGGGTCTTCGGATAATCCGGCTCGCCCATGGCGACGAAGCGCACGCCGAGACGAAAGGCGGCGGCCATTTCCTTCTCGGCCCCCGCCCGGCTGCAGACCTTCAGCAGCAGGCGTCCGCCGCGGCGGGCAAGCTCCGGCAGGGCGTCCACGGCCGGGCCGGCGCCGCCATACTGGTTGACCAGGGCGCGGAAGGTCCTCGGTCCCACATTCTCTGAACGGATGAGGCGGAGCCAGTCGAGACGCTGCTCATCCGTCAGGATCATGGATTATCCCTTCTGACCTATCTTGCCCTCGGTCCCGGCAAGAAGACGGCTGATGTTCTGGCTGTGCTTCCACCACAGCAGCGCCGCAAGGATGATGGCGAGGCCCGCCATGCCCGGCTCGCCCAGAAGCCAGAGGACGATGGGCGTCGCGGCACTCGCGACCAGGGAGGACAGCGAGGAATATTTGAAGGCGAAGGCGACAGCGAGCCAGATCACGCAGCAGATCACGGCCGCCAGCGGCTCGAGACCGATCAGAACGCCGATGAAGGTGGCGACGCCCTTGCCGCCCTTGAACCCGAGCCAGACCGGGAAAAGGTGGCCGAGAAAGGCACCGAGGCCGGCCACGATGGCGAATTGCGGACCCCAATGGGCGGCGATCAGCACGGGGATCGTGCCCTTGAGAGCATCGGCGACCAGGGTCGCGGCCGCCAGGCCTTTGCGCCCCGTACGCAGCACGTTGGTGGCGCCGATATTGCCGGAACCGATCTTGCGCACATCGCCTAAGCCCGCCATGCGGGTAAAGATCAGGCCGAAGGGGATCGAGCCCAGGAGATAGCCGAAAACGAGCGCGGCCAGCATATGCAGGAGATTGACTTCGTCGGACATTGATTTCTCGTTACATCGTATCGCGCTGAAAGACCACCCTGCCCGCCACCATCGTCAGCATGACCTGCCCTTGCAGGCGGGCCTCGTCGAAGGGCGAATTCTTGGACAAGGACCTGAGATCGCGCTTGTCGAGCACGTAAGGAGCATCGGGATCGAAGACGATAAGATCGGCAGGGGCGCCGACACTCAGCTTTCCGCCGGGAAGCCCGAGAATCTCGGCCGGCCGCGTGGACAGGGCATTGAGGAGCCGCGGCAGGGAGACGCGTTCCTCGTGAACGAGGCGCAGGGCCGCCGAGAGCAGTGTCTCGAGCCCGACGGCACCGTTGGCGGCCTCGGCGAAGGGCAGACGCTTGTTCTCAACATCCTGTGGATTGTGATCGGAGACGATCACGTCGATGGTGCCGTCGACCAGCGCCTCGATCATCGCCTGCCGGTCGTCTTCGTGGCGCAAGGGCGGCGAGAGCTTCAGGAAGGTGCGGTAATCGCCGATGTCGTTCTCGTTGAGCGACAGGTGATTGATGGAGACGCCGCAGGTGACCGGCAGCCCTAGTCCCTTGGCGGCGCGCACGATCTCCGCCGAATCGGCGCAAGAAATCATGGCGGCGTGATAGCGCCCGCCGGTGAGCCGCACGAGGCGGATGTCGCGCTCCAGCATCACGGTCTCGGCCTCGCGCGGGATGCCGGGCAGCCCGAGCCGCGAGGCGAACTCGCCCTCGTTCATCACGCCCTGCCCGACGAGGTCGGGATCCTCCACATGGTGGACGATCAGCGCATCGAAATCGCGGGCATAGGTGAGTGCCCGGCGCATCACCTGGGCGTTCGTCACCGAGCGCGCGCCGTCCGTGAACGCGATGGCGCCGGCCTCCTTGAGCCGGCCGATCTCGGCCATCTCCTGGCCCTCGAGCCCCTTGGTCAGGGCGGCGGCCGGGCGGATGTTGACGATCGACGTGTCACGGGCGCGGCGCACGATGAAGTCGATCACAGCCGGATCGTCGAGCGCGGGGCTGGTATCGGGCATCGAGACCACGGTCGTCACGCCGCCGGCCGCAGCCGCCTCGCCGGCGCTCTTGAGCGTCTCGCGATAAGGCCCGCCCGGCTCGCCGATGAAGGCGCGCATGTCGATGAGGCCGGGGCTCAGCACCTGCCCGCCGCAATCGATGACCTGCGCGTCGGCGGCCTGCGCGACCTGCGGCCCGACCGCTGCGATCACGCCATCGCGCACCAGCACCCCGCCGCGCTCCTCGCGGCCGCTGGCGGGATCGATGAGGCGGGCGTTCTTGAAGAGGATGGGTTGGTTGCTCATGACGCCTCTCACCTGTTCGGCAGATGGCTCGCCAGAGCCTCCAGCACCGCCATGCGCACGGCGACGCCCATTTCGACCTGTTCGCGGATGAGCGACTGCGCACCGTCGGCGACGTCGGATGAAATCTCGACGCCGCGGTTCATCGGCCCCGGATGCATCACCAGCGCGTCGGGCTTGGCGAAGGCGAGCTTTTCCTGGTCGAGGCCGTAGAAGCGGAAATACTCCTTCACGGAGGGCACGAAGGACCCGTTCATGCGCTCGCGCTGCAGGCGCAGCATCATGACGATGTCCGCGTCCTTCAAGCCCTCCTTCATGCTCGTAAAGGTCTCGAAGCCCAGTCGCGCGATGCCGGGCGGCAACAGGGTGGAGGGTGCCACGAGCCGCACCCGCGCGCCCATGGCCGCGAGCAGGATCATGTTGGAGCGCGCCACGCGCGAATGCAGGATGTCGCCGCAGATCGCGACGGTGAGGCCTTCGATGCGGCCCTTGTTGCGGCGGATGGTGAGCGCATCGAGGAGCGCCTGGGTCGGATGCTCGTGCGCGCCGTCGCCGGCATTCACCACCGAGCAATCGACCTTCTGCGCGAGCAGATGCACCGCGCCGGCCGAATGATGGCGCACGACGATGATGTCGGGCCGCATGGCGTTCAGGGTCACGGCGGTGTCGATCAGCGTCTCGCCCTTCTTCACCGAGGACGAGCCGACCTGCATGTTCAACACGTCTGCGCCGAGGCGCTTGCCGGCGATCTCGAAGGAGGATTGCGTGCGGGTGGAGGCTTCGAAGAAGAGGTTGATCTGGGTCCGGCCCCGGAGGGTCGACTTTCTCTTCTCGATCTGCCGGCTCACCTCGACTTGGCTCTCGGCCAGGTCGAGCAGCGCCTGAATGTCCAATGGAGACAGCCCCTCGATGCCGAGGAGATGCCGGTGCGGAAAAACGGATCGGGGGGCGTCAATCATCTTAAAGCGATGGCTATAGGCGGTCTGGGAAATCGCGGCAAGCAAGGGTTTCGGCTTGGAACCGGATTATGCCCAGTTCACGATCCTCTTTTCTCGCTTGCTTCTGAATATCACTACGTCATGGCCGGGCTTGTCCCGGCCATCCCGATACGGATCAGCGCGAAGCCTCAAACGATCGGGATCACCGGCACCGATCCCCGGATCAAGTCCGGGGAGGTGATGACGTAGAGGATGCCAACCGCGACCGATCTCCGCTTCCCTGCCCTAAATAGGTGGAGATCACACGAGAGGATCGCGCCATGTCGCCGAGCCATGACACGCACGAGGTCTTCAACCAGACGCCGCCGCTCGCTGACGTGAACCTCGTCGCGACCAACCAGCCGCTGCTGGACGCACTGAAAGCCGGCGGCGGCGATCCGGAGGCGGAGGGGCTGATCGCCTTCGGCGCGGCCTGGGGATCGGCGGAGCGGCTCGATATCGGCCGGCTCGCCAACGAGAACCCGCCGAAGCTGCGCACCCACGATGAACGCGGATACCGGATCGACGCGGTCGAGTTCCACCCGTCCTATCACGTGCTCATGCGGGCAAGCATGGAAGACGGCTTGCATGCCTCGACCTGGGATGAGCCGGCAACCGGCCATGCCCATCTCGCGCGGGCGGCGCGGCTCTACACGGCGTCCGGCGTCGAGAGCGGCCATGTCTGCCCGATCACCATGACCCATGCCTCTGTGGCGGCCCTCGCAGCCGCTCCGAACCGGCTCGCCGAATGGCTGCCGAAGATCCGGTCGCGGGAATACGATTCGCGCTTCATCCCGTTCTGGGAGAAAACGGCCGTCACCCTCGGCATGGGGATGACGGAGAAGCAGGGCGGCACGGATGTCCGCGCCAACACCACGCGGGCGGTCCCGAAGGCGGGGGACGAATATGCGCTGACCGGGCACAAATGGTTCATGTCGGCCCCGATGTGCGATGCCTTCCTCGTGCTCGCCCAGGCGCCCGGCGGGCTCACCTGCTTCCTCCTGCCCCGCTTCCGCCCGGAGGGCGTGCTGAACGCCCTTCGCCTGCAAAGGCTCAAGGACAAGCTCGGCAACCGCTCGAACGCCTCCTCCGAGGTCGAGTTCGAGGATGCCTTCGCCTGGAGGATCGGCGAGGAAGGACGCGGCGTGCGCACCATCATCGAGATGGTGCAGCTAACCCGCCTCGATTGCGCGGTCGCTTCCGCGGGCCTGATCCGGATGGGGCTAGCGCTTAGCCTGCACCATGCCCGGCACCGCAGCGTGTTTCAGAAGAAGCTGATCGACCAGCCCGCCATGCGGGTGGTCCTGGCGGATCTCGCCCTGGAGAGCGAAGCCATGACGGCGCTCGCCCTGCGGGCTGCCCATAGCTTCGACCAGCAGGCCGACGCCCACGAGGCCGCCTATGCCCGGCTCGTCACGCCGGCCGCCAAGTTCGGCATCTGCAAGGCGGCGCCGCGCCTCCTCTACGAGGCCATGGAGTGCCTCGGCGGCAATGGCTATGTGGAAGAAAGCGCCCTGCCCCGGCTCTACCGCGAGGCTCCGGTCAACGCGATCTGGGAGGGCTCGGGCAACGTGATCGCCCTCGACATCCTGCGCGCCGAGACGCGCGAGCCGGAGGTGGCGGCCTCGGTGCTGGAGCGCCTCATGGCGGATGTCCGGGACCTGCCGGGCGCGTCCGATGCGGCCCGGGACATCGTCATGGCGCTTCACTCGCCGGAGGCCGAGGCGCGGGCGCGTTTCATTGCGGAAAGGCTTTTCGCCCTGGCCGCCACGGCGGCTCTCGCCCGCTCCGGCCCGGCCGAGATTGCCGAGGCCTACGCCCTGACCCGGCTCGCCACCCCCTCCCGGATGGCAGGGGCCAACGATCTCGGGGAGGCCGTGAATCCCTTGCTGGAGCGCGCCTTCGTGGCCATATAGCAAAAGGCCGGATAAGTCCGATTTGACTTGTCGCCAATCATCAACCACTTATTCCCGCCCTGCGGCGGTCTGGGACCAATCGCCGCCTTCGCCCTGGCAACGGGGCGTTCGCCTGTCCCCGCTTTTAGGAAGTCGTTCATGAAAGTCCTCGTCGTCGAGTCGCCTGCCAAGGCCAAGACGATCAACAAATATCTCGGCAAGGATTACGAGGTCCTGGCCTCCTTCGGGCATATCCGCGATCTGCCCGCCAAGGATGGTTCGGTCGACCCGGATGCCGACTTCCGCATGATCTGGACGCTCGAAGACAGGGGCTCGAAGCGGGTCTCCGATATCGCCAAGGCGATCAAGGGCGCCGAAAAGCTCATCCTCGCAACCGACCCGGATCGCGAAGGCGAAGCCATTTCCTGGCACGTGCTGGAGGCGCTGCGCGAAAAGCGCGTCCTGAAGGATCTGCCGGTCGAGCGCGTGACATTCAACGCCATCACCAAGGATGCCGTGCAGGCGGCCCTGCGCCAGCCGCGCCAGATCGATCAGGCCCTGGTCGATGCCTATCTTGCCCGCCGGGCTCTGGACTACCTCGTCGGCTTCACCCTTTCCCCCGTCCTCTGGCGCAAGCTGCCGGGAGCCCGCTCGGCCGGCCGCGTACAGTCGGTGGCGCTGCGCCTCGTCTGCGACCGCGAGCTCGAGATCGAGACCTTCAAGCCGCGCGAATACTGGTCCCTGATCGCCACCCTCGCCACCAAGGACGGCGGCGTGTTCGACGCGCGCCTCGTCGGCGCCGACGGCAAGAAGATCACGCGCCTCGACATCGGCAACGGCAAGGACGCCGAGGCGTTCAAGAGGGACCTGGAACTCGCGACCTTCTCGGTGGAGAAGATCGAGGCGAAGCCCGCCAAGCGCCACCCCTACCCACCGTTCACCACCTCGACTCTGCAGCAGGAGGCCTCGCGCAAGCTCGGCCTTGCCCCGGCGCAGACCATGCGTATCGCGCAGCGGCTCTATGAGGGCGTCGACATCGGCGGCGAGACGGTCGGTCTCATTACCTATATGCGTACCGACGGCGTCGACATGGCGCCGGAAGCGGTGCAGGCCGCCCGCCGGGTCATCGGCAAGGAATACGGCGACCGCTACGTGCCGGGCGCGCCGCGCAAGTACTCGACCAAGGCCAAGAACGCGCAGGAGGCCCACGAGGCCATCCGCCCGACGGATATGAGCCGCCTGCCGAAATACGTGGCGAAGTATCTGGAGCCGGAGCAGGCCCGTCTCTACGACCTGATCTGGACCCGCACCATCGCCAGCCAGATGGAATCGGCCGAGCTCGAGCGCACCACCGCCGACATCGCGGCGCAGGTCGGCCCGCGCAAGCTCGACCTTCGCGCCACCGGCCAGGTGATCAAGTTCGACGGCTTCCTCACGCTCTACAACGAGAGCAAAGACGACGAAGCGGACGAGGACGAGGGCCGCCTGCCCCCGATGAAGGCCGGCGATCCCCTGGAGCGCCGCCGTATCGCCGCGACCCAACACTTCACCGAGCCGCCGCCGCGCTATTCCGAAGCCTCGCTGGTCAAGCGCATGGAAGAGCTCGGCATCGGCCGGCCCTCGACCTATGCCGCGGTGCTGCAGACCCTGCGCGACCGCGAATACGTGAAGATCGAGAAGAAGCGGCTCGTGCCCGAGGACAAGGGCCGCATCGTCACCGCCTTCCTGGAAAGCTTCTTCCTCCGTTACGTGGAATACGACTTCACGGCGGATCTGGAAGAGCAGCTCGACCGGGTCTCGAACAACGAGATCGACTGGAAGCAGGTGATGCGCGACTTCTGGCGCGACTTCTCCGCCGCCATCGGCGAGACGAAGGAGCTGCGCATGACGGAGGTGCTCGATGCGTTGAACGAGCTCCTCGGCCCGCACATCTTCCCGGACAAGGGGGACGGCTCCAACCCGCGCACCTGCCCGACCTGCGGCACCGGCCAGCTTTCGCTCAAGCTCGGCAAGTTCGGCTCCTTCATCGGCTGCTCGAACTATCCCGAATGCAAGTATACCCGCCAGCTCGCCGCCACCGGTGTCGAGGGCGATGGCGAAGGCTCGTCCGAGAATGGCGGCCAGCCGGGCGTAAAGGTCTTGGGCACGGATCCCGAGACCGGCGAGACGGTCACCCTGCGCGACGGCCGTTTCGGCCCCTTCGTTCAGCTCGGCGAGGGCGATAAGCCGAAGCGCTCGTCCCTGCCGAAGGGTCTCAGCCCGGCGCAGGTCGATCTGGAGAAGGCCCTCAAGCTGCTGGCGCTCCCGCGTCAGGTGGCGACACATCCGGAATCGGGCGAGCCGATCCTCGCGAGCATCGGCCGCTACGGACCTTATGTTCAGCACGGCAAGACCTATGCCAATCTCGGCGCGGGCGACGATGTGCTGGAGATCGGCGCGAACCGGGCCATCGATCTGATCGTCGCCAAGGAGAGCGGCGGGGGCAACCGCCGTGGCGCGGCCGACCCCGGCCGTCCTCTCGGCGAGGACCCGGAATCGGGCAAGCCCATCGTGGTGAAGGCCGGCCGCTTCGGGCCCTATGTCACCGACGGCGAGACCAATGCGACCCTGCCGCGGGCCATGGCCGCCGAAGCCGTGACGCTGGCTGAGGCTGTCGAGCTTCTGAAGGCCCGCCGCGCGGCAGGCCCGTCGAAGAAGTCCGCCCGCGGCCGCAAGGCTCCGGCCAAGAAGGCGGCAGCCAAGGCACCGGCTGCCAAGAAGGCCGCCACGAAGAAGGCCGCGCCCAAGAAAACGGCAGCTAAAAAGACCGCTGCCAAAAAGGCAACGGTCAAAAAGGCTCCGGCCAAGAAGGCTGCCAAGGCGGGCTGAGAGCGATGACGGAGTGGCTGTCCTCGCTCTTGGCCGACTATCCAAACCAGGTCGAGATGTCGCTGCGCCTCTGCGCGGCGACGATGGCCGGCATGGCGGTCGGCATCAATCGGGACATCCACAACAAGCCTATCGGGATGCGGACCTTGGGACTCGTCTCCCTCGGGTCCGCCATCGTCATCCTGTCCGGCTCAGTCTACGAGGGCATCCATTTCGGGCAGGATTCGGTGAGCCGCGTCATCCAGGGCATCCTGACGGGCCTCGGCTTCCTCGGCGCCGGAGCCGTGCTTCGTGCCCGGGACAAGATGGAGGTTCATGGCCTGACCACTGCGGCCACGGTCTGGATCGCGGCGGGCCTCGGCGTGGCGGCAGGCCTCGGGGCCTGGTTCATCACCATTGCCGGCACCATCGTCACGCTGCTGCTTCTGACGTTGGGAAAGCCTCTCGAGGACATGCTGACCCGGCTGTTCTCGCGGGGCGAGAAGCCGGTCGACGACTGATCAGAACGTCAGCCCGAGCCCGATCACGGCGACCGCGGCGATCGCCAGCCACAGGATGCTGGATCCATAGGATCGGTGGGTGACGGGGGTGGTATCCGGCTCGTCGAAGGCGAAGGCCTCGCCCGCGTTGCGCGCGGCGCGATCGAGATGAAGCTTCTGTGCCGGTGCCAAAGTCGTCCGCGTCGTCACGCCCGTATCTCCCGTTAAGCTCGTGCTTAACCTTTCCAACGTGAATGGAATTTAAACAGTTCCGCATGACAGCCGGAAGACATTCTTTAGAGGGAAACCGTTGGTAACCTTTACGACCTAACCTGACTTTCCCTTTGTATGAGTTGTGGCGACAAACCGTCTTCACGTTTCCGTTTTGTTCTCGTATAAAAACGGGATGAGAAATAGTGTAAAGAAACGCGAATCATCATCTCGGACCAAGGTCCCTATGACAGACAACGACGATCTCTTCGGCGGCGCTGCTGCCAAGCGGGCGGCCCCCGCCTCGGCTCGCAACGCCGCCGTCAAGGTATCCCGCGCCGCGCCCCAGCAGGGCACGCCGGGCGAAGCCGGCTATGACGCTTCCGCCATCGAGGTGCTGGAGGGGCTCGAGCCCGTCCGCCGCCGTCCCGGCATGTATATCGGCGGCACGGACGAGAAGGCCCTGCACCACCTCTTCGCCGAGGTGATCGACAATTCCATGGACGAGGCGGTCGCGGGGCATGCGACCTTCATCGAGGTGGAGCTGGAGGAAGGCGGCTGGCTCTCCGTGACCGATAACGGACGCGGCATCCCGGTCGATCCGCACCCGAAATTCCCGAAGAAGTCGGCGCTCGAGGTCATCATGACCACCCTGCATGCCGGCGGTAAGTTCGATTCGAAGGTCTACGAGACCTCCGGCGGCCTGCACGGCGTCGGTGTCTCGGTCGTGAACGCCCTCTCCGAGATCCTCGAGGTCGAGGTGGCACGCGGCCAGACCCTTTACCGGCAGATCTTCTCCCGCGGCTTGCCCCAGGGCAGGCTCGAGACCGTGGGCCGCGTGCTCAACCGGCGCGGCACGAAGGTGCGCTTCAAGCCCGATTGGCAGATCTTCGGCAAGGAGGCCCATTTCCAGCCCCGCCGCCTGTTCAAGATGGCCCGTTCCAAGGCCTATCTCTTCGGCGGCGTCGAGATCCGCTGGAAATGCGCAGCGTCCCTGGTCGACGGCGTCGACAATGTCCCGGCCGAGGCGACCTTCAAGTTCCCGAACGGCCTGAAGGATTACCTGCTCCACGATATCGAGGGAAAGGAGCTGGTCACGGACCAGATCTTCTCCGGCAAGATCACCAAGCCCGGCAGCCACGGCTCGCTCGAATGGGCGGTCGCCTGGATGACCAACGAGGACGGGTTCTCGACCTCGTACTGCAACACGGTGCCGACGCCCGAAGGCGGCACGCACGAGAACGGCCTGCGCATCGCGCTGCTGCGGGCGCTGCGCGAGCATGCGGAGCGCGTCAATCAGCAGAAGCGCATGGCGGCGGTGACCACCGACGACGTGATGGCGACCTGCGCCTCCATGCTCTCGGTGTTCATCCGCGAGCCGGAATTCCAGGGCCAGACCAAGGACAAGCTCGCAACCGTCGAGGCCGGCCGCATCGTCGAGAATGCGATCCGCGACACCTTCGATCACTGGCTCGCGGCGGCACCGCAGCAGGCCAACAAGCTGCTCGACTGGGTCATCGACCGGGCGGAGGAGCGCCTGCGCCGCCGCCAGGAGAAGGAGGTCGCCCGCAAGACCGCGACCCGCAAGCTGCGCCTGCCCGGCAAGCTGGCCGACTGCTCCAATGCCGGCGCCAAGGGCTCGGAGCTGTTCATCGTCGAGGGCGACTCGGCCGGCGGCTCCGCCAAGCAGGCCCGCGACCGCGCCAGCCAGGCGGTGCTCCCCTTGCGTGGAAAGATCCTCAACGTGGCCTCGGCCGGCAAGGAGAAGCTGCACCAGAATCAGCAGCTCTCCGACCTCGTCCAGGCGCTCGGCTGCGGCACGGGCTCGCATTACAAGGATTCCGATCTGCGCTACGAGAAGGTCGTGATCATGACCGACGCGGACGTGGACGGCGCCCACATCGCCTCGCTGCTGATCACCTTCTTCTACCGGCAGATGCCGCGCCTCATCGACGGCGGGCACTTGTACCTCGCGGTCCCGCCGCTCTACCGGCTGACGCAAGGGTCGAAATCGGCCTATGCCCGTGACGACGCCGACCGGGAACGGCTGATGAAGACCGTGTTCAAGGGCAACGGCAAGGTCGAGATCGGCCGCTTCAAGGGCCTCGGCGAGATGCTGCCGGCGCAGCTCAAGGAAACCACCATGGACCCGAAGAAGCGCCTGCTTCTGAAGGTGGTCGTGGAGGCCGACGACAAGCCGGAGGCCAGCGACGCCGTCGAGCGCCTGATGGGCAACAAGCCCGAAGCCCGCTTCGCCTTCATCCAGGAACGCGCCGCCTTCGCCGACGAGGCGGCTCTGGATATTTGATAAGTGCGCCACTGTCATTCCGGGGCCGCGCAGCGGAGCACGGAATCCATAACCGCTAATGGTGGCGAAAGGGGCGGAACGGGAATCGCCCTTCCTTGAGGCGTTGTGGTTATGGATTCCGGGCTCGCCTGCGGCGCCCCGGAATGACAGCAGTGGAAGTCGTCCAGCTTTCATCACCAGCCTTCGGCCGCCGGGGATGACACCCACACTGTCATGGCCGGACTTGTTCCGGCCACCCACGCCTTGGGATCCACCACGCTGCATAAGACGTGGGTCCCCGGGCCAAGCCCGGGGATGACGTCGAGGGTACGGAGATGACGGCGAGTGCGCTCGAACGGCCCAAAACTTTTTTCAAAAATTTTTCGAAACTGCCGGAACCATCCCTGAGCCAGGACGTTTTATGAACTCACCGGCTCATTCTGCCCCCACGGGCCGGTCCCTCAAAGGCTCCGATTTCGGGGCCTTATTTTTTGGCTGCAACGCTTCCGCCTGGATCTCTTGATCGGCCTGAGCGTCATTAAAGATCCCATGCCACCGCTCTAGCCGCAGCCAAGCTCGCATGCGACAAGACCTGATGAACCTGAAGAGCTCCCCCTTTGACCAAGCGTCCGAAAGCTGACCCCGCCCTGCCCTCCCGCGAGGAGGTCGTCTCCTTCATTACCCATGCCCAGGGCAAGGTGGGCAAGCGGGAGATCGCGCAGCATTTCGGCATCAAGGGCAATGACCGCATCTGGCTGAAGCAGATCCTCAAGGGCCTGGAAGTGGATGGCATCGTCGATCGGCGCGGCAAGAGCGTTCACAAGGCCGGCCAGCTGCCGCCGGTCGTGCTCGCGGACATCACGAAGCGCGACCGCGACGGCGAGCTGATCGCCGTTCCGACCGAATGGGACGAGGCGGAGCACGGCCCGATTCCCACCATCGTCATCGTCACGCCGCGTAAAGCCCGTCCCGGCATGCCGGTGGCGGGCGTCGGCGACCGCGCGCTGCTGCGTATCGAGCCTCTCAAGCCCGCCGACATCCACCGCTATTCGGGCCGCGTGACCAAGATTATCGCCAAGAAGCAGGCGCAGGTGCTCGGCATCTTCCGGGCCCTGCCGGATGGCGGTGGCCGGCTCATCCCCGTGGACAAGAAGGCACGCGAGCAGGAGCTCGAGATCCGGCCCGGCGACGAGGGCGAGGCGAAGGACGGCGACCTGATTGCGGTGTCGGTCGTGAAGCACGGCCGTTTCGGCCTACCGACCGCCAAGGTGAAGGAACGCTTAGGCTCGATCAAATCCGAGAAGGCGATCAGCCTGATCGCGATCTATGCCCATAACATCCCCAACGAATTCCCCAAGGCCGTTCTGGAAGAGGCGGAGAAGGCGAAGCCGGCCACTCTCGAGGGCCGCGAGGACTGGCGCGAGCTGCCCCTCGTCACCATCGACCCGCCGGACGCCAAGGATCACGACGACGCGGTCCATGCCGCCCCGGACGAGGATCCGAACAATGCGGGCGGCTTCATCGTCACCGTCGCCATCGCCGATGTAGCGGCCTACGTGCGTCCGGGCACCGCCATGGACCGTGAGGCGCAGGAGCGCGGCAACTCCGTCTATTTCCCCGACCGTGTCGTGCCGATGCTGCCGGAGCGGATCTCCAACGACCTGTGCTCGCTGCGCCCGCGCGAGGACCGCCCGGCTATCGCCGTCCGCATGACCGTCGGTCCCGATGGACGCAAGATCCGTCACAGCTTCCACCGGGTGATGATGCGCTCGGCGGAGAAGCTGTCCTATGCCCAGGCGCAAGCGGCCATCGACGGACATCCCGACGACGTCACGAAGCCGATCCTCGACACGATCCTGAAACCGCTCTGGGCCGGCTACGAGCTTGTGAAGAAGGCGCGCGATCTGCGTGAGCCGCTCTTCCTCGACCTGCCCGAGCGCAAGATCGTGCTCAATCCAGACGGCACCGTCGACCGGGTTTTCGTGCCCGAGCGGCTCGAAGCGCACAAGCTCATCGAGGAGTTCATGATCCTCGCCAATGTCGCCGCCGCGGAGAGCCTGGAGCAGGCGGGATCGGACCTGATCTACCGCGTGCATGACGAGCCCTCGCTCGAAAAGATGCGGTCTTTGAGCGAGGTGCTCGGCTCCATCGGCCTCAAAGTTCCGAGCCAGGGCGCGCTCAAGCCGGAGCTGTTCAACCGCATCCTGCGCAGCGTCGACGGCACGGAGCATCAGCTCTTCATCAACGAGGTGGTTCTGCGCTCGCAGTCGCAGGCGGAGTACGCCGCCGAGAATTACGGCCATTTCGGCCTGAACCTGCGCCGCTACGCCCACTTCACCTCCCCCATTCGCCGCTATGCCGATCTCATCGTGCATCGCGCGCTGATCACCGCGTTGAAGCTCGGCAAGGACGGCCTGCCGGCCGACACCACGCGCGCGCAGCTGATCGAGATCAGCGCCAAGATCTCGGCCGCCGAGCGCCGGGCCATGGCGGCGGAGCGTGAGACAATCGACCGCCTGATCGCGCACTTTCTTGCCGACCGCATCGGGGCCACATTCCAGGGACAGATCTCGGGGGTGACCAAGGCGGGCCTTTTCATCAAGCTGAGTGAGACCGGCGCTGACGGGTTCGTCCCGGCGGCGACCATCGGCGACGATTATTATCGCTACGACGAGAAGACCCACTCGATGCGGGGGGAGAATACCGGCGAAACCTACCGGCTTGGCGACAAGGTGGAGGTGAAGCTGGTGGAGGCCGCGCCGATTGCCGGCGCGCTGCGCTTCGAGCTTCTCACCAAGGGCCGCTTTACCGGTCGCACTGGGCCTGCGAGGAAGGGTACGAAGCACCCGACACGCGGGTCTCGCGCCGGCAAGGCGTTCCCGCCCGAGCGCAGCGGCTCCCGGACGCGCGTGAAGGTCAAACGGCGCGGACGCGCCTGACGTTTTGAAGGATTGAGGATGTCTTTGACGATCGAGACCGCCGCATCGGCAAGCTCGGACGACGTGAAGGCGATTCCCGCCATGAAGCGCGGTTTCCTGGGCCATTGCCCGGCCTGCGACAAGGGGCGGCTTTTCGGCCGCTTCCTGAAAGTCGTCGACCATTGCGAAGCCTGCGGGACCGAGTTTCATCATCACCGGGCCGACGACCTGCCGCCCTATATCGTGATCTTCATCGTCGGGCACCTGATCGGCTACGGCATCCTCATGACAGAGACCAAGCTTGAGATGCCCATGTGGATCCATCTCGCGATCTGGCCGGCGCTGACCCTCATCCTGTGCCTGGTGCTGCTCCAGCCGGTCAAAGGCGCTGTCGTGGGGCTGCAATACGCGCTAGGGATGCACGGTTTCGGGGCGGCCCGGGCCAAGAACAGCACCGACGAGGACGACGCACGTGACGGATACCGAAACCCTGGCGAAGATGGATCGCCTCGTTTCCGCTGAAACCAACCCCACGGCTCCCACGCTCCGCCCCGTCGACGCCGCGACCCTCATCATCGTCGACCGCAAGCCGAAGGTCCCGAAAGTGCTCATGGGCAAGCGCCATGAGGGACTGAAGTTCATGCCGGGCAAGTTCGTCTTCCCCGGCGGGCGGATCGAGCCCGGCGACCGGTCCATGGCCGTCACCGGCGCCCTTCACCCGCGCGCCGAGCAGGCCCTCATGGCGAAGGTCACGCGCGCCTCGACCCAGCGCTGCCGGGCGCTCGCGCTCGCTGCCATCCGTGAAACCTTCGAGGAGACGGGCCTCCTGCTCGGGACCAAGGATTACGGCAGCCCGGACCGGGTGCCCGCCGGCACGGCCTGGAGAGGCTTTCAGGAGCGCGGCGTGTTCCCGGATCTGGAAGCCCTGCACTTCATCGGCCGCGCCATCACGCCGCCGAAGCGCGTCCGCCGCTTCGACACCCGATTCTTCGCCGTCGACCGCAGGGCCATAGTCGACGAGGTCGAGGGCATCGTCGGCCCGGACAGCGAACTCGTGGAGCTGACCTGGGTCACCATCACCCAGGCCAAGGCTCTCGACCTTCCGCCGATCACGACTGTGATTCTGGGCGAGCTGGAGGCGAGGACCGAAGCGGGATTCGGCCACCAGCTTCCTGTGCCGTTCTTCCACCAGCAGCGTGGCCGTTTCGTGCGGGAATTGCTGTAATGCTCTTCCAACTCGTCATGGCCTGGCTTGTCCAGGCCATCCACGTCTTTAAGCCGGTCTGAAGACGTGGGTCCCCGGCACAAGGCCGGGGATGACGCCGAGGATGTCAGGAGGCAAGGAACGGCACAAATCCGATCCCGCGGCACCCTTCTCCCTTGACTGTCCGGCGATAATCGGGCATTGGAGCCCAACGATTTTCCGGCCGGGTTCGCCCGGCCTTTGCGTTTCGGCCATGCCCTGGGGCGAGCCGGAGCGCCGAACCGAACAAGAGGTCCCGACCATGGCCAAAGCCGCAACGATCAAAGTGAAGCTCGTCTCCACCGCCGACACGGGCTATTTCTACGTGACGAAGAAGAACTCGCGCACGATGACCGAGAAGCTCAACCTCAAGAAGTACGATCCGGTCGCGAAGAAGCACGTCGAGTTCAAGGAAGCCAAGATTAAGTAAGCTTCCGAGCATCGCTAGTCTAAAGCAAAAACCGCCTCATCGAGGCGGTTTTTTCGTTTCTGCGGCTTCAAGCCCGATACTTAGCGGTACCGGTCGACCCGGACGCGGGTGACCTGCCGGTTGCCGATAGCGCCCGTGGTGACGACGTCGCGGCGAACCGTGCGGACGACGGGGGCGCGATCACGATAGACCACCCGGTTCACCACGCGCGGCTGGCGATAGACGACCCGGGTCCGATAGGCCGGCTCGCGATAGACCACGCGCGTCCCGTAGACCGGAGCCGGCCGATAGACGACCTGCGTCGCGGGGGCGGAGTAATAGCCGTAGGCCGGATAGGAATACGCCGGATAGCTATAGGCTGCGGGATAGCCGCCATAACCGTATCCGTAGCGATAGCCGTAACCCGGATAGCCATAGCCATAGCCATAACCAGGATATCCGTAGCCGTAGGCGGGCGTCGTCGCAGCCGTGATCAGGCCGCCGAGCACCGCGCCGCCGATCAGTCCGGCGGCGACTGCGCCGCCATTCCCCCAACCGCCGCCGCGATAATAACCGCCGTTCCAGCCTCCTCCATGCCAACCTCCGCCGCCCCAGCCACGCCCACGCCACTGAGCGTCAGCGGTGCCGACGGTACCGAGAGTGATCAATGCGACGCCTGCAAGCAAACCAAGTTTCTTCATGGCAGACACCCTGAAATGTTGCACCAAACTCAGACGTTAAAACAATTCGTTACTATCTGCTTAGTTCGCAGCTTGACCGATAGATGCGGCGTTTTGCTTCGCCTTTTCTGAATGTTTATTCATAAATCTTTGTATTCGCGCGAAAATTGTCGCTCGGCGACTTATCGTTGACCGGATAGCAATGTACTTTGTGCCGCGAACGAGCCGATATCGCTGCCGAGCGGAATCGGAGCGCCAAACTACCCAGAAAGCTTCATTGACGGCATGGTTCCTCAGGGTCAGCATCCTTCAGCTCCGATGCTAGGGAGGCGTCGATGTTCGAAAAGACCGCCGAATTGAGCGATGCGTTCCGCCAGGGCGCACCGCGGATGGAAGGGACGCTCCGCATGGCCATGAAAGGCTGCCCCCAATGCGGCACGGAGCATATGATCGCCTCGCCCGTGCTCGGCATCTGCGAAGAGTGCGGCTCCGAGCTCGTGGTGCTGCCGAACGAGTAGCTTTCCAGTCACTACCCCATAGCCTGCCCTCTGAACCGAGCTTTATGCTCGGCGTTCGGAGAATCGCATGGCATTCTTCCAGCGGATCGAACAGGCCGGCGGCCGGATCGGCGCACGGCGCGCCGAACTGAAGCTGGCGCTGCGGGTCACCGCGGCCGGCGCCCTGGCCTATGTGGTCACGAAGTTCTTCGATCTGCCGCAGGGCTATTGGGCGGTGATCACGGCCGTCGTCGTGGTTCAGGCGAGCGTCGGTGGCTCGCTCAAGGCCGCAATCGAGCGCTTCAGCGGCACGCTCGCAGGCGCCATCTATGGCGGCGTGATCGCAGCCTTCGTGCCCCACGGGTCCCCGGCGACCCTGGGGCTCGCCATCGTCGTCGCACTGTTCCCGCTGGCGCTTCTGGCCGCCGTCAAGCCGGCTTTCCGCGTGGCGCCCATCACCGCGCTCATCATGCTGATTCCACCGACGGGACAGGCGCTCGGCCCCCTCGCCTCCGCCATCGACCGCGTGCTCGAAATCACTCTCGGCAATATCGTGGGCGTCGTCGTTTCCCTGTTCGTGCTGCCCGCGCGCGCTCATACGCTGATGACCGATGCGGCAGCGAGGGTCGTCTCCCTCAACGCGGACCTGTTCTCGGTATTCATCGGCGAGTTGACCGCAGGCCTGAAGGGGCGCTCCGCCCTGACAAAGCTCCATCCGCAGATCCGCTCCGCCCTGAAGAAGGCGGAGGCCGCATCCGAGGAGGCCATGCGGGAGCGCAAGAGCCACCTGACCGAAGCGCCCGATCCGGAGCCCCTCATCCGCACGCTCTACCGCGTGCGTCACGACCTGGTGATGATCGGCCGCGCGGCTTCCAGCCCCCTGCCCGCTGCGGTGCTGGAACGTCTCGGCCCCTCGCTCGCAACGCTGCATCAGACGACCGACGCGCTGCTCGGTGATCTCGCGAAAGCTCTCCAGCATCGCAAGGCAGCGCCGGAGAGCGATGCGTGGGAGGCGGCCTTGAACGCCTTCGGCAGCGAGGCGGAAGCTCTCCGTTCCGATGCGCTCGTGCATGCATTGCCGGCGAAGACCTTCGGACAGATCTTCGCCCTGAGTTTCGCCCTCGAGCAGTTCCGGCAGGATCTCGGCGATCTTCTCGCGCGGACGCAGGAGTTGGCTGGAAAGGCGTCCGTCGCGGAAGCGTGAACGGGCGCTATTCGTAAAGCGGCACCAGCTCCATCTCCGGCACGAGGACAAGGCCCTTGTCGGTGATGCGGATTTCCGGGATCACCGAGAGCGGGATGAGGTTGAAGCCCATATAGGGAATCTTGCAGCCTGCCTTCTCCCATGCCGCCTTCAAGGCACGGGTCTCCTCCGCCACTTCCGTCACGCGCTTGTCGGAGAGAAGCCCGGCGATGGGCAGCGGCACCATCGCGATCACCTTGCCCTGATCCACCACGCACACGCCGCCCTGCGCCTCGATGATGGCGTCGAGCGCGACCTGCATGTCGCCTTCGTTCGTGCCGGCCACGATCAGGTTGTGGGAATCATGCCCGACGCTGCTCGCCACCGCGCCGCTCTTCAGGCCGAAATCCTTCAGCAGGCCGTGAGCGATGCCGTCGCCCTTCGTGCGGCCATGACGTTCGATCACGGAGACGAAGGTGAGATCGTGCTTGGCGAGGAGCGCATCCCAATCCTTCTCCGGCTGGAGCTGCACCTTGTCGTGAAACAGCACGATGCCGGGCAGCGCGACGCGGATGACGTTGGCCGTGCAAGCGGATTTGGGCAGCTCCGGAATCAGCTTCGGCCGCTTCGAGACATGCACCGTGCGATAGGCTTCCGCAGGATAGCGATAGCGGTTCGAGAGCGCCTGATCGAGCACAGGCGTGATCTTTCTGCTCTCGACAACGAGCTCGCCGCCGTACCAGGTGTTCTGCACCTCGAGATCGTCGTTGAGGAGCACGATGTCGGCGCGCCGTCCACCTCCCATCCCGCCGATCTCGCCCTCCATGCCGAAACGCGTGGCGGGATGAAGCGAACCCATGCTCCAGGCCTGTTCGCGGTTCATGCCCGCGCGGCGCGCCTCGCGTGTCACCCAATCCATGCCGAACTGCATGAGATCGTCCGCATCGCGATCGTCGGTGCAGACGCAGATGCGCTTGTGCGAGGAGCCGAGCTCCGTGATCGTCTTGATGGCTTCGGGAAGCGAATGCCACGGCGTCGTCGGCGGTCCACCGCGCAGGAAGATCCAGATGCCCGCATCGAGGAGATCGTCGGCGATGTCGCGATCGATCGCCTCGTGCGTATCGGTCACGCCGCTCGCCGCATAGGCCGCCACGAATTCGCGGCCGTAGATATGACCGGAGACCGGCTTGCCGCGCTCCAGCGCCGCTGCGAGGATCGCGTGGCTTCGTTCGTCGCCCATGGTGACGGGCACGAAATCCATCTTCTCGCCGAGCGCCGCCGCTTCCGGCCAGCGGTCGAAGAGCGCAGCGATCTTGTCCGGCGTCAGGTCGCCGCCGGCGGACTCGAGTTCGGGCGTGGTGGCCGGCACGGTGCTCGGCACCGTGAGGAAAATGGAAAGCGGCGCGTGGCGCGCGTCCTCAAGCATCATCTCGATGCCGGCTGCATCCATCACGTTCCCGATCTCGTGGCTATCGCAGAAGATCGTGGTGGTGCCGTTGAGCAGGGCCGCCTCCGCATAGGCGCAGGCCGTGACCATGCTGCTTTCGATATGGATATGCGGATCGACGAGCCCCGGCGCGATGATCCCGCCCTTGGCGTCGTAGACCCGGCCCGGCTGGCCCTTGACCTGCCTGTATGCGCCTGCGGGCTTCACCGCGGCGATGCGCCCGCCGGCGATCCAGACCTCCCGCTCGGGAGCGATGCGCTCGCTGTAGGTGGAGAGCACCCGCGCCCCCGTGACCACGAGATCGGCCGGTGCCCGGCCGGATGCGACATCCGCCAGCCTGCGGGTCATGGTGGAGAGAGGCGCGACGGAAAAGCGGGTCAGAGCCGTCTTGGGAGGCAGCGAAGGTGTGCGGTGGTCCATGATCCCTCATCCACTTGAACGTTGCCGGGCAAGGGTAGCAGGGCGGATGCCGGACCGCATCTCGGATCGCGCCTTTCCGGCCCCTTTCCCTAAAGACATATTTCCTTAAGGCCAAGCTTGGATTAGACAGGAATGGAGACCGATTCGCGTGGAATTACAGCCTATTACGCGTGTCGGCGTTCATCCGTGCAAAACAAAAGGCGCCTTGCGGCGCCTCTACGCAAATCGCTGAAGTTGGTGGCCAGCTGGGGACAGCCGTTGAGGAGGCAACGATCTGCCCCCGAGCTGGCCGAGCCCACGAAGTCCCAGGAGATGCGGCGGACCTGAGCATCCGTAGGGCATTTCTTCCGCTGCGAGCGGAAAGTTAGGCTGAACGTATAGAAAACATGCGGCGATGCAAGCGCCCATGTGGCCAAAAAGCGGCATTTTCCAAAAAAACTTAAAGCCAAGTCATCTCAAAGAGATGAGTCGGCTTTGCAAGGTTTTGGCCCCGATCCCGCCATGGATTCGGCAAAGTCAGACCTTGGTTCCGTCGGCCTCGAGATAGGTCTTCACGGTGGCGATGAACTTGGCGACCGAGATCGGTTTCGACATGTAGGCTTCGCAGCCCCCCTCGCGAATACGCTCCTCGTCGCCCTTCATGGCGAAGGCGGTGATGGCGATCACGGGGATCGATTTCAGCTCGTCATCGGCCTTCAGCCAGCGGGTCACCTCGAGACCCGAGACCTCGGGCAGCTGGATGTCCATGAGGATCAGGTCCGGCTTGTGGGCCCGGGCAAGCTCCATGGCCTCGATTCCATGGCTGGTCTTGAGAGTCGCATAGCCGTGGGCTTCGAGAAGGTCGTTGAAGAGCTTCATGTTGAGTTCGTTATCCTCAACAATGAGAACAGTCTTCTTCATGGGTGGGATCCCCGGGGCCTAAACCGACTTCACCGGCCCTCAATTTCGTCGGATGGTATAGTTAGGTTCAAACCTATTGATGAAATGCAAATTGTCAGCATGAACACTCCCTTAAAAAGAGTTACCCGAGAGCAGGCCGAAAATGTCGCAGTAGGGGCGTTTTCCTTCATCACGAGCGACGAGGAACGCCTCGGCCGCTTCCTCGCCGTCTCCGGCCTGCGCCCGGACACGATTCGGGATGCGGCCTCCTCGCCGGGCTTCCTGGCCGGAATCCTCGACTATGTCGTCTCCGATGAGCCGCTCCTGATCGCCCTGGCGAAAGAGCTGGACACCAAGCCCGAGCACATCATGCAGGCCCACTGGACTCTCTCGCCGTCCGAGTTCGAATAGCCACCCGCCATGAGCGAACCATGAGCGAAGCGCCCTTCTGCCGCGACTGCCTGACCCCCGCCGCCAGCCCCCTGGCGGAACGGTGCTCGGCCTGCGGCTCCCCTCGCCTGCTCAGGCACAAGGAGCGCGACAGCCTCGCCATCGCCCATGTGGATTGCGATGCCTTTTTCGCCGCGGTGGAGAAGCGGGACGATCCGAGCCTCGCCGACAAGCCGGTCATCATCGGCGGCCGCAAGCGCGGCGTGGTGTCCACCGCCTGCTACGTGGCGCGCACCTACGGCGTGCGCTCGGCCATGCCGATGTTCCAAGCGCTGAAGCTCTGCCCCCATGCCACGGTGATCAAGCCGAACGGCGAGAAATACAGCAAGGCGGGCCGCGAGGTGCGCCAGCTCATGCGCGAGCTGACGCCGCTGGTGGAGCCGGTCTCCATCGACGAGGCCTTTCTCGACCTGACGGGGACGGAGCGGCTGCATCACGGCAGCCCGGCCCTCACGCTTGCCCGCTTCGCCCGCAAGGTGGAGAAGGAGATCGGGATCAGCATTTCGGTCGGGCTCTCCTACAACAAGTTCCTCGCCAAGATCGCCTCCGACCTCCAGAAGCCGCGCGGCTTCTCGATCATCGGCCGAGAGGACGCCGTGGAATTCCTCGCCGACAAGCCGGTCGGCATCATCCCCGGCATCGGCGCCTCGGCCCAGAGCCGGCTCGCCAAGGTCGGCGTGACCCAGATCGCGCATCTGCGCGACATACCGCTGAAGACCCTGTTCGAGGCGCTCGGCCGCGATGCCCAGCGCCTGTCGCGGCTGGCCTGGGGCGAGGACCGCCGCACGGTCACCCCCGAACGGGAAACGAAGAGCGTTTCCGCGGAAACCACCTTCGAGCACGACCTGCGCTCCTTCGAGGATCTCGAACCGATTCTGTGGCGGCTTTCGGAAAAGGTCTCGCGTCGGCTCAAGGCCTCCGGGCTTGCCGGCCGCAGCGTCACCCTCAAGCTCAAGGACAAGGATTTCCGGCTGCTGACCCGGACCCGCTCCGGCCTCGCGCCGACTCAGCTCGCCGCCCGGCTGTTCGACCCGGCACGCCAGCTCCTGAAAGCCTCCTGCGACGGCACCGCCTTCCGCCTCATCGGCATCGGCGCCGCCGATCTCTGCGATGCCGTGGATGCCGACAAGGGCGACCTCGCCGATCAGAGCGTGGTGCGCCAGGCCCATATGGAAGCGGCCATAGACAAGATCCGCGACAAGTTCGGCGTGGATGCGGTGCTCAAAGGGATCGCGCTGCGGAAGAACTAGGCTTCGGGTGCGCTGGCGCACACCTGACGCAGGGGATAACTGTCCTATCGCTAAGATACGTTATAGTATTTATAAAATTTGCGAGGATTGCCCCTATGCCCCTTTCACTTCACGGAAGCCCGATCGATATTGCGCGTGCCACCTCGGCAAGTGAGTTGAATGTCACAGCGCTCAAAGACGGGTCTCTCGTCGCGACATGGATCGGAGGTGGAGCGAATTCCGGCATCTGGGCACAGGTTCTCCACGCCGACGGCTCCGCTAAGTCAGAGCCATTCAAGGTCAACATCGCTGATAGGGGGCTTCAGTGGGAACCCCTCGTCACCGCCCTCGCCGATGGCGGCTTTGCTATCGCCTGGCGAGACGGCGCAGACGCCGAATGGAAGATTATGGGGCGGGTCTTCCACGATACCGGCGAACCAGTAGCGGCCGATTTTGCCTTCGCGCAGGTTGAGGGTGCCACCAGATATAGTCCCTTTTCCGTCGCCGCGCTTGCCGATGGCTTTGTGGTTTCAACCGCGTCGGGGATCGTCGGCGCCAATGCTTTCTACGATCAATCGGGGATCCTTCAAGATCCCGGCCTTCGCGGTCTCCCGCCTCGACCCAACCACACCATCCTTGGCATTTCGAGCGTCACCTTTCCCAATGCCCCTTCGGGCAGCCGATTTGAAAACAAGATTGTCACGGCTGTCCACGAAATCGGCGACACATCCGACGGGATCACTTTCCACTCATACGACCTTGCCTCAGGAACCCGGTCATCATGGACTATCGACATCAGTGACGTAGACAATTGGACTATGATCGCTCTCGCGGACGGGCGCCTTCTCGTCACTTGGTTAGATTACTACCACGATGGTATCGATTACGGCACGGTGATCTTCAATCATGACGGTACATCGAAGTCCTTCGAACATAGTTCTGCAACGAGCAGGCGGGATATCGCCGCTGCAGCCTTGCCGGACGGCGGCTTCGTTCTCGCATGGGAATCTGATCAAAACATAGTAACCCAGGCATATTATGCCGATGGTAGTCTGAACGAACAAATCGCGGTTCATGGAACAAGTGGCGAGCAAGTGCAGCCGACGCTCACGGTGATGCGCGACGGGCGCATCCTGGTCGGCTGGGACAATCTCGAGGGCGGATTTCCCTCGCTGCGGTTGCAGTTCGTCGAGACCCGTTCCGGCCAAGTCAACTGGACCGGCACCGTAGCCAACGAGGAATATGTCGGCCGGGACGATGCGGCGAGCGGCGACAATCTCGACGGCGGGGCCGGCGACGACCGCCTCTACGGCATGGCCGGCAACGATTTCCTCGACGGCTCGGATGGCGGCAACGACCGCTTCTATGGCGGCGCGGGCCGGGACACGGTCAGCTACCGCGATGCGGGTGCCGGCATCACCGTCAACCTGACCACCCGCGAGAAGACCGCCGCCGCGGCGGGCGACTTCTACGACAGCATCGAGGTGATCGACGGCACCAGGCATGCCGATACGCTGATCGGCGACGGCCTCGACAACGCCTTCTGGGGCGACGATGGAGCGGATCTTCTCGAAGGCCGTGGCGCCTCCGACACCCTCTCCGGCGGCGATGGCAACGACACGCTCGACGGAGGCGACGGCAACGACACCCTCGACGGCGGCGCCGGCAACGACCTGTTCATGGCCCACGAGATGTCCAATCCGATGGGCGTTTATGTCGGCGCCGACAGCTTCAATGGCGGCGCGGGCAATGAGGACAAGCTTGCCTATTGGAACGTCAGCAACGCCAATCAGACCGGCATCGGCATCTTTCTGCACAATCAGAATCTGAACGCCGGCGCGGCGGCGAGCGACCGCATATCCGGGATCGAGATCATCGACGGCACCAACTACGACGATACAATCGAGGGCGACGGCACCGGCAATGCCTTCTGGGGTGCCGAT
>Ga0182745_1000308_pt1 | contig 58083 bp, 57 predicted proteins | sample eDN3rd30CKraftBY_FD_128523 | JGI IMG/M metagenome (GOLD analysis project Ga0182745, IMG submission 128523) | Enriched backyard soil microbial communities from Emeryville, California, USA - eDNA 3rd pass 30_C Kraft BY (version 2) (version 2) | ecosystem: Environmental > Terrestrial > Soil >... | reverse complement strand
CGCGCCAGGGCGCGAGGGAAAGCCAAAGCCTGCGGGGGTGCTTGAGTCATGCCTCGGCAGCACTCATCACGGGCGTGTCCGGAGTAACAGGCGCGGCCAGGGTCCTCCAGATGGTTTTCTTGCCGCTCGCCTTGTCGAGCGCGGCCAGGACACGCTCATGCGCAGCCAGCTCGTCGTCGGAGGCCAGAATGACGCGCAGCTCACCCACCGGTCGCACCGCCCTGACCTGTTCGACCACCGCCGTAACGGTCTGCTGCACTTCCTCCTCGAGGATCAGTGCCGTCTGGCCGCCCGTCATGGCGAGGTACACGTCGAGCAGGATCTGGGCGTCGAGCAGCGCCCCGTGCAATTCGCGGTGCGAATTGTCCACGCTGTAACGTTTACACAGCGCATCCAGGCTGTTGCGCTGCCCAGGGTGCATCTGGCGCGCCAGCATCAACGTATCGAGCACGCGACACAGGTCCGGAACCTGCCGCCGTGGCCCTGGCAACCGCCGCAGCTCTGCATTCAGGAAGGCCACGTCGAACGAGGCATTGTGAATGACCAGTTCGGCGCCAGTGATGAACTCCAGGAATTCATCGGCGATTTCCTCGAAGCGCGGCTGCTGCACCAGAAACTCGTTGGTGATGCCGTGCACCTGCAACGCGCCCCGATCGACCTCGCGGTCTGGGCGGATGTAGCGGTGGAAAGTGCGCCCGGTCTTGCGCCGCTTGACGACCTCCACCCCGCCGATTTCGATGATCCGATGCCCTTGCTCGGGCTCGAGGCCGGTGGTTTCAGTATCGAGGACGATCTGGCGCATCGAATCAGGCGCCGCGGCTGGCCAGCACCGACTCCTTGAGAGCGGTCACCACTTGCGCCTGCTGCTCCTCGCTCAGGTAGGGATGCATGGGCAGGCTCATCACCCGCCGGCCGGCGGCCTCGGAGATCGGGAAGCTGCCCTCACCCTGGCCTGACCGGGCGAACACCGGCTGCAAATGCAGCGGCACCGGATAATGGACCGCGGTGGGAACGCCGCGCGCCTTCATGCCCTCCTCGACCTTCGGCCGATTGGGGACTTCCACGGTGTACTGGGCATAGACGCTGGTGCACCCGGGCGCCAGTACCGGAGGGGATACCTTCAATGCGGGATCGTCCACCTTGGCGAAAGCCTCCTGGATGAGCGCCGCGTAGCACGCACCGATCCGGCCGCGTGCCGCCACCTCGTCATCGAAGACGTCCAGCTTCGCCAGCAGGATGGCCGCCTGCAAGGTGTCCAGCCGGCCGTTGATACCGAGTCGAGGATGATGGTAGCGGCGGTCCTGGCCATGGGTGCGAATCTCCCGCATCGCCTTGGCCAAGGCATCGTCGTTGGTGAACAACGCGCCGCCATCCCCATAGCAGCCCAGCGGCTTGGAGGGGAAGAACGACGTGGAGCCGATCTCCGACAGGCCGCAGGACTGTCTGCCCTGATACTCGGCCCCGAGACTCTGTGCCCCATCCTCGATGACCGGCAGCCGATGCTTGCGGGCAATGGCGTTGATGGCGTCGAAATCGGCGCACTGGCCATACAGCGACACCGGCATGATGGCCTTGGTGCGCGGCGTGATCGCCGCTTCGATCAACGCCGGATCGATGTTGTAGGTCTTGGGATCGATATCCACGAAGACGGGCCTGGCGCCGGCCAGCGCAATCATTTCCCCGGTGGCGATGAACGTGAAGGGCGAGGTGATGACCTCGTCGCCGGCTCCGATCTCCAGCGCCATCAAGGCAATCAGCAGCGTGTCGGTTCCGCTGGAGGCGCCGATACAATGCTTCGTCCCCACCCTCGCCGCCAAACGCTGTTCCAGTTCGAGGTTTTCGGCGCCGAGGATGTACTGCCCGTGATCGAGCACTGCCTGGATGCGCGCATTCATGGGTTCGCGCAGGCGCCGGTACTGGGTCTTGAGATCGATGAAGTCCATGGAGGTCCCTAACAGTCGCCCCCCAGGGCGACGCGGGGCGTGAGTTTACGCCATGAGGGCGTCGATAGCCTCATTCGCCAGCCGGTCCGCGCGCTCGTTCCCCGGCACGCCCGCATGTCCCTTGACCCAGTGCCACTCGATCTGGTGACGCTCGATCTCGCGCTCCAGCTCCTGCCACAGATCCACGTTCTTGACCGGTTTGCGGTCGGCGGTGCGCCAGTCGCGCTTTTTCCATTGCGCCACCCATTCGGTGATGCCCTTGCGCACGTACTGCGAGTCCGTATACAGCTGGATCTCGCACGGCCGCTTCAGCGCCGCCAGTGCACGAATCGCCGCAGTCAACTCCATCCGGTTGTTGGTGGTCAGCCGCTCGGCTCCGTTCAACTCACGCTCGTGCCCACCCGAAGTCAGCACGGCCCCCCAACCGCCGGGGCCTGGGTTTCCTCTGCAGGCGCCGTCGGTATAAATGACCACCGCACTCATGGATTGTCCGCCCAGCCACGCCGTGTGACCCAGCCGCGCCGCGTAATCCAGTCGCGCCGCGTGGTGGGTTCGATCAGGCCGCCGACCACGTGGCGTCGCAGGCGCCAGCGCGGACGAATCGGCGTCAGGGTATAGACGCGCTTGCGGGCCTTGATCATGTAACCGCTGGCAAACAACGGCCAGGCTCGTTCGCCCATGCGCTCGATGAAAGACGACGAAGTGACCGACCCCCAGGGCCGGCTGAACAAATAACGATGCGCATCCACGACTTCGAACCCCAACAATTTGAGCCAATCCCTCAACCGGCGTTCGCCGATCAGCCGCTCCATGCCGGGCGGAAAACCAGCGCGCGCAAACGCATGCCGGATCCCCCAACTGGACCAGGGCCGGAATCCCAGAATGATGAGGTGTCCCTCGCCGGACAGAACACGCCCCACCTCGCGCAATATTTCATGCGGCTCCGGCTCATATTCCAGGGTGTGGGGCAACAGCACCGCATCCACCGAATCAGCCGCGATGGCCAGCGAGTCGGTGCGCGAACGAATGATCGTCACCGCGCCCGCCGCCTTGCCCGCCGAGCCCGTGGCGTCACTCGCAAAACGCTGACCGTGCCAGCCGAGCACGGATTTACGCTGCGTACGCGCGTCCGCGAGCAACGCATCATCCTCACCCCAGAACCCGATCTGCAGCAATTGCCAGCCGAACACTTGCTGCAACGCCTCACTCACCTGCTTGCACTCGAGCGCGTACAGGCGCGAGCCCAACGGCGTGCGCAGCCATTCATGTAACGCGTCGATACTGTGAGGTTGCATGCAGAAAGGATAGCCTATTAAATACGCCCCCAAGCAATTCATGGGTGATTCCTGGACACCGCCAGGAGGAGCCCCGGGCGATTTCCCGGCTTGGGATGGGGAACGATGCTGCAGATCACCCCGGTACGGGCCTTCACCGACAACTACATTTGGTTGATCCATGCGCCGCGCGCGCCGCGGCGGGTTGTCGTCGTCGATCCAGGTGACGCGGCACCGGTGCAACGTGCGCTTGCCGCCGGCGGGCTGGAGTTGGCCGGCATCCTGCTCACCCACCATCACCCGGACCATGTCGGCGGTGTCGCCGATTTGCTACGCATGAATGCCGCTGCGGCGGCGGTTCAAGTTTTCGGTCCCGCGACCGAATCAGTTCCAGGCAGCCCGGCGCCGGTGCGCGAGGGCGACACGGTGGAGCTGGATTCGCTGGGCTTGCGGTTCGAAGTCCTGGACGTACCCGGGCACACGGCGGGCCACATCGCCTACGTGGGTCATGGCGCGCTGTTTTGCGGGGATACCTTGTTCAGTGGCGGCTGCGGCCGATTGTTTGAAGGCACTGCGGAACAAATGGCCGCTTCGCTGGCCAAACTCGCCGCCCTGCCGGGAACAACGAGGGTGTACTGCGCCCACGAATACACGGTTGGCAATCTCAAGTTCGGACTGGCGGTCGAGCCGGGTAACACCGATTCGGCGGCCTATCTCGCGGCATGTCTGGAACAGCGGGCCAAGGACGAGTCCACGCTGCCCTCGGACATCAGGCGGGAACTGAATGTGAACCCTTTCCTGCGCTGTCATCGGCAGACTGTGAAACAAGCCGCAGAAGCGCAGGCGGGCCGTGGGTTGAATGATCCGGTAGAGGTTTTCGCCGTCCTGCGCCAATGGAAGGACGGCTTCAGAGGTTGAGATGCCGGGCCGCACGGTGTGCGGCTCGCGAGGTGAAGTTCAAGGCATAACGGGCCGACTTAGGCCCTGCGGAAGTCCTGGCTGGTGCGCTCATCGCCCGGTTGCCATTAATGAAATTCAAGCAATTTCATTAATTTACAACCAGAAGATGCGGTTTAACTGTAACCAGCCGGCTCCGCGTTTGGAGGTTGTTTTATGGTTCGACGCACACCGGCAGCGCTGCTCGCCGTTCTCTCAGCAGCGTTTGCTTTCCTCACTGCCGGTTGCAGCCATATGGCGACCACCTCGTCCGGCGACGACGAACTGGTCTCGTCCGACGACGCCCTGACCGTCTCCAAGGTCGACGAAGCCGACATCGGCGTCGCCGGTCCCGCGCAGATCGAAGACGCGATCGAAGCGCTCGACGCTCAGACCCGCAGCTCCCGTCCCCTGGTTACCGAACTCGGCGCCAACGCCGCGGCCCTCCCACAGCACGATCTGTTCGAGCGTATTCGCAAAGGCTTCGCGCTTACCGACGTCGCACGCGACGAAATCGACACCGAGCTCAACTGGTACGTCAGCCACCCCGCCTATCTCGACCGCACTTTCAAGCGCGGCGAACGCTACCTCTACCACATCGTCCAGGAACTGGAAGCCCGCAAGATGCCCCTGGAGCTGGCACTGCTGCCCGTGGTCGAAAGCGCCTTCAACCCGGTGGCCTATTCACGCGCTCGCGCCGCCGGGTTGTGGCAATTCATCCCAGCCACCGGCAAGCGCTACGGCCTGAAGCAAAACTGGTACTACGACGGCCGACGCGACGTCGTTGCCGCCACCCGCGCGGCCTTGGACTACCTGGAATTCCTCGCCGCCGAATTCGACGGCGACTGGCTGCTGGCCATCGCCGCCTACAATTGTGGCGAGTTGAACGTGGAACGGGCCATTGCGCGCAACAAAGCCGCCGGCAAGCCGACCGACTTTTTCAGCCTCAGCCTGCCGCGTGAAACCCGTGCCTACGTCCCCAAGCTGCTGGCCATGAGCCGCATCGTGAACGACCCCGCCAGTCACGGCCTGGCCTTCGCCTCCATCCCCAACGAACCCTACTTCGCCCAAGTCGATGTGGCCGGCCAGATCGATCTGAACGTCGCCGCCGACCTGGCCGAACTATCGAAGGACGAATTGCTGGCCTTGAACCCCGCCTTCAATCACTGGGTCACCGACCCGGACGGCCCGTTCCATTTGCTGGTACCGGTCGATCGTGAAACCCGGCTGCGTACCGCGATCGCCGCCTTGCCGGCAGAAAAGCGCCTGCGTGTGGTCTATCACCGCGTGCGGCGTGGAGACACCCTCGGCGGCATTGCCGCCAAGTACGGTGTCTCGGTGGCTGAGCTGAAGGCCACCAACCGCATGCGCGGCACCCTCATCCACCCCGGCCAGGACCTGCTGGTGAAAGCCGCTCCCCGCGGCTCGGGCCAGAGCGTCGCCAGCGACGACGTGATACAGACAGCCGCCGTGGACCGGCCCACCAGACGCGCCAAGAGCAAACACGTGGTCCGCCAGGGGGATTCCCTCTGGGGCATCGCACGTCAATACGGGGTGAGCCTGGACCAGTTGACCGCCAGGAACGATCTGGACTCCGACAGCACCCTGTCGGTGGGCCAGGTGCTCTACCTGCCCGGCGGCACCGCCACCCTGGCCTCCACCAACCCGCAAGCCGTGAGCTCCACCACCTATGTGGTCAAGCGGGGTGACACCCTGGGCCGCATCGCCAGCCGCTTCCGCGTCACCATCTCCGATCTGCTGGGTTGGAACCGGCTCAAGTCCACTTCGGTCATCAAGCCCGGACAACGCCTGGTGATGTACCGCGGCGACCGCCGCGCCGGCATCTGACTCTTCTTTCTTCTCTTCGGGTCTTCTCTCCAGGGAGACGGTCGCCTCGACCTCTCCCTGTCCGGCTCCAAGTCTCCGAACACCTGTTTCAGTATTCACTCGGACCGGTACGCCTCGGCTCGCCGCCCCTCAGCGCATGTCAGGGTTCTCGCGCCCGCGCCCCTGCTCCCTCAACCCCCTCTCCATCCACTCACCAACTTCCCCTACTCACAACTCCAACTCCACCGCCGCATTCCGACCGGAGCCCGGGGCGTGAGCGCGAGAGCCCTGGCAAGCGCTCCCTCGTCAGCATGCGTAAGCCCGCTTAACTCCGTCGGTCCTCGACTATTCAAACACCTTCGGATTCCGCACGATCTCGGTAGTCCGCTCGGCTTCCGCCACATAGGCGCCGAACTCCTCTCCCGCCATCTGCTGCTCCGCCCGGCGCTTGAGCACGTCGCGATCCTTCGCCGCCTCGGACGCCGGGTCGCCATTGCGCACGCTGCTGATGGCGAACACCGCAAAGTTGCCGTCATCCGTCTTGGTGCTGCCGTAATGCGGCTTGGACTCCGACACCGACGCGGCAGCGGCACTGAATACCGCATGCACGACCGTCGGCGGCGCAACGGTGTCCTGGCGCAGCACGAAACGCTTGCCCACCGGCTTCAGCCCCATTTCGGTGGCCACGCTCGCCCAGGTTGCGCCTTGCTGCAGCTTGGCCAATGCCTCGGCACCCTTCTTCGCAGCCGCGTCCTGTTCCGCCTGCAGTTTCAGCTGCGCGAGAATCTGGTCGTGCACTTCCGCCAAAGGCTTCGGCTCGGCCGGCTTGTGATTTGCGACGCGCAACACCAGGGCGCGGTCCTCGCCGATGGTGACCAGCGGGCTATTACGCCCCTGCTCCAGGACTTCCTCGCTGAAAGCAGCCTCGATGGCGTTGGGGTCGGCTCCCAATTCACCGCCGCCCTGGCGGGTAAAGCCCGAAATCGTCTTGACGGTCAGTCCCAGCGACTTGGCCACCGAGTCCAGTTCGGTCAGCGCCGAGAACGCCTGGTCCGCCAGCTTCTGCGATTCGTCATAGAACAAGGTCTGTGACTTGTCCTTGCGGTATTCGGCCTCGAGCTCGGCGTGCACCTGTTCGTAAGGCCGGACTGTGCCCGGCTCGATCTTCTCCAACTGGATCACGTGATAGCCGAACTGGGATTTAACCGGGCCGCGAATCTCGCCCGGCTTCATGGAGAACAAGGCCTCCTCGACCGGCCCGACGAACATACCCCGCTCCGCCCAGCCCAGATCGCCCCCCTTCGCGGCCGAGCCCGGGTCCTTGGAGTTCTCCTTGGCCAATTGAGCGAAATCGGCCCCTGCCTTGGCTTTAGCGGTGAGTTCTTCGGCCTTCTTGCGGGCGGCGGCATCATCCACGCCATCGCCGATCGTGATCAGGATGTGCCGGGCCTCGCGGCGTTCCGGCGACTCGAAACGGTCCTTGACCTGGGCGTAGTAGTCCTTGAGTTCGTCCTCGGTCACGGCCACCTGGCCTTCGGCCTTGGCGCGCGTCAACTCGACGTACTGCAGGTCCACCGTTTCGGTGGTCAGGTAGTTGTCCTTGTGCTTGTCGTACCAGTCCTGGATCTGCTGATCGGTCACCGTCACCTTGCCGTCGAATTCATTGGCGGCGATCAGCGCATAGTCGACTTCACGCTGCTGCTTTTCCAGCGCGAAACGCCGATCCACCTCATAGGGCAAGGCGAAGGCCGAAGCGGCCACGCCATTTTGGATCTGGCGGATGGTGAGTTCCGAGCGCAATTCCTGCTCGAATTGCGGTTCGGTGCGGCCCTGTTGCCGCAGCAGCATCGCATAGCGGTCGCGCGAGAACTTGCCGTCGACCTGCAGTTCGGGGAATTCCAGAATGGTCTGGGCCAGCGCCTGATCGCTGATCCGGTAGCCCAGGTCCTCGGCCCGCTGCGACAGCAGGCTGGAGCGGACGAACTGGTCGAGCAAGGCGCTCTGTTGCGACTTGACCAGCGCCGGCGGCAGGTCGCCACGCATCATCTGCTGCAGCTGGGACTGGCGCTGCTGCCACGCCTGCCGCACCTTTTCGGCCGGAATCTTCACGCCATCGACTTTGGCGGCGTAACGATCCGACTGGGACTGGAAATCGACCCCCCAGAACACGAACACGACGGAGATCGCGCCCAGGAAGATCACAGCGATCCAGCCACTGCTCTTGTCGCGTATGGTTTGCAGCATGATTTGGGAGACCGGGGGGCGGACCGCCCCAAAAAACGGCAGATTGTACGGGGACCGGCTGGCTGCGGGAAGGGCCTGGACCGGATAGCCTGGACCGCGCTCCAAGACCCGTCCCGCGTCCCTTACCGGCGCGTATCAGGAACGCGTGCGCCCGCGATGAACGGCTTGATCCCGAGGCTGGTGTAAATCTGCTCTGGAACGACCACCGCCCCGCCCTTCATGACCAGCCGCACGCGGCGCAAGGCGCCGATATTCCGGGTGGGGTCGCCATCCACCACCAGCAGGTCGGCGCGCTTGCCGCGCTCGATCGTGCCGAACTGCTGATCCATGTGCAGATAGCGGGCACATTCGATCGTGGCCAGCCGCAGAATGTCCTTGGGCTCGAGACCAGCGCGCCGCCAGCTTTCCAGTTCGCTGACCAGCATGAAGCCCGGTTGATAGTCGGTGCCAGGCAGCAGCCGGATGCCGCTCTCATGCAGCGTGCGCAGAATCAGCAGCAGGCGCCGCTCGGATGCGCGATAAGCGGCATCGAGAGCGGGCGGCACGTCGAGAAAGGCCGCCCGGCCTCGCCGGGCAACCGGCCCCGGCAGATGATCCAGCCAGGGCTCGGTCACGGGCGTGGCGTGGCCCGCGCGTGACAGCATCATATGAGACAGGATACCCACCGTGGGATCGAGTACCGTTCCCCGAGCGCGCATCAGCTCGACCAACTCACGAAACGCCGTCGATTGGACATCCAGCCGGCCGGTCCGCTCGCCCAGCGCGGTAAACCGGAACGGCGTACGGGTGTCGTCCCGGTGCGGATCGATCATCAGGCTCAGCAACAACTGATTGAGATGCGTCACCTCGTCATAGCCGTCAAGGATGGCTTCGCGTGACGACATGAAAGCCGGCACGTGCCCCGCGACCCGCAACCCAAGCCGATGGGCCTGCGCCGCGATGCTCCGGACCCATTCCGGCCGCATCGAGTTGTACAGCTTCAGTTGGCCATAGCCATGATCGGCGTACCAGCGGACCGCATCGAGCGCGGCATCGAGCGAATCGACGATGAAGCCGCCCTCCGCCGAAAACGGACTGCGCCCCTCGATGAAGCCGGCCAGGCGCAACCGCGGCCCGGGCAATTCACCGCTGCGGTACTGCGTCACCAGCCTGGCCAGCATGGCATTGTCGCCGCCCATGTCTCGGACGGTGGTCACACCCGAGGCGAGATACAGCAGTCCCTGCCAGGCGGTGACATGGCCGTGCATGTCGAACAAGCCAGGCACCACCACGCCCCCGGCGCCGTCGATCACGACATCATTCTCGGCCGGTACCGCATCATTGCGTACACCGGTGATGATGCCGTTGAATACTATGATGGACGTCGGCTCGGATACCGTCCCAGCACGAGGATCCAGCACACGCACATTGCGTACATGCAGCGGGACGTTCCAGCGCTGCATGACTCGCCGGCCGATATCGCCCAGCAGCTGCGCATCCAGTTGCTCGGCAAGTGTTTGCCATTGGCTGGCATGCGCACGCCAGCCCGACGGCAATACCAACTGATTGGCGTCGAGCACACCGATGAAGCGCCGCCGCGCATCGGTCAGGACCAGCGAGGGCCGCAAATCCAGGCCCCACAGCGCCCAGACCGTCGCGGCTGTTCCAGCAACCTCGACGTCACGCACTCGTTGCGCACGGGCTTCGCCGGTCGGCCAGCCCGGCAGCGACATTGACTGAGTGCGAGTGAGGGCTTCGAGGTACAGGCCCCCCGCAAAAGGGCTGGTGTCATTGGCGAAATAAAGGTGTGCCTGCGAGGCACGGGCGGTACCGCGATCGCCCACAGTTCGCCAATTCGCTTGCTCGCCGCGCCATGAAAAATCCTCCTGAACCGGCGCGCCGGAACCCGCGCGGCCCTGGATTTTCCAGCGTACCGGCACCCCGTCGCGACCGATCTCGATGCTCTCCTTCAACTTCGGACCACGGCCATTGTCATCGATCCGATAGCGGGTGGTCACATGGGAGCCATCGCGCGACACCCGCAAAGACCCGATATCGACGCCGTTGGTGATGATGGCGTAGTGTTCAGTCTCGGTCGCCGACGCCACGCCTGCGATCTGAAGCGCCGCTATCGCGACCAGGCTCGACAGGCACCTCATTACGCGATGTCTTACTCCCTTCCTCGCCGTCGCCCCGCTCACGCGGACATCTCCAGAGCCCGCTGCAGGCTGTCCGAGGAAATATTCGCACCGCAGACGACGATGGCCACACGCCTGCCATGCAGCTTCGACTGCAGCCGCCGAAACGCAGCTAGCGCGACCGCCGCTGAGCCTTCGATCAGCTCATGCCGTGCATCTATGTAGGCACGCAACTCGGCGGCAATTTCCAGTTCGCTGACCAGCACGAACTCATCGACCAGTTGGCGGCACAGGTCGATAGTGATGGAATCGGGCAGAATGGCTCCAGCGCTGCCATCGGACAACGTCGCTGGATGCTCCACTGCCGACATGTCGCCGCCACGGGCGCCGACCGCGACATCGGGAGAGTGCTCGGGCAGGCAGCCGTAAACAACGACGCCCGGCTTACGATCCTTGAGCCATGCGGCCATGCCGGCGATCAAGCCACCGCCGCCGACAGTGACGAACAGTGCGTCCAGGTCGCCGGCCTGCTCCAGCAACTCCACCGCTGCCGTGCCCTGCCCGGCAATGACAGCCATGTCATCATACGGCGGCACATACAGCAGCCCCTCACGCTCGGCGTCGTCACGCGCTTGCCCAACGATCTGCAGATAGTCTTCGTCGATGAGTCGAACGGACGCGCCCAGCTGCTGAATACGCGCGATCTTGGCCGCCGATGCCTTCGAGTGCGTGTAGACGATCGCCCGTCCACCGAGCTTGCGCACCGTCCAGGCGACCGCCATGCCGTGATTCCCGGTGGAGGTCGTGATGATACCCCGCTCCCGCGTCACCCCGGAGAGTTGCGAGATGGCATTCAATGCGCCGCGCGCCTTGAACGACCCCGTCGGCTGGCGGTGTTCACATTTCAGGAATACGAACTGATCCGCCGCCTCCAGATAAGAGGCACGTTCCACCGGCGTCGCGTCCAGATGAGCATGGACGCGATCCGCGGCCGCGGGGATCTGGGCACACAACGCCTGCACGGAAATCGCCATGACGCTACGCGCCGATCAGAACGTGTAGCGGACGGTTTGGTAGTCCTTGAGAAACTCCTCGATCTCGGCGCTCAGCCGTTCGGACGGCTCGCCCGCGACCGCGCGACGCATGAAGCGTGCGACGAGCTTCATCTGCGGCTCCAGCATGCCCAGCCGCGTGATCTCGGCGGCCGACAAGCGCAAGCCAAGCGGTATCCCGTCGGCCACGTCCTTGCGTGTCGCTTCCCTCGCCAGGTTCGCCCCCTGCACTAGAATATTGCTGGCCATGCAAGCCGCGCGAACTTTCTTTGGGCCTTCGTCCTCGACGTCGACGATCACTTGATGCGTCCGCGTATAACCCTGGTCACGCGCCAACGGCTTGAACCCCTCGTCTGCGAGCGCAGCCGCCAGTGCCTGGGCGTTCTTCACCATCTGGCCGGCACATTGGGCGCCGAACTCGGTCACCTCAGCTACCGCATGCGAAGCCGCGACCAGCTTGTTGGCATCGCGGGTTTGCAGGAAGCCGTTGACGGTCCGATGCATGATAGGCGCCGCAATCGCCGCATCGTTGGTCAGTATCACGCCGCCGACCGGACCGCCGAACGCCTTGTGCGTGCTCATCGTCATGACATCCGCGCCCTCCCGCAGCGGCTGTTGAAACACGCCGCCGGCTATCAGGATGGCGAGATGCGCCGCATCGTACATGAGCATCGCGCCGACCTCGTCGGCGATGGAGCGCAGCTCACGTAACGGATAGGGGAACAGCACATAACCACCGCCCGCGACAATGATCTTCGGGCGGGCGGCCCGCGCCAGGCGGCGGATGCCCTCGACGTCGTGCTGATAATTATCGTGAAACGGCATTTCCAGAAACACCAGGTCCTTCAAGCCGCCCGGACCGTTCGGCGTGTTGGCCGCATTGGCGCCACCACCGATCCATGACTGCGCGAGCACCACATCACCGGGCCGGGTCAGCACCAGGTACGGCATGGCGTTGGCCATCGAATTGCTCAGCGGACGCCACTCGATGTACTTGGCGCCGAACAAGCGGCGCAACTGGAAGATCAGCGTCGCCTCCACCTCGTCGAGATACTCATCCGTGCCGCGAATGCCAGGGAAGCTCTTGTCGCCGGGAAACCCTTCGCTCACCCGCGTCGCCAGCGACGAATTCAGCAAGCTCTGCGATGCAGTCCCCATGACGCCTTCGGCGGCGCGCAGACTGATGCATTTGCGGCGGCGCCAATGCTCGTCGGCGGCACTCAATTCCTTGACGCGCGCGGCGATCTGCCTCGGACTCATCCGGGCGAGCTTGGCATCCATGGCCTCCAGGTACCGGACAGTGACCTCTGGAAAGGTTTCGCGCACCGAAGGGTCCGGCGCATTGAGCCCCAGCCACGGTTTGGCACCGGCCGGGGATTTAGCCATCGATCTGAGGCGTCCAGCTTCCTGTAAATCCGCGGCGGATACCGAAGCGAACGGCATGGCGGCTCCCAACGCTCCGACACTTCCGAGCAGTCGGCGGCGGGTCAAATCGGTCGGTGAGGTCACTGCGAATATCTCCTCGAAACGAAGCTACTGATGCGCCTGCACGAAATCGGCGATGATCGTTTCCAGCACGGTGAGCGGAACCGCCCCATGACGCAGCCCGGCATCATGAAACCGCCGTACATCGAAATGACTACCGAGCTGCTCAGCGGCACGCTCACGCAGTTGCACCCACATGAGCTTGCCGATCATGTAGCTGCACGCCTGGCCCGGCTGGATGCAATAACGTTCCACTTCAGTGGCAATCATGGGCACGGCGGCGCCACTATTCTCGGTCATCCATTCAATGGCCCGCTCGCGCGACCAGCGCCTGGCGTGCAGCCCGGTATCGACCACCAGCCGGCAGGCACGCAGCAAGGCCGCCCACAGGTAGCCGATGTGACCCCAGGCGTCGTCTTCGTACATGCCCAACTCATCGGCGATCTGCTCCGCATACAGCGCCCAACCCTCGCCATAGGCCTGCGACCACAGGACTTTGCGGATCAGCGGCAGATTGCCTTCCTGCGCGATGACCTGCTGCAAATGATGGCCGGGCGTGACCTCGTGAAACGATACGGTAGGCAGATACCAGGTCGGCATCTCGCCGGTATCACGCAGATTGACGAAGTAGACACCGGGCCGAGTGCCGTCCAGCGACGGATCCTGATAGAACGCGGCCGGCGACCCCGCCTCCAGATACTTGGGTACCGGCCGCACCTCGGCGGGAACCCGCAGCGTCTGTACAAATGCCAGCGGCAGCTTCGCGTCGACGGCAGCGACCAGGCGCCGCGCCTGCTCCAGCAGTTGGCCTTTACCGGCGTCCGTATTTGGATAATGAAACTTGGGATCGACATACAGCGCCCGTATGCGTTGCGCCACGCTGCCCTGCTTCAATCCCTGACGAGACAAGGCGGTATCGAGGGTGCCCGTCAGCTCCCGCACCAGATTCAATCCGGTACGATGCAGATCATCGGCCGTGCGCGCCGTCGTAGTGGAGGCGCGCAAGCAGGCCGCGTAGTAGGCCTCACCCTCGGGCAGATGCCACGCGCCAGCATCATGCGACGCACGCCGGCGCAGCTCGGCCAGCAAGCCGATCTGGCGATCCAGCGCCGGCAACACTTGCCGGGCATAAGCGCGCTCGGCGCTGAGAATCGACTTTTGGACATCGATTTTGGCCGCGCGGCGCGCGAGCGATGCAACAATGACCGCGTCCTTCACCGGCGCTGCCCGGAGCGCCTGCAATTGCGTCAAGGTTCGATCCAGAACGAAATCCGGCGGTACGACACCCCGCCCGGCATCTTCCCGCACGCCGGCCGTTTCGTCGTCAAGCGCGCCGGCGAACGCGCCGATGCGTTCAATGTAAGCATCCACGTCGGCGGCATCGACCAGCGGATGCTTGGAATCGAGAAAATCGGGGATTTCGACATACGCGCCGAACATCTGGCAGACACGGTAAGGATGACCGACGCCCGGCTCACCATAGGTGAAGTCGGCCGCCAATGTCCTGCGATATCCCAGAATATCCACCAGCGTGCGTCGATGTATGTTCGACTCCGCCGACAACGCCGCCGGGTCGAACGCCGAGATCCGGCGTAGCTGATCGTTCAGGCGACGCAGCATCTCGTCACGCCGCCGGACGGAGCGGTCGTTCAATTTGGAACGCAGGCCGGCGAGTCGCCCCGTATCCAATCCCAGCGCTGTCGCCTGTTCCGGCGACGCGCGCAGGTCTTCGTCCATGAAATCATCCAACACACGCAGCAGCGCGGAGTCCATCAGCGCGGCCGCGTTCGTGCGGGACGGAAGGGTCACCGCAGCGCACATGCCGACTGCCCAACGCAACAGCTCGCGGCGACCGATCGAGCGATCCATGGTCAGAACCGGCGCATCAAGGCAACTCCAACGGTTCTCGGAATATTGACCGTGTAACGATTGAAGTCGACCGGCACCCCATCGTGCACACCGGAATAGAATTGCCGACGCAGTTGCGCACGCTCATCGGACAGATTCTTGCCGAACAGCGATGCCGTGTAATCGCCGATGTCGAGGTTCAGGGACAGGTTGTAAAGCGTGTACGACTCCATCGGGCGATTGCCGGAGAAGTTGTTCTTGCGCTCGCCGACGTATTGCACATCGCCCCGGATGCGCAGTTCCGCATCGCCCAGTACCGGATGAGCCCATTCGACGTAGCCCGAGCGCGACCACTCGGGGACTTCGGGAACACTGCTGCCCGGCTCGCCAACCCCGGTCACACCCGGCCTGAGGCGTGTCAGCTCAGCATCGGTATACGTCAACTGGCCACCGACCTCGATTCCCGCCCCCACGGACGCCGCGACTTCGAGCTCAGCGCCGCGGCTGCGCGCGTCGCCGGCGTTGAGGAAGCCGTTGAAGCCGTCTTCGCGCGAGACATTGAGCTGGATGTCGGACCAGTCGATATAGAAGAGCGCGGCATTCAACCGCAGCGCCCGCTCGAACAGCTCGAACTTGGCGCCGAGCTCATAGTTCCACAGCGAGTCGGAATCGAAGGTCGTACCCAGCTGTACTTCGCAGGTCCCGCAATTGGGCAATCCCGGGTTGACACCGCCGACGCGAAAGCCTTTGGAAGCTTGCGCGTACACCAGCGCACCCTCGCGCAGCCGATAGGAAACATTGAGTTTGGGGGTGACGGGCGTTTCATCCGCATCGCCCGACAGGCTGGAATAGCCTCCCAACAGATCGCCGGCCTTGATGGCGGTCAGATCACGATCGACCTTTGAATAGCGCACACCGCCGGTCACCGTGAAGCCGTCGAACACCTCATAGCTCAGCTCGGTAAAGCCCGCCAGTTGCCGGGTGTTCGACAGCGTGCGGCTGTAGAACAGGTTGGCATTGGGATCGGACGGCGTCGGCCCGCCGACCGGGTTGATGGTCTGACCGGCATCCTCATCCCGATCCACATAGAACAGCCCGACCAGCCACTTGAACGGTCCCTCCGAGGTCGACGTCAAGCGCAACTCTTCAGAAAAGGCCGACACGTCGTAGTACAGCGGTGAGTTGGCGCGTGGAATACCCAGCAGCAGCTCGGTGAACCAGTCGATGTCGTTGCCGAAAGCGCGATGGCGATCGAAATAGGATGTGGATGAGGTCAGATGCGCCTTGCCCAGGTCGTACTCCACCCGCAGATTGCCGATGCTGAACTTGTCGTCGAACGGCTCCTTGGCGCTCTGGTCGATCACCAGCCGCGGATAATGATCGGTCACCTGGTAGTAGGCCCCGATGTCGGTCTGCTGGTGATAACCGGTCAGCGTCATGTCCAAGGCCTCGGTGGGCTGGAAGCGCAGCGCGGCCCGCATGCCCCAGGTATCCTCATCGTTGATGTCCTTGGCGCCGGAAAAGCCATTGTCGAGGAAGCCCGCCTCGTGAATGCCGTACCCGACCACGCGCAGCGCGAGCTTGTCGGCCAGCGGCACGTTGATCATCGCATCCACCGATCCGCCCGCGCCTCCCTCGTGGATCAGCGTACCCTTGCCCTGGACGTAGCCCTCGACCACATCGAAGCGAGGCTGCTTGGTGATCAGGCGCAGCGTGCCGCCCATCGAGCCGCTGCCATACAGCGTGCCCTGCGGCCCGCGCAACACCTCGACACGCTCGATGTCATAGAGCTTCAGGTCGGGCTGCGAAGACCCTTCGGTAACGGGGGTTTCATCGATGTACACGCCCACGGTGGATTCCTTGCCGGTGTCCACGTCACCACCTGTCGATACCCCGCGGACGAAAATCTGGGAGCGGCCGGCACCGGAATCCTGAAATGAAATGCCCGCGATGGTGCGCGCATAGTCGGAAAAATTCACTGCGCCCATGCGTTCGAGCTGGCGCCCGCCGACGGCCTGCACGCTCAATGGAACGTCGACCAGCCGTTCGGCACGCTTGGTGGCGGTAACGATGATTTCCTCGACATTGACGCCGACCGCGTCGGTGGACGAAGTCCTGCCGCTCGTGCCGGGTCGCGTGATCAAGATGGCGCCCGTATCAGGATCGGTGCGTAACTGCAGCGGCGTACCTTCGAGCAACTTCAGTACGGCATCCCGCGGCGACAGGCTGCCCTGCACTCCCCGCGTCGCCAACCCCTTGACCTGTGCATCCTGGTACACCAGGTCCACGTCGGCCTGCCGGGCCAATGTTTCAAGCGCGGTGAGCAGGTCACCAGCCGGCACATTGATCTGCTGCACAGTGGTCGCCGGTTCGGCGGCCAGCACCACCGAAGCTGACGACATCGTTCCCAGCAAGGCAATCAGAACACTTCCAGTAGCGACTGTTGTTTTGAGCATGTCAGTTCCCGCAAGCCGGCTCTGTAGTGGCCGTTGCGTACCGTGACGAAGCCGCGCGAAAAATCCCTGAGTGTAAAATGCCAGAATCGAGCGATCAGTGACTAACGCTCGCCAGCGCCGCCACCCGTGTTACCAGAGCCGCCAATGACAATGGCGTCACCGGCTCGATGCGTCCGCACCGCGAAGCCCTTCTGCATGAGCCGCAGGAACGCCTCATATTGCGTGGGACGGAACTTGCCACTGATGCGGATCGCGCCGACGCCCGGATCTCCGATGACGATTTGCTGCGGGTTGTAACGGTTGAACTCCGCCACCGCTTCGGAGAGCGGAGTGTCGCGGAACAGCAGATAACCGGCGCGCCAGCTCAGCTGACGCTCGATCTCCGGCAACGCCTCATGCTGCACCAGCAAAGCACCACCGTCGCCCCGAGCCAGGCTTCCGGCAGCCAATGTCTGCAGGGAGTCGTGCGCATTGGCCACCGGCTCGGTGTCTTCCACTCGCACGCGGCCCTCCGTGACGAACACCTGCACTTCGTCGCCATCGCGGCGCACCGAAAATTTCGTACCCACCGCCACCACGCGCTTCGGCCCGGCGGCAACGACGAAGGGCCGGGAGGGGTCCTTGGCCACTTCGAAGAAAGCCTCGCCCTGCTGCAGTTCCACCAGGCGTTGAGTCTCGGTCAGATCCAGACGAATCTTGCTGTCAGTGTTGAGAGTGACCCGGGAACCATCACTCATGGGCACCAAGACGATGCCGCCGACCGGCGTGCTGTAACTGGTTCCCGGCGGCCAGTAGCGGACCAACCCGACCGCAATCGCGATGAGCACGGACGCGGCAAGCCCCCAGCGGCTCAGCCCACGCAGTAACCCCCGCCGGGGGCGTGACGACGACTCGGCCGGAGCGGATGGAACCACACCCGTCGCCGGATCGAAGAACCGAGCGAGCCCCCATTCTTCAACCGACGGCACCGTACCGGGCTCGATACCGCCGGCAAGCGCCTGCAGGCGCTTGGCCTCGGTCCAGGCGGCTTCCAGGCGCACGAACGCCACGACATGGGCCGTGGACTGCTCCAGCCACTGCTGCAGCAGGATCTCGTCCTGTTCCGTCCAGTCGCTTCGATCCCGGCGGGCGAGCCAATGGCCGGCGCGTAGTTCAATCTCTTCGCTGCTCACGCTCGACTCCGCCTTCATGGGTCGCACGCGCGCGGGGCTCTTTACCCGCTTTGCCGCCGAACAACGCATCGGCCAGCATTCGCGTCCCTTTCACGATATGACTCTCCACCGTTTTCTCACTGATCTGCAACCGGCTCGCGACCTCCTTCTGTGACAGATCGTCGACGCGCCGCAGCCATACGACTTCACGGCACCGGGGTGGCAGCGCACTGAAAGCGCGCGCCAGCTTCATCAACTCCTGCCGCGCCTCCAGGCGCTGCTCCGGCGTAGCCTCCTCCGCCGGGACGCTCAACTCCTCCAAATCCCCGATGGTTTCGATCGACACCACTCGTGCCCTGCGCACACGGTCGGCCATCAGGTGCCGGGCCGTCGTGAACAGGAACGACTTGGGGAACTGCGGGCGCGCCTTGGCCGCCGCTTCGTAGACCCGCACGTAGGTTTCCTGGCACAGGTCGCGCACCTCGTCGGGATGCGGCCAGATGCGCGTAAGATACCGTACCAGCGCAGCCTCGTGCGGCAGGATCTCGCGGGCAAACCAGGTATTGAGCGCTGCGTCCACGGCGCGACGATACCCCCAACCGAGCCGCGAAATACAGCACTTCACACCATGAACCGGGCTGGCGGAAGTATTTTCAACGCGGACTCAGGGATTCCGGCGAGTGCTTCGTCACGGTTCAATTGGAACGATCGCCACGCGGCCCGGAACAGAGCATTGCCACCCCGAAATTTGACCTTGGGGATTTGACCCGATGGTTCGTCTCGGTTCACGAACCAGCCCCGTTGAGGAGATATTTCGACTATGAAGCCATTGGCATGCATGTTTCTGTTGGCGGCCGTGACGGTCTGTGCCCACGCCGGCACCGACTCGTGTGTCGATCTAGCGCCGTATCAGAAGGCGCGTGAAATCATCAAGGACCGCGAACGCATCGTCACCCCCGAGGGGGTGCAGGAAACCTTCAAGACCCGCATCGGCGGGATCGAACAATGGCTCAACGTACGCGGCAAGGATCGCGCCAACCCCATCATCCTGTTCGTGCATGGCGGTCCGGCCTCGCCACTCATCCCGACGTTGTGGCAGTTCCAGCGCCCGCTCGAAGAATACTTCACCATGGTGAACTACGACCAGCGTGGCGCGGGCAAGACCTACGTCGAGGATCACTCCGAGGCGGTGGGCAAGACTTTGCACATCCCCCGCTATATCGATGACGCGATCGAGGTCGCAGAATACGTCCGACAGCGCTACGGCAAGAACAAGCTGATCCTGATGGGACACAGCTGGGGGACCATCGTCGGCATGGGCGCGGCACTCAAGCGGCCCGACCTGTTCTACGCCTACGTGGGCATCGGCCAGGTGATCAACGCCCGTGACAACGAGCGCATCAGCTTCGACTACGGCATGCAGCAGGCGCTCGCCCACGGCAACACGGCCGCCGTGAAGGAAATGAAGACCATCGTCCCCTATCCCGGCAATCAGCCGATCACGCGCGAGCGCATCATCATCGCCAGAAAATGGGCCCAGTACTACGGTGGGCTGACCGCATACCGCAATGAATCGGGGTATCTCTACCAGGCCCCGCTGCTGTCGCCCGAATACACCGCCGCCGATGTGTGCGGCGTGGACGAGGGCAACGTTTTCACGCTGGGCCGGCTACTGCCCGAATTCGTCAGCGTCGATTACAAGAGCGTTCGTAGCTTCCCGATTCCAGTCGTGATGTTCATGGGCCGGCACGACTACACCACCCCCTCCGAACCGACCGCTGCGTGGCTGGCGAAGGTGAAAGCTCCGTACAAACAGGGCGTCTGGTTCGAACACTCCGCCCACATGATTCCCTGGGAGGAGCCCGGCAAGGTGACCCTGAGCCTGGTGCAATACGTCGCGCCCTTGGCCAAGGACGCGCCGCGGCACTGATCTTTTGGAACACATGGACCCGCGGTGCGCCGCGGGTCCACAGTCGTTGCTTATCCGAACTGCTGGCGATCCTCAGCCAGCCCAATGGCCACAGTCGCTCAGCCCAGGAGCTTGGTAACCATAGGACAGGGATAGATTACATCGGCCATTTGCCTATTACGCCACCATCCAATTGACGGTTCCGCAATCGCCCGATTGAGCGCTGGAAGGATCGGATATCACGTAGAAAGCACTGTTTCGCTGGTTGCATCACCGAGAAAGCAAATCCGCGTCACCCCGCCAACAGCCCTGCCGCAACAGCAGCCGCGCGAAATTTCCCAAGAAGACTGGGATGCAACGTCCCTACTCGGGGCAACTGCCCATGCGGCGTGCCTGGAGCCACGGCGAACCAATCACCGACATACGGTAGCAGCACCCGTTGACGCAGGTCGAACTTCGTCGGGTAGCTGAGACCGGCGAGTTGGTACGCCGCCACGTCCGCCTGCGTGATCGCAAACTCGCCGGAATGCAGCTTATCGACACGCTGCGACGTGCCGTATGCGACCAGGACCCGATACAGTGGCGCTTCGGCGTCGTCCACAGTGATCGCCAACGCAGGACGGTGCTTTGGCCCCGGCTGCAACTCATTTCTAAGAGGGAATGCACACCAAAGGATTTCGCCAGCGCAGGGCTTCCCCCAGCGCGGATCGGGTGTCGTACCTGACATAAATAACTGTCACAACAGCGTCGAGCTGACTGATTCGATCTCCTGGCGGCCAGCCAGGCGACGGATGATGGCTAGCTGGACATCGCTGAGAGGACCGTCGTCGGGTTCGTAGGCTGGCAGGACACTATCAGCCAGGCGTTTGAGCGCGAAATGCACAACCTGCGTCTCTTTGAGGTTCAGTTCTGTGGCGAGCTTGCGCACAGTACCGCGGGTGACTCCCAGCAGCCCGTCTTTGCTCCGAAAGCTCACCAGGAGCTTCCCGCCCTTGCCACTCACCGCCTTACCACGAACGGCCTTATGGGCCGGCGAACTGGCAAGTTTGCCGGACGTCTTGTGCTTGCGGATCTGGCTGCTGCTCATGGTTTCGGTACTCCTGCTCGTAGTATATAGAAACTATATATCTTTTTGAAGCCCAGAACCCATAGCCTCCATTCGGGTTGTGGCCTTTCACGTGCGCCCGATAAGATTTATATTCAATAGATCTTATCTTTCCAGGAGTCCCACGTGCCGCTGCCGGATCTGTGTACCGACGAAGAAATCAGGGTCATGGTCCACGCCTTCTATGCCGATGTCCGGCGCGACAAAGTGCTGGGGCCGATCTTCAACGAGCATGTTGCGGATTGGGACGAGCACTTGGCGACGCTGGTGGATTTCTGGTCTTCCATCCTGCGGGGCACCGGGCGCTTTTCCGGCACCCCCATGTCCAAGCACGTGGCTCTCGACGACCTGCGGCCCGAACTGTTCCAGCGCTGGCTGGCGCTGTTCCAAGTAATCACTTCGACGCAGCCCAACCAGGCCATGGGAGCACGCGCCCAGGCGGTGGCGCAACGGATTGCCCAAAGTCTGTGGTACGGCTATCAGATGCACCGCGATCCGCACAACCTGCCACGGCAGTTCTCGTTCGAGTCCGCCACCGAACGGCCATGATAGTTCCAGTTCACCCGCAAACTGAACCAGAGGCACCGCCATGCGCCTGACGCTGATGACCGATTACGCCGTGCGCCTGCTGCTGTTCGTGGCGCAACATCCAGACCGCCTGTGCACGATCGCCGAGATCGCGCAGGCGTATCGGGTTTCCGAAGCGCATCTGATGAAGGTGACGCACTTGCTGGGACAGCGCGGCTGGATCGAGACCGTGCGCGGTAAGGGCGGGGGAATGCGTCTGGCGTGCGAGCCCGAGACCATCAACCTCGGGCAGCTGGTGCGGGATGTAGAGCCGGATTTCCATATCGTCGAATGCTTTGGCGACACTGACCGCTGTGTCCTGACGGGCAACTGCCGCTTGAGCGGCATTGTGAACGGCGCCCTGCAAAGCTTCCTGGGACATCTGGACGGCTTCACCCTGGCCGACATTCTGCCTTCCGGCGGCGTGCCCTCGCCGGCAGCGAACGCCCGATCCCGCGAGCAGCGCATCGTGTTTCAGCGTCGCAAGTCCGCCTAGCCGGTATGAGCTATCCCCTGCTGCTGCCGCTGCACCTGCTGGCCGCCGTACGTTACGGCACGACCGGTAGCTCGATCCTGCTGGGATATTGCGCGGAAGCGTAGATGCGCTGCACCGCTTTCCGGTAATCCTCCCGCTTCGCCGTGAAGATGTTCGGCACGAACGTCTGCGGATTGCGGTCATACAGCGGGAACCAGCTCGACTGGATCTGCACCATGATCCGATGTCCCTTGCGGAAGGTGTGGCTCACCTGCGGCAGCGCCAGCCGGTAGCCGGTCACCTTGTTGGCCGGGATGGCGGTCGGCTTCGAGGGATCATCGCGGTAACGCCCTCGCAAGATGTCCATGGCGATCGACAACTCGTAGCCACCAAGTTCGGGGGCTTCCGGATACTCGGCCGGGTAGACATCGATCAACTTGACCACCCAGTCGCTGTCGGTGCCGCTGGTGGACGCAAAGAACTCCGCGATCGGCTCACCTGCCAGCCGCACTTCGTCAGTCAATACTTCGCTCACGAAGGTGACGACATCGGGCCGGCTCTCGGCGAAGCGCTGATCGTCGACCAACCACCGACGCCAGGTCGATTGCGGATTGTAGGTACCCAGGATCGGCCGCTGGCGATACGTGACGGGACGCGCCGGATCGGACACATACTCCGCATAGCCGCCCGTCCCCGCCGTTTTCGACCAGCCCAACTCGCCGCCGGCGCCCAGATAGATCGGCTTCGACCGGAAGGGGCATCCGTTGCTGCACGACTGCGGCCAGCGGTCGTAGCGGCGCCATTGGTTGACGCCCGTTTCGAACGCGACGATCGGGGCGATGCCGGAAGGCTTGCCGCCATCTTTGAGGTGCGCGTCGAGGAACGGGATCAGCACCTGCTCGCGATACCAGCGCGAGGTGTTGCCGCCAAAGTCGATCGGGCCCAGTTTCGACCCGTCGATTGCCATGCTCTGGCCGTGACACCACGGACCCAGGATCATGTAGTTCCGATCGTTGGCGCGGTCCTTACCCTCCATCGCCTGATAGGTGGCGGGTGCCCCGTAGATGTCCTCCTGATCCCACAGACTGTGGACGTGGAGCGTCGGCACCTCGAGCGGTTCCTTGGCCAGGATTCTGTCCATCGCCTGGAGCTTCCAGAAATCGTCATAGGCCGGGTGCGCGGCCTGTTTCTGGAACCAGGGAAACCGGTCTATGCCCCAGAGCCGGGCCATCTCGCCGGCCGACCCGGCGCTCAGCCAGCTCTCGTAGGTATCGTATCGGTCGAGCTGAAGCGCGAGGCGCGAGGATTTGTCCGCGCTCATGCGGTACACCCAATCGAGGAAGCTCTGGCGGTAAGCGCCGTTGTGGAACCAGTCGTCGCCCTTCCACCCGTCCGCCAGCGGATTGATCGGCACCGCGGCCTTGAGTGCCGGGTGCGGTTTGACCAGGCTCATCAGCGTGGTGAAGCCGCCATAGCTGATGCCGATGGTGCCGACTTTCCCATTCGACTCCGGCACGTTTTTCACCAGCCAGTCGATGCTGTCCCAGGTGTCTGTGGAGTGGTCCACCTGGGTCGGATTGAGCGGACCTGCCAGTGGTCGCAGGATGACATAGTCGCCTTCCGAGCCGTAGCGTCCGCGCACGTCCTGCACGACGATGATGTAGCCGGCTTCCGCGAGCGCGGCATAACCGGTGGGCAGCGCCATCCGGTAAGTGTTCGAGGCAGTGCCGGTGAGTGCCTTTTCCGCGCCATAGGGCGTGCGCGCGAAAATGATCGGTGCCCGTTTCACCCCTCGGGGCAAGGCGATCAGTGTGTTGAGCTTGATGCCGTCCCGCATTGAGATCTGGACGGTTCGGACTTCGTAGTCCTTGAGTGCCGGGTCCTGGGCAAAGCCGGCAGGAATGTCGCTTGCGACCCAACTATCCCGCGGAGTCTGCGCCGACGACACGGCAGCGGCACCGAGCAGGAGCGCGAGAAGCGCGAGATGGCGAATTGGCATGATGATTTCCTGACCAGCGTGGATTGCGCCGTCTGCAAGCAACTTTGTGATAATTCTCCGCCGAGACAATATTATAAGCCGCTCCCACGGCGCAGCGTCATCTCACGCGGCTTGCGTTGCAGGAGGTAGCCGGACTCAACGAAGGGAATATCGCCAGGTTTCGCCTTCGCCCGTCGGAGTTTCGGCGATGGCTCGATTCGTAGAGCACGCACGGCGATAGCCCTTTGCTGATGCTGCAGAACCGGTATGAGATTTTATCAACAGACGCTGCCGGAACCGAGGACGGGCCCGGCGTGCAAAATCTCAGAAGAAATGGCGGAGCGGACGGGACTCGAACCCGCGACCCTCGGCGTGACAGGCCGATATTCTAACCAGCTGAACTACCGCTCCGCGCTCAAAACTCATCGCAAGGCGTTGGTGGGTGCTGAGGGGATCGAACCCCCGACATTCGCCTTGTAAGGGCGACGCTCTACCAGCTGAGCTAAGCACCCTCTCGACCGGTGTGATGCCAAGGCATCACACCGCAAGAACTCCCTCAACGCCTCATGAAAGGCCGGGGTTGCATACCCCCCCTTTCGAAGGCGCGCTAATTTACAGCATCCTTCAGCGCCTTGCCAGCCTTGAAACCAGGAACTTTGCTGGCCGGGATTTCGATGGTCTCGCCGGTGCGCGGATTACGGCCGGCACGGGCGGCACGGCCCTTGACCACGAAGGTGCCGAAGCCCAGCAGGGCCACCGAATCACCCGACTTCAACGCCGCCGTAATGGAGTCGAATACGGCTTCCACGGCACGCGTCGCTTCGGCCTTCTGCAAGCCAGTGTGCCCGCTTACCGCATCGATCAGTTCGGCCTTGTTCATGTCGGTTTCCTTCTTGAGTAACGAAAGTCACACCTGCAGCGGCAGGCGGGGGCGCGTTATAGCAGCGAGGGGAAGCAAGAAGCAACCCGACAAATGCCGACCGCCCTCACCTCCCGCCGCGACGAAAAACGCGTTGCGGTGCAAACTTGCCCGCAACGCGCATGATTGCGCAGGATACGCACCAGCAAACGCTAGTGCGCACGCACCTGCTTCGAAGCTCGTTTCGCCGGACGGCGTGGGCGTGCCTTGTCGTTCCCACGCGACGCGTCTGGCGCTGCCGCCAGCGGCGCCGGCATATGCGTAAGCGCCACTTCCAACACCTCATCGATCCATTTCACCGGCTTGATCTCGAGGCTGTCCTTGATGTTCTGCGGGATGTCCACCAGATCCTTGGTGTTCTCATCCGGGATCAGCACCACGCGTACCCCCCCGCGATGCGCGGCCAGCAATTTCTCTTTCAGGCCACCGATCGGCAGCACCTGGCCACGCAGCGTGATCTCACCCGTCATGGCGACATCCGAGCGCACCGGCACCTTGGTCAGCGACGAGACCAGCGCCGTGCACATGCCGATACCGGCGCTCGGCCCGTCCTTCGGCGTCGCCCCTTCCGGCATGTGAATGTGCACGTCGATCTTCTGATAGAAGTCCGGCTCCAATCCCAACACCGCGGCACGGCTGCGGACCACCGTCATGGCGGCCTGGATGGATTCCTGCATCACTTCGCCGAGTTGGCCGGTGTGGGTGAGCTTGCCCTTGCCGGCCACCACGGCCGCCTCGATGGTCAGCAGCTCGCCGCCCACCTCGGTCCAGGCGAGCCCGGTCACCTGCCCCACCTGGTCCTGCTCTTCGGCCAGGCCGTAGCGGAAACGCCGCACGCCGAGGAACTTGCTCAAGTTCTTCGACACCACGTTGACGCACTTGGTGTCCTTGTCGGTCAGCAGCTGCTTCACCGACTTGCGGCAGATCTTGGAGACTTCGCGCTCCAGATTACGTACGCCGGCCTCGCGCGTGTAATAACGAATGATGTCGAGCACGGCGCCATCGGCCACCTTCAGTTCGTTGTCCTTCAGCCCGTTCTGCTTGATCTGCTTGGGCACCAGGTAGCGGCGCGCGATCGCGCTCTTCTCATCCTCGGTGTAACCCGGCAGCCGGATCACTTCCATACGGTCCAGCAGCGGGGCCGGAATGTTCAGGCTGTTGGCGGTACAGACGAACATGACCTCCGACAGATCGAAGTCCACTTCCAGGTAATGATCGTTGAACGTGCCGTTCTGCTCCGGATCGAGCACCTCCAGCAGCGCGGATGAAGGATCGCCACGGAAGTCCATGGCCATCTTGTCCACCTCGTCGAGCAGGAACAAAGGATTGTGCACGCCCGTCTTGACCATGTTCTGAATGATCTTGCCCGGCATCGATCCGATGTAGGTACGCCGGTGGCCGCGAATCTCGGCCTCGTCGCGCACCCCGCCCAGCGACATGCGCACGAACTTGCGGTTGGTCGAACGCGCGATCGACTGGCCCAGCGAGGTCTTGCCCACGCCCGGCGGTCCCACCAGGCACAGAATCGGTCCCTTCAGCGTCTTCACGCGCTGCTGCACCGCCAGGTACTCGACGATGCGTTCCTTGACCTTCTCCAGGCCATAATGATCTTCGTCCAGCACCTTCTCGGCCAGCTGGATGTCGTGATGCACCTTGGTCTTTTTCTTCCAGGGGCACTTCACCAGCCAGTCCACATAATTGCGCACCACCGTGGCCTCGGCGGACATCGGTGACATGAGCTTGAGCTTGTTCAGCTCCGAGATGGCCTTGTCGCGCGCCTCCTTGGGCATGCCGGCCTTCTGGATGCGCTGCTCCAGCTCGGCCATTTCATTCGGCGCGTCCTCGATCTCCCCCAGCTCCTTCTGGATGGCCTTCATCTGTTCGTTGAGGTAGTACTCGCGCTGGCTCTTCTCCATCTGCTGCTTGACGCGGCCGCGAATGCGCTTCTCGATCTGCAGCACATCCATCTCGCCTTCGATCAGCGCCAGGATGTGCTCCAGGCGTTTGCGCACGTCCTGGATCTCCAGCACCTTCTGCTTGGCATCGAGCTTGAGCGACATGTGCGCCGCCACCGTGTCGGCCAGGCGGCCGAGTTGCTCGATACCGGCCAGCGAGGTCAGGATTTCCGGCGGCACCTTGCGGTTCAGCTTGACGTACTGCTCGAACTGCGAAATCACCGAGCGCGACAGCACATCCATTTCACGCTCGTCGTACTGCTCCACGTCCTTCAGCGGCAGGGCCTCGGCGGTGAAGTACTGATTCAGGCTCAGCTTGTCGAGCTTGGCGCGCTCCACCCCTTCCACCAGCACCTTCACGGTGCCGTCGGGCAGCTTCAGCAGCTGCAGAATGGTCGCCACCGTGCCCAGACGGTGCAGGTCCTGCGGATTGGGGTCCTCCACGTCGGCCTGCTTCTGGGCCACCAGCAGGATCTGCTTGTTGGCGCGCATCGCCTGGTCCAGCGCCAGGATGGATTTCTCACGACCGACGAACAGCGGAATCACCATGTGCGGGTACACGACCACGTCGCGCAATGGCAATACCGGCAGGGCGGCCGAAGCGGCCGCGGGGTCTATTGGGGGAGTATCGGTGCTCACACGGTACCTTATGAATGAAACGCTCGACAGACGCGGCTACACACGCGGGTCAGGCCAGGCGACTTGACCAGGAGGCTGACAGCTCGGGCGCCGCCCAGCCAGGCAATCCCTGTCCGCGCAGGCGCCTTAGTGGTCGCTGCCCGTGGGCCGCCGTTCTTCGACCTGATCGTGCTGCCGGCTTTCCTCGGTGCTGTTGCCGTAAACGATGTAGGGCTTGCTCTCGCCCGCGATGACCGCCTCGTCCACCAGGACTTTCTGCACATTGCGCAGTGACGGCAGGTCGTACATGGTCTCCAACAGCACGTTTTCAAGGATGGTGCGCAAACCGCGGGCGCCGGTCTTGCGCTGCATGGCCTTCTGAGCCACCGCCTTGAGCGCGTCGGTGCGGAACTCCAGTTCCACCCCCTCCATGTCGAACAGCTTGCGGTACTGCTTGCTGAGCGCATTCTTGGGCTCCATCAGGATCGACACCAACGCCGCCTCGTCCAGCTCGTCCAGCGTCGCCACCACCGGCAGACGGCCGACGAACTCCGGAATCAGGCCGAACCGGATCAGGTCCTCGGGCTCGACGTCGTGGAACACGTCGTTGCCATGCGGCCGTTCGCTCTGCGGCCGCACGTCCGCCGTGAAGCCGATGCCGGTCTTCTGGGTGCGGTTCAGGATGATCTTTTCCAGGCCGGCGAACGCGCCGCCGCAAATGAACAGGATGTTGCCGGTATCGACCTGCAGGAATTCCTGTTGCGGGTGCTTACGTCCGCCCTGGGGCGGCACCGACGCAATGGTGCCTTCGATCAGCTTCAGCAGCGCCTGCTGCACGCCCTCGCCCGACACGTCGCGGGTGATGGACGGGTTGTCCGACTTGCGCGAGATCTTGTCGATTTCGTCGATGTAGACAATGCCGGTCTGCGCCTTCTCGACGTCGTAGTCGCACTTCTGCAGCAGCTTCTGGATGATGTTCTCGACATCCTCGCCGACGTAACCCGCCTCGGTCAGAGTGGTGGCATCGGCGATGGTGAACGGCACGTTCAACAGCCGTGCCAGCGTCTCGGCCAGCAAGGTCTTACCGCAGCCGGTGGGGCCGATCAGCAGGATGTTGCTCTTGGCGAGTTCGACCTCATCCTTCGAGCGGGCCTCCGAAGTCTTGGTCTGCAGGCGCTTGTAGTGGTTGTAAACCGCCACCGACAGGACCTTCTTGGCGCGCTGCTGGCCGATCACGTACTCGTCCAGCACCTTCTTGATTTCGTGCGGACGCGGCAGCTTGTCGCGGGTGCGCTCGGCGCGCTCCTCCAGCTCCTCGCGAATGATGTCGTTGCAGAGCTCTACGCACTCGTCGCAGACGAACACCGACGGACCGGCGATGAGCTTGCGTACTTCGTGCTGGCTTTTGCCGCAGAACGAGCAGTAGAGCAGCTTGCCGTCGTCGTGTTTACCGCGTGAGTCATCGGACATGCGTCACCCATCACTATCAAGACCCTCAAGCCACGCTCGAGGTTCGCATTCAGGCATCAATTCCGGTCGCCGCTCCTGGCCCTGGCCGCCGTTCTTCCGTCATGCGGATTCCCAGTGATGCCCGGGTTATATAGCACGCGCCGCCACCGGGGCGCAAAGACGCCCGGTCCAGCTTGGCGCACAGCGCTGATGTCTAACTAAATAATCTATGATTTCAATCACTTGGAGCCGACTGACAGGGCGTCCGCACGGCGTTCCAGCACCCGGTCGATCAGGCCGTAGCCGGCTGCCGCCTCGCCGCCCATGAAGTTGTCGCGATCGGTGTCCTTGGCGATCTTTTCCATGCTCTGGCCGGTATGTTTGGCCAGAATCCGGTTCAATCGTTCCCGGGTCTCCAGCACTTCGCGGGCATGGATGTCGATGTCGGACGCCTGGCCTTGGAACCCGGCCAGCGGCTGATGGATCATGATGCGGGAATGCGGCAGCGAATACCGCTTGCCCTTGGTCCCGGCCGCCAGCAGCACCGCCCCCATGCTGGCCGCCTGGCCCACGCACATGGTGCTCACATCGCATTTGATGAACTGCATGGTGTCGTAGATCGACAACCCGGCGCTCACCGAGCCGCCCGGTGAATTGATGTACAGGGCAATGTCCTTCTCCGGGTTCTCGGACTCCAGGAACAGCAGTTGGGCCACCACCAGGTTGGCCATGTAGTCCTCGATCGGGCCGACGATGAAGATCAGCCGTTCCTTCAGCAGGCGCGAATAAATGTCATAGGCCCGTTCGCCGCGCGCGGTCTGCTCCACGACCATCGGGACCAGGTTCATCACTGTCGAATTGTTCACGCTCATGACACCGCGGGGTTTGACCTGTGGTTACGCCTAGTTTGCAGCAAAGTGGGCCGCTGTACAGCTGCGCAGCGCACCTGATATTGCCGTACGAGATCCTAGGCGCCGAAATTCATCAATTCCTTGAAGGTGCCGGGTTGCTCGGTGACCTTGGCGCGCTCCACCAGCCAATCCACCACCTGGTCCTCGAGCACGCTGGCTTCCACCTGGCGCCGGACCTGCGGATTGCCACGGTAGGTCTGCATGGCCTGCTCGGCGTCCGGGAACTGCTGGGCCAGTTCCTCGAAGCGCGTCTGCACCTTGGCCTGATCCACCGTCAGATTGGCCAGTTTGATCACTTCATTGATCAGCAGGCTCAAGCCGACGCGGCGCTTCGCGGCGTCGACGAACCCTTCGGCGGGTGGCAGCTGCGACACGTCCTGCGCGCCCATGCGGCGGCCGGCGTCGACCTGCAGGTCGCGCACCTGGGCATCCACCAGCGTCTTGGGCAGTTCGATGGCATTGGCCGCCAGCAGCGCATCCATGACCTGCTTTTTCACGCGGGCGCGCACCGCCTCGCCCAGCTCACGACGCATGTTCTCTTCCACTTCCTGGCGCAGGCGCTCGATGCCGCCCTCTTCCACGCCATAGGACTTGCAGAATTCTTCATCGACCTCAGGCAGCTGGCGCTCTTCCACGGTGTGCACGTTGAGAGCGAACTGCACGGTCTTGCCGGCCAGATGCGCGGCACCGTAGTTCTCCGGGAACGTCAGGTCGAGGGCCTTCTGTTCGCCGGCGCGCATGCCTTTCAGGCCCGCTTCGAAATCCGCGAGCATGCGGCCCGCGCCCAGCACCACCGGCACCTTCTCGCCTTTGCCGCCCTCGAAAGGCGTTCCATCCAGAGTGCCCTCGAAGTCCACGGTCACGCGATCCGTGTCCTGCGCTGCACGCTCGACCGCGCTGAAAGTCGGCCGTTGCTGGCGCAGATTCTCGATCATGGCGTCGACGTCGGCGGTGGTGACTTCGGCCGCCGGACGGGTCAGCGCCATGCCTTCCACGCCTTTGAGCTCGATGTCCGGGAAAATCTCGAACACCGCGCGATATTTCAGGTCGCTGCCGCGTTCGAGGTTGATCGGTTCGATGCGCGGCCCGGCCGTCGGCACCAGCTTCTCCTGCGTGACCGCCTCATTGAAGGTGGCCTGCACCACGTCGCCCAGGACTTCCTGGCGCACCTGCTGCCCGAACTGCTGCCGCACTACGTTCACCGGCACCTTGCCGGGACGGAAGCCCTTCAGCCGCACGGTGCGGCTCATCGACTTCAGGCGCTCATCGACAGCCTTCTCGACGCGCTCGGCCGGAACCTGGATTTCCATGCGGCGCTCGAGGGCGCCCGTCGTCTCTACCGAAACCTGCATGCTCGACAACCTCTGTGTACCGGTCGGAGGCCCGCCCGGAGCCCATTCAGCCAACACTCAATTATAAGTAACGTCGGATCCTTACCAATCAACCACTTGTGCCGTGGCGGGCGCGGAAAAAGGGGCGCGATTGTGCCACAGCTTGACCGCGGCGACTCCGCTATCCACCAACTTCCTGATTTATAAGGTAAAATGGTGCGAAAGGAGGGACTCGAACCCTCACGGGGTTACCCACTGGAACCTAAATCCAGCGCGTCTACCAGTTCCGCCACTTTCGCAACCCACCCCCACCGACTTCGTCGTCATACCGGCCGGCTGGCAATTCGCCAGGCAGGCCGTTCGCGGGGGCGCGGAGTATATCCGAAGCCGCGCCCGGAGATTCGACTCAACGGGCCACCCGTGGGGGGTTAGAGGGCGTCGGAGGGGCGTCATGCTGCAGGATGGTTGCAGACGGTAGCCGAGCTGATAGCATGCGCCACCCGTCGGGGCATGGCGCAGTCTGGTAGCGCATCTGCTTTGGGAGCAGAGGGTCGGGGGTTCGAATCCCTCTGCCCCGACCACTTCTCGGCTGGCGCCCTCCCGCGCCGCCAGCGGCACTTGTAATCACGCGCCCGTAGCTCAGCTGGGTGAGCACGGATGCCTTTCCGAAGGCACTTAACGTGCCTTCGGACCGTGCGAACGACGGTACACGGAGGTACCGGCCGGATAGGAGGGCATGGACGCTTCGATCTGCTAGGTTTGGCTTGTAATCACGCGCCCGTAGCTCAGCTGGATAGAGCATCGGCCTTCTAAGCCGAGGGTCGCAGGTTCGAGTCCTGCCGGGCGCGCCAGCATCCACAAAAAGACCCCTCAATGAGGGGTCTTTTTGTGGATGCCTTGCCCCGGGTGCCTTGAGAACCTGCGAGGGTCGCAGGTTCGACACAAAATCGTACGGAACGATTTTGGACGGCGGAGCCGGCGCAATGCGCACCGGCCAGGGATTGGCAAAGGTGCAGAATCGCAGGAGCGATTTTGGACAGCCCAGCTGGCCCGTAGGGCGCCGGCCAGGGATGGTGAAGGCGCACAAAATCGTAGGAACGATTTTGGACAGCCTTAGCTGGCCCGTAGGGCGCCGGCCAGGGATGGTGAAGGCGCAATCCTGCCGGGCGCGCCATTTCCACAAACTTGTTGTAAACAGTGGCTGGCCTTCACAAAAGGTTCGTATATACTCTGCGCCCCGCAAAGCCGAGGGGCCCTCAAGCAGGGCGCAGCGGCGGCTGGCACCGAATCTCGATGCCGGCGGTAAGTGGACGATGGTGGACGTAGCTCAGTTGGTAGAGCCCCGGATTGTGATTCCGGCCGTCGTGGGTTCGAGTCCCATCGTCCACCCCATCTTTCGCGGAACGTGGGCTGTTAGCTCAATTGGTAGAGCAGCTGACTCTTAATCAGTTGGTTGTAGGTTCGAGTCCTACACGGCCCACCAAATTCAAGGACTTACGATAGGCATGGATGCCATAGTGTGTAACATGTAACGGGGTGTGTTACACGCCCTCACCTCTGCGGCGCCAGCGTCGCCGAAGACCCGACTGATGCGGCAGTCCCGGTCGCTCTCTTTGTCTTGGACGCCAGCTCATTGGCCTGCCGAAGCATCTCCAGCTCCTTCAAGAAGGCTTGGGCGCGATCAGTTTCAGTGAAGTTGAAAAGCTCATCAGCCACCTCCGAGCGAGTGCCTTCAGTAATGCCGGATTGCACTCGCCCAATCGTGTTATCCACGACCTTTCGGCCCATCCGCATTACACCGCTCTTAATGTTGCCGCCGGCAATGTCCACCAGAGAGTCAGCGATTGGCAGATCGAAGTCCTCGATCTCCGCCAGCTTGTTCGCCGTCTGAGAGCCGCCAGTGACGAACTGCCGGGTCTGGTGCATGGCGATTTCGCTTTGCATCTGCTGCTCGAACCGCGCCAGGTCGGCCGGTGATCTGAACAGCGTGGCGAGCAGGTTTCTTTTGGACTGATTGCCGAAAATGGACCTCACGGCGCTCACCCGATCCGGGGTGTCCTGGAGGCGCTTGCGAATCGAATCCACGGCGCCAAGACGGAACATTTCCTGCCGATCCGGGCTCATTTCCCCCAGTGTTCGTGCAGCCTGGCGGGCGTCCATATTCAGGAAGTCACGGCCCGATTCCAGCGCCTCATTAAGTGCCGTCTCCCCGGCAAAGCCGGCGCGGGCTGACGCATAGTCGGGCGCCGCCTCGTCCGCGGCCTGAAGGAGCCTGGTGCGCTGCCCCTCCAGCACCCCCGCGAAATACTTATCCAAAGCCGGCTCGTCGGTGTCGTTCGCGCCTCTCTTATTATTATAGAGACGTCGATCGAGACCCTTCTTGATCAGGTCCACGTCCTCCACGGTCGGCCACCGGATGAGCTGGTTGTTCTCCGGGTTGTAGAGCGGATCGATTTCCTTACTGGCGCCAGCCAGCAATTTGCGCGCCTTATTGTGAGCCTGGGCCAGTGCGGGGTTCTGATCCATGATCTCGATCAGGTCCGGCGCTGTCAGTTCGCCCTGGGCGTATGCCTTCTGATACGCGGGCCTGGCTGCAGCGGCCCGGCGATCGATGATTTGGCGCCCCAACTCGTCCGTATCCTGGGCTGCGGCACCTACGCCCCCCTCTACGTCTCCGGTGACGCGAGCCACCTGATCGTCTGCCCGGTCATTGAGCGCTTGCGTTGCGGTTTGTCGGCCTTGGCCCGGGAGCGTGACGGTGGCGCGGCCAACTCCACGGATATTGTCCCCCGCCACGTCGATAATGCCGGCTGGCTTACCGAGTGCCTGCTGCTCGCTCAATCGATCCGCCACCTGGGCCGGTGTCAGCTTGTCGCGCTCGATCGCCTGCAGGATCTTTTCCTGTGCCGAAGTGGCTTGCGATACCGGCGCCGCGGTGCGCGCAGTGGCTGCAGCTGGGGCGCCCGGAGACTTGCCGGCCACCATTTCCTGCACGTAAGACAGGATGTTGCGTACCGGCTCACGGAGTTTTGCCGCCATCGGCGACAGCCCCTCGATAAGACCGGATGCGCCACCCCCAACTGCGCCCCCAACGGCAGCGCCCATACCGGCCCCCTCGGCGCGCTCGCCAGGGTCGGCATTGCCGTAGCCTGCGGCAGCTCCGGTGTTCGCGCCGATCGCTACGTTACGACCGATGCGAGAAAGCGCTCCGCCAGCCTGTTGCGCGACGGGGGCGGCATTGCCGGTCAAGAGTGCCGCGGCAGTCGGGAGCGTGGCGCCAGTGGCCTCAAGAGCGCCTGCGGTGATCGGGTTATCGGCCGCGAATTGATCGTTCGCAGTGTCATACATCTGCTGCTTCTCGCGGTAGATGTCCATGATCGGGCGATCATCGCCACTGAGTTTGCGACCAATGGCATCGGCCAGGCCGCTGATCTCATCGCCAAATCCTAGCGTGGCACCGCGGGAGAGCATCCCGCCGACGCCAGCGAGGGTGCTTTGGTCGGTGCGTTGAGGTGCGGCCGGCCCGGACTCCGCGCCCACGATTGCATCGATCTCTTCCGGCGTTGCGTCGTCGGGGACCTCAAGCAGGTGTTGCTTTCCGTCAATGTCAATTGTGATTTGCATTATTGCGCCCGCACCAGCTTCCCGCTCGCATCGCGCGTGTACTTGACGACTTTCCCGGTCTCCTGTGTTCTGAACGCCTCAAGTGGATCCTCACCGACAATGCGGGACGGCTCGAACCCATCCTCTGTTGCGTATCCACTGTAAGTGCCGCGCGCCTGTTCGTACGGAGCGCGCAGCGCATCGACGCGACCCTGCAACATGTTGATCAATGTTGCTCGGCGATTCGGGTCGATGCGTCCCTTGCCGTTGAGCTGGAAACGCTTGGCGCCCATGATCTGCTCCATGAGCGAACCAGACTTAATGACCAATGTCATTTCGCCCTCGCGCACAACGGAACCTGGATCGAGGATCTTTCCTACCGCATAGATCAGGTCGAGATCGCCAGCGCCAGTGTCGGGGGCCTTCATCGCCGAATTAATAATCGGCAACACAGCTCGGTAGTTTTTTACCGCGTCCAGCTTATCGAAGTCGCGGCGCATGTTAGTCTCGTTGCGTTTGTGATCCTTCTCTTCTTGAGCGGCGAGCTTTGGATCTTTCCCTACCGCTACTTGCTGAAGAATGCGTCCGTCCTTGCCGATCACAAACAGGCTGCCACCCGCCTCCTGTACACTTGCTACGCCACTCTTCAGCGCCGCAGAGATCTCCGGATCTTTGATGATTTTATGGTCGCCGTTACGCTTGTCGAGCACCGCGAACGATCCGTCTCCGAGGGCCGTCATGGAGAAATTCTCGGTCTCTGGCGAGAACTGCTTCTTGATCGCGGCCTCTGCGTACGCTTCCGGATTCGACGCAGCCATTGCTCTGGCTTGCGGGTCGGCGATCCCTTGGATCATCTTCTGCAGAGCATCGAGTCTTCCGGTCTTGGTCCGCTGATCACGTAGCATATTTACAGCTTGAGCCGACCGAGCGAGATTCTGCGTGTACCGATCCTGGGCGCCTGGCGCGGCCAGCGCATCAACCTCATACCAGCGGGCGCCGTCACGAATTGCCGCGGCACGTTGCGCTTGGTAGTCCCGCTGATATTGAGCGCGTGCGAGCTGGGCGGCCTCACTGCCCGCCGCGTCTTCAAGCGTCGGATCAGCAATCGGGTTCGCCGAAGGCATGAATGCGCCATTCAATTTCTCAAGAATATCGAGGATGTTCCCGGCGCCAGTCTTTATGTTGTTGAGCAGGCTCACTATCAGATCCTCTTGATATCAGGGGATAGCTGCACGTAGTCCACTGGCGAGTTGGTCTTGAATATGTCGTAGACATTACGACCGAACTGGAGGCCAGAATTCAGACCTTGCATCGTGGCAGCAACACGATCGGTCGGCGCACCGTAAGTCTGCGTAGTGGATGTTCCACCGCCACCGGACTGGCTGGCGATATCACCCATGAGTTTGGCCCGCTGAATCATCCAGTCGCGAAGCGCCTGGTCTTGGGCCTGCTGCTGATTGCCGACCGCAAGCAGGTTGCTCGCATCCGAGTTAGCCGCATTTCGTCTCGCCTCGATCATTGCCTGCAGCTGGGCGTTGCCACTGAGCTGTAGGCCGCGATTGTTCAGCGCAAAGCTGTTGCGCATGCTGGCATCGTTCTGTGCCAGCTGCGCCGCGGTGTTAAACCCAGACTGACGCAGGTTCGCAATAGTCGAAGCCGCGGTTCGGTCCATCGCCTCATTGTTGAGCGACTGGGCCACCACGGCACGATCACCGCCCCAGGCTCCCGCTGCTTCTGCATCGGACGCAATCTGTGCGTTGCCTCGACTGCGCAGCGCCCAGAGATCATCGAGCGCCGAATTGATGACGCTTTGATTGTATGGATTCTGGTATTTCGCCAGATCCACATCCGTGTAGTCCACGGCGCCAGCAAGTCCTTTGCCCCGCGCAATGTTCTGGTCCATATCGGACAAGCCCATGCCTTGGTTCGCCCGAATCTGGGCGAATGCCGAGGTCTGATCTGGATTGAATCCCGCGACCGCCTGTTCTGGGGTGCGATTCGCTGCCGCATTCGTAGCGTTGTACGCGCGCATGAATTGCTCGCGCTGCCACGCCGGCATCTCCTGAGTTGTGGACTGACCGCCCTTCGGGGTCTTGGACCCTTTATATGCCGAGTATGCTGTCGCTCCCGCCGCGACTACTCCCGCTGTTACTGCTGCCACTGCCCAATTCCTTGGTGTAAGTACGCTCCGAGCGGACATATCCGTGTCGCTCGTAGATGGCGCCGACCTTGTCTGGAGAAAGATCCTCGAATGCCATCATAGAAAATATCGTTGCGCCTACAGTTTTTGCGCCACTTTCCAGCGCATTCAGCAGGGCTGTGCCGGTTCCAGCGTTCCTGTGATCCGGTTCGATCCACCAGAACAGTTCCGCTCCAACCTTGTACTCGAGATTGCCGAGCGCCGGCATGAACATCGCGCCAGCCGACCCGACTACCATGCCACCAACCTCCACCACGTAGAGCACACCATGCTCGAGCATCATGGCGCTGTAGTGGGTAACTGCTTCCGGCGAGTATGGTATCGCTTTGGCGTAGGGAGTCAGCGCCCAAAACGCCGCCCCCATTTCCGCGATCCGCTGAAAATCGCCCTCAGTTGCGGGGCGAATAATCATGCCGGTAAATCGAAAAAGGCCGTGAGAACCAGGCGTCCGTCCTTCTCATCTGAGCCAAAACCGCCAATAGGTGCGGCTCGGTGCATGAGACGAGCATCGAAGATAAAAGCGCGATTCGCTTTCATCTCGCATTCACTTGCCACCTCCCAACAAGATTGGCAATTTGTGGACTGCCTCCACTCGCTCAGCTCCGAGTCATCGGCTGGGCCATAGTCCATCCCAAGCCGAAAATGCCTCACAACCTCAGTGCCGCCACAGCAGTGTTCCGGCCGGTTCAGGTACAGCATAAGGCTCATCATGCCCATGCTCGCATCGTTGTGCGCCTGGTGCGGAACATGGACGCCAGCAGTCGAGAGCCTAGTGAACATCGTTTTGATATCCACGCGGCCGCCCAGAATGACCTGTAGCTTCAAATGGACTTCCGATCTGATAGCCTCGGGGATGTCGGCGCAGATCCCGGGATACTCCACGCCATCAACAGGATTCGTCACTGGCCCGTATTGGGCGCCATCGGCCCACGTCCGAGCAGCGCCAAAATCACTCAGAAAATCATCAATCACCATCGAATGTAGCTGCACCGCCCACCTCCTACCGGTATCACTTCATGCCGATGCTTCATTTTACGTGCGATCGCACTGTATGGTGCCGGTCCGAGAGGCCATGATCACCCCATCCGATGCTCGCCGAATCTCCATCGTGAAGTTAAAGAACTGGTACCCGCCCGGAGGGGAACTGACCGTCCACGAGCGCGGTGACGCACAAGACTCCCATACCCCAACGCTTCCGGTCGTGGGCGACCCGAGGCTCGACGTCACCCTCACCTGGAAATCACCAACCAGGGCGGGATTGTTAATCCATGGGCCGCGATCCGTCAGTGGTCCGCTTGCACCTGCGTATATATTGCCGTTGTTGCTCACCATGAGCGATGCCGGGGACAGGCCGTCAACCCGGAAAACACTGAGATTCGGCAACGAGATTGAGAGCGCCGTGTAGAACTCCCTCCATACGCCAGCAACGCGAACGTAGCCGTTTTGCACGGCCTTCCATAGGCCGCCCGTCTTAACAAATGGGTCGGCTTCTCTGAAAGCTCCGCCCGTCCTTACGCTGATGGTCATCCATGACCTCCCAAATCGCTATCCCGCTGTGTAGGTAAAATTCATCATTGTGTAGCCAGAGTCGAGGGCTGACGCGGACCTGACAAGCCCATCCGCGCCCACATAAACGAGGCCGGTACCGCCAGCCGACAGGTGGCATAGGAAGTAACCAACGTGAGCAGAAGGGCGCATTCGCTCCGGTACCGCTGCGACAATCGTTCCGCTGGCTGTGGCGCCGCCCTTTATGATCGCGTTCACAACAACTATTCCATCCAAACTCATCGCAATCGTCGGCCTTCGCCAACTGGATCCGTAGTGAACCCAGTTCGAACGCAATTCAAGATCCCGCCTATCTTGGCCGCCCCAGGCCAAATCGAAGTCTCGATCACTCGCCTTTACAAGTGCCTGGCGCGCTGATCCTCCCGGTTTTACAAGCGCATATTCATTCAGCCGGCCAAATGCCCTTTCCAACTCGGCATTGGCTCGCCCCTGATAGTCCGGAGACCATCGCGACTCTACCGGTAGCCGGACAATCATCGGTTCCCCCCTCCCTTCACATCCAAACGGAACTTCCCGACCCGAAAGTCATCATCCACCGTGGGCTCCAGCCGCATAGAAACCTGCCGACCAGAAACGCGCGTGTCCGTGTATCCATCCTGGCGAACAAGATATGGACCGAACCCGTACGATTCGCCGCTCGGCGTGAACTTGCTTTCAAACCTCACGGAAACTTCGCCACGCGTCTGCTCGTCAGGAATAATCTGCGTGATATGGCCGATCATGTCGCCATTGCCCAGCTCGAGGGCCCCGCTTTCCGCAAAGATTGAATTGATGCGCGTCGAATCAACGTCGAGCCACCCCTCCTCATGGCGATAGAGGTGGTTGTCTACGCCCATCGCAAGCGTCTGCGGAAACACGCCTCTATCGTGCCAAGCAGTACGCTCCCCAAGCGGGAGACTGCCTATAGACCAATGATTCTCCCTGTAGTTGTAAATGACGTATCGGTCGTTCTCGTTTGATCCAGTGCTCGGGTACCACCACCACACCTCACCGAAAGCGCCGTTATGGCCGCATGCGATCTTGGTGCCCTGGAAAAGATTGATGCTGCCGAATACGTGATCAGCAACCTCGCATTCGATGGGACGAACCGTGCTGCCATCGAAGAGCCAGAATTTCTTGTCCCCCATCCAGAACGCAGCTGATCCAGCGACCGTGATTGCATTCGGCCCGATCAAGCCACAGTCGAGACCAACCCTCTCGCGGCTAAAAATATAGGGCTGACCGATATAGTTCATGACGTGCGCGTCCACGTCGGTGCAAACGAGAATCTGCCCTCTGACTCTCACCGATCGCATGTACTCGCCAGACGTTTGGAATTCGAAGCTGCCAGCTTCGTTATCCGCGGCCGGCGCCCAGAGCGTGTTATTTTCCTTTCCGCTCCACTGAGCCTTGCGCCGATTCCCCCCGGCACCGAATGTGACCAGATGGCGCTGATCCGAGACGATGAGCCCCAGGCAACCGGTCGGAGCGCCCGACACAAGCGCCGCGGGCACGCCGGAATTCAGTGCCCATTGGTAAATTTTCCCATCGCCCCTGGCGCAGCCGACCAGGTTGTCCCCCCACGAATCAAATTGCCACGTAGTGGGTGCCAGGAACGTGCCGCCTGGACGCGCGGTGCCATAGGTAGAGGTTCCATAGTTACCGCCGCCATAACCAAGCTGCTCAACGGCATCATCATTGCCAGGGGCAAGGCCGGCTGGCGTCACGTCATAAACCAAACCATCCGTTCGCGTGACGATGAGTTGCCGACTCGCGCCCACTGCAAGCCAGCGCCCGCCGCTGTTCGTGCGCCACGCAAAGAGCGTACGCGCCTTGCTCGCGATCGGGGCGGTAGTGACGCGACTCCAGCCACCAATGGGGCGCATCATGCCGTCCACCCATCGGATCAAATTGCAGTCGAACCAGCGCCCGCTAGTCTGATAGCGAGTTCCGTTCTTGTAGACTCCCGGCGGGAGATCGATTGGAACAAGAGCCATCCTTGGCTTTCCTATTTATTCGGTGTCGTACTGCTTCCGGCGCCAGTAGCGGATCCCCACGGACGCGAGGAACAGCGACAGCACAAGGCCCTGATACCACAATGGGGTCATCCCGAGGGCCGAGAATCCATCGTGAACGTACTTTGCTCCACCTGGGATAAAGCACAGCACCACAGGAATCGACGTAATCAAGAGCGTGTACTCGTCTTTCCAGGACGAAGCAGCCTGGCGAGCGAACTCCATCTCCCAGCTCATGTCTGCCGTAAGCCCAGCCTTTGTCAGCTCGATTTTTCTATCAAGTTGCGCCCGCTTCAGTTCGCGCTCCCCCGCGCGATCCTCCGCCTTGATCCGCTGTCGGTCATTGAAGTAGTCCGCCACCGGGCCGGTAACGCCCTTCAAGATCTCGCCAAGGATGTTCACCGGGACGCCTCCCGAAGAAGATTCAGGCAACGCCGCATCCACCCCTTGCCATACGTGCCGTAATCCTTCAGCTTCACATAGCGCTGAAGTCTTGCAGTCAGGAAATCGACAATTACATCATCCTGATCGAACCGGCGAACTGCGGCGATCGTTGCGGGGCCTATAATGCCATCCACATGTGCGCCGACAACGCTCTGCAAGAGCTTGGCGGCAGTGCCGATTCCCTGGTTCACCGCGGTATCAAACACGCATATTGCGAGCCTGGGTGGCAGCGAGTCTCCACAGATTGGCTGCCAATAGTCTCGTTCATAGATTCGGACGGCATCTTCAAAGCGCATCAGCGGGATATCCAGAGTCGGATACTGCGCGGCACTGATGCCAAACTTGGTCCCTATCAGATCGCCCTTGCCGGGCTCGCCACCCGTCCAGTTCCCCGGGTCTTTCGGGTCTTGGCTGAATTCTCCCTCTACTTTCTCGCTAAGAGTAAAATTCTTTGCCCGAATGAATGCCTGACTGTACATCCGTGTACTCCTTCCTTAAAAATGTGAGGTAGCGCGACGCCAAATCTATGTCATAAAACAGCTGGGATCGCTGAGTGAGCGTTTTGGCGCGCGGATTCACCACCACGGCGAAGCTTGGGGCGATTTGCTTATTCGCGAGCCCCATCTCCTGGGCGTATCGATCAATGACCTTGTAACTCCCCACCTTCGCGCAGCGCGTCACGATGTCGTGCGCCTCCACATAAAGCGACGAGTCCAGGCTGGTGTGGGTGTGACCGCTCACGATCAGATCGGCCTTGAGCCTCATCAGGGCGGCCTTGAACTCACCATGAGCTGGGTTCCACTGAGAGTTTCCGGGCCAGTTGTGACGGGCCGCTATCATGTACTCAAAGCCATTTCCGAATGTCAGCCTGACGCGCACCTCATTGTCATCTTGGACCATCTGACGACCGGCGCATGTCCGAATCCAATGCAATGGATTGCCGTTCCCTGACCATGCGTCATGGTTCCCATCCACCATGAACAGCCATTTCTCGACGTAGTTGATCCACCATTCCACCAGATCCCACGATTGGCTCGACGTGGTTTCCTGCTGTGACCAAAGATGCGCAATTCGGCCGACCCAGTTGTTCTGCAAATCACCGATACATGCGCCATACATGCCCGGCGTTACGTTCACCAACTCCGAATGATGCTTGAGCGCTCTTAAATCCGTGCCCGAATCATCGAGATGCGGATCCCCGAAAACCACAATCGCAATTGGCAGATCGTCAGTGACACGAACGTCCTGGACACGGTTCGCATTGTGAGCACTGCGGATTCGGTCAAATTCAGCGATACGGCGATCGATCAGCTCGCCAATCGGCAGTTTGCTGCTTACCGCGGGCGTGAATACCAGATCTCCCGAGTGTTTGGATCGCTCCGTGGGACGCTGCATGGGAGACTTTCGGATAGCGCGACATCGTTCACGCATTTGGCGCGGCGACAGGCCCACCAGATCCGCAGCTTTCGAAGCATTTCCACTTGTTTCACTCAGCGCATTTGCGATCTGTTCGTCCGATACGGCCGAACGGCTCATCCAACCACCTTCGTGAACAGATACCCAACTGCCGCAAGTAACTGAGCAATGATCCCACCGGTCGCCACGTATGCCATGTTCTCCACCCTCCCGATCCGTTCGAGCATGTTGCTGTATCGCTCTGCGCAAACAGCCTCATGCGTGTTGATCCTTGCAAGCGCATCCATTTCGCTCATCGACCCCTCCTCAGGTGATTTTCAACCACACATCGCCGTCGCTGCCACCCGATGGATTCGCGGCTGATATCGTCACCACGGCACTGGCATAACCATTTCGCAGCACGCTCCCGTGAAGCCGCGCCATCGGCAACGTACCGTTGTTCTGGTTCGAAGAATTTAGATAAAAGGCGCCGTGTTGGTCATCAAGCAAATCTGCGTTGATGTCAGAGTTCGCGCCGTCAACAGACCGAATCTTATTCCTGACGTCGGTTGCGGTATAACTCGATGCCGGAAGGGCGGCGCTCGCCACGCTCGCCGCAGCACTTGCCGCAGCACTTGCCGCAGCCGCAGCGTCAGTGGCAATCTTCACCCGCCCGTCGATTCCGGCGATCGTGGCGTTAATCTTTTGACCCCACGTATCGGTAGAGCCGCCGACTTCCGGCATCACCCAGCCGTAATTGGCGGTATTGGTATCAGCCATGCGAAATCCTTTCCGCGTATCCCTACGGGTATCAGCTAACCACAGTCCATATTGTATTATTTTTTGGCACCCTGCCCCACATGACTCGCCCATTACCGTCGAGCGAAAGAGCCCGTGCGCCAGGGAACCCACCAATGGCGTCGCCACGGCCCGTTTCGTTCCCGATTCCATCAAAGGCTTCGGCGGTCGCGACACCTACCCCGGCGAAAACCTCCGCTGCGCCGGACGCCGTACCCCGCGCCGTGAATGCCGTGGCGATGGCAATTGACCCCAAAGCATTTCCGGGGAAGGAGGCGCTTTCGGCTACTCCGGCCGGCGCCAGAGTGCTGGCTACAGAGATCACGCCATCCGCGACAACGGCATTTGATGCCTCGCCTTCAGTTACTCCAGACGATGCCTCAGCAAGATCGCCGCTAGCATTTCCGGCTGTGCCGCCCCAGGCAGAACCCTCGAAAGTCTCACGAAAAGCGCCCGGCATCGCCCCGATTGCATCCGCATGGTCGTCGAGCGTTACGTCAAACTGGACTTCCCCGGTCCCATCGTCATACCAGCACTCATAGGTCCCGGTGTTGACGCTGGATTGAATGGTCCCATCAAGCAGAATTCGAAACCCATCATCGGTCGGAAACCGAACAGTATCTCCGGTCTCAGGATCAGAGCCGGTCCACCTGAGAGGCCAAAATATCGATCCAATGCCATAATCAAACGGCTCAGCGAGCGAGACGGTGGAATAGCCTGACGCCCCGGCTCCTACTGATACGAGTACCGCGGTAGCAAAGCCCCCGAATGCCTGTGCGCTCCCAAGGTCTGCGTCGTTCGTGCGATCGTAAAACGCCCCGGCGCCCGCATCACTGGAGCGATCATAAAAAGAAGCCATCCGGACTCCTTACGTGAACGTGACCGGAACGGTGTGGCAGTTCAGGTCATCAAACGGATCTTTGTACGTGAGCCAGCCCGGGCCGGCGCCAACATTAAGTCCTGTGAGCGAAAACACACCATTTCCATCGCATGTCACGGAAAGCCCGCCAACGCCTCCGTCTACCGCCGCGGCATCCAAGGTGCTGCGAGTCCAAAATCTCCGAGCTACAGAAACGAGGGGAAGTTGCGCATTGTTAAGTAAAGTCACTGACACGGATCTTGCGCTACTAGCCGAACCGGAGACAGATATCGCAGATACGGCGCCGACGCTACCAGATGCGTTTACGCTGGACACCATGTACTGGCTAAAACCCACATCTGTCGTCGCGCCGGCCCGAGCATTGCCCTCAAAATCCGTTGTCGGAACGTCCGCATTGGCCGCAGGCCCCTGGCCCACATTTCTCAGTACCGAACCAGCGGTCTCGTGCAAATCTTCGCTTCCTGCGGTGACGCTGGCGAAGTTGGCCGTCGAATACGCCGTGTTGCCCGTCGAACCGGAGAACGAAGTTGCCGTATCATGCATGCAGTAGGAGCGCGTCATCGTGCCGTTGTACGCATCGGTGGCGTTACCGCCGGAGTACCCATTGACGGCAGTGACCGTACCCGAAACACGGTTTATCCCGTACCCTGCACTTCCTACGACATTGAAGTTAATGAGCTTGACGGTCGGGGAACTGTCGCTATTCGCCACGACGACTCCGTGGCCCAAGCTTCCAATGGATGCAAAATTCCGTACCGTCGCGATACCGCCGTTGATCTTGATACCGCCGTTGATCGCTGCAGTACCATCAAACGACACTACATCATCTATAAACGATTGTGTCGACGATGCACCGTCAATAAGTAGATTTCTAACTGCGATGCCTTTAACGCGCATCGTGACGTTGGTGTTCGCGTTCCTAAGATTGAGCTGCGACTTGAATCTGTAGCCCGTATCCCGAGCGCCACCGTGCTTCGCGAGTGCATCATGCACTAAAATACGCAATTCCCTGGGGGAGGATGAGGTGTTATTGATGTACGCAGAATACCCGGTGTCACCGTTACCGTTTAGGTCCTCACCCGCTTTGCAGCGAAACTCATAGTCCTCTGCGGCCGCGTTGAACGCGGCCATTCTCTGACTCAGTGCTCTAAAGATAGATCGATATGCCGTCGCTTCGGTGGTGCCGTCACCATCGGTGTAAACACCGCCAAGGGAGGGGTCAATCCAAACGATTACGGTCATGGCAGTGCTCCCTCACTTTCGGCGGCAACAAAATCGTCTATGTAGAACTTAGTGTCTTCGTAGAATCCATGGTTGAACGCCCCAAGCAAATACCCTCGCCGATACTTATTAGGCCAATCGTCGAAGTAGTCCACCAGTTGGTCTGTGTCGTCAATTATCAACGCGCCGTTTTTCCATATACGAATGGTTCCAGGAGTTACGACTCCATTAGATTTCGTAGGCGCTTTGAATTGTACGCGAACGGTCATCCATTTCCCTTTATCCGCTTCCTCTACGAATGACAGGTACTTAGCACCCTTCGGGCCAACAGCCACACTAGAGTAGCTGCTGTTCCAATCTGCCTGAATCGTATTCGGCCACCACGTAGATATGCCGACTTTCCCCTTGTCATGGGTATAATCGTCGCTCCACAAACGAAGGAATTTCCTGTTCGATCCTCCCGTCCCGGTGCCGGGATGTGCATAGTTTTCCGGTATGAAAAGCTTCCATTGCAACCACAACTCCCCATATAGATCGCCGAGATCGAAATACTGGGTGGCATCTGTATTAGCCGCATCCACCTTCCCTGGGAACAGGAACTCTAAGGAGTAGTTGCCGGCATGTGGGTTGGCATCAGACACCTCCACGTTCCCTATCGTGGCCGACCATCGCGCGCCGCCTTGCGTGTGAGATGAGTCACCACTTTCGAACCCATCGGCGAATATAGGCGTAACAGCCAGCACTCCGCTGCCCATCATCTTGTTACCAAACTCATCCGTAGCCGGCATAGAATCAACGTCTTTTGCCCAGCAGATTGAATCCACATACATGGTCTGATCCTTGGGGGCACCACCGTTCCAGTATGTACAGAACATTGGGTTCCCCAATGTTTGATTTGAATTCAATAACGTCCGGGACGTGGTGCTTATGGCGGTAGCGGTTTGTAGCCCCGGAGTGCCGTTCAAATCATTGTATTTTCGGCCATACCATTTCTGTGCCCTACCAATCTGCTCGAATACGAATTGATTGTTAATCCAAATCCTCCAAGAGGATACCAGCGGATCAGCAGATGCTCGTATAGCTACTTCAAGGTAGAACCATTCTCCCATTGGCGGTAGACGACTACAGATGATGTGGATGTCCCGGTTATCTCCCTCAGCACTCTCCGAGAATCTTCCGATACCTTGGATACTGCCGGTAGGGCCGGACGGCCCTGTCCAGCTCCAGTGCCCGTCGAGCCAATGCATCTCAGTCTTGCCTCCCTGGCCTTCTGATACATCCCCCAGCATCTTTTGCCAGCGCCAGAACTTGAGCGTGTCCGTGGTTGTGTTGATGCTGAAATCTTCGGGGAAGTACAGCCACATACCTGCGTGTATCCATTCTCCTTCATGCGCTCGGGCCTCTTCTGGCAAGTTAAACCCACCCCCGAAATCACCGATAGCGCTTGACTGTCCGTCACCCGGACGTCCGGTGTTTCCCTCAGAAATCGACATGGCACAACAAGAAGTTCTGCCTGGCCGATGGATAGACGTAGTAGCTTGAGAGCCGTAGCCCCCCTTAAATTCACCCCAATAGTCGAATCGCTTGCCAACGGTTCCCTGGCTGTCAACACGAGCACCGTCCGCCAGACCGTCAAATATGATCGTGCGCAAAGGTGCAAATGCGGAACTAATTACTGAAGCCGCCGCCCCGGATGGCGTAGTGGCAATTACCTGCGATAGCTGACCAAGAGCGTCAGCAACAAGCCCGAATCGATCGCCAAGTGGATAGCGCGAATAAAACCGCCCGTCGCTGCTGGCGAGCGGAATACCAAGCGTAAATGAAGAGTTCGGATGACCCATTTCTGTATGCGCAATCAGAATGGCCTCGCTGACGCATGGGCCAGCGAAGCCGCGGGTCTTAGTTCTGGATTCGCAACGGCGAGGTGAACGTCACTTGGAACGTCGCGCCGGAACTCGAAATGTTCGAGCCAAAATCCACGTACGCAACGAGATTATCGTTGCTGGCGACGCCGCCGCGGTATTTGTAGATGACGATGCCGCGCGCAGTGAGAGTGGAGGCCGCCCACGAGGGGCCGACAAACGTCACGTCGCTTCGGTGGTTGGTCGTATCGACGCTTACCGATGCGGAAACAACCTTCCCGTTCGCCGTGTAGCCGGTTCCGCTCACCTCGTTGGTGACGTCGGAGCGCTTTGTGTGCGTACCTTTGTTCGGGACGTACGCATCAGTCACCAACATCCCATAGAACGTGTCGGTGGACGGAACGATGTTGCCGCGATTCAGGTCATCGAAATACGAGTCGTAAATTAGAGAGGCCATCCTTGGCTCCTGTAGTGTGAGATCAGTAAGGTTTGATTCGCATCTTCAATGGCGTGCCGCCTTTCGTGGCTCGCTCATCCGCCTGGCGGATATCTTCGAGGATCGTGCTGAGTGATGCGCTCCAGACGCCGATCCGTTCGTCATTGTTCAAATACGGCGCCGCCTGCATGAGCGTGCCGAAGAGATAGAGATCGGGGTGCCGATCCAACAGCCAATTCGTCTGATTGTCTTCGCTGAGTCGTTCCGTTTTTCGGTAATACACCACCTCTATCTCGGAAGTGCCCGATGGAAACGGAGCCACCTCCAGCTCATCGCCAATGATCGTGTAATACTTGAGCTGGCCCGGCTCAGTGTCGGCCTGCAGCTGATCAATCTGGTTCATCGGGACCCATTCGAGAACAATCGGCTTCGCCGTGTTCACAATTGCGTGCTCGATCGCCAAGAAGTCTGGCGGCAGTACCGTGAACTCTTCAGTGATATCCGCTCTGGCGCGCGCGATCATTTCTCGAACACGCAACGTGCGGTCCACTTGCGCCTCGAGTAGTCGAACAAACGTAGGGATGACGCCAGCCAAGTCCTGACGATTGAGCCAGTCCGCAACCTCGGCCTTCAGTCCGTTGTATGTGTCGAGCGCCATCAGACACGCCCCAGCCGGGTTCGATACCGGCGGTTTTCGCTCGAATTCAGCCAGCGCCGCAGGTATGCCTGGTCGCGAATTCGGTTTTCCGCCAAGAGCTTGGCGTACTCAACCATAGGTATGCTGGCAACAACCTTTCCATCGCCCCAACGATCCAGGCTAGTCTGCTCATTCTGCAGACGCTTATTGCGCTCGAGCAGCGGCTCTACGTCCTGAACCGTTTCGATCCCCACCTCATCGGTCATTTCGTCCCAGTGCCAATACTTCGTGACACCGAACGTGGGATCGTGAGAGAAAAGCCGTTTCGCCATATCCGTCCTTGGAGCCCCCGGCCTCGACTTGAACGGGCCTGTCCCGCTTACAGGGCGGGCGCATCGCCATCTATGCTTCGAGGGCTTATAAAAGCCGGGACCATCCCTGATCCCGACCCCGGTCTGTTACGACAGGTCCGCCACGATGCCCTGGCTGCCTTCGTGGTTCACCTTCAGCATCCACTCGGCGAGCAGCATCCGCTTCTCGGCGTCGCCGGTCTTCGCCAACGGGATCGTGCGGAAGGCACGATAGAAGTTGAGCTGGACCTGGCTCGGATCGATAAACAGAGCGCTCCGGTTTCGGCTGAAACGGTTCGGCACGATGCTGATGCGACCGAAGTCACTCACGTACACGTCCGCGGCACCCACGATCACGGCCGGCGCATCACCGGTATCCCGGCGCTGCTCGGCGATGCCCGCAAAGCCCGACGCCACCACCTTGTTGCCAGGACCCACCATCAACATTTCGAGCTTGCCGCCCGCAGTGTAGATGGCCTGAGCCACGGTCTTGAGCAGCGTCTCGGTGAAGGCGCGCGTGGTGCCATCTGTGGGCGCGGTGTCCGGATACCCCTGAGTGGTGCCGGAAAGCTCCGGGGCAGCACCATCCCCGGCACGGCTCGCGTTCGTCCGGATGAACGACTCGAAGCCAGCAGAAACTCGCGCTGTGGTGTTGTTTCCGGCTACGGCAGCGGCCTTTCCTGTCGCAGCGGTTTCGATGTCGCGCTTCAGCTCAGCTGCCCGCTTGGCGAGCTGATAGGCCATTTCGCTCTTGCGGCCCGCCTTGTTTACCTGCTCGTTGGTGCCGGAAACGATCGCCAGCTTGCGGCTAATCTGGGCATAGTTGCCCAAACGAGTCGTCGGAGTCGCCGCAGGGAACGAGCCAATGTCATCGCCTTCCAACTGCGCGTTGGTGGCCGGCGCGTCCAGCGCATCGTTCTGCCACTCGTCATAAGTCGAGTTGACCGAACCCTGGCCGATGTTGTTGATGAACGGAGTCTCTTCCGGGCTGATCCGGTAGATTGTGTCGGAGAGAGACTCGCGGATACCGACCGCGCTGTAGGTCGTGTAGGTATTTGCAACGATAGTCATCTGTGTCGGGCCTCCATGCCCTGCTTAAACGAATGCCTCGAAAGCCTTTGCGGCATCCTTCATGGAGCCGGTCTTGGCGAGGCGCTTGTGTGCCTTCTGTACTTCCGTCTGAAGCTTTGGCTTCGTACTCGATCCAGGTTTCGCAACCGGGGCGGCGATAATTTTCTTCTTCAAGGCGGGCTTCTGCTTCTGGATTTCCAGATACTTCGACGCGAGATATGCAATATGCAGCGCGCGCGCGTCGTAAATCGTGGTTTCATCCTCTGCGAATCCGAGACCAAGGAGCATCGATTTGATGCCCTCGTTGTCGCTCTTTTTCTTCGCCTCATCCTTCCAGTGAGGCATCAGAACCAGAGCCTTCTCTCCCTGCTCCTTGATGATTTTTTCCGCCAACACCCGATTTTCTTCAGCCTGTTGCTGAACAAGTCGAGCCTCTTCCGCCTCTACCTGGGCAATTCGCGCCTTGCGCTCATCCCATCGCTGCTTTTCTACGGCAGCCTTGGCGGGGTCCTCTTGTCGAAGCGCCTCCCAGTCCGGCTCCTTGCCCATTCCGTTCGCCAGCGCTTGGCGCAGCTTCGGGAGCAATTGAGCGTATTCGGTGCGCTCCTGATTCACGCCGACCCGCTCCGTTTCGAACGACTTTCGATCGTTCGCAAGAGCCTGGGTCTTCCGCGTGTAGTCGGACTGACGTTGATAGCCGGCGATCAGCTCGCTTTCGGAAACCGTTTCGTCCTTACCGTCAACGCGGACGGTGAACTTTCGGGCCTGCGACTCATCACCTTGTTCTTCTTCGTCTTCCAACTCCGATTCGGTTTCAGCCTCCTCTTCTGAGGCTTCCTCCTCTTCGGTTTCGGACTCCGAGCCTTCGTGCTGATCTTTATCAGCGTCCTGGCCCTCGTCCTCATTTGCGCCTTCGCCGTCCTGGTCATCCTCTTCGGGATTCAGGTATTGGTCGAAAGCATCGACTGCATCAAAAACTTGCCCGACACCATCCTTGGTGCTACCGGTATCCATTCCTGGCATAACTCATTATCTCCTTTTTCGAGGCCCGCTATTCCGCGGGGTGTTCGTTGATTTGCGCGATCTTCTTCTTTGCCACCTCTCCCTCGCGCACAAAGGAGATCAAGGTATTCCTCAAGTCGGCTAGCAATTGCACGGCCATCCACGAGCGCTCGCGCAGATCCACCTCAAGCGAGGCGCTCGAACGCCAGGCCGCAATGTAGTGTGACTCCACCTTGGCGAACGCCTCGGACAACAGCTCATCCTCAAGCAGCGCCCTCGCCCGATCGGCTCGATGAGCGGAGCGCGCAAGCGCCACCTCGTCCACCTCCACCGGACGGCGAAGCAACCGCGAATGAATCAGCTCCAGTGCCCGCTTCGTTGCGCTCATGCGTTTGCCGTGGCCCTCCGTTCTTGCATTTCCGACCGCTTTTGCTCCATGAACACTTTCAGTCCGGCAACATCCATCGCCTGACCATAACGAGCCTGGATCTCGTACACCTTCAGCAAGGCGTCGATTTCCATCTTGTCACGCTCCCGATCATCCTCAAGAATCGTTTCGAACGCATCCTGATCAGCCTTTGCGCGCTCGATCTCTACCTGAGCCTCGGCAAGTACCTGCTCCGGCGAGGGTCCGGGCGGTTGAATTTGCTTACCAGCAGCAATGGCCTGTTCAGGATCGCGGAAATAGCGATGCACGTCCGGAAACCCACCAATCTGTAGGATCTTGCGCTGCGTATTGTAGAATTCCTGCAGCGAACACAGCGGATTGTCAGCGCCCAACTTCTCCATCGCAGTGACTTGCGTGGCGGCAACGCCCTGCAGCAGCGATATTTTCTGCTCGCTCATGCCGGTACCGAGCGCGGTATTGACCAGCACGTCCATATCCGGCTCCCAATCGGCCGGATTCACCTCAAACTGGCGTCCGTTGAGGCGAAATTGCATGTTCTGATCCTGATGTCGCGTCAGCAGCTTCAGGATCCCGCGAAACATACGTTTCATGCCGGTTTCGGCAAAAATTCGCGCAATCAACTCGACTTGGGCCTGTGCCGCGGTAACGGACGCAGTGACGGCGACCTGGTTGGTAGACTGCAGCGCCGAGGGATCGAGACCCAGCGACGATCGGCTGATTCCGGTGCGCTGCTCCCTCACGCCCTCGAGCATGTCAATCATCGGGAACGCCTTGTCACCGACGAATGGAACCTCCATCGGCGTTACCATACCCGGCTGGCGCATTCGAATCGCGGCGCCGATCTCGGTGTTCAGTACGTCATCGACGTTGGCCTGGCCCTCCACATACGCCATGCGTGGAAAGATCGACGCTTTCAGGGAATCCAGGGTATCACGCCAAATATGCGATGAAATCACCTGCAAGTCGATCACGTTGTCGGCCTGGCTATTGCCGATGATCGTATGCGGCTCCGGGTCCGGGCAGAACATGGCAATCGGAACCTCGTCGATCGGTTCGTTGCGCACGATCTGCTTTCCTGGACCGATGGCCCAAATATGGCGCAGCTCAGAAATGCCGTCGCCATCAAAATCCGTGAGGTACCAGCAATCATAGAAGATCACCTTTCGCTGATCTTCCGTGCCAGCCGCGGCATTCGACGCAAGGAGCGTGGCGCCGGGCTGGCGAGCAAGTCGCTCCTCGTTCGACGTGAGAGAGTCGTCAGAAAACGCGAGATCCTGCAGCTGATCCTCTGGAATGCCCATCGCAACAAGCTGAGAGCGCGTCATCAGCGTTCGATGACAAACGAGCCTGGACTCGTCCTCGTCAATTGCGTCACGCGAGAAAATCAATTCCTCTGGCGGCACCGAGGCGACGCGAACCTGGTTCCGTGGTGATCGCTTCGTGATGCGAATCGCATACTCAAACACAGGCTCCATACCCATGATTGGCTGCATTTGCTGCACCGGCTGGCCAGTCTGTGGGTCCGGTACAAGCGCGGGCCGCATATCCACGATCGCCTCCCGCTCCCCCACCTGCGTTTTCGAGATGATTTCCAGCTGCTCGTCCGGCTCCAACGTGGAATTTGCCTCAAGCAACTGGTCCTCGCTCACCCCGGAGAAATCGCGAGTCGTGACGCGGGTAGAGTTATCCCACCACCACTTGGTGTAGCCGGTTTTCCTGACTAGCGCGTCCTTGAATGCAGCCCAAAGGATCTGGAATCCCTTGTTCTGGCGCATCAGGACGTAATTGACCGTCTCAGTCGCGTCGTCGGCGAAGTTTTCTTTGCCGATGGCGCCGGGATCGAACTCAACGACGCGCTGAGAGCCCATGAAAATTCGGACCAGGCTCGGAAGCGTGGCCCGCGCAGTGTCGCGAACAAGGGGCATGACGAATTGGGAGCGTCCTTGCTCCTCATCGCCGAATGGCTCGCCATTGTAGAAACGGGTGGCAAGCGCACGCAGAGGGCCGATTTCCGTGTCGATGAACGATGCGGCATCGTCGATATCCGCGCCCAACGCCCCGTTGAGTGCTTCCATCGCCCGATCAGCTTCCTGCTGTGCTCGTTCCATTTCGTCCATGAAGTCCCTCTGTGTGCCGGCCGGAAGGGCGAGCCGGTTCTCGCCCTGGCCTTAGCCGATAGCTTTCGCTTCCTTGCGTTAAGCAGCGGCGGAGGTAGGTGGGACCGCTGCCCGTTCCTGATACCGGTAGTGCTGCTCGGCTAAGTACATGATACCCATGTCTCCAAGGGGGGCTCGCCCCCTCACACAACCCCCTTGATGTTTCGACGCAGCGGCTTGTTCCAATTCGACGTGTACCCACCAACGCCGGTTGCCGTGATGGCGTCAGTGGCGAGGGTGAGCAGGAACGAGTCCGCGGTGTTGGGCGAACGGATCCTCCGCTTCTTCATCTCCTCTTTGCCCTCCACCTTCATTTTTCCGTTGGACTCGAACTTGTACCTGGGGAGCGTCAGTTCGAGAAACCTTCCGCCCTTCGGCAACTTGCAGTCGCGCTTCTCAAGCCACTGCTTCCCCTTGTCCCATAGCTCATCGCGGAGCTTCATGTAGCCTTCCGCGAACGACGGGGATTCGGAGACATTGATGCCGCGCATCGGCAATCCAATCTCGCGGCCACGGTCCACCACGCCAGCGCCCAAGCCAATCACGTCCACGTTTATCTCGATGGGGCGATCAGTCACCAGCGTCGAGTCGTATTCGTGCTTGACCCGCCCCACGATCTGCATTGTGTCGAGCTTCTGCCACACCTTTGGCGATTCCGGCACCACTCGCCCGCGGCGCTTCGTCAGCACCGTGTCGTCATCGCCGAAGCGCGCCACGTCCAGACCCCACACCACCACCCAGCCCGGCTCGATAGCGATATCCCGGTTCTGGGCGGATTCCACCAAGTCAATGGAAATCAGCGTATCGTCGTCGGCCCGCGGGAACTCCCCGAGCACGCGAACGCGGAAGGCATTGGAGTCCTCGCCGTAGCGAGCACGCATGTCTTCCACGAAGTCCTTGGCGACGCGCGTGCTGTCCATGCAGTTGACGCGCCGGGTCCGCCACATGTGGGCTAGGCGAGTGTGCGTGTCGAAGAAGAACCCCTGCGACCTGGTCGGGTTCCCCAGCAAGATCGTGGTGCAGTTGTGGCCCGACATGGAGCCCGCGGCAGCTTCGAACACCGCTTCAGGTACACCAGACGCCTCGTCGGCGATCAGGATCACCCGGCCCGCGTCGGCATGCACACCCTGAAGCGCTTCCGGGTTCTCGGCTCGCGACGTGCGGGCGGAGATGAAGATCGATTCCGGCGCCCCCTTGTGCTCGATTCGGTCGGCCTTGATGTCGTAGCACTCGCGAAGCGCTTCCGGCAACAGGTTCATCCACAGTCGAATCTCGGCGTACAGCGCGTCCCAGAGCTGGGGACCACTCGGCGCCGTAATGACCACCTTCACCGTGGGCTCGGTAAGGATGGCGCAGATACACACCCAGGACGCGAACGCGGACTTACCCACGCCGTGCCCCGATCGGATCGAGATGCGGCGCTCGCCCCTCTGAACCGCACTCAACTCCTCAGCCTGCCAGTCGTCGGGTTCAACCCCGAACAACTCGCGGATCAACCCGGGCCAGTCGTCTCGGTAGCGTTCGGCGAACTCGACGTACGGGTTCGCGCTCACCGGAACATCCGCGTGATGAACGCTTGCGCCATCCAGACGAGATCGGTATTTCGACCGGCGCCGTTCCAGTAAAGCTTGCCGTCGTTCTTGTCCATCCACATGACAAGCGCGATGTCGGCCTTATCGCCCACATCGGCCAAGGCTCGACGCATTGCAAGCTCTGGGGTGTTCTCCGCTTCGGGATGAACCACCACCGGGGCCGATGGACGATGCTGGCCCATCGCGGGCCTTACCCGATCAAACGGAAACTTCAGCGGCTCTTTGGGTTCAACCCCTTTATCCTGTTCGTCCATGAACGTGCCTCCTACCAGTAGTAATTTTATACTAGACGCATTATGGCGCGTTTTGGGAGGAGCACGCGCTCAGGCACTTGGTAGGTATCGGTTTTAGAAGAAGTCGGCTTGTGGGCGGTTTGTGGTGACCGCTGGTTAAAAATTTTCGGGATGGTTGAACCGGAGCGTCAGATTGTCCCCAGCTTCCGCCCCCGTCGCGGGACCCAGGGTCGGGGGGGCCAAAACGCGAAACACGCCAGGAATCGGCGCCCTGGAAATCCTAACCCATTGATTTTGCTAGACACCACATAGATGATACTGATTCTGGATCAGTCCGTCTACCGTTATAGATCAATGAGTTATGCTCTCTTTCTGCCAACTAGATGTTACACACCCATCCCGATATGCAACCATCTGGTTGCGCGCGTATGACCCCCGAGTCGCCCCCGCCTGCACGCCAACCACCAAGCCCACGCCCCACCCCCCTAAAGAGCTTTACAGCTCAAAGGAATAAAGCAACTAAACAACAAAAGCACATAAATGGCTAAAGCACTAAACCCTCTAAAGCAATAAAGGACTGAAGATACGTAAAGAGATAAGGCTGATTAACCAGTAAAGATAGTAAAGAGCCTAAACCACATAAGTCCTATAAAGAGCCCTAATTATCCTTTCTTCTCTTTCATCCCTTTAAGGATCTATAGGATCCCTGGGTGGCGGCACATTATGTAATGTTCGTCGGGATGTCGAGTATTTTGATACTTGGTCGGCCTTCGATTTGTTCTCAATAAAGTGTTGACATTGGCAACTCAATCATTATCATGAAGTCATCTAGTAGTTTTCTCCTTGATACACATCGGAGCCGTCATGTCTCTCACAACCCCCGCAATCATCCGCTGCATGAAGTGCGCCACGTCTAAGGGTTTCAATCCGTACGACTCACACAGCGCATTCGCCAAGCAGGCATCGAAAGCGCTGGGCCGATAGGGCGCGCCGAATGAAGGCGCCCTATCCCTTTCACCAGATTACCGTCAAGTAGGATTCTCTTAGGAGTTCACGACATGCAGGCCATCATCACCAAATACCACGGACCCACCGATACCAGGGGATCGAGAATTAGCGCCACAGTCGAGGCGGGCCGAGTCTATATCTCGTACCCGTACGAATTAAACATCGAAGAAGCTCACCGGAAAGCCGCCAAAGCACTCCAAACAAAGCTTGGCTGGGACAAAGACCACCACGCAGATATCGTCACCGGCTGGCTTCGCCCGGGGGAATACGTCCACGTCATGACCGGGAAGCAATCATGAGCAGATCAACTACGATCCCGCCCGTCCTGAAAACCGGCGCCCTCGCTTACATCGATACACTTTCCGGCTTATTGCCATGCCGGGTGCTTTCGGTGTGCGGCGACAATGGCCTTGAACTGGGTCGCGGGATAGCGAGTGATCGCCGCAGCGATGGCGGTTGCCGGGTGCAAGTGGTGCTGACAGCCGACAGGGGCGCCTATAAGCGCGGCGACGTAATGTCGGATTACCCCGCCCGGTACATCGTGCCGCGCGCAGCGCTACGCACCATCCGGCGCCGCTATTACGTGTTTCCGTATTCCGTTGAATGCGACCCATCCAAGGTGAAGCCATGAACATAAAGCCGACAATTTACGAAGCCCTCACCGCGAAGCTGGGCCGCACACCGACCAACGCCGAGCTGAAAGCGGAAGTGGGGCGGATCAAGGCGGACGGGCTGCGTGAGGCCGCCCAGCGCGGCCAGCTGAACCACCAGCGAAAGCGCTGAGCCCTTGCACAAATCAGGAGTTCGACATGCAAGTGCAAACCGGCGTGACTTACTTGATCAAGACGGCGTATCGCCCAGAGGGATTCCGGTTCAAGTGCCTGGCCGCGGGACCGGGTGCTACGGTCGCTGTGGGGTACATGGACGATTCAGCGTCGTGGCCGCGATCCGTCGCGCTCAAGGACATCACCAGTGTCGAGCCCACAGCCAACTCCTAGAGCGAGAACACTTCCATGACCCAGCTATACGCAAAACTCAAGCGCTCAAGCAAGTACGCACACCAACACGACGGCAAGGAGCCGTTTCCGGTTGAAGTTGTCGGTTATGACACCTACATTTTCAACGGCAACGGCAATCAATACCGACTATCAGACCTCCGGCTCTACGTGGTGTTTGCGGGTCAATTCGTGGCGATCAATTGAACGACGATCCCGCGCCGGGGAATTCAGCGCCAGCGACCCCACCCACCGGCCAGCATCAGGCCCGCCCCGGCATCGCGCCGATTTCCGGTAATATGGCCCCAGGCTCATCAAGCGGGCCTGAAAATATGGACAATCCCCTCAAACCTAGAATCCTGACTGTCCCGACCCAGGGGGAGATTGGGCGCGCCCGGCGCCACCTGGGAGACAGCATGGAGCAAGCTGCGGCCCGCGTCCATACGGACCGGACGACCTGGTGGCGCTGGGAAAATGGACAACGTGAAATGCCCCTGTCGGCCTGGGAGCTGTACTTGATCAAAGCCCGGCGGGCGCTCCGCAAAAAACAGCGTGCCTCTGGATAGAAGGTGGAGCTATGCTAGCCACCCCCCCCCCTAATAGGAGGCTGCCATGCTCTGGATAGGCGGTATATGCGCCGCAGTGTTTTCGGTGACGGGATACTACGCGCTGGGGGCTTTT
>Ga0182745_1000307_pt1 | contig 58128 bp, 42 predicted proteins | sample eDN3rd30CKraftBY_FD_128523 | JGI IMG/M metagenome (GOLD analysis project Ga0182745, IMG submission 128523) | Enriched backyard soil microbial communities from Emeryville, California, USA - eDNA 3rd pass 30_C Kraft BY (version 2) (version 2) | ecosystem: Environmental > Terrestrial > Soil >... | reverse complement strand
TTTCCAAAGAACGGCCTCTTGCGAGGCAGTTTCATGCTATCCGCAATTGGCTGATCCATCGAGACCACACGCCTTCATCCCACCCCTAAAGGGTGTGGGCTTTCGGCTAAGTTTCCGTGTAAGCAAACGAAGAAAAGCCCTGTCGGACGATCGGCGCTTTATCCGAAGGCCAAGGCGATCTGGAAGTAGGCCTCGACCGCGAGTTGAAGCTGCTCGATTTCGATCCACTCGTCCTTGGTATGGGCCTGGGCGATGTCGCCGGGGCCGATCACCAGGCAAGGGAGGCCAGCCTGGCAGAGTGGGCCCGCGTCGGTACCGTAGGGGACTCCTCCGAGCGTCGGGGTTCTTCCCGTGGCATTGCCGACCGCGTTTTGCACCTGGCCAACCCAGCCATGGCCCTCTCCCACCTCTTGAGCCAGCGGGGGCATTCTCACCCAGGGGGGGAAGAATTCCCAGGAGACCGTGTCGCCCAGCCGGCTGCGCAGGTGGTCATCCACCAGCTTCAAGCATTGGCTCGGGGTCTCCCCCGGAATCATGCGTCGGTCCACCTCTACCTCGCACCAGTCGGGCACGATGTTGACGCTCTGGCCCCCTTCGATCCGGCCGACCGAGAGGCTAGGGGGCCCCAGGATCGGGTCGGGCTTCGACTTCGAGAGGAGTTCGGCGTATTCGGCGAGGGCCCCTAGCGCTTCCCCCATCTTGTAGATGGCGTTCACCCCAAGCTTTGGGGTCGAGCTATGGCAGGCGACCCCCTTCGTCCTGATCTTCCACCGGACCGCTCCCTTATGCCGGTGGACGATGTTGAGCATGGTCGGTTCGGCGATGATCCCGTAGTCAGCCAGCGGAAGCATCTCGGCCAGTTGGGAGGAACCGGTGTGAGTGAACTCCTCATCGACCGTGCAGGCCATGACGACCGAGGCTGAGTTCGCCGGTCGCTCGCGAACGAGCCGAGCGAACGCTTCCAGCATGGCGGCCATCCCCCCCTTGATGTCGCACGAGCCCCGGCCGTGGAGCCGGCCGTCTCGGATCTCGGGGGTGAACGGAGGAATCGTCATCCCATCGGTTGGTACCGTGTCTTGATGGGCGTCGAACAAGAGCGTCTTCGTGTTCCTGGGGGACTCATACCGAGCGATCAGGTTGTCGCGTCCCGGAGAGACTTCCCGGCGCTCGTACGGCACCCCAAGCTCTCGGAACCATTGCTCGAGATAATCCGACATTCTTGTTTCGAGGAACTGAGCCCCCTGGAGAGGGCGGCCCATGGGGTTGACGCTCGGAATCGCGACGAGGTCTGACAGCAGGCGAGTCACGGCGTCCACAGGATCAACTCCGAACCAAGGTGTACGTCATCACTCTCAACGTCCTACCGACGACCTGTGCGGATTGCCCGCGAATCCAGGTGTTTTGTGGGACGCTGAGAGCTCGGGAGACAAAAAGGACGTGCCAATCTTACTGGCTGATCACGGCCGAGTCACCCCGCGCACCTCGAATCCTTCATAATCTTCTCCGTTGCCCACCGTATTCCTTGGAAGGGTATTCTCCCAACCGCTACCACGCGGCCGGTGAATTGGGATTTGTTCCCATCACCACTCAATAAAAAAAAGGGAGACCACGCCGGTCTGGCGGGCCTCCCTCTCGATGAATCAGGCTCAGCCAAGCGATCCAGGCGTTGGACCGATCGGCTGAGTTCAAGCCGCGGAACCCGCCGGACGAGTCGCCTTGACAGTCCAGGGCCAACGTGGTCGGAGCCGGGTCACTTCAACGCTTCGCTTACTTGACTCGCTCCATGTATTCGCCGGTTCTCGTATCGACGCGGATCTTCTCTCCCGGCTCGATGAACGGAGGAACCTGAACCTTGAGGCCGTTCTCGAGAATCGCCTCCTTGTACTGGTTGGTCGCCGTGGCCCCCTTGATGGAGGGAGGGGTATCCTTCACCTCCAGGTCGATGGTGGCGGGTACATCCACGGAGACCGGCTTGTCGTCCACGTACATCACCTGCACCCGGCTGTTGGGCAGGATGTACTGCATGGCCGTTCCCAGGATGTCGGGCGGGAAGCTGAGCTGGTCGAACGTCTCGGAATCCATGAAGACATGTTCGTCTCCAGTGGAGTAGAGATATTCGAACTGCTTTGTCTCAACGTAGGGAACCTCGACCTGATCCACGGAGCGGAGCCGCTTGTCGATGATCGTTCCGTTGTTCATGTTGCGGAGCTTGGTCTGAACCATCGCTCGAAGGTTGCCGGGGGTATGGTGGGCAAAGTCGACCACGACGAAGTTCGTTCCTTCCATCGTGATCACCATTCCTCTACGGATATCGTTCGCCTTGATCATCATGACGTTATGCGTTGCCCCCGGATGAAAGAAGAAAGGTGTCGGCGATCGCGACAGGTATTTGGTACGGGCCGAGAGTGCAAGCGCACAAATTGGGCTGGCTCGACTCGATTAAGTCGTTCGAAGGTAGCGAATGGCTCCTCATCTGGCTAGAGCTTTTGGTAGGTCGTGCCGGCAATCATAGGAAAATGACACTTGTATGACCGGTTTGAGATCGATTAAGGTAAACCGGGTTTCGCGGCAACGTGAACCTGGGGTTCGCCTGGGAATTGCAATGACGGGCAAGCACGAGATCCACGGCGACGTGCTCCCTTGACGAGGCCTTTCGCGAGACGCGCGGCGGGTGTGTCATGGAGCGGAGGCTGTTTGATATGCTCAAGTCGGGCTGCAAAGCGAGTCCACGGATACCGAGCCGATCCAGTCAGGCATGCCGGGTTCGACCGGGTTTTTGTTCGGCGGTGCGTCAGTCATACCGAACCGTGGGATGGGTTGTCATTCTTCTCTCATGGCCGATCACCCTGCATGTGGCTCGGGTGAATCGTGCTGGAGCGGCCGAGCCGGACGCCCCATTACGGACACTCCGACTCGAGGCCCGCGACCTGGTCACTAATGTTCCCGTGCAGGGGGTCCTCTTTCAGTTGAACGTGGCTGGAGGCGCCAAGAGCGAGCTCAGAACCGACGGGGAAGGCATCGCCCGCTTTGAGTACCGGTTTCCCAAAACGTCGGGGCGTCACTCGTTTCACATCACGGCTCATGGGGAGGGCCTGGTCCCTCTTTTCGCTCAATGGTTCCCGAAGTCCGACACTTCAAATCCTCCGGAGCATCTCCTGTTTCAGACCGAGAAGGGGACGACCCTTGGTGGGCGGGTGCTCGATCAGGACAGCCAGCCGCTGGAGGGAGCCGTGGTGGTCCTGAACGTGAGTAAGCGTTACTCGCGGTCCGAGCAACACGTCAATATTGGATACGAGTCGATCAAGACCGATGCGAGTGGCCGTTGGAGCTTCACGGGAGTTCCAGAACAGCCGGATTCCGTGGAAATCGCGGCGTACGACTATCTTCATCTCACCGAAAACTCGAGTTTTCAGCTTGAACCGTACCGGCCAATCTCCGCGCTCCGGGACGGCTCGGCGGTTTTGCGGCTCCAGCGGGGGACGCTTATTCAGGGGACGGTCCTCGCGCCCGATGGTCAGCCGGTCAAGGGAGCCAAGGTCGCTTACGGGGAGGGTGTGGGATATGGCAATTCGATCCCACCTTTGAAGACCGATGACAAGGGCCGGTTCACGCTGGGGATCAAGCCGGGAACGATCGCGACGTTGGTGGCTCAGGCCCCCGGGTTCGCTCCGACGCTTCAACACGTGAAGGTGGGGGGGCAATCGTTGGATGCTTACTTGACCCTGGAATCTCCTCACTCCTTGCGTGGGCAGGTCGTCGATCCTTCGGGAAAGCCACTTGCCCGCGCCCGGGTTCTCGTCTACTGGTCTGGCCTGGAGGGATCACCCCGTTCTTCATTTGGCGTGGCCAGTCGAGCGGAGTTGACCACGAATGAAGCAGGTCGGTTCGAGTGGAAAGGTGCGCCGAGCAAGGGAATCATGGGCGAGATTTCCAAGCTCGGGTACACCGCCAAGGGGCCGCTGAGCCTCGCGACCGACGTGGACCAGAAGATCGTTCTTACAACGCCTACCCAGGTGAACGCCAAGGTGACCGACCGTGACACGGGTGAGCCCCTTTCCCGTTTCGCACTGACCTGGGCCGTCGCCTGGGAGCCGGGAGATCCCCTCATCTGGCAATCCGGCGAGCAAGGCGACGCCGGGTTCAAGAAATCTCAGGGGGCGTTCGAAGGGAGCATTTCGAGTCGGGCCCATCGGTATCTCATCCGCGTACGGGCAGAGGGCTATCTCCCCGAGGACTCGGAGCCATTCTCCATCGACGGATCCACACTCTCCCTGGCCTTCCGCCTTCAAAAGGGGGAGCCGATCCGTGGTGCGGTGCGGAATCCCGATGGTTCTCCGGCGCGAGATGGGTTCGTCTATCTCGTTCCATCTCATAAGGAGGGATGGATCGATTATCTCTCCCTTGAAAATGATGATGTTCCAGCCCGGCTAAGGTCCTATACGACTCATGTTCAAATCAAAGGGGCCGGAGAGTTCGTGCTTCCACCGCAAAAGGAGAACTTCGCCCTGCTGGCCATCACCAGCGCCGGCTATGCCCTCGCGCCCCGCCGCGACCTGCTCGGAGCAGGAGTCGCGACGCTCCAACTCCAACCCTGGGCGCGCGTGACGGGCACGATCCAACTCGACGGGAAGCCAGCGGCGAACCTGAAGCTCCAAGGGAATGATTCCGAGGACGCCAGTCTCGTCGAGAACATGCCTCGGCTCGTTCGTCAGACCTACGTCAAGACGGACGCCGACGGACATTTCGAGCTACCTCACGTCATGGCCGGCCCCCTGAGACTCGCCGAGTATGTGACCAACGGCGTGTATCGCCGCGTCTGGCCCGTGAATCGAGTAACCTTGGATGTCGAGGCGGGCCGAACGTATGACCTTAACATCGGCTCTAGCGGGCGGGTTGTCATGGGGCAACTCACCCGGCCTCGGAGCGACGATTGGATGATCCGCAAGGCGGAGATCGTCTCTCGAGACAAGGGGGCCGATCGACCGGCGAAGTATGGCGTTGAGCTTCTTGAAGAAGGCCGCTTTCGCGCGATCGACCTCCAACCAGGGGATTACACCTTACGCGTCGCGCTCCATGAACCGCCTCCTCCTAACTCATGCGGTTGGGGACGTGTCCTGGGAGAGTACCACCACAATTTCACCGTGCCCAAGGGAGCCGAGGCAAGCGACCCGCCGCTCGACCTCGGGCAGATCGAATCCGTTGCGGACGAGGGCCCGCCGCTCAAGGTGGGCGATCTCGCTCCTGACTTTACAGTGAAGACCTTGAGTGGGGAGGAACTGAAGCTCGCCGACTATCGTGGAAAGTACGTGTTGCTCGATTTTTGGGCATCTTGGTGCGCTCCTTGTCTCGCCGAGATGCCTAACCTTCAGACCATCCAGGATCAGTACGCGAGCGACCCTCGGTTCGTTGTGATCGGCCTCAGTCTCGACGAGGAACCCAGTCGAGCGGCGTCAGCGGTCAAGGCGTTGAAGCTTTCGTGGCGACAGGGGATCGTTGAGCCCGACGCGCCCACTATCGCCTCTTACGGTGCCTCGGCCATCCCCGCGACTTTCTTGATTGGTCCTGATGGCAGGATCCTTGCAAGGGATCTCCGAGGTCAGAAAACCCGAACGGCCGTGGTGGAAGCGCTTCAGCGATAAGTTTTTGGCGTGAACCAGCGAGATCGATCGAAGAGCGTTGAAAGAGGCTGGCGAGAGTGGAGGCGATTTCCACCGCGAAATCGTCCTCGTCAGTCAGGGGACAATCGCCAGCGCTCGGTTCTCTTGGTATCCGATCTTCAGGCAGGTTTGACGCCCGTCAAAATCCCGCAGTGGATCAGGGTGGGAACCACCGTGCCGGGCTCGAGCCCGGCCGCGCGCAGCCAGGCCCGGTATTCCTTGGCGCTATAGGCCCGGCCTTCAGTCAGGCGGAACAGGGCGGCGGAATAGAGGGCGATGGGGAGCGGGCCGTCCAGGGCGTCGTTCAAGAAGACGTCGTGAATCAGCAGGCGGCCCCCCGCGGGCAAGGCCGAGGCGCACCGGCCCACCAGCGCCTCGCACTCGGGCACGTCCCAGTCATGCAGAATATTCGAGAGCAGGATGGTATCGGCCTGGGTGGGGACGGGGTCGTGGAACATATCCCCCGCGCGGCATTCGAGGCGATCGGCCACGCCGAACTGGCTTGCCATCTCGCGGGCGACCTTGAGAACTTCGGGCCGATCCCAAACGATCGCATGCAGACCAGGGTGGCGCTTGAGGGCGGCGATGCTGTAGATTCCGGTTCCGCCCCCCACATCCAGCAGGCAACGCGTCTGGTCCAGACCCGCGCGCTCGGCCAGCACGGGAGCGACGTTCCGGGCCCGGCCGGCGAGTGCAAGGGTAAGGTGGCGAGCCGAAGCCTCGCGCTCCATGGCCGACTCGATCCCTTCCCGGTAGATAAAGGCCGCGCCGTCATCGTCGGCCGCTCCCGCGGGCCGGTTCGTACGAAGCCGCTCGACCATTTCCACAACGCCTGGGCTGTCGCTGGCGAGACCAAGGTAGTCGCTCACGTCGAACTCGGATCCCAGCAGCAGGTGCTCGCGGGCCAGTTGGGTCAGGGCGAGCCGGCGCTCTTCGTCTCGTTCTAGCAGACCAAAGGAGAGCAGGGCGGTTACCAGGACCGTCAGTGGGCGTTCCGCCAGGCCCAACACTTCCCTCAACTCCCGGTCGAGCCGAGGGCCGGCGGTGAAGCATTCGAAGATCCGAAGGTGACTCACGGCCGCCGTGAGGAGTTCGGTCGCATAGTTGCCACGGAATAATTCGAAGATGGGAGTAGGGTCAGTCCCGGGCGCATCGGTCGATCGGCTTGGTGGCACGGTAAGGGTTCCTTCGATTCGGGGCGGTGGCTTGAACCCAAGTGATTTGCCAAGATTCGGTTCCACTCGTCAACCGAACCTTTGAGGATTGTGCCGGGTGCTCCAAAGGAAAGGCTGGGCGAAAACTCCCGGTTGGTCCGATAAAGGAACAAGGTTCGCTCTGATTGATTCTGGCAATCACGCGCACTACAATGGCCACAATTCCGACCTGGAACCAAAACGTTGGTCTCGATGTCTATCGAGACCAAATAGGGAGTAAGACGAGGATGGCCACCGAAATTCGCTTGAAGGAATCGCTACCCGCTTTAACGGAGCGGATCGTCGAGACCTACGAGGAATGCGGAGGCATTCACCACCTTGGCCATACGCCACTTCCGAGCTATCGCGAAGTCGTCGAGATTCTCGCTGATATCCGAGAGATTCTTTATCCCGGCTACGGACGGCGGCAGAATCTCCACATGGGTAACGTGGCTTACCATGTAGGAGACCTGATCGATAGCCTGCACGACCGCTTGACCCAGCAAATTACCAGGGCACTCCGACACGACTGCCGCGCGAAGGATCTCGAGACCGACTTTGAGGCGAACGCCCAGTTGATCGCCATCCGGCTCCTCGAACTCCTGCCGAGTATCCGGAAGGCCCTGGCGGAAGATGTGCGGGCGGCGTTCGAGGGGGATCCCGCGGCCAAGAACTTCGACGAGATCCTCTTCTGCTACCCTGGGGTTTCCGCCATCACCGTCTTCCGGGTTGCCCACGAGCTGTTCAAGCTGGGCGTCCCCTTGATTCCTCGGATGATGACCGAGTATGCCCACGGGAAGACCGGGATCGATATCCACCCAGGCGCGACCATTGGCCCCCGGTTTTTCATCGACCATGGAACGGGTGTGGTCATCGGAGAAACGACCCAGATCGGCGAAGGGGTCAAAATCTACCAGGGGGTTACCCTGGGGGCCTTGAGCTTCCCGCGTGACGAGGAAGGGAACATTCTTCGCAACCATAAGCGGCATCCGACCATCGAAGATGAGGTCGTGATCTATGCCAACGCCACCATCCTGGGCGGCAAGACCATTATCGGCCACCATTCCGTGGTCGGCTCCTCGGCCTGGATCACTCGAACGATCGCCCCCTATACCACGGTGACCATCGAGAACCCTCGCCTACGCTATCGAGGCTCCTCCGACGAGCCGAACGGGCACGATTTCACCGTGCTCGACTATCAAATCTGAAGCCAACTCTCTGCCCCACTCCTGACCTCATCTCAATCGTAAGGCTCGTCCCAGGGTTCAAGCCGCTTCGTGGACTGGCCAAGAGAATCGATACGCAAGCCCCGCGCCGGTGTTTCCACGTTGGATTCGACCCGCCTGAAAAGAATCCGCATTCGCCATGTCACCTCCCGACGCGCGAAATCGTCCTCCTGAGTGAGTGATGAGGGAAACGTCCCTCAAGGACGCATTGAGACGGATTCGTCAATGCATTGCCATTGAATGAGTGCGAGCTCGGCGAATGCGTGCTTGTGCCACGCCATTGCGTGAAACAGACGCCGTTGGGCCAGCGAAAAATCGGGAGGTTTGACAGTCATGGGGCCACGAATCGATTACCAGAAGATGGCGACCGAGCCGCTCAAGGCCATGTATCAGCTCGGCGGTTACCTCAAGAAGTGTGGACTGGAGCATAGCCTACTGGAATTGGTCAAGATTCGCGTGTCGCAGATCAATGGATGCGGATTTTGCCTCGACATGCATACCAAGGATGCCCGAGTGGCTGGGGAGACGGAGCAACGAATCTACCTGCTCAATGCCTGGCGCGAGTCACCTCAGTTCACGCCGAGAGAACGAGCTGCCCTGGCCTGGGCGGAAGCGCTCACGAGGATCGAGGGAGGCGCACCCGACGATTGCTTCGCGGAGGTTTCGAGCCAGTTCAACGAGAAGGAAGTTGTTGACCTCACCTGGGCCGTGGTCGCCATCAACGGCTGGAACCGGCTCGCGATTAGCTTCCGAGTCGTTCCTGGTACCTACACGCCAGGTCAATTTGACGCCTGAGCGACATATCGAGAGACGCTGCCTCGCGTGCGGAGAAGGCACGCGAGGCTTCCGCTTTCGGAAGCAACGTTCGATGTGAAGATTGTTGTATCAAACAACTTTTGAAATGAGCAAATTGTCATGAAAATCGGGATCACGCTGACACTCGGATTCGTTCTGGGAGCCGGAGCCCTTGCGCTGGCCCAGCATGCTCAGAAGGGGCAGGAAGGGATTGCGATCGAGGTGCTCGCCGAACGAGAGATCCAGGAAGTGCTCGATGGTAAGCCTGCTCAGGCGACGGTTGTGCAGTTGATCCTCGAGCCCGGAGCCTCGGGCGCCCCTCATCGCCATGCGGGGCCGGTTTTCGGCTATGTGGCCGAGGGGGAATTCGAGCTCGGGCTGGCCGATCAGGCTGCTCAGACGCTGAAAGCGGGCACTACCTTCTACGAGCCAACGGGTATTCTCCATCGCGTTTCACGCAACCCCAGCACCAAGCATCGCGCCAAGGTGATCGCCCTTCTCCTGCACGCGAGAGACGCCAAGCGGATCACCATCCCCGAAAGCGAGACCAAGTAACCAATCGAGCACGGCATTTTCCTTACAAGCCCGAAGCGCGAGCGAGTGAATCGTATTGTTATGGTCTTAACCGGCCTGAAAAGGGCGAAGAGATTCACTCGCTTGCGCATCGGGCTTGTAGCGATCGGGGGCCTTCTTTGTCACAAGCCCGAAGCGCGAGCGAGTGAATCTCTTCGCCAAGAACCCAACAATGTGTCGGCACGATGTTTAGTCGCGAGAAACAATATAATTATGTTATGAACATGATTGTAGTCAAGGGTGTATCGATTCACTCGTTGGCGCATCGGGCTTGTAAGGAAAGCCGGATCATTTATAGTTGTTGAATCGTTGTGTGATTGTATTGTTGTGTAAAAAAGCGCAATCAAGTGCCAGGCCGGCTAGCGAAGACGATCCAGCCGCCGGCGCGAAGCGACCACGCAAGCCATGGGAAGGGGATGGGCCTGGCGTGGATGGCGTCGATTGAGAGCACCTCGTCGATGCGCAGGCCCGCGTGTTTCAGGTCGGAGCGAAGTTCCGGCCAGCGGAAGAGGTGGACTTCCATGGCGTTGATGCCCCGGTAGGTCATTTTGCGGTCGCCGAGGCTGGGGTGGCGGAGTAACGCAAGACGGGTCTGGCGCAGTAGCCAGGCCCGCCCTTGCGAGTCGTGCAGGTTGAGCCAGAAGTTATGGACATGGATCGCGATGCGACCGCCGGGCTGAAGGATTCGGTAGGCTTCGGCCAGGGCACGGCGGCGAGCGGTGCGTCCTCGAATCATGCCCAAGGTGCTGAACATGGAAAGGGCGTAGGCGAACGAGCCGGCGCGGATGGATTCGAGCCGGCAAAGATTCGCGGTTACCCCTTGCAAGGGAAGGTCGTGGTTTTCCCCTCGCGCATGGTCGAGCGTGGTCTTGACCATGGCATGCGAGAGATCGATGGCCAGCACAGGAAATCCGCGCCGGGCGAACCGAAGCGCGTGACGTCCGGTCCCACAACCCAGATCCACAAGCGGTCCTGGCTCCACGAACCGCGCATCGAGGGCCTGCGCATCGGCCTGGAAGAGCGGATGTCCCTCGAAATAGGCATCCTCCTCGTCGGCGAGCCGCTTCGTGTGCGTGTATTCCCACAACGAAGGGTTGACCCCTTCAGGGAGCCGCCAGAGTGGAGGTGGAGATGGGTTGTCGTATCTCATTGGGGGGTAGCAAACACGCGACCGGATCGGGGTGGAAGCTCGATCGAGCGCAGGGAACCTTGTTCGACCGAAACGCTCTGATCCTGAGTCCAGACTTCTTCAAGTCGAGTCGCGTCCGAGACCAGATCATTAACAGGTATGTCGATTCGCCTTGAAGATTGAGATGTGTTGATCGCGGTGATAATCACTTCGGAGCCGAGCTGGCGAGCGTGTACGCTGACGTCATTCTCGGTATGGAGGAACTGGAACGATCCTCGGCGCAGGGCGGGTCGGTCGCGCCGGAGTGCGATGAAGCGCTGGAAGTCGTGGAGGAGAGAACGGTCCCAGTTGTGCTCCTCTCCCCAGGGGAATGCCCGTCGGTTGTCGGGGTCGTGGGCTCCGAGCATCCCGATCTCATCCCCGTAGTAGATCGAAGGGGCGCCTGTGTAGGTCATCTGGAAGAGCGTGGCAAGCCTCAGGGCCGAGATGTCTCCATTGGCCAGGGTGAGGAAGCGAGGCATGTCGTGGCTATCGAGCAGGTTCAATTGGGCTGCGTTGATGTTGGGATGGTAGAGCTGGTTCAAGGACTCGATCGCCTCGCGGAACGCGGGGGCCCCCACCGGGTCGAGCTGACGGAAACTCGTTTTGGAAAGTTCGCCCATGTTCACGCTTTCGCCAATAAAGAAGGCGATGCATGAGCGGGTGAAAAGATAATTCATGACCGCGTCCCACATGTCTCCCTTGAGCCAGTGTTTCGCTTCGCCCCAGACCTCGCCGACAATATAGGTCTCGGGGTTGATCTGGTGGACGCGCTGGCGAAACTCGCGCCAGAAGCTGTCGTCGTCGATTTCATTCGCGACATCGAGCCGCCACCCGTCGATCCCGAACTCAACCCACTTGGTGGCGATTCCCCAGAGGTATTCGCGCACCGCGGGATTTTGGACGTTGAACTTGGGGAGAGCGGGAAGGTTCCACCAGGCCTGGTAGCCGGGGGCCTGGTCGCTGTCGTAGGCGTAGAGGGGGAAGCTGTGTACGCTGAACCAGTCGAGATAGGCGGATTGCTGGCCGTTTTCGAGGATGTCGTGGAACTGGAAGAAGCCACGGCTGGCGTGGTTGAAAACACCATCCAGGACGACTCGGATCTCTCGGGCGTGGGCTTCGTCGATCAGCCGCCTGAGGGCCTCGTTGCCTCCCAACATCGGATCCACTTTTTCATAGTCGTGCGTGTGATAGCGGTGGTTCGACGCCGACTGAAAAATGGGAGTGAAGTAAATCGCGTTCACCCCGAGCTCAACCAGGTAGTCGAGGTGTTCGGCCACGCCGAGGAGGTCGCCCCCCTGGTAGCCGTGGTAAGTCGGCCGAGCACCCCAGGCATCCAGAAAACTTGGCTTCGGAAGGCTGAGGCTACGCGCAAACCGATCGGGAAAGATCTGGTAGAAAACCGCGTCACGTACCCAGTCGGGCGTCTGGGGATCGCTCAAGAGAAGCTCCATGCTTTTTGGGACTGGAACAAGTGGAGACGTGTGTGCGCGGTGAAACCTGGGCGAGCCAGATCCGTTCGCGACCTCAAGGGTGGAAGCTCAATGTCGATTCTCTTACGGAGGGGAGCCGTGCCTTTTTTTTTGTCATGTGTTCGCGACGGCCATGGAGCATCGGTTCGATGGCCAGCGACCGAGGCTGGGTTTACTGGTTTCGCCAGGAGGCCTTCAGCCAGTAGACCTGCTGCCGGTCACCTCGAATTCTCAAGTCTTCCAGGAAGGGCTCCAGGTTGGGCTCGGTGACCGGCCGGTTGAGCTCTTCTCCATTGATCCTGACCTTGATCTTCTTCTGGAAGTCGAGTTGCTTGGGTCCAATCCACACGTCGAGCGACTTGATGCCCGAGGTCTGCACGTTGACCAGGTTACTGAGGCGGCTCGATGTGAGCTTGACCGTGGCTGGTTTGAGATTCTTGCCGAGCGGCTCGACGGCCTCGGGGGCCATGGTGCGTCCCTCGACAAAGTCCTGGAGGACGACCCCGAAGAACCGGTTGTCCGACTCTCGCGCGGTGACCGCGTCGAATGACTTGGGAAAGGGATTTTCGCGGCGATGATGGTCCATCCAATCAAAGACAGCGGGAATCTCCTCGGGAAGGTCTTCCAGCCCTCGGTGATAGTATTCGACGTAAGTCACGTCGTCGGTCCGAGCGATCATGGGGCGGAGCAGCGACTGAAACACCAACTCGGGGCCAGCCGGTGCCAGACCCCCCAGAGCCACATACAGCGGGACAAGCTTGATGTTGGGGTGATAGCGGAACGTGTACTTGAAAGGCCGACCCGAGATCACCGCGACTCCGGCGAACAGGTCGGGATGCGCGGCCCCAAAATCCCAGGCCATGTCGGCTCCCCCAAGCTGTCCCGCTAGATAGAGCCGGTCGTCGTCCACCGCGTACCGGCGCCTGGCGTCTCGAATCGCCAGTTCGACAAGAGCGTGCTCATTGGGCGTATAGGCGTAGTCGGGGCCTTGGTCGGGGAGGCGATACTCAGGAGCAATGACGATATAACCACGCCTCGCCGCTTCGCTCGACCACCAATCAATAGCGGCTCCCGGTCCTTCACCGTTATGAAGGGCGACCAGGGTCGGGTAGGTCCGAAGTGGGTGGTACTCGGGAGGCAGAAGGACCTTGTACTCCGGAGCGGGAGTAATCTCATCGCTCTGGACCCGATGAAGCATGGCCTCGCCAGGCTTGGGCCCTCGGTCGGAGTGGAGCGGAGGAAGCATGCGGCTCACGATTCGGGTCAGAGTCTCGAGCCGCGCGGTCGAGGTGATCTGGCCTGGCAAGTCCGGCAAGACGGCCGATTGAAGTTGCTGGAGCGAACTGCTCCGACTTGCCGAATCCTCGCTGGTCAGATAGTCGCGTAGCCCCCCGCGCAACGCCCAGAGTCCCTTGACCTTTTCGAGATCGGTGACCGCGGCGTCCTCGCCGAGCAGGTAGCCGGAGGCGGCCAGGGCAAACCGGGACGCGTTATCGATCTCGGTCGATCCCTCTTCCGAACTCACCTTGCGCCAGGCTGAGAATCGAGTGCGGACGACGTCGGGCGCCTCCTTCAGGGCCAAGAGCATCTCGTTGATCGGCTTTTTCCAGTCGGGCTTCAAATCAGAAGGAAGGGATTCGAAGAGCTCCAGGAGTAAGCGGGCAAGCTCCTCGTCTTCGTTGGCTTGCTTTTCATCGTTCTGGATTTGGCCGCGAACATTGTCGAGCGCCTCGGAGTTCCCCCCCTCGTCCGTTGGGAAAGTCTTAAGGCGGCTTCGGACTTCCCGGTACTGGCGCGCTTTGCGGCGGACCTCGATTTCCTCGAGGAGCTGGGTGGCTTCAAGTCCGTGAACCACGGTCTTCGCGCTTCCGATCGTATCGCGTAGCCCCGCGTCGTCGGGAAAGTCATGAAGAATTTCGTCCAGCTCGTGTTTGGCTTCCTTGTACCATTCCGCTTGAATGAGGAAGCTGGCGACCCGCCTTCGTTCATCCAACGACGTCCGATTCACTCCCGAAAGCAGCCCTAGTACCACCTCTTTGGGAACCTGAGAAAGCCGGAGCCTTCCATCTTGCCAGAAACCATCGATCCCCCTGACTCTGACCATGTAGGGTCCAAGCTCGAAGATTGCCTGCTCCATGCGGATCGGGTTTTTCGATCGGGCGGTGCGATACTCGAACGTGCGACGCGCAAGCGGGCTCCAGGGGCCGGTTTTGATGGCGAAGGCGTCCTTCGGCATTATCCCGGTATGCCGGACGAGGGGCTGTTCGAGCCGAAAGGTCTCCCAGTGGCCGAAGGTGGTATCGGGCTCCATCCGGGCGATCTTCGAGTCGCGTACAACGACGCGTCTCAGGCCATCGTCGATATAGACAATGGTGTTGTCCTTATCGACGATGCCTCGGTAGAGAATCCCATTCTTGAGGATGACGTTCTCGCCGTACGAGACGGTGGAGAGAAAGAGAGGGAGCAAGATGAGAAGCTGCCCCCCGCGCCGGGGACGACTCAGTTGGGCCTGACTCATATCCTTGTACGTCCCTACGCAGAGAGGTGGCCGGAAACCGGAGGATTCCAGCGGTGGAGCCTGGGCTCACAGGCCGTCTGGATCAAGTGTTCCGACGGCTCAGGTCTTCCCTGATTCTCATGTCAGTCAACGTCTTATTGTCTCGATTCGGGCGGCAGGGTCAAGTCGCGTCAATCACCGACTAAGGCCAGGTCTCTCGCCTGACGGGTTGCAAGGGCCCCGATCGGCTCTTTCAAGGGGAACGGTTGGCAAGAAGCCCCGTCTGCGCGTAGGCTAATCAAGCCCGAGGATTTTGGAACAAACTCCGTTAGAGACGACTCAAAAGGCTGGCTGGGGAAGACGAATGAGCGGCGACCCACTCAAATTTCGATGCTACCAGTGCAACCAGTTACTCGGCGTTTCCCGTTCCAAGATCGGCGCGGTGGTGGCCTGTCCCAAGTGCCGTACGGACCTGATCGTTCCCGACCCGGACGCGGTTGAGCTTCCGCCTAATCCATCGGATGCCGGGCTGGACCTGCGGGACTACGACACGGAACGAAACGAGCCGCTCTTCCCAGCCGACCTCCTCGACATCCGGCCCGAGGACATTCGGGTCGAGCATCCTCTGGATTGGCCCCGGCCTTCTCCCGAAGCTCCTCACGAGTCGGCCGTTGAGACCGAGCTGGAGAGGAGGCCCGGCTCGGAAGTCGAGTCGTTCGTCGCTCCCCCTAACGTCTCTGCTCCCGAGCCTGTTTTCGCCGCCGAGCCCGTGCCAACCCAGCGGCCCGCGCCAACCCATGTGACAACCGAGCGGGCCGAGGTTGTGCCTCCCATCCAGATCGAGCCTCCCTCCGTCTTGAAGGGAGGACGGGTCGTATCCTCCCGAGCTCGAGACGTGACCTTGCCACGCTCAACCGTGGTGTTCTGGTCATTCTTCGTACTTGTGGCCCAGGCCTTTGCCTTCCTCGCGGGGCTGCTGGCGGGTCATTTTCTTTGGCGCGTCCACTGAGGTCGAGCCGGTTCCAGCGGCCTCGCGCCTGCACCGCCGGGAGTAACAAGGGCTGGGACGCCTCGTGGCGAGGCTTGGAGGGGTAGGTACAATCTGATAGGATGGCTGGGATGAGTGAAGGGAATATCATCCTCCTTTCCACCCTCTTCCTTCCGCGCCTCGACCCATTGAAACCAAGCGAGCCAGGGATTCCTCATGTCTACCGAGCCGAACGGGATCAGCATGCGATCCGACACCATCAAGAAGGGCGACTCGCGGGCGGCACACCGGAGCTTGCTGCGCGCGACCGGGGTTCGCGAAGGGGACTGGAATAAGCCATTTATCGCGATCTGCAACAGCCACGTCGATATTATCCCAGGACATGTTCACCTTCAGGAAGTCGGTAACTTCGTCAAGGAGTGCGTGCGGGCCGCCGGTGGTGTGCCCTTCTTGTTTAACACCATCGGTGTGGATGATGGAATCGCGATGGGCCATAACGGCATGAAGTTCTCGCTCCCCTCGCGCGAGCTTATCGCCGACTCGGTCGAGACCATGATCGAGGCGCATCGGTTCGACGGGATGATCTGCATTCCCAATTGCGATAAGATCGTTCCAGGCATGTTCATGGGAGCAATGCGCGTCAATATCCCCACCATCTTCGTGTCGGGCGGTCCGATGGAGGCGGGTAAGACGGCAAGCGGAAAAAGCGTGGATTTGATTGATGCGTTCGTCGCGGGAGTACAGCGGCAGAACAACGCGATCTCCGCCGAAGAGCTGGATGAAATTGAGAAGGCAGCCTGCCCAACCTGTGGCAGTTGTTCGGGCATGTTCACGGCAAACAGCATGAACTGCCTGGCCGAGGCGCTGGGGATGGCCCTTCCCGGCAATGGAACCATTCTAGCGACCTCCGCCGATCGGCGCAGCTTGTACGAGCAAGCCGCGACGCGAATCGTGGAGTTGGCCAAGGACTTCGGCCGACTCGGGGAAGGACATGGCTTACTCCCTCGTGAGATCGCCACGAGGGCCGCGTTCGACAACGCCATGGTGCTGGATATGGCCATGGGTGGGAGCACCAACACGGTTCTTCATATCCTCGCCATTGCGCACGAGGCGGGCGTTGAATTCTCCATGAAACGGATCGACGAGCTGAGCAAGCTTGCTCCAAACATCTGCAAGGTGAGTCCCGCAAGCTCCTATCATATTGAAGACGTGGCCAGGGCGGGGGGGATCCACACCATCCTCGGAGAAGTGGAACGCGGCCGCCCTGGGCTGCTCAACCTGTCTTGCCACACCGTGACGGGAAGAACGCTGGGCGAGAATATCGCCGACTACGACGTTCGGAACGCCGCGGCCACCGCAACGGCGAAGCTCTTGACCGAGGTTCGAGCCGGGGGCGAGCGCACCACCCAGGCCTGGTCCGTCCCGAGCATCATGAGCGAGTCCCGATCGCAGGTGGCGGGGTTGGCCACCCTGTTCTCGGAAGGGGAAAGCGAAGGGGAGGTTCCAAGTGATGGAGGTTCGGGACCGTCGGACGGGTTCGACGCGTTCGACGTGATTCGGACCGTGGATAACGCCTACTCCCAGTCGGGCGGGCTGACCATGCTCTACGGGAACCTTGCTCCGGACGGCGCGGTCGTCAAGACGGCGGGAGTCGACCCCAAGATGCTCAAGCACTCGGGGCCGGCTGTGATCTTCGAGAACGAACAGGATGCCTATAACGGGATCGTGTTCAATAAGGTCAAGGCCGGCGACGTGGTCGTCATCCGCAACGAAGGTCCGCGCGGTGGGCCCGGGATGCAAGAAATGCTCGCCCCCACCACTGCCATTAAGGGAGTGGGGCTCGGAGATCGATGCGCCCTGATCACCGATGGCCGGTTCTCCGGCGGGACTGCGGGAGCCTCGATTGGTCACGTCAGTCCGGAGGCCGCCGCCGGTGGGCCGATCGGTCTGCTCCGCGATGGCGACATCATCGAGATCGATATCCCCGAAGGGCGTCTCTCCGTTCGCCTTTCTGACGAAGAGCTTACAACCAGACGCGCGGAGTGGAAGGCGCCGGCACCTCGATTTACCCGAGGCTATCTGGCGAAGTATGCGAGCATGGCCACCAGCGCCCACACCGGCGCGATCTTGAAGTGGGACTGAGCGCTTCTCCCCTTTGTTGTGCCTGGGAGAATCACTCACTTTAATCTGGGATGCCCGGTCCTTGCGTCATGCCTTGGGCCGGGCTCTTTTCTTGTGCCTCGGTTTGCCCCATCTCCAGCACAACCTTGATCCCTAGTGCTCGGTCCACTCTCAATTCACAGCTATCGAGGGGGGCAATGCCTCCCCTGACCATGTTGCTATCAAAGGTTTTACGTAGGGTGGGCATTGCCCACCATCCCCAGTTTTTAGCGTGGACGAGGCACTAGAGCGGTTCCCAGTCCGGTTGCGCCCGGTTGCAGCATCGATTCGTAGGTTGGGCATTGCCCACCGCACCAGGGCCGATGCCAGGAGGAAGGCGACATTTCCCAAAAACGAGCGGATCCTTGGAAGGAATGGCCCTGAATTCCTGCCGGTGGACGGTGCCACCCTCTAAAAGAAAGCTGGGCGTCACGCGAAGGTGATGCGCGCCAAAGCTCCCTAAGCGAGTGGATCTCGTTCCACGCCGATTGGCTCCATGTCCATCTGGTCACATAAGCCCTTGGGGCTTAATCCGTGATGGTCCTGCCTGACTGCGCGCAATATGAAGTCAAATCCCTACCCGGGATCGCCCGACCGCTACGTTCCTGAAGCGGTTTCGTGCTCGTGCTCGTGCTCGTGCTCGTGCTCGTGCTCGTGTTCGGTATCCACAACCTGGTCCGTCTCGGGTGCGGATCCACGCTGCGCTGGAGAAAGGACGGCGGACTTGATCATTATGGTAGGGCAAGGGTCTCGGAACTTGATCCGCACGCGGTAGACCCCGTCATTCGGTTCGATCCCCACTACGTCTCCTTCGATCCAAGGGGTCGGGGTTGAACCGATCAGCCGCATCTGGACGAGCGCGCCATTCGGAGGTGGGGTGGTCGCGGTGAGCGCCACACCCATGCGGCTGATGTCGATAAGTCGGACTTTGGCGGTACGGACGTCGCGACCAGCTCGCCAGGACAACATCGCTCGACGTCGAGACTGATGTCGTGGATTCGTTCGAAAGGCCTCACCCACAGCGCGAGGACGAGACCTGAGGAAACCGAGCAGATCGTTTCTCATCCTGGACTCCTCGGTGAACTATCTCTTACCTTAAGGTACCGCGCACGCGGGTTAAAAGTTCATTACCCGCCTCAAGGACTCTAGCTCCCAATTCGCCCCGCGAGATTTGGGATCGGCGGTTCGCGGAACCTTTCCAGGCACAGCTCATCGATCATCGGATTGGAACACTTCCACCATTCGCGTGACGATCTCTCGACTTCGAGAGCACTGAGTTGAGCTCGATTGAGTCATAATCCGCCGACGCCTTCCTATTATTGCGGTTCTGTCGCCAGTCGGAAACGCCCAACTCCAGGTCATCTGGCAAGTTCTTGATTTTTTCTTGGTAAGAATACTCACTTTTGTCCGTTTGAAACGGTAAAGTCCGTATTTGGGTGGATAAGGGGAGTTGCCTTCAGCCAAATTGAGGAGAAGAATAGACTGACTTCGGTTTTTGAGGATTGCGAGTCAGTTTAAGGATCGTGAAGGTCAGGTATGTCGAGTTGGCAAGAACAAGGAGGATTGGCACGCCTTGAGCACGGTCATTTCAAAATTGACCTGTTCGATCGACAGCAACTTCGAGTCACGCAACGAAATGGGAGAGATGTCGATGAAAGGGCTCAATGTTCGAGTCCTGGTGTGTGTGATCGGCCTTTTGCCTGCATCAATCGGGACGGCTGGAGAGTTAGGTGGGATTGGTGTGCTCGGCGATAGCTATTCGGATGAGTACCAGTTCTACTCACCCGATCGTGCCACGGCCCGAAACTGGGTGGAGATTCTCGCCGAGGTGCGTGGGTTCGACTTCGGACGTTTTAGTACGGTCAACCGAGGGGAGCCACTAAACCAGGGTTATGCGTACAACTGGGCCCGGAGCGATGCAACCACGACCGACCTCATTCGGTCGGGCCAGCATACGGGACTTGCGCAACAGGTCGCGTCGGGCAAGGTGAACTGGGTAGTGATATTTATCGGTGGCAACGACTTCATTCACGCGTTGGAGTCAGCCGACCCCGCATCGGAGCTTTCTCGAGTTTTGCCTGAGGCCCTTTCAAACTATAGGAAGGCGCTTGGCACCATTCTCCAGGCGAGCCCCAACGTACGGGTGGTCAGTGTCACGATTCCTGACATTCGGCATTTACCGCTTCTTCGGGCATCGGCGGAGCAACGGCAACTCCCGCAATCACTGCTGGACCAGTACGGTGAGGCGCTGGCCGTGTACAACAGCCAGATCCGCAACCTTGCCCTCAACTCGACTCGAGTGGCCGTGGCCGATTTCGACGCAGCCGACCGGTTTTCGAGCCGATTGAGTCGGACGAAGACGGTCATCGGCGGCCACCGGCTCGATCGGCTCGGCATGGGCAATAGTGTGGAGCATCTCTTTCTGGCGGATGGTCGGCACCTCGGTACGATCGGCCAGGGTTTCATGGCCCAGCTCATTGTTAACGCAATCGCCAGCAGGTTCCATGAACCGATACCGCTCCTAACAAATCAAGAGATTGACGAATTTGCGCAATCGCTCGAGAAGACCAGGGAGAGTCTGGTCAATCTCGAGAAACGCTCGGAATGAACGGAGACTGGGTCGAGCGGTTGGAAGAAGGGGGCATTGAAATGAGTCGAAGGGCTCACATCTTGGCGGAGGGTTGAGGATCGGTTGAGGGTTCGGCTCGTTCGAGCTCGGATTTGTACTTCGAGGTCTCGAGTTTGAGAGCGGCCTGCGAATCCTCAACGGCTTTTTCGAACAGAGTGATCTGGCTGGGAGAGAGGATCCCCTTGAGCGATCGTTGCTGGGCGCTGGCTAATCGGCTCTTGGCGCCCTGCACGACGATCTCGTAATAGCTAACGCGAGCCTTGAGGTAGCTGGTCCTCAACTGCTGATATTGGGCTCGATCGTAATTCTTCGCATCCTGGTGCGATGCAAGCTCCATGGAGACCTGCGCCTCCCGAGCATTGCTCAGGGCGAGGGTGGCCGTCGCGGTATTAGCTCGCTGCTCGGCCTCTTCGAGTTCCGATCGGCTGATGACCTTGCGCTGAAAGAGTGCGCGAGCTTGCTTGAGCAAAAACTCCCGGTAGTGGACATCGACCTCCGCCGTCGCCTTCTGTTTCTTGATCCAGTCCAGTAACAGGGTATAGGCCTGAACTCGATTTGGCTCGATGATGTTCGCCATCACATCGCGCTCGTAATGCTTGAGCTTGCGGTAGGCTGTGCATTCCGCCTCGTGGGCTTCGTCGTGCCGAAGGGCGGCCAACTCGCGTTCCAGGTCGGTCCGGCTGACGAGTCCTCGTTGCGCGAGTCGCTGGGTACTGACGAACTGGGCTTGCTTCAACAGAACCGAGTCGTGAAGCGTCTGGATCTCTCGGTCGAGTTGATCAATCTCCATGGTTCGATGAAGAGCAAGCGGGAACTGGTCGGCATCGGACGAGGGAGGTTCGACCAGAAGTCCCGCCAGGAGGATCAATGAGACCATCTCAGTGTCTCCCAAGGATACGTTCAGTAAACTAGGTGCTAGGTGGTTGGTTGAGGCCGACCGTGTCCGGAAGGGATGTGGTGGGAGGGAGCCTATTCAGGGTCGAGAGCCTGGAGCTCCTCCGGCACGAAGCGGCCATCCACGCGGATTGCCTCTCCGTCAAAAGAGATGGACCCGCCCCCATATTCGGGACGTTGAATCTGAACGAGATCCCAATGAATCTTGGAGCGATTACCGTTGTCGGCCTCGTCGTAGGCGTTCCCGGGCGTGAGATGGAAGCTTCCCGCGATCTTCTCGTCGAACAAAATATCGCGCATGGGATGGAGGATTCGCGGGTTGCAGCCCAGCGACCATTCTCCGATGTACGAAGCCCCTTCATCCGTATCGAGTATTCGCCTGAGCCGCTTGCTATCCCCGCCCGAGCACTGGGCATCGACGATACGTCCGTTCTTGAAGTCGAGGCGAATCCCGTCGAATGAGGCTCCCTGGTAAATGGTGGGCGTATTAAAGCGGATATGGCCCTGCACGGAATCGCGAACGGGGGCCGTGAAAACCTCGCCATCGGGGATATTCATTTCTCCCGAGCACGGCACGACGGGAATGCCTTCGATCGAGAACCGGAGGTCGGTCTCGAGCCCCTGAATATGAACGTCGCGAGCCTGGTTCATTCGCTCCACCAGGGGACGTAGGGCCAACGCGAGGCGGGGATAATCTAGGTTGCAAACATCGAAGTAGAAGTTCTCAAATGCTTCGGTGCTCATTCCTGCCTGCTGAGCCATGCTCGCGTTCGGGAGTCGGAGCACACACCACTTCGTTTTCTTGATCCGACATTCGAAGTGGACGGGTTTGAGGAAGTGGGTGTTGTACAGGTTCATCTTCTCGCCCGGAACATCCGACATCTCGTTGATGTTCCGCGCGCCCCTCAGGCCAATGTAGGCATGAACCTGGTTCATCCGATTCAGCTCAATCTCCCCGAACAACTTCATCTGCCCCTCGGAGGCGTTCTTGATCATCTCGCGAATGATCCGCGTTTCCTTGGTTTCCACCAGTGGATACGCACCTCGCCCGGCTGCCTTCCGCACGAGCAGTCGCGGGAGGGTGCTGTCATCAAGATCGAAGCATTCGATCAAGAGAGTCTCACCCTTCTTCAAGCGGGTCGCGTGGCCAACGAGGATGTCGGCAAGCGTTTCCCAGCGTGGGTCAGGCATGGAATAAGCCCTTTGTGCGGTGGTCGGCTAGGGCCATGAATGACCCGCGGCTATTATGGTAGTCAAGCCAGGGTGACCGACGTTCAAGGGTTCGTCAAGGCGGTCCATGCGCTTCATCGGCCAAATTTTGACTTGCCGATGTGAAGTGGTAAAAGACTTGGTAATTCGATTGCTCGGGTTGGGTAGAGGCAATTGAGTACGGGTATCTGCAAAAAGAAAATGAGGGCAGCGGTTCCGTTTGAGGAACAGCGGCCCTCATTCGTTGGAGCGAGGTGGCGCGTTGGATTCCGGACGAAGCCGGTTTAGCGGTTGTTTCGGGTGCTGGAACTTGCGAGCTTGGCCTCGGTCTCGACCCAGTTTCGGATCGACTCTGGCAAGCGAATACTTTCGGGTTCGAGTAACGACCAGAGAGAAGTGGGGGTACTGGTCAACTCGCGGCAACACGTGTCCGCATCTTCAAGGCATGTGTCGTCATCGTTTTGGCAGGTAGCATCGTCCTCGTCTTCAAAGCCGGCGCGTTGAGAATTCGCGTCGACGGGGGCCGGCTCGCTTGAGTGAGGGCGAGGCGGGGCCACCTGGTCGGTCGCGTGTTTCCCGCCAGCGGGAAGCGTCTGAGGGGTTGCGCAGGGCTCCGAGGTGCCGGGCAATGAGTTGGGCGGTGTCAGGGGTTCGGGGAGCGGTGGCAAGGATGTGACCGAACCATCGGCGAGTCTCGGTTGCGGAAGGCTCCGGCTGGGAAGCTGTGGAACACGCGCGGGCATCGGGATGGGATTGCGATTCAGATTCGGTAGGACCCACTCGAGCGAGGAGTGGCTGCTGAGCTTTGGAGTCGCCTGGGTAATTTGGGACGGAGTCGAAGCGGGCTTGGCTCCAACGGCTTCCACCAGGACAAGTCGTTCAAGGACAACGGCTTTGCCCTGGGCATCGGCAACCGTGTGAGCTCCGAGGCTGGCGATCAGAACCTGATCATCGGCGATTAGCCATTCCCCCTCGAGCGAGCTCTTGAGAACTTCGGGCACATCAAGATGAGGGTTGAGCTCGACCTTGTCGTTACCATGCCCTGGCTTGGAAACGTACTCGGTCAGCTTGACGCGATGAATCGCGGCCAGCCTCGACTCGCTCACGACCAACCTGATCAAGGTTCCCTGGTCCAACCTTCGGCCGGCGACCGTGAACTGATAGCCATCTCCCACTTCTTCGAGCTTGGGAGCGTATGCCACGGAATCCGCATGATCGACAGGACCGTCCCCGTACCGGGTCAGGTGCGATGCCACCCGCTTGGTAGCCTGGTGGGCGTAGGACACCGCCTGGTTTGGACCCGCCAGAAGCTGAGGGCTGAGCAACGTTTGGCTCGCCTTCGTGCCAATCGACTGAGCAACATGCCGGTCCGCGATCCAGATCGTGTTTGAGCCACGCTGAGCAATCCGTTGCATGCGGGAATAAGTCGTCTCACGCCAATCAAGCCCATTCATCTCGATGAGTTTAACATGATACCGGATCGCATCTCCCGCCGTCGTTTCCGGCGTTGGCTCCGCACCAAGCAGGGAGATCATGAAAAGAGCAAGGGCTGACAGCATGGGACGACCTCCATATCGCCTTGAGGATGGGATCCGGCAAAGAATCATGTCGCCGATCCCGAGGGCGCGGGATGGTACGTCTAAAGTCGAAACGCGTCAATCGCGACTTTGTCGGCTGAATCTCTACCAGACTTGAGCCGATGAGCCGGTAAGCAGGTGGATTGCATGGCAATCACCCCGGCGCCGTCTTTCGCGTTTCCGAGCCAGCTTGAGAACGTGTACCAGGACAAGGGATTGATCGATGGAAGCGGTTAAGCAGGTTGGACCGGACGATGTCGAGATGAGGTGAGATGCGGTCGGGAAGCGGGGAGAATCGGAATACGTCCCGATTACTCGGGTTCGGGGATCGGCTTCCTGAGCCGGGCGACTTTGGCAATGGGAGTCCAGAAGGTCTTGCCTTGCAAACGACCGTCGAGCAGTTTCACTTCCGCGGCCATGCGAGCGCCGGTGTGTTGTCGGTCGTGGATCTTTTCCAGGAAGATATTTGTGCCCGTTGGTGTGAAGTCCAGCTTAGCCTCCGCCTTCAACGCCTCGAGCGCCTGGCTATCTTCCTCGCGGAGGGCGCGCTCGTACTTGTCGTACGATGTCATGTCGGTCAGGAGCGGAATTCCTTGCTCGCTTTCGGCGGAATCCGCGTCGTAAAGCGCGACCCGATCTCCCTCGGCGGGGACATAAGTCGGATCGGGTTCGAGTGGGAAGCCCTCATGATCATCCCGATTCGCGAAGCAGCCCGCGCAGAGGAACAATAGTATGGCGAAACCCACGAACCGGTGCATGACGAAACGGTTCCCAAGACGAGACGAAGCGATGATTTCAGCCCAAGCCCTACTGGATCCAATCTTCCGCGAAGAACCACCCCTCCCATGTGAGAGGGGTGTCCCATCGGCACGGCCGTTCTTGGACCCTTGCCTCTACTTTTATTCAGGGAGCTTGCCGACGGCGAGTTCATCCTCCCAGTCGTCGAGCAGGGGCCAATCCACCGCGCACGTCCCAAAATCAGCCATGTGCGTGTAAGACTCGAGCCGGGCGATCGTGGCGTCGAGCAGGGCATTATCTTTACGGAAAATCGGCCCGTGCGAGGGGAGCAGGAACTCCGCGTCGCACGCTCTGATCCGTTTCAAGCTCGCGATAAAATCGACCAGGTTCGATCCATGGTGCGCATCGATCACCCCAACGCATCCATCTCGGAAGATGTTGTCGCCCGAGAAGAGCAAGGGGCCCATCCGGAAGGAAAGCTGACCGGCTGTGTGCCCAGGGGTGCTCCACACCTCGAGCTTGCGGTCGCCGATGGTGATGATATCCCCTTCGTCGATCTCCATATCCACCTTGCACCGGGGCATGGGGATATGAATGTTTTGCGCATCGATTCGAGCATACGTGAGGATTTCGTCCCCTTGCTCGAGCGGGGCCACGCTCTTGGGATGCGCGGCGACCTTGCACTTGAGGATCTCGCGTGCCCTGGCCAGCCCTTGCGTATGATCGGCATCCGCATGCGTGGCCAGAATCATTTTGCAGGCGGAGAGGCTGAAGTTCATCTGCCGAATCAACTCCAGGACCTCGGTTAACTCGTCGAGGAATCCCACGTCGATCAGCGCGAACTCAGAACCGCCGTCAATCAGGTAGACATTAACCCCGAGCCGCTTCCTCGCCTGGACATTCAGCTCGATGATTCCGGGAAAAACGTATTGGCGTTCAACCATACAAAAGCCATCTCCAGCGCCTCACACAATCTTGTCGGCGCACGTTGTTCTATTAATCTGGCTCAAGATCCGAGAAACGAGCCATTTACCTGTCGGATCAGAATTGCAAAATGGGGTTACCTGATTCTACATCCCCTGTGAGCCCGGAACAACTCCCCCTTCCATGTCTGTCCATTCGTCAAGCAAAATTTCCTCCCCGCTCGACGGGAACTCTCTCCGCTTCTCGACGTCCAAAGAGTAACGCTCCTAACCCTGTCGGCCGATCGACGACGCAAACGAAAAACTTTTCCTAATTTTCCTGCTTTATTGATTTCTTGTCGAATACTTGGGTGTGGGGATCGGAGTTGGAGGACTGTCGGCGGCTGAACTTGAGGGTTTCGGTTGACTTGACAGGGTTAGATTAGCAGGTTACCTTTGGGCTGGGTATTCCTTGATGGAAGTGCCGAGTACACCGTGAGATGAGTTTTATCGCGATCGGTCGTTTTTGTCCAAACCCAGCCGTCCGACGCGTTGGCTTTCCGAATCCGGCTGTCTCGCCTATCCCCTCTTTTTTCAAAACGCGGTTCCTGACGCCTCGGTCAATCGACCAAGGTGAATGGCTGCGTGGTGGCAATCATCCTTGGTCAATCGCACCACACCCAACGCGACTGGGGCCTCGGGCCGAGAAATTGTCCGGGGTGCCGGGGCCGCGAGTTTAACGATGAGGTTGGCGACCATGATCAAAGCACTCTCCCCGCGAATGCCACGGGGGTGCTCGTGGGTGTGGCCTTCAGTTGTCGTGCTGGGCATGCTGATCTGGCTTCCAGCTCTGGCTTGGTCGCAAGAGTCCGCCAAAAAGGCGGAGTCGGCCAAGGAGGCCGAGAAGTCCGCCGGAGCCTCTGAGACCAAAGACGAGGCCACGTCCAAGCAGGAGGCGCCCGAGACGGGTGAGGCGAGCGAGGCGGACGCCGAAGCTCAGGCTCAGGCCAAGGTCTCGTCGATTGAAATCTACGAAGACCCCAAGGCCGTCGAAGCGAACCAGAACGAGTTTCCGCAGCTTAATGCCGGAAGCTTCAACGAACGCCAGGTTCGGTTGGTTGAGGCCATGGCCAAAGAAGGGGGCCTGCTCGACACCGACATGGTGCAAAAATATGTGACGAAGTACACGGCCGATTTGACGAATCGCCGATATATCAGGGGGATCATTGAACGCGACCCCGAGCTGTCGCCGAACTCCTCGGAAGCCAAGGGTTTCAGTCAAGCTGTCTTAAACCTGCAGACTCCCTTGCAGCAGGCCAGACGGGCGAACAACACCAAGTTCCTAAAAGTCTATACCGACGCGCTTTTGGCTCAGGCACCCAAGCTTCTAAAGAATCATCTCCTGGCTCGGATCGAAACCGCCATCTTACTTGCCAACACAGGTAGCCCAGATGTCATCAATCTTCTGGTCGAGCAGATTAATGACAAGGAACAGACAGTCCTGGTCAAGGTCTGGGCGGCCCGGGGGTTGATGAACCTCTTGCAGACCACCGCGGGAACGTACCAGGATTTGCCCGGTGGTCCCACGGCAACCGCCAAGGCCGCCCATGCACTCGTCGGGTTCCTGGCGGACAAGAAACTTCACTGGACGGCCCAGATTCGAGCTATCGAAGCGCTGGGATGTTTGCGGATGCCGGCTGATCCCCGCGCTCAGTCCAAGATTGAGATGGGGACCGCCGTCATGGAGATTCTGGCCGACCCGAAGGCGAGGTTGGAAGTCCGAGCGTACGCGGCTTGGGCTTTGGCCATGATGCGAGCCAGTCAGGCGAACCCCAAGTTCAACTACAAGCTGATCGCTTATCATGCGGGTGAAGTCGGTGTTGAGCTGGCGGATAAGATCACAACGACCTACCAATCCAACTTGCAGCTCGCCAAGTGGTATGCATCTCGGTTGATTTACCAGATTTACCCAGCATTCCACGGCGTTGATGGCGCCCGGGAGTCCGGTCTGCTCCGCATGCCGAGTCTAGGGACTAACCGCAAGTACGTCGAGGATATCGCCAACCTCTACAAGCCTGTGGTGAAGGCGGCGGTTGAACTCTTCAAGGTTCCGAACTCCGGCCGGCCCAAGGCTGCCAAGGAATTGGCTGATCGGGCCAGTGCGTTGAAAGCGTTTCTTGCGAAGAACGTGCCCGAAGACACCTCGTTCGGTACCCAAACCTTTCCTCTCAAGACCGACGTGGCCGAAGCCCCCTCAGCAGGCAAGCCCGAGGTCGCCGGTACTTCCTCAAAATGAAGACCGAACCTGGGCCTGAACCGAAGTTCGCAGTCATCTCTGTCCCCGATATTCGTGACTACGAGAGAATCAACGCCGAGCTCATCCAGTCCTTGGATCTCGGCGTTGAGCGTATTCGTCTGGCCGGGGTTGAGAAGCAGCGCTTTCTCACGGCCGGACTTAGGGGGAACTGGCACGCGGTAATCGAGGTGGAGGGGCATGCGGGCCCCGAACTCGCGGCGGGCCTTGAGGCTCCTCATTTGACCGTGGTCTGCCGAGGAAACGTCGGCGATGGCGCGGGGCGTGCGATGGTCGCGGGGCAGCTCCTAATTCTGGGTTCCGCCTCAGAGGGGCTGGCCTATGGCCAGGTGGGGGGAACCATCGTTTTGGTCGGTTCGGCGGGGGCTCGTGCAGGACTGAATCAGCGGGGCGGAACCCTGTTGGTTCTCGGACCGGTGGGCCCACTCGCGGGCGAGCGCCAGAGCGGGGGCGAATTTTACGCCTACCACGACCGCATTGGCCCTCACTCGGGCCATGCGCGCCGGGCCGGGCGGTTCATTAGCGTCCCTTCGGACGTGGCCACTCCGGCCGAAACGAGCCTCTTCATCGACCCAGATGATTTGCAGGGCTTCCAGAGGACTCTCGAGCGGTTTCGATACTGGCTCGGCTCCGGACAGGGGGATCCTTTGCAAGGCACAACTGAACGGGACAATTGATCCAGGCCAGAACCGGCTCAGTCCCAGGGTGGCCCCCTCCGCTCAGGGAGCAACCAGGCCGGATCACGCGTTTCGAGCCCGCCGCACTCATCCGACCTTGGGGCCGACCGATGGCTAGACGAACCCAGTCGAAAATCCTCGGCGCGGCGCTTACGCTGTTGATGGTCTCGAATCTTGGCTGCCGAGAAGAATTAGGGGCGGAGTCTTTTTCGACAGCCCCGGTCGAAGGGACGCTCCGCCTGAATGGCCAGCCCGTTGAGTCGGGTTGGGTCGAGTTTCTCCCCATCGATGGAGCGGTTGGCATCCCTTGCTCGGCTCGGCTCGGGCCGGGTGGCCACTTTCGAGCCCCGGAGGTTGCCGTGGGTTGGAACCAGGTTGGGATCAGCAATGCGCCGATCGGCCGCGACCTCTTGCACCTGTTTCATCCCTTGGGAAGTCCGATCCGCCGCGAAGTCCCCACTGAAGGGAGTAAAATCGAGCTCGAGCTCCTTGAAGAGGCCGTTAAGGCCCGTTGAGCGACTGGGAATGATTGGATTTGTACCAAGGAACGAAACTCAACACGTTGTTTTCGGGATGACTTTCGATGAGCTTGGTGAATATGGATCCGCCGCGGTCATCGTCCGAGGTCAATCCGAACGCCCAGATTCGCGCGATCTTTCGAGACGGCTCGGGGCGATTACACCTGGATTGGCCAGTCGATCAACTCGAGGAAGCGAAGGCGGATCAGGATGGAACCCTTTGGGTGGATATCTACAATCCATCCTGGAACCTGAGCCAGGAATTGGAAGAGCTTCTTTGCCGAGTCTTTCAGTTCCATCCCCTCGCCATTGAAGACGCGGTCAAGGACACTCATGTCGCCCGGGTGGATGACTGGACTGACTATCTCTACGTCGCCTTTCATTCCATCGATTTCGACCCGGATACCGACACCGTCCGTTTGCACGAGGTGGATCTCTTCCTAGGCAAGAATTATCTCATCTCTTACCATAACGAACACTTACCCGTCCTCGATCAACTCCTCCTGAACATTCAGCGCGACCCTGATAACCGGCTCAAGCATGGGGCGGGCCATCTGCTCTATCACGTGCTCGACATGTGCGTGGCCGACTACTTTCCCGCCATCGAACACCTGGACGACGCGATTGACGCCGCTCAGGATGAGGTCTTTGAAAACCCCAACCCGCAAACGCTTCAGGCGATTTTCCAGGTCAAGCGATCCGCGCTTCGGCTCTACCGCGTGCTCGCACCCGAGCGGGAGTTACTCAATCGGCTGGCCCGCGACGAGTATCCCTTGATCAATGCGGAGCACCGAGTCTACTTCCGAGACGTTTACGATCATCTCGTTCGAATCCATGATATCACCGAGTCCCTGCGCGATCTGATCTCGGGAGCGCTCGACACCTATTTGTCCGCGATCTCGAATCGAACGAATGAGATCATGAAAGCGCTCACGCTTGTGACGGTGATGTTCTTGCCGCTTTCGTTCCTGACAAGTTTTTTCGGCATGAATTTCTTCGGAGCCACGCTCGAGTTTCAGAGTTGGTTCCCCAAGTATCTGCTCTTTGGCGGCTCGTGTTTCATCATGATCGTCCTGCCCGTGGTATTATATTGGGTAGCACGGCATCGAGGGTGGTTCTAAAGGATCCTCTCTTCCGCCTTGTGGGTTCGTTCGTAAGTTGGGAAGGGCATTGGAGATGAACGCGCGCTGGCAGGTCAAACCGCATGACTCGGCTCGGATCGCGCGGTTGGCCCACGACGCGGGCCTTCCCCCTTTGATTGCGCAGATGCTCCTGAATCGTGGCATCGAGGTGGCCGAGGTCGCCAGCGCCTTCCTTGAGGCCAAGCTGACCGGCCTGCACGATCCCGAGACGCTTCCCGGCGCGGTCGAGGCCGCCGAGCGGATCGTGGCCGCCGTTCGTGCCCAGAAAAAAATCATCATCTATGGTGATTATGATGTCGATGGCGTTTGCGGGACCAGCATCCTTTGGGGATGCCTGCGGCTCGCCGGCGCGAAGTTGGTGGACTACTACATCCCCCATCGCGTGGAAGAAGGCTACGGGGTCAGCGCGGAGGCCTTGCGCAAGCTGGTCCATGAGTCGAACGCCGACCTGATCGTCACCATCGACTGCGGAATCTCAGCCGTGAGCGAGGCCGAGTTGGCTCGCGAACTCGGTGTGGAATATATCGTCACCGACCACCACACCATCGGTCTTGAGCTTCCCGGGGCGGACGTTCTGGTTCATCCTCGCCTGGAGGGGAGCCGTTATCCCTTCGGCGATCTCTGTGGCGCGGCCGTGGCGTTCAAGCTCGCCTGGCAGATCGCCAAGGGGTTCGGCGATGGACGCAAGGCGTCGCCCGCGTTACGCGACTACCTGGTGCGTTCGATTGGACTGGTGGCGATGGCGACCATCGCCGACGTGGTCCCGCTTGGCGACGAGAACCGGATCCTGGTCCGCCACGGGCTCAACGGCCTGTTCAAGCAGCCGAGCGAAGGAGTACGGGCACTCATGGAGGTGTCGGGCTGCCTGGGGCGGAAGCGGCTTTCGTCTGGGAACATCGGGTTCAACATGGCCCCCCGGATCAACGCGGCGGGCCGGCTCGAACGGGCGATGAGGGCAGTGGAACTGCTTACGACGGAGGACACGGCGATCGCGCGTGAGATCGCCGCGGAGCTCGATCAATACAACGTGCGCCGACAAGAGATCGAGCATAAGATCGTCGCCGAAGCTCATGAGATGATCGCCGCTCAAGGAGGGATCAGCGGACGAGGCGCGATCGTCCTGGGGCACGAGGGGTGGCACCCCGGCGTGATTGGCATCGTCGCGAGCCGCCTGGTCGAGGTCTACCATCGACCCACGGTCGTCGTTGCGCTCAACGGAGACATCGGGCAGGCCTCCGCCCGGTCAATCCCTGGATTCAACCTCTACGAGGCCATTCACCACTGTTCGGAAGGCTTGCTCAGCTTCGGTGGGCATGCCGCCGCCGCGGGTCTTCGGCTCCCCGCCGAACTCTTGCCCGTGTTCGCCACTCGCTTCGACGAGCACTGCCGAGACATTCTCACAGTTGAACAGCTACGCAAAATCCTGTACATTGACGCGGAGGTCACGCTCGACATGCTGACCCCCAAGGTGGTCGAAGCGTTCGATCAGCTTGAGCCGCATGGGATTGGAAATCCGCGTCCTCTGCTCATGATCACTGGCGCAAAGGTGCTCGGGGAGCCCCGCGTGGTGGGCGAGCGTAAGAACCATCTCCAGCTTCGGCTGATGCAAGGAAGCACCATCACCAAGGCCATTGGTTGGAACCTGGCTGAGCGCGGGAAGGTGCTCACCACCAATTCCCTTTGTTCCTTCGTCTTCCATCCCTCGATCAACGAGTGGAACGGTCGGCGCGAGGTGCAACTCGAAATCCGGGATTTTCAACTGGACGAGGCCATCAACCATGTCCAACCCCAAACTCGAACCGCCTGACCACGGCCCACTTCGCGCAATGACGCGTAAGCTTCTGGCCCGAGGAATCACCAACTCGCGGTTATTGGATGTGATGAGCCGCGTGCCCCGCGACCGTTTCCTCCCTCGAGAACTCCGCTCCCACGCCTTCGAGGACCGGGCGGTTCCCATCGGTGACGATCAAACGATCAGCCAGCCGTACATTGTGGCCGTCATGACCCAGGAGCTCGCACTCGAAGGGGGGGAGCGGGTACTGGAGATCGGGACCGGGAGCGGTTACCAAACGGCCATCCTGAGTGAACTTTCCGCCGAGGTTTATACCATCGAACGCAACGCGCGACTCTCCGCCCAGGCCCAGGCCACTCTCGATGCGCTCGAGCGCAAGAATATCCATTTCCGGGTAGGGGATGGAACCCTGGGATGGCCCGAGGCCGCTCCCTTCGACCGAATTCTGGTCACTGCGGGATCCCCCGATTTCCCTTCCGCTCTCTTCGACCAGTTGGTCGAGGGAGGCGTTTTGGTCATCCCCCTCGGAGATGAAGCGGGCCAACACCTTACCCTGATCCGCAAGCAAGAAGGGCTTCCTCAAATCCAGAAGTCCATCGCCTGCCGCTTCGTAAAACTGGTCGGCGAGGAAGGTTGGAAAGATTCTCAGGCCTGATCACGGCCCAAGCCTGGGCTTTTCCCTGGGAGCGCGGGCGTCCCGCCCGCATTTCTTTGATAAGGCCGAAGTGCTCAGAGCGACGCTCGACACAGGCACAAATCTAGCAAACGTGAATGCTTTACTCTGTGCTTATGCCTCGAAATGCGGGCGAGACGCCCGCGCTCCCAGGGACGGTACGGTCTTGTGTTTGGCGTGAGCCAGGGTGTAGGACGGGTTTCTCTCCCTGGGGGCGCGGGCGTCCCGCCCGCATTTCTATGATAATGCCGAAGGTACTCGTCCGGAGCGACACGAGGTTTTTATCCCTGGGAGCGCGGGCGTCCCGCCCGCATTTGGGAAGTACGAAGAGCGAATAAGATCCTCTCTGATCCATGAAAATTTATTTTATTCAAGAATTATTTTCAATTAATAGGTGTTGAAATCTAAACTCTAATGGTGGCAATGTATTGATAATCCATGATGGTCTCAATGCAGCCGAGGGTCGGTCGCCGCGATGATGGCACTGACGGACTGCTGATTGAAGCCCTTGTAACCATCTCGCCTCTGAAGGTTTTCAAGGTGGCTGCCAAGGGCACCGTCGGCCAGGAACTTGGCGTGTTGGTCTGCTGAAATCCAGCCCTGCTTTAGGCAACGGTCCGCCCGTTGCGGATTAACCGGCCAGCGCTCGCCAGCGGTGAACGCTTGCCGGAGAAACGGGAAGTTTGAGAACGGGGCCATCACTTCGATCCCCGCCTCGCTTTTGAGGGCTTCCTTCAGCGCGTCGAAGTCGAACTGGGCTTCCAGGTGATGCATGCCGGCGTCGAGCATCGACTCACCGTGGAGAGCCACCCAGAGCCCGACCGTGTTCGGGCGGTCGAGGTTGGGGAGGGCCGAGTGGGCGAAGTCGTGCGTCGCTTCTTCCGGGGCCAGATCCAGATCCGCGAAGATCACGATGCCGGTGGTGGGGTGCTCGAGGATCTGGGCCCCCCAACCAGCGTGCTCGCCCGCGTGGTACCGTTCGCGTAGGTGGAATCCAAGGCGCTCGAACATGCCGATGGTTCGCGGAAAGAACTGGCGCGAACAGCGAAACGTGTGATGGTCATGGTTGGCCCAGCCAAGACCTAGCCGGTCCTGGCGTTGCTTCTGAACCCGCGCCGCCCGGTTTCGACCTTGCCAGTAGTCTCGCTCAACCTCGAAGATCAGGTGGCAAGCGAGGTCAGGCGACCCAGCCGTTTCGATCACGCGGTCAAGCAGGGCGTCTGTTGCGTCGAACCCTTCGGCGTCCTCCTCGAATCGGCGCTTTCTCCCGCGCCAGAGGTCGCGCGCGGCCAGGGTATCACGCGCGGCTTGCGGACGCATCCTCCCTTGCCGGGCCAGCGCACCCGGATAACAATCGAATCCGCGATACGCGGCACGTTCGACGATATCGAGATGAACTCCCTCACCTGAGATTCGTCCCACCCGGTAAGGGCTCAGGGGATCTCCACGCACTTCGAGCCCCTGGTTCGTTGCGCGTGAGAAATCGGCGATCGACTCCACCTTGATCGCCATGACGCGCGTTTCGGGCAACCGGGCCCGCTCGGGCTGAACCGCAATCCTTGGAAACATCCCGCCGCGATGAGCGAACACGGGAACGCTGTGCTCGTAAGGCTCGGCCTCTCGCTCGAATCCCAGCTCGATCAACCGGGTCGGGAGGGAGTCTGGCCCGGTGACAACCAGGTGATCGACCCAGTCCTGAAATCGCGTGCTCGTCTCAACCCGCATGCGCTCGGCCATTTGCGCGGCGAACGCATGAGAACTCAGGCCTGATGTGATCAACTGATCGACGAACTGCTCCGTCTCGGGCCAGCGCTTCCAGTCGAAGGCCGGGTTCGGCGAGAGATTCCTCAATGGGGCCTGAGTCATGGCTGGGAAGGCTCCAGGAAGACGAAAGGGGATTCACCAAGCTCGACGACCGAACCAGCCGTTCAAAACACTTCGAGGCGAAGACCGGCTCAAGGACGCTCGGCCAGGGATTCGAGAACCTGGCCGAAGAGTTCGAGCCCTGTCTCCACCTGGTCTCGTCGCAGGCAAAGCGGGGGGCAGAACCGGACGGTACTGGCTCCGCAAGGGAGAAGCAAGAGCCCGCGCTGGAACGCCTGGCTGACGATCTCGTTGCGCAGGGTGGGATCGGGGACCCCGTTAGCGCGGATCTCGACACCGATCATGAGCCCGAGCCCTCGAACCTCGTACAGGAAGGGAAATCGCGTGGCCAGGGCCGCGAGCCCTTCCATGAGTTGCTTTCCGCGCCGGTGGGCGTTCGCCTGGTATCGCCTTTCCACCAGGTCGAGTGTGGCCAGGCCCGCCGCGCACGCCACGGGGTTGCCGCCGAAGGTCGAGGCATGGCTCCCGCTGGGCCAGTCCATGACCTCGGCCCGCGCAATGATCGCCCCCAGCGGGAGCCCGCTCGCGATTCCTTTCGCCAGGCAGACGATGTCTCCGGCCACGTTCCAGTGCTCCGAGGCGAACATCTTGCCCGTGCGTCCGATCCCCGTCTGAATCTCATCCAGGACCAGCAAAATCCCATGCTTGTCGCACAAGGCGCGCAGCCCGGGAAGGAATTGAGCGTCGGGGACCAGATATCCCCCTTCCCCCTGGATCGGCTCGACGAAGATGGCCGCGAGTTCTTCGGGAGGGCAGGTGGTCCGAAGCAAGGTCTGGATGCTTTCGAGGTCGCCATACCGCGCGTGATGCACTTCCGGGACGAGCGGGGCAAACCCCGCCCGCTGGATCGGCTTCGAGGCGGTGAGCGACATCGCCCCGTAGGTGCGGCCGTGAAAGGCGTTGAGGAACGCCATCACCCGAGGTCGCCCGGTGTGCTTGCGCGCGAGCTTGAACGCCGCTTCGATCGCCTCGGCCCCACTATTGGTGAAGAAGACGCGTTTGGCTCCCTCTCCCGGCGCAAGCCGAGCCAGGCGCTCAGCCAGCTTGACCTGGGGGGTGTAATAGAAGTCGGTGCCGGACATGTGAATGAGCTTGCCGGCCTGCTTCGTGATGGCGTTGACCACTCGCGGGTGGGAGTGCCCGGTCGCGGCCACCGCGATTCCCGCCGTGAAGTCGAGGAACCGGTTCCCATCCAGATCCTCGACCATCGCCCCTTTGGCCCGGCGCACCACGAGCGGGTACGGCCTGGTATACGAAGGCGACATGACTTGCTGGTCTCGATCCAGCCAGAGGCGGGCTCGAGGACCTGGAAGTGTTCCTTGAATTCGAGGATGATCCCGATGGAGAACGGTCATGGCATGTCCTCACGCTGAAGGATCGGATGGCACGCCTGGCGCTGCGAGAGAGGAGCAAGGCATTATCCCGCGTTCTTCTTTATCATTCTACGCACGAGAACGGTTTGGGTTCACCCCTCTCCTCTTGGGCGATTGCAGGACTCGGATCTGAACGTGGGGGTGGGGGTGGAGGTGGAGTGGTAAACCGGATGTGCCTCCGGCCCTTGGCTGAACCTTGATGTGTCGCATTAACTCAACGGTGCGCGGCTCGATGGGATCCGCCGATCAAGGAAGGATATTGGCATGCTTGAGACGGTGGTAGTCGGATATGGTCTGGCGGGACGCGTCTTTCATTGCCCCTTGATCTCGCGCCAGCGCGACCTCCACCTGCGCGGGGTGGTGGCTCGCGACCCAGCGCTTCGGTCGGAAGCGACGGCGACCTGGGGAGGCGTGGGCTATCCTGGCATCGACGCCGTCCTTGTTGACCCCGACGTGGATCTGGTCGTCATCGCCACGCCCCACGACACGCATGAAGAGCTTGTCGTCCGTACTCTCGAGGCGGGCAAGCACTGCGTGGTGGATAAGGTCATGGCCCTTTCGACCGCCGAGGCGGACCGGATGATCGCCGCGCGTGACCGCTCGGGCAAAATGCTCTCGGTCTTCCACAACAGGCGCTGGGATTGGGATTTCGCCACGCTTCGATATGTGATTGAGCAAGGGTTGATCGGTCGGCCCGTTCTCCTCGAGAGCTCCGTCTGCCGCCACGCCCCTCCGCGCACCTGGCGAGGCGATGCGTCCAGGGCTGGCACAATCCTGCACGACTGGGGCGCTCACCAGGTTGACCAGGCTCTCCAACTCGGTTTCGGACCTTGCCGCCGGGTCTCGGCTCAACTCATCCCCGCCCCCTGGCCAGGAGTCGATAGCGGAGGGCATGGCCGGATCCTTCTCGAGTTCGATGACGTGCAGTTTCATGTCGAGACGAGCCGGATCGCCCATCTCAACCGGCCTCGCTGGTGGGTGCTAGGGACGGAGGCCGGCTTCCTCAAGTACGGGGTTGATCCCCAGGAAGACGCTCTCCGCGCGGGGAGTCTGGAACAGGCTAGCGAACCGCTTGAGCACCTCGCGCACCTTCAGCGAGAAGCGAGGCCGGAGCCGATCCAAACGTGCCGAAGCTCCTGGGATACCTATTACTCCAACATCGCCGATCACCTGCTTCGACAAACGCCCCTCGCCGTGACCGCGGAGCAGGCTCGCGAGGTTGTCTACCTCCTCGAACTCGCCCTCGAATCCGCCCGGACTCATCAAGTGATTGAAAAGAAATAATAAATCTAAAAAGTGATAAAATGTTGACTGGTTAGCTAGTGCATCTTGGGTGAATTCGATGAGACAGATCAAGCCCCACCCCGTTTGGATCGGCCATGCTGGTGATAGTCGGAGTTTCGCTCAACTCCACGATCTCGGTATTCAGGCGTTGGTCCAACTAGCCGTCGAGGAACCGGTCATTCAGCCTCCTCGGGATTTGATGTATTTCCGCATTCCGTTGATCGATGGTGAAGGGAATCATGCTGACACCTTATCCTTGGCGATCCGGACCGTGGGCGAGTTACTGACGCGCCGAGTCCCAACCTTGGTCTGCTGTGGAGCAGGCTTAAGTCGTTCCCCTTGTATCGTCGCCGGGGCCCTGGCGGTGTCCTCCGGGCAATCACTCGACGCCTGTCTCAGCTTGGTTACGAGTCAGGGGCCATCTGATCTTTCGCCGAGCTTGTGCCGCGAGGTCACTGCATTTCTGATCTCTTGAACGCCAGATGGGTCGCATTCCAAGCCAAGTGGCCGATGGGAGGCAATTCATGAACCGCCTCTTCTCGATCATTTTGGCTGTGGTAGGACTCGGACGTGCTTCTGGGTAGCTGAAACGCCTTTCAGTTGTCAAATACAAAGCTGGTTCAGTTGGAGACCTAATGTCGCTTGATGCTTTTCAAGTCGCGAAAGAACGGCTCTGGGGCCTTCACGGCGAGTTGACTGCCGGTTCGAGTCTTTCCGATGAGGCCGTGTTGGCCGCGGTTGATGAGCTTGATCGGTCGCTGAAAACAAACTGCGATTCGGCCGCCCAAGGGTTGTTTGCGTTAGTATCGTCGATTTGCCTACACCGTCCACGGCTCGTCGTCCCCCTGATGCGGCGTGCCTTGGTGCCGCTCGTTTATCTGGGATACGAGCGGGTTGAGCAGGTTCAAGAGTTCGTCGGCTGGCTGCTCTCGCAGGAGACTCCGTACCTCCCAATAGAGGTTTCGGGGCGTGCGTGGCTGGTGAACGACTTCCCGCATTACCTGGATGCAATTCAACACTTGCTGGATGAGCTGATCCATAAGGCCGAAGCGTGTGACTGACCTCTGAGGCGTCGCGGTGACAGGGCTACGGTAGGCGATTTAATGGCCCAGACCTGAGCGGTGGAGTCAAATTGTGTTCAAGAGTTAGCGTTCCGTTCCTGCGAAGGCATGTCGTTGCCCAAATCGGACCTTCGCTTGAACACGAATCTTAGCGGAGGATCCGGCTATGCCCCAGGAAGAGACGAACTCGGGCGCACGCTCCGACCCCCATGAATTCCTACACTCCTATCGGGAACGCTGTTGAGAAATTGGTTTACGGAATAGATTGGCATCATTCGTTTATACGGGAATGCTATTTTGTGTCAGGTCATTGTGTTTATAGAGAGATGGATAGCTCGGGCAAATTGCACTTGGGCGATATTAGTGGGCCTTTGAACGCACGTTTGTTTGTCGCTTTTCCAAGCGATCCCGCAGTGTCAGGAATTGAGTTTTTGTGCAAAAATTTGAACGGTTTTAACATCAATAATTTAGAGGAAAATTTCGTGTTCGCTTACGAATATGATCGCCATTCTGGGGATCGACTTAGTTTGGTGGATCCGGATATGAATCAAGGATGCACGATTCACGCCGAATCGATTCTGGTTCGATTTTTAGGGGACGAATATAACGGGATGAATCAATTCGCAGGATTTGAGTTGCCAACGGAGGATGCCGTCGAAGCGACCACGTTTGAAGGGTGTTGGCGGCGATGCGAAGGGTGCAAGAATATCTGGGAAGAAAGTCCCAAGCTTACGTTCAGTCGCTGCCCCGATTGCGGCAGCGTGACAAAACTCAAGAGGTAGGATGAGCGTTCCGCCTTGATGTCGGTACGTGGTTCCGCATGGGTCTCTTCCTGGGCGGAATGTGTTCAAAAGATCAGGTGATTGAACCGGAATTCCCTGGATTCTTCGTGATTGGTACGATTGGGGTCCTGTCGCGGTTGGTGAGGCACGACCCCCTGAGTCGAGACACGGCATGATCTTTAGGAAAGTTCTGACGTTACGCGGCCCGAACGTGTGGTCGCGGGTTCCGGCCATTGAAGCCTGGCTTAATCCTGAAGCGGTTCGAGCATCCTTGGGGGGAGAGGTTTCGGATTCCAGGGTCTCCCGAGTCGAGTGGCCGAAGGTCATCGCCTCGTTATGGGACTCGGGGGCCAAGGCCGAGGCTGATGTTGGGTCATTGGTCGGGCGGCTCGAGAAGGAAACGAGCCTGGAAGGGGCCATCGGTATCGTCGCGCTCGCGATCCAGAAGCGTTGCGGTGCCGAGGTGGATTTCGCGACCTCGGTCTCCGCTCGAGGGGATACGCCGGCTCGTGTGATCTTCCAGTACCAGGAAGAAGAAATTGGTCTCGCCGCGCTCCATCTTGCCTGGGAGCTCGTACGCGACACACTGGCCGGCCAGCCTGTGGATCACGGGGCGGAGATTGAGCGGCTTGTCCAGCTTCGACGTGAAGTCGCGATTGGCCCGAATACCGCGCCGGTCGTCGCGGCTGCGCGCGCCAGGGGGATTCCGGTCCGCCGGCTGAATAATGATAGTTTGATTCAACTCGGTTATGGGGCACGCCAGCGCCGATTTCAAACCGCCTTTACCGACCGCACCAGCGCGATCGCCGAGTCGATCTCCAACGACAAGGACCTGACCAAGGAGATGCTCCGCGCGGTGGGTGTCCCCGTGCCAGAGGGCCGGCCGGTCGAGAGCCTGGAAGATGCCTGGGCCGCCGCGCTCGAGGTTGGGTTTCCCGTGGTGATCAAGCCGCAGGATGCGGACCACGGCGATGGAATCACCCTCAATATTAATTCACGTGAGCAACTCGAGGCGGCTTATTTGGCCGCCACCGAGGTTAGCTCCAACATCATGGTCGAGCGGTTTGCGCCCGGCGCCCATCACCGGCTGCTGGTGATCGGCGGAAAGGTGGTCGGCGCCGCCCGGCGCGACTCCGCCCATGTGATCGGCGATGGCACGTCAACCATCGCCCAGCTTGTCGAGGTTGTGAACTTGGATCCCCGGCGAGGAACCGAGTCCTCCAGCCCCTTGCGTAAAGTCGTGCTCGACGAGCCCGCCTTGGCGGTCCTCGCCGAACAGGAGATGACACCGGAGTCGATTCCGTCCGCCGGGTCTCGCGTGTTCGTGCGCCGAAATTCTCATATGAAGGACGGCGGGGACAATGTGGACGTGACCGACCTGATTCACCCCGAGGTCGCCGAGCGCGTGCTCGACGCCACGCGCGTGATCGGCCTGGACCTGGCGGGGCTCGATGTGGTGGTCGAAGACATTAGTCGGCCGCTGGAGGAGCAGGGGGGAGTGATCCTCGAGGTGAACGCCAGCCCCTGGCTTCGTCAGCACCTTCGCCCCTGGCACGATCCGCCTCGGCCGGTCGGTGAGGCGATTGTCTCGTCCCTCTTTCCCGACGGGGGAGACGGGCGGATTCCGCTCATCGCGGTGACCGGGACGAGCGGGAAGACCACCACCACGCGGCTGATCGCACACCTCTATGCGCGACAGGGGAGCCGCGTCGGCATGAGCACCACCGACGGCATTTACATCAACGGCAGGCGAATCGAGACCGGCGATTGCAGCGGTCCGCAGAGCGCGAAGACCGTCTTGATGAACCCCATGGTCGATATCGCGATTCTTGAGACCGCGCAAGGGGGAATCATCCGGGAAGGTCTAGCATTCGACCAGGCCGACGTGACCGTGGTCACGAACCTGGGCGAAGGAGACCACCTGGAGCTCCGTGGCGTGGACACCCTCGAAGAGCTGGCCCGGGTCAAGCGAGTGGTCGTCGAGTCGGTCTCCGAGCAGGGGGCGGCCGTCCTCAAGGCCGACGACCCAAAAGTCGCGGAGATGGCCGAGTTCTGCGCCGGCGAGGTCATCTGGTTTTCTCAGGACGCCGAACATCCGCTTGTTGTACGTCAACGGGACGCGGACAGACGTTCTCTGTACGTTCGCGGTGGTTCGATCGTGCTCTCGCGTGGTCACGCCGAGGAGCCGCTCGTCCCCCTCGCCGAGGTCCCCATGACGCATCAGGGGCGCGTGGGGTTCCAGGTGGAGAACGTCCTCGCGGCGGCGGGCGCGGCCTGGGCGGCCGGCCTTTCGCTAGAAGCGATTCGCGCGGGGCTGTCTTCCTTTGAAGGGAACCCGGAGCAAATGCCCGCTCGCTTCAACCTATTCCAGGTGGATGGAGCGACGGTTGTCATCGACTTCCCCCACAACGCCATGGCGCTCGAGGCCCTGATCGCCACGTCCGAGTCATTCCCGCACGAGCGCCGCGTGCTCGTCTTCGCGGGCTGTAACCGTCGAGATGCCGACGTGATCCGCCAGGGGGAAGTGATCGCCTCCGGGTTCGACCGCCTGATTCTCTACGAGGACCGAGGCAACCAGGATCGTCAGGACGGCGATCTCAACACTCTGCTCCGGCAAGGTCTGGCGTCTCCCACCCGTCTCAAGGACGTGGTCGAAGATCCTGACGAACAGACCGCCATGGAACGTGCCCTGCGCGAACGCCGCCCCGGCGACCTGATCATCCTCGGCGTCGAGCGGCTCGAAGCTTCCCTCGCATGGATTCAGCGCTGGCTCGAAGCAAACACCGTCTCGCGTCCTTGATGCGAACGCGTCTCATCAGTCCAGTCGCAACGCGTGGCTAACTCCATCACGGTGGAGCCTCGCCCCGGGCTGGGGGATGGCTTAGGATGTCGGCACTCGAGTCGTATCTTTCGCTCCCCCAGCCAGGTTGTGAGGTGATGGGTTATGCCGATAAGAATGTGTCGCGCATTGATCGCGGTAGGAGCTCTATCGCTTCTGCTCATACCAGGAGCGAGGGCCGAGATCCCCAGCGCTGAGGATCATTTGGGGTATCGACCGGGCGCCGACTTCCACCTGGCGAAGTGGGGAGAGGTGGTCGAGTACTTCCAGAAGGTGGATCAGGCCTCTGACCGTGTGTCGGTACGAACGCTCGGCACCTCGACCGAGGGAAGGCCATACGTGGTCGCGGCGGTCTCCTCGCCCGATACAATCAAGGACCTCGCGCGGCATCAAAGGGACCAACGCCGTTTGAGCCACCCTCACCAGGGTGATGGACGGCTCTCCGAAGAGGCGATCAAGTCAAGCAAGCCGGTCGTGGTCATTACTTGCTCCATTCACTCAAATGAAACCGCCTCGACCCTCATGGCGATGGAGCTCTTATATGAGCTCGCGTCCAAGAACGACGAGGCAACGCGGGCGATTCTCGACTCGACCATTCTCCTGCTCGTACCCTCGGCCAACCCCGATGGGGTGGAAAAGGTTGCGCAGTGGTATGAACGATCGAAGGGGCAGCCCTGGGAAGGGAGCGGCCTGCCCGAGCTTTACCATAAGTACGCCGGTCACGACACGAACCGAGACTGGTTCATGCTCAACCTCAAGGAGACCCAACTCCTGACCAAGTTATTGTACAAGGAATGGTACCCCACGATCCTGTACGACGTTCACCAGATGGGGAGCACGACCGCCCGCCTCTTCGTTCCTCCCTTCTTCGATCCCATCAACCCAAATCTCGACCCGCGCATTCATCAGTCGATCTTCACGATCGGCGCACACATGGCGGCCGACCTGGCATCGGCGGGTAAGAAGGGGGTCCTCACCAATGCCATGTATGATAACTGGTGGAACGGAGGAAACCGTACCTCCCCCCAACGCCATAATATCGTGGCCGTGCTCACCGAGGCGGCGAGTGTGCGAATGGCGACCCCCATCTTCCTCGAGAAGTCGGCGTTGACCGGCGGCGCTCGCGGTTTCCGAGACCATTCGCAGGCCGTGAACTTCGTCGATCCCTGGCCGGGGGGATGGTGGCGGCTTCGGGATATCGTGGACTATGAACTTATCTGCGCCCGTTCGATTCTGACACTGGCGAGTAAGTATCGCCAGATGTTCCAGACGAACCTTCAGAACATGGCCCAGGACGCCATCCGCAAAGGAACCAATGAACCCCCTTACGCCTGGGTGGTGCCCAACCGCCAGCGCGACCCGGGCACCGCCCGGGAGATGATCCGGATTTTGCACGATACGGGGATTGAAGTCCGGCGCGCCTCCAAGCCCTTTCAGGCCGACGGGCGTGAGTTCGCCGCGGGTGACTGGGTTCTCTCCGCCGCTCAGCCCTATCGCAACCATCTCAAGGACATGATGGAAAAGCAGGTCTACCCCTCACGCTTCACCGCGAACGGCGTGCCAGAGACCCCTTACGACGTCGCGGGGTGGACACTCCCCCTGCAGATGGGGGTGGAGTCGCACGCGATCATGAACCGGCTTTCCGTCGAGACTGAGTTGCTGGAGTCCATCGAGCCGTCGCGAGGAAGCCGTACGGGTGACTCAAATGCCAATCATCTTACGATATCAAACACATTAAATGATGATTTTGTCGTTGTGAATCGCCTGCTGGACGAGGGGATTCCCTTGAAGGTGAATCGCCAGTCGGGGGTGGTTGTGTTCCCGGCGGGTGAGAAAACGGATCGAGTGCTGGAGCGGGTCTTACCCGAGGTTGCGAGCCGGGTTGAGGGGAAGGGGGAGAATCCCGCCCCCAACGAGTTGTCCGCGGCGCTCAAGCGAGGCGCGGTGGGACTTTATCAGCCCTGGCTCCCGAGCATGGACGAGGGGTGGACCCGTCTCGTGCTGGAGAAATTCAAGGTTCCCTACCAGACCTTGCATAACGCGGAGATTCGCGCGGGGAAGCTGAAGGAACGCGTGAGTACGTTGATTTTGCCGTCGATGGATCGGAGGGGGTTGACCAACGGGATCGCGGCGAACCAGAGTGCCCCGGAGTTTACCGGGGGGCTTGGGGTGGAAGGGGCCAACGCAATCCGAGAGTTCGTGGAGGCCGGTGGAACGCTGGTCTGCCTCGAGTCGTCTTGCAACTACGCGATCGCGGAGCTCGACTTGCCGGTGACGAATGTTCTCGCTGGCGTGAAGTCGAGCCAGTTCTATGCGCCTGGGTCCATTGTTCGAGTCGAGCGGCGGGAAGAGTCCTCCCTGACGCGCGGAGTGCCTAGCGAGTTGTCAGCTTATTTTGATCATTCGCTTGCGTTTGACCTGAAAACAACTCCAACGAGACGAACGAGAGCCTGTTTGACCTACCCGGCCCGAGACGTGCTCGAGAGCGGCTGGCTGTTGGGGGCGGAGAAGATTCAAGGCAAGGCCGCCATGGTCGAGGTGGGGAAAGGACGAGGTCGGGTGATCCTCTTCGGCTTCCCGCCCCAGCATCGAGGACAGCCGCACGGAACCTTTCGCTTACTCTTGAATTCCTTGTATCAGGAAACCCCTCTTCCACCAAACGCGCGTTGACCTCGTTGGCACGGTTTTCTCGCGACCGTTGCCGGTGTTGATATCTGCCGAGCTTCCCTTGGCTTTTGACCGGGGAGGCTCGGCCTCTTTTGTGATGTGATCCATCGGGGCGAAGTCTCACGACCGGGATTTCGTGGGTGGAAGCAGCCGCCGAATCGAGTTGCTTAGCGCGTGCGCCCCAGGACGATTCCCGCGGCCATGACGGCAAGACCCGCGATGGCGGAGTAAAGGGGAGTGAGGGCAGGAACGAGACTCGAGCCCAGCCAGGCGATGCCCGCGGCTGGGAAGGCGAATCGGCTGATGCGGGCGCCTCGAAAGAGTGATGAGAAGAGGAGAATGAGACCGGCCAGGCCTGGGCTCAGCGAGTTGAACAGCTTTGTGAGGAAGGCCGGTAGGAATGAGACGTGTAAGGGAGTGGTGTCGTCGGGAAGGTCGGGGAGATCGATTTTGGCGAGCTCGGACTGAGCTTCTTGAAGAACGGTCAGGTCTTGTGAGCTGACGGCCTCGGTCGCCGCGGCCTGGGCCTTCGCGCCAATCTGGGTCGCGGCCTTGGTTGCCTCGTCGAGCTTGTCCTGAGTCAGTAGCTCGTTCTGGTGCATCCAGAGGAGGCAACCTGCCAGGAGCAATGCGCCGGCGAGGAAGCGAGCACCTGGGCCGAAGAGGCTTGCGATGAGGTCGGACGATTCAGAACGGATCAGGCCGGTCTCACGTTCGTCAAGGATCCGCTCGGGATGGGCGGCCGCGTCGCGAAGCGCGGGGGCGATGGCAATCCGTTCGACATGAACCGCGCCGGGCTGGCGTTCCGCTTGCTTGATCTCGCCCGCGATGGTGATCATGGCGGTGGCGGCCCGGTTCGCTTGCCGTCTCGCGGTGAGCAGGTTCACCCCACGCGCCTCGAGCCCTTTTTCCTCAAACCGCTGAAGGAGGCGGTGCTCACGTCGGTCCCGGCGCTGCTGTTGTTTCGCCTCGATCCAGCGGAAGATGGGGTCGCGCCAAAGACCGAACCGCCGGCGCATCCGGCCCTTCTCGTCTCGTCCCCAGAGATGACGAGCCTTGAGCTTCGCCTCGTAGCCGAACAAACTTTCGTAGAACTCTTCCCAGTCTTCGCCAGCGTATTTACAGAGGAATTGTTTCAACGTCTCTTCATCAAGACCATTGAGGCGCATGGACTTGATCAGGTTTTCGGCGTTGACGATCGCTTCGCGTCTTTCCATCGCGATCTTCTTGTCGACGGCGAAGTGCATGGCGAGCGCGAACATCAAGGCCACGATGCCAAACGCGATGCCAGCGAAGACCAGGTGGAAAACGACGAGGGTGGCGGCCAGAAGCCCCAGCCCCACCACAAGCATGAGCCATTCGAAGGGGCCGCTCCCTAGTACGAGCTGCTGGACCTTGCGGAAGAGCTCGGTTCCGCGCGTTACCCCGGCGACGAGGAAATAGGCCAGGGCCGCCATGGTGCCGAGCCCCAGGAAGCCGGCTGTCAGGATCGGCAAACGCGCCAGTCCGGTGAGCAGGACCAGACCTCCCATGGTAATGAGGGCCCCCGCGATTATGTTTCGACGCAGTCGAGCCGTGGGGGCCGCGTTGAATTGCTCGGCACTCTCCATCACTTGCTTGGCATGCTCGGCGCGCGGGGTAAAAACCCCCGTCGCGGGAACCCCGAGGAAAGCCTCGAGCGCCTGGATCACTTCGCCCGTATAGGCGTATCGATCTTCCGGGCGTTTGGCGATCATTTTCAGGATGATCTCGGAGAGCATCCGGGGGACCCGTTTCGCGACCGTTTCAGGAGGGGCGGCGGACTCATTCTGATGCTTCGCGATGATCTCGACCGCCGAGCCTCCCTCGAAGGGAGGGTGACCGGTAACGAGGTGGTACAGCGTGCAGCCCAGGGAATAGATGTCCGCGCGTGCGTCGACCGTGGCCGCGTCGTTGGCCTGTTCGGGCGCCATGAAGGAGGGTGTTCCGATCGCGACGTTGACCTGCGTGACGTCGCCGGTTATCGGAGTCGCCTGATTGGGACGACTTGGTGTTCGGACCACCGCCGTCAGGGCTTCTCGGGCTTCTTCCGCCTCCGCCAGGGACGGCGATTTCACCAGGCCCAGGTCCGCGACCTTCACCACCCCTCGATCGTCGAGCAGGAGGTTCTCCGGCTTGATATCGCGGTGAATCATGCCCTGGTCATGCGCGTATTTCAGACCTCGAGCCGCTTGAAGGATCAGGCCGACGGCGGCCTCGGGATCGAGCTGTTTTTCCTTCTCGAGCAATTGGCCGAGGCTTTGGCCCTGGACGTACTCCATGCTGAAGTAATGGAACCCTCGATCCTGGCCGAAGTCGTGGATCGGCACGATATTGGGATGAGTCAGTTGAGCGGCCGCGAAGGCCTCGCGCGAGAACCGAGCGACGAACCGGGGGTTACTCGCCCACTCGGGCTTCATCACCTTGAGTGCGACCAGGCGGTTCAACGAGATCTGCCGCGCGAGGTAGACCGAGCCCATCGCCCCTCGACCCAGTTCGCGGAGCACCTGGTATCCCCCCAGGAACGTGGGAACCTTCTTGGTTTGGGGCTGGGTGGAAAGCGATGAGACCTCCATCGCGCCGGGGCTGGTGATGGAGATTCTCTCGATGGTCGGTGGGGGATTACCGCCGAGGGAGTTCTGAGGAGCTGCCGTCTGACCGGTCTCACCAGGTAGAGTGGAGGGAGCCCCCCAAAAGCTGGGCTTGGCCGGCTCGTCCGCGACTGGCTCGTTGGTGGGAGTTGGCAGGCGGGGCTGCGTCTCTAGTCCGGCCGAGACCGTGGTCGGTTGAGGAGGCGGAGGCGCGTCGGGGCCGGGAAGAGTGGGACCCGGGATGTTTGTGAGGGCGGCGGCGGTGGGTGCGCCTCCTCCTTGGGCTGTCAAGGTAATGACGGGATCGATTCCCGGATCATTGGAAACCACCAGGGTCAGCCGCTCGGAGCACTGCGGGCATCGGGTCGCGTAACGTCCTGGTTTAGCCCCTCTCAGTCCGAGAGCGTGCTGGCAAGCGGGACACTGGATCGCCACGATCTTGAATCTCCCCGTGGTGAGTCAGAAGCGAACGCAAGGCGCGGGTAAGACCTGGCCATCGGGACCGGGCCAAAGCCAGAAACGATACTCTGTCCGATCATAATCCAAGCCCACTGAGATTCCCACAAATCAGAGCTTGGATGATGGCGCATGAGATGAACTCGGACTTGTTTTGGTCTGTCGATCGTGGCAGGAGCCCAGGTGTCAAGCCACGCATCCCTCGCTCAATCGGAAAATGGGTCATCGACCTTTGCTGATCTGAGGGCGGAATTCTGGTGATCCGCGTCTCTGAGATCCCAAGATACCTACTGGCCAGGCTGCTTTGCTTCAGACGGAAATGGAGAGACGCCGGATTAGAGTTACACGAAATATCCTGAAAATGTCCTCGACGCAGCGATCAGCCGCCCCCCGCGCTGAGCGCGGGGGGCGGGCCGGGGTTGTCGCGGAACATGGTCTCTCGCCGTGTGACGGCCCCTTCCACACAAGCGTCGGTATGCCCCAGCGGGGTATCCGTTCGAGATCCGCCACCTCCCGACGGCCGCCGAACGTCTCGTGCGTCCATGAGGAAGCCAGGCGGCACGTGTCCGCCAAGCTGGTCGGCGAGATGGGACGGCCGCCGCTTTTGACTCCTCCTATCGCATCCGGTCCCGAACCCGACCGCGAAATCGAAGCCAGAACAGGCCTGGCGCGGCCGTTCCTCCCGAGGATCAGGGACGCCTCGTGATCACGACGGCCTCTTCGCGGACGACGTACGTGAGCCCGGCCGGGGCAAGGAGGTCGTCGAGGGCCTTTTCCAGGGGCGCGCCGGAATCGCTTCCGGAGACGGTCGTGTCGAGTGTCGGCACGCCCGCCTTGAGGGCCGAGGGGTCGACGAGGAATGTTTCCTTCGTCTCCGTGGCAAGGTGGGCGAGGACCTTCTTCAAAGGGTCCTTGTGGAAGTCGAACGGTACCGACCTCTTCAGCACCGCGCCGACCCGGGCATTGGCCTTCGCCTGGGCCGCTGTCGGGCGTGCGAGGGTGTCATTGTCAGAAGTCTTGCGAACGATCTTGAGCCCGCGGTCGCCGGGGACATACGTCAGGCCGAGCGGCGCGAGGCTCAGGTTGAGCCAGGATCGGAGGGTCAAGCGGCCGTCGGCCTCGAGCGGCACGATCGTGTCTTTGCGGACCCCCACGGCCTTCAGTTCGTCCGGATCGAGCGCGATCTTGACCCGGGCCATCGCGCGGAGGAAGTTCGTGACGTTTTCAAGCCGTGCGCTCTCGACGTTGAACCGGATCTCACGGTCGAGCGCGCGGGCGAGTTTCCGGTCGAGGGGAATCGGCGGGAGCCGCGCATCAAGGTACTCTTCGGGCGTCTCGTCCTTGACCCTGACGAGCTTCCCTTCCGGGTTAATCAGAACGGCCGTCGGCCACGACGAGATCCCGTAGTTCTTGACCGTTTCGCCCGTGGTGTCGAGCACGATCGGCAACGGCAGAGGCTTGCCGTGCCAGTATTCCTGAATGACCGACTTGAGCCGCTCGTCGAGCATGGCGAAGTCGGTCGCCTGTGGGTCGTGGACGGCCAGGATGACAAACTTGTCGTGGTCGTCGGCGTGCTCCTCGGCGAAGTCGACCCAGTTCGGGAGCCCTCGCGCAACACAAGGACCGCACCAGAATCCCCAGAATTCAAGGACGACCCACTTCCCCTTGTAGTCGGAGAGCTTCACGTTCTTGTCGACGCCCCGCGCATCGGTAACCTTCAGGGGCGGCGGCTCCTTGCCGTAGAGCTTCGCCAGTGGCTTGAGCTTGAGGTCGATCGGCCCGAGGTCCACGGCGGGCGTCCCCGCCTTGAGGGTAATGTCGCGCCGATCGTTCGTGTAGTCGGTCGAGTTGCCGTAACCCCAGAAGCCGTACGAGCCGGGCGGGACCTTGAGTCGGAACTTCGACTCCTTGGACATGCACTGGGCGAACCGAACGTCGCCGGGCTTCACGAGGAGGTACACGTTGGTCCAGCCTGGCGCGCCTCCCTGCTCGGTGCAGGTGAAGTGCCCCGAGACCTCAACGAGCGGTCCCGTCTTGATCTCGACCGGCTTCCCCGCCGATCCAGGACCGACCACCGCGAGCCCGCCGCGGTCCCCCTTGACCGCCATCACGACCCGGTCGCTGCCGTAGAACTCGACGTCCAGCGTGAACTGACCGTCGGCCTCGGTCTTGACTCCCTGATACGCGAACATCGGATGGCTATCATCAGCACCCCAGAACGGCGCAACCTCGGCCCCCGCCACGGCCTTCCCTTCCTCATCCACAACCCTGCCCTTGACCTTCACCTCGTCCGCCGCCCCCCGCGCGTCCGTCGCGAACGCGACCAGCACGACAATGGCCGCAACCTCGGTCCACCTCATGAGCCCCTCCTCTCATGGCATAGCCGCCCAGACTAAACTCTGACATCCGTCAGATTGTGGAGGGTAACGAAACGGCCCGGGGAAATCCAGTCACTTGAAAGCGGCGAAAGTCTAGCTAAGTGAAACGACTCCCGGATCCCACTGGGCCAGGTCGTCGCCACGCCGGGCATCCTCCCAGCGATGCTCGACTTCGGGGTCGGCATCGGCCCGCTGCTCAGCCGGTCCGTCCGCGGTGACTGGTCGTGAACTCGTAGTCCAAAACCTCAGGGTGACGTTTTACTCAGGCCCACATGAAAATGCCTTGTCTATTCCCAATAAGATGGCAGTACATCGCGATCGACCGAAAGTGCCTTGGCCAGATTAGGCCGCGGGACAGCATGGTTGTCGTAATGCTCTCTCCTGGACTTGAGCCCGAACAGTCGACCGGCTGTCCTTTTTTCAGGTTCCGTTTTCTTCCGTTCGGTAAAATGGTTTCCAATTGCTTAGTCAATTCAGGCTGACGAATCAGTTAAGTTGATTTATGCAAACTTGTCTATTGATCGTTTTGCCGACGAGAACTTGGCGAGGATTGCGGTCCAGGAAACCGTTCATTCTCCGCGGGTTGACCGGAAGACCGCTGCATCGGACAATGAGAGGGAAGAAATTGGGCTGCCACTTTCGCCTGTATTGGAGGAGTCACGATGGACGGCACCCAAGCAGTCGAGGCGATCGCTTCCTGGCGAAAAATTCTCATCGAGGGGAAAGCTGAACAGATCACGTCCATGCTCATTGATATCGAAGCGAGGCTCAAAACCAAAGGCTTCGTACGCGATCAGGAAGCCGAAAAGAGCATGAACTGGCATCCCCACCAGCGGAATAAGGTGATTTGTTTCGTTGGTGGTCCCCCGACCGGTCCGCGCCTTCTCCTTAGTTTGAATCGCGTGTCGGAACGCAGGGTTCGTGGAGGGACCTACTCCATCAAGCCCTCCGCCAACTCTGGTCCTAACGAAGCCGCCGCCGTCGTTGAGGGCGTTATTAAAAACGTGATCGTTCCTTCCGCGGTAAGCCATGACCTCAAGATCACGCGTCCTCGTCTTGGGCCGATCAGTGTCGTGCAGCCAAAGACTTTGGCTGCCCTTATCGCGTTCTGCGACGATTCGACTGGCGGCGGTCTGCCACTTGGTGAGCATTCAGAAGCCGCCTGGCGTCGGTTCCTTATCACAGCGTCGCAAGAAGACATCGCCTTTGATAGGGAGGAATTAATAAGCTGGTTCATCGCGAACGGTTGGACTTCGGAGGATGCACGCGCTCTGATGGAGCGGTTCGTTCGGGAGGCCACTCTCCTTGCCGAATTCTCTGAGGCCGGTGGAAACTGACCAGCATGCCCGATGTTGCCACCGCTGCCGACCAGATAAAGCGGGCGCCTGCTCCCGTCCTCTTTCTCGATACCTGCGTGCTGCTCGATATCGTACGCGCTCCGCTCCGAGATGCTGCCACGAGTGTCGAAGCTGCGACAGAACTATTGACGGGGGCGACTCGCAAGCCTCCAACTGTTTACCTGGTTATAGCGTGCCCGACACCGACGGAATGGCTCGCTCACATCGATGAAGCGATGCAAGATTGCGAGAACGCTGTTAAAAGTGTGAGTGCAGTGTCCGCTGTGTGTGGCTATGTGGGGCTAGGTGTTCTTGACGCCATTCCAGCCGATTTGCCGACGTTACCTGATAAATTGAGAGAGCTATCCAAGAATCTTCTCAACGCTTCCATCTTACTGGATAAAGAGGGGCTGCGCTCGCCCGTGCCATCGATCGACTTATTGACGGTCGTAAACCCGCGAGAAAAGGGGGGCAAGGGGCCAAGGACTCCGTAATCCTGGAGCACGCGATTAGCCTTGTGGACGCTCTTCTTGATAGAAGCTTCGCGTCCAGGCGTTTCTTCGTCAGCTCAAACACGGGCGATTTTGCAACCGCCAAGATCACCAGAATCCACCCGGATATTCAGCCGTCTTTCGATCCACCCAGAGAAATCCATTACTTCGTCAACTTGTCAACCGCGGTGGCGTCGCTCAAAACTGGCGGCTGGGTGCCATGAACTTCCCTTTCTGTAGGCGCATTCGTTCACGGGTTGGAAGGGAGGAGAAATAGAGAAATCTTGGACATGTGTTGTGGTGAAAATAATATAGATTTGGACGTCGTGAAGCACCAGAGCCGGTGGGTCTTGTCGTTGACCCGCCAGCCGGTCATATCGGCGCGCAGGACGGCCGAGTCGAAGGCCGCGCGCGGCCTGGATCTCCAGATACCAGGCGAAGAGGATCGCCTGGAGCCGATCGGCTCGGGCGTTGGCCGTCGCGACCCGGGATGCCCGAGCTTGCGTCCGGGACGTATGCGACGGCCATCGGCCTTAGGCTTGAGATGGGGAGGGATCATCACCGATGGGGTGGTCGGGGCGACGGCGGACGTGGTCGAGTGCCGCGGCTCGGCCACCCTTAGAGCCAAAGTCAGGAGGGCGAAGACGACGGCTTCTTCGCCCTGGCGATCGATCTCCCGTGTCTGCTGCTCGGTGAGCGCGGGTCCGAGAAAAAATCCGGGAGTGACGGCTGTGTCCGTCATCGTCATGGCTCAAAAACGAGAGAGCCAAGATCGATTCAGGCCAGCGAGTTCAAAAGCAAGGTGGTTGTCCCCCGCAGTCGGCTAAAGTTTTACCGAAGTTTGAGTTCCGCCGGTGTGGCGCGGCAAAGGTTGCTCAGGCCCCTTTCCTTGACGGTCTTCCTGGCTCGGGCTAACATGCCCCTTGTTCCTTGATCAAAGATTCACGGGTGGAACCTGGCGCTGGGGAAGATAAAGATTGCGAGTGTTTTGTCTGTCGAGCCGATAGTAGGGTCTGGGGAGGCGCGGAACGAGTCGGCCTGGGTAGGCCGTGGGCCGCGCGATTCCTGGAAGACGGACCTGGAGCGCTCGCTGATGGATTGGATGCGCCGGGGAGGGCCCCGTGAGAATGTCGCGCCTGGTCATGCGCACCTGGTAGGCATTGCCGGACGAGGGATGTCCGGGCTGGCCCAGTTGCTGGTGCAGCGCGGGATGGTGGTCACGGGTTCAGAACCCCCCCAGGGGCGTGCCTTGGAGCGGCTCCGGGAGGTGGGTGTCCGCCTTCATTCGGGGCATGCTCCTCGAGGCGCTCAGTTCCTGGTTTATCATCCCCAGATTCCCAAGGATCATCCTTCCCGACTGGTTGCGAGCCGAACCGGGATCGATCAATCCTCAGTGAGTCAGTGGCTCGCGGGGATGATGCATCGGTCGATCGGCCTTACGGTCGTGGGAGGGCGCCTGGCCTCGACGACTTCGGCCATGATTGGGTGGACCTTGGCCCAGGCGGGGTTCGATCCAACCGTGGTGCTGGGTGCCTCGGTACCGCAGCTTGGAGGTTGGGGGCGGCTGGGAGCGGGGCCTCATTTTGTCGCTGAAGCGATTCAGGGGCCGGATGAGATTGGCCCGGGTTCGCCTCGGATCGCCATACTCATGGATAACGTGGAGAGTGCGGCGGGCTGGGAGACATGGGGATCATCCGACACGATCCGCCCGTTCCTTCAAACAGTCCCGTCCGACGGCCTCATCCTGGCGCGGGAGGGAGTGGACCAGGTGGAGGTGGCACTCGAAGGAACATCCTGCCGCGTGGAATGGATTTCCCTTCGAGAAGGTGAGGGCTGGTGGGTTGGTGATCTGAGAGAGGTCCGGGGGCGTCATCGGTTCAGGGCGTTCCATCACGATCGGTTCGTCGCGGAGATTCGGCTTCAGGTGGCCGGTCGGCGCAACGTTCTGGGGGCCTTGGCGGCGCTCGCCGCATGCGAGCATCTTGAGGTGCCCGTACGGCAGGCAAAACAAGCTCTGGAAGAGTTCGCGGGGCTTTCGCGCGATTTCGAGTCACGAGGAAGCTATCGAGGTGTTACGCTGGTAGATGATGAGGGGGTCGATCCCTCCTCGGTTCTCGAGACGATGATCACGGCGCGCCAGGTCTTCGGGACGCGGCCGATTCGAGCGGTTCTTCGCGTTTCCGGCCCTGGTCAAGCGTTAGGTTCCGGGGTACGGTACTCGGAGGCGTTCGCCTCGGCCGATCAGGTCATGGTCATAGACGGGAAGACGTCGGGCGATTGCCTCGCCGACTCGCTTGCCAACGACTTGAGAGCGTCGGGCATACCGGCGTGTGGAGTGAGCGGGCTCGACGAGGCGATTCGTGAGCTGGATCGGAATCTGGAACCCGGCGATGTGTTGATCACGCTCGGGGCTGGTGAAGTGGGAACGATAGCCGATGCATTCATTCGACGACTTTCGCGCAATCATCAAGGCTGACGAGCCGCTGGCTCCCCATATCTGGTTTCGACTGGGTGGTCCGGCCGCGTATCTCGCTCGGCCGCGCACGCTCGAGGATTTGCTCGGCTTGCTGCGCCGGTGTCACCAGGAGCAGGTTCCGGTCAAGATTCTCAGCGGAGGCTCCAACGTCCTGGTTCGCGACGAAGGGGTCCAGGCGATGGTGATTCACCTGGAAAGCCCCGCCTTCTCGGACGTGACGGTGCGCGAACAGGTGGTGGAAGCGGGGGCCGCGGTCCCCTTGACCGCCCTGATTTCGCAGACCGCCCGCGCGGGTCTGGCCGGCCTCGAGTTTCTCACGGGAATACCGGGGACGGTGGGCGGCGCTCTGCGCGGGAATGCCGGAGACCGGCAACTGTCGATCGGCCAGCTCGTGCGCAAGGCCACCGTCATCGACGCCTCGGGCGAGATTCAGGAACGGGACCGAGACGACCTGAGCTTCGCCGATCGGGAGTCGAACCTCGACGAGCCGGTGATTCTCTCCGCTGAATTCGAGCTGGAAGTGTCTGACCCGGAAGCCGTTGTGCGCCGGATGCGCCGAATCTGGATCATCAAGAAAGAGAATCAGCCTTACGGCCACCAGTCTTCCGGCTGTATCTTCAAGAATCCCGCCACGGATGTGTCGGCGGGGACCCTCATCGATCAGGCCGGCCTTAAGGGGACGCGCGTCGGCGGAGCGGAAGTCTCTGACCGGCATGCGAATTTCATTGTGGCTCAGCCAGGAGCCACGGCCACCGACGTGCTCCACCTGATCGATCAGATTCGCCAGCGTGTTTGGCAGCAGTTCGGGTATGAACTGGAGCTTCAGATCCAGGTCTGGTAGGTCGGCGGACCTCCTCTTTGGTTTGGCCCGCCAGCGATACCAACCCACGCCCGAGGTGGTTGTGATCCGTCCCGGTCGGTCCGAACTCAGACGTCGGACGTATCATTTTGGTTTTCGAAGCCGAAGGGGGGACAGGTGAAGGAACACCGTGAACCTCCTCGACGGAAGCCGACCGATGAGGATGGACCGGCCGCGATGATCGGTATCGGTGAGGGGGGCGAACCTTCCTCACCTCGCCGGTTTGCACGGCTCGTCAGCCAGTCGCATGTCCGTCGGGTCTCGCGCTCGAAGATCGTTCTGGCGATCCTGGCGCTGGTCCCGTTGTTGATGAACGTCCCCTGGGCGTGGCGGCAAGTCCGGAACACGGTCATATCGTTCGTGCATCGCCAGCCGGCGTACCAGGTTCGCTTCAGCGAGATCACGTTGGATCCTCCCCCTCCGTCTTGGTACCTGGGGGGGAGTTCGCGTTTTCTGAAGCAGGTCCGGCACGGCTCAGGTCACGCCGAGACGTTTTCGTTGCTCGACCTCGATCCCGCGGCGCTGGGGAAGGCTTTTCGCGTGCAGGCCTGGGTGCGCAAGGCGAGCGTGGAACGCAAGAATCCTAACCAGGTGATTGTCCACCTCGAGTATCGGGAACCGGTGGCCTACGTCGATCTGAAAGAAGGGGGGCGCTACCTCCTGGATCGCGAGGCGGTCCTGCTCAATCCCGAAGACCTGAATGTGAGCTTGATCGACCTTCGGAAGCAGAAGTTTCGTCCGGAGCTAGCTCGTTACCAGAACCAGGCTCCTCCCTTCGAGCCCCAATTCGGGAAGACCTGGAAATCTCTGAGTGGAACGGATCGAACGCCCAAGACCGATGAGCAAATCCTCGTCGGGGCTCGTTTCGCCGCCGCGCTCCACCAGGCCCAGGCCGAAGACCTGGCCAAGGGGACTCCCTTGGTCTTCAGGGCGATTGTGGTCCAGGCCGAAAAGGGCGTTAGCGACCAGCCCAAGTTAATCCTCTGGGTTCAAACCCAGGACAACGTCTTGCTGAAATGGATGACCGGACCGGACGATGCGGATCCCGTTGGACCGGACTTCCCAGAGAAGTGGAACCTGGCCAAGAATTGGGCCAGTGCGCCCAAGCCGCGCGGGGTGGAACATTTCAATATGACCGACTCCGGCATCGTCCCTAATCCGAGTGCCGCCAAGAAATAAGCGAGGCGAAGCAGAAAGGCGCGGGATGACTTCCCGTTTGCCTGTCCAGTTGGGATTGGAAAGGGTAGGGAAGCTAGCGCGCGGAAACTCTCTACCACTTTTCCCAAGATCAATCTATCTGCCGGTAGAAGGACATTGGGACCCGCATCTCGGCCCGATCTAACCACCGCGGGGCGAGGGGCGGAGTCTTTGTCTTTGATCTGGTTGGGTCGGGGTGAATCGAAACAGCCTGAGTCATTCAACGATCGATCAAAGAGGAGCAGGGGTCATGGCGAGCCGACTGGGACCGAAATGGTTGAACCAGATACGGACGATCGCGGGACCGACCCACCAGGGTCGGCTCAGCCGTTATGCGGTGCTTGCCGCGAAGGTCAACGCGATGGAGCCCCAGCTCGAAAAGGAAAGCGATGCCCAGATCCTTGAGCGAAGCACGCGCTTGAAGCTCAAGGCCCGACAAGGAGACTCGCTCAACGGCCTGCTCGTCGAGGCGTTCGCCCTGGTGCGCGAGGCCGCCAAGCGCACCATCAAGCAGCGGCATTACGACGTTCAACTCGTCGGCGGAGCAGCGATCCACAACCGCTGTATCGCCGAGATGGAGACGGGGGAAGGTAAGACCCTCGTCGCCACCCTCCCCACCTACTTGAACGCGCTCCAGGGTAAGGGCGTTCATGTGATTACCGTCAACGACTACCTCGCGTCTCGAGACGCGGAGTGGATGACGGCGGTTTATAACAAACTAGGGATGACCGTTGGCTGCATCCAGACCGGCCAGCCCGACGGCGTGCGCCGAAAGGCCTACGCCGCAGATATCACGTACGGGACCAGCAAGGAGTTCGGCTTCGACTTCTTGCGTGACGAGTTGAAGCGGCTCCAACTGGGCGACACCCATCGCAAGTCGTTCGAGCAGGCGTTCCTCGGTCGCAACAGCCATGTCGAGGCGGAAACGCCAGTCCAGCGGACCCACCACTTCGCCGTGGTGGACGAGGCCGATAGTATCCTGATCGACGAGGCTCGTACCCCGCTGATCATTGGTGCCAACAATCAGCCAACCCAGGAAGAGGCCGCCGCCTACTACGGGGCCGATCAACTGGCCGCCACCCTGGTCCGTGTGAAGGACTTCAAGTACGACCCGGCCGAGCGCAAGGCGGAGCTGAACGCCGCGGGCCGCCGGAAAGTTCAGGCCGTCGCCGGGCATTCCGCCTTTGCCACCCTGACGGTGGACGGCCTCTATGAATACGTGGAACGAGCCCTCCGCGCCCAGATCGCCTACCTGAAAGACCGAGACTACGTGATCGCCGATGGCGAGATCGTCATCGTGGACGAGTTCACGGGCCGAATGATGCCCGGCCGGCAGTGGCAGGATGGTCTCCATCAGGCAATCCAGGCCAAGGAACGGCTGGAGGTCACCCTTGAGACCATCACGGCCGCCCGCGTGACGGTTCAGGATTTCTTCCTCCGCTACAAGAAGCTCGCCGGCATGACCGGTACCGCTTCGAGCGATGCCGCCGAGCTCCGCCGCATCTACAAGGTCAAGGTCTTCAAGGTCCCCACCAATCGGAAGTGCCGGCGCGTCTGGATATCCGACCGCGTCTTCTCAACCGAGCAGGAAAAGTTCCAGGCGGTCGCCGATCAGATCGTGGATTGGCACAAGCTCCAGGT
>Ga0182745_1000305_pt1 | contig 58460 bp, 38 predicted proteins | sample eDN3rd30CKraftBY_FD_128523 | JGI IMG/M metagenome (GOLD analysis project Ga0182745, IMG submission 128523) | Enriched backyard soil microbial communities from Emeryville, California, USA - eDNA 3rd pass 30_C Kraft BY (version 2) (version 2) | ecosystem: Environmental > Terrestrial > Soil >... | reverse complement strand
AGCTTCGCCAGGCGCTCCTGGAGCTTCTCGCGGTCGTAGTCGCTGGACGTCTCCTCGATCTGCGCCCGGATCTGCTTCACGCGCGCCTCGATGTCCTGCTGGCTGCCGGCGCCGTCGACGATGGTGGTGTTGTCCTTGTCCACCGTGATGCGCTTGGCGCGGCCCAGGTCCTGGAGGGTGATGGTGTCCAGCTTGATGCCCAGGTCCTCGGCGATCATCCGGCCGCCCGTCAGGGTGGCGATGTCCTCGAGCATGGCCTTGCGGCGGTCACCGAAGCCCGGCGCCTTCACCGCGCACACGTTCAGCACGCCGCGGATCTTGTTGACCACCAGGGTGGCCAGGGCCTCGCCCTCGATGTCCTCGGCGATGATGAGCAGCGGCTTCCCGGCGCGCGCCACCTGCTCCAGGATGGGCAGCAGGTCCTTCATCGACGAGATCTTCTTCTCGTTGATGAGGATGAGGGCGTCGTTGAGGACGGCCTCCATGCGCTCCGGGTCCGTCACGAAGTACGGGGACAGGTAGCCGCGGTCGAACTGCATGCCCTCGACCACGTCCAGCGTCGTCTCGAGGCCCTTCGCCTCCTCGACGGTGATGACGCCTTCCTTGCCCACCTTCTCCATCGCGTCCGCGATGATGGTGCCGATGGTCTCGTCACCGTTGGCGGAGATGGTACCGACCTGGGCAATCTCCTTCTTGTCCTTGGTCGGCTTGGCCAGCTTCTTCAGCTCGGCGACGATGACGGCCACGGCCTTGTCGATGCCGCGCTTGATCTCCATCGGGTTGTGGCCCGCGGCGACCAGCTTCGCGCCCTCGCGGAAGATGGCCTGCGCCAGCACGGTGGCCGTGGTGGTGCCGTCACCGGCGACGTCAGACGTCTTGGAGGCAACCTCCTTGACCATCTGCGCGCCCATGTTCTCGAACTTGTTCTCGAGCTCGATCTCCTTGGCGACCGTCACACCATCCTTGGTGATGGTGGGCGAGCCAAAGCTCTTCTCGATGACGACGTTGCGGCCCTTGGGGCCCAGGGTGACCTTGACCGCGTCGGCCAGGATGTTGACGCCACGGAGGATGGCCTCACGCGCGCGCGTGTCGAAAATGATGTCCTTCGCCATGTTCGATGATTCCTTGAAGGAAGAGTGGGGCAGCCGGATTACTTCTCGATGACGCCGAGCACGTCCTCTTCACGGAGGATGAGGTGCTCCTCGCCGTCGAGCTTGATCTCCGTGCCCGCGTACTTGCTGAACAGGATGGTGTCGCCGGCCTTGATGTCCAGCGGACGGACCTTGCCGTCCTCCTGCACCTTGCCGTTGCCCACGGCGATGACCTTGCCCTCGAGGGGCTTCTCCTTCGCCGTGTCGGGGATGAAGAGGCCGCCCTTGGTCTTGTTCTCCTCGGCGACGCGCTTGACGATGAGCCGATCCTGCAGGGGACGAATCTTCATGGCCTGCTCCTTCGTGTTGTTTCCGGCGGGGTTGGTGAAGGCCGCCGGAAAGTGGCTTGGGGGTTGAAAAGGGCCTCGTGGCCCGTGGGGTTAGCACTCGCACCTCATGAGTGCTAACGCCCAGGCGCGGCGGATAATAACCAGCGAAGTCGACCCGTCAAGCGACGCAGGCCGCGCGCGCCAGCACATGCCAACTGCGCGGCATTGCTGGTTTTTTTGCCCATGCGGGGTCCAGCGGGTGGGCGGGGTCGACCGCGCGCCCGGGCGGCCGGGGTTGGCACTCGCGACCCGTGAGTGCTAACGCAAGTGCCTGGAATCACTGGGGTGGGTTTTGCCGCGCTTCCGCCCGATTGATACCTTCAGGGGGTCTCCTGCGGGCGACGTCCGCCCGGGGAATGACGGGAGGTGTCAATGAGTGAACTGGTGGCGTCCCTGTCTCTGAAGGAGTTCTTCAAGTCTCTTCTGGGCGAGGTCACGGGGCGGCAGCGGGTGGAACTGGCGGAAGTGACGGAGTTCTACCTGGTGAACCTGCTGTCCGAGTTCGCCGTCACCGACAAGCTGTTCACCCGCGAGGAGGACGGGCGCAAGGACCACGAGCCGCTGGCCATCCTCTACCACCAGGCCCTGCAGCAGGAGCGCACCGAGCGCATCCGCACCCTGCGCCGGCTGGGCGACGTGTCGCTGTACACCGCCGGCTTCTTCTCCGGGGCGCTGCAGGGCGGCGCGGTGGGGCCGGACTACTACATCCAGATGGGCGGCACGGCCTACGGCCACGTGGCGGCGCTGACGCCAGCGGCCGGCTTCGCGCACATGTACCGGGAGCTGTGCGAGAAGTTCCGCAAGGTGGTGGAGGTGCTGGAGGAGATCTCCGCCCGGGGCATGGTGCGGGCGGGCCCCAGCGGCGCGCTCAAGGTGTACGAGGCCTGGGTGCGAGGCGGGAGCGACCGGCTGGAGCGCGTCCTGGTGGACGCGGGGATGATGCCGCGGCCCAAGGGACAGCTGGCCAACTAGCCGGAGGGGTGGATGATTGGCCGCGTTCAGGACCACCTGGAGGCCATCTACGGCTTCACCTGTGAGGCGAGGGCGGAGGTCTTCGTGGTGGACACCGAGGCCGCGGCGCGGCTCGGGGGCACCGGCCGCTCCGACGAGGAGCTGCTGGTGTACGAGGCCGGGGACGCGCTGGAGCTGGCCCTCTACCTGTCTCCCGCGCTGCTCGACCGCCTCAAGCCCTACGAGTCCGGGCCGCCAGGGAGCGTGCTGGACACGGACCTGGGCGGCTACTGCCAGCTGGCCGAGGGCGTGAGCCACTTCCTCTATGTGGCCCACACCGCGGCTCATGGCCGGACGGTGTCGCTGCTGGAGCTGGAGGCGCAGGCGGAGGTGGACAAGTTCGCCGTGTGCCTGCTGCACCGGTGGGGGGAGGGCGTGGGGGCCTGGGCGCGGGAGCTGCTCCAGCGCCTCTTCGACCGGGTCTCCTACCGCAAGCAGCTGTCCGCGCAGGAGCGCTGGCGCTACGAGGAGGCGAACCGGCTGTCACGCCGCTTCTGCGCGCGGCTGATGGGGCATGTCGCGGCGCGGCGCCTGGACCGGCTCCTCGGGGATCTGCGCTACGCCTATCGGCTGGGAGCGGAGGCGAAGCTGCGTCATTTCGCGCACCGTGGTTGAGCACCTTTCCCGCGCGTCATCGGGTAGGGTGGGCGGGTATGGCTCGCGAGGCGTCCGCAGGAGGTGTCGTCATCCGGGAGAGTGCCGGTCACTGGGAGGTGGCCGTCATCCGTCCCCATGGGCGGCAGCTCTGGGCGCTCCCCAAGGGGCACGTGGACCCGGGCGAGTCGCCGGAGCAGACGGCCTGCCGCGAGGTGCGCGAGGAGACGGGCCTCATCGTGTCCCTGATGGCCCCGCTGGGGGAGATTCGCTACGTGTACCAGTTCCGCGGACAGCGCATCTTCAAGCGCGTCCACTTCTTCCTGTTCCGCTATCAGGAGGGGGACCTGGGGCCGCTGCCGGGACCGCGCATCGAGGTGGACGAGGTGCGCTGGGTGCCGGTGGGCCAGCTGGTGCCGATGCTGGGCTACAAGGGGGAGAAGGCCGTCGCCTCCAGGGCGATGCGCTGGCTGCGCGCGCAGGGCCTGATTCCCGAAGCCCCTTCCCCGGCGAAGGAGGCCGGCAAGGAAGGGGCTTGAGGCAGACCGCGAGGGGCTACTTGGGCTCGTCGCTGGTGTACTTGCCGGACAGCGCCTCGCGCACGTCGCGGTCGAACTTCACGCGGCCGGTGGCCACCTCGCGCAGGGACAGCACGGGGGGCTTGTTCTTGGACTGCTCGATGATGGGGCGGGCCCCCGCCATCAGCTGCCGCGCACGCTTGGCGCCGAGCAGCACCAGCGCGAACCGGTTGTCGACGAGGGGGAGGCAGTCTTCGACGGTAACGCGAGCCATGGAACGTCCTTCGGAATTCGGTGGGGCTACTGGAAGCCTCTGAACCTAAAGAGCACCCCCCGGCGAGTCAAGGAAGGACGCACCGGAGGGCCGCCGGGCGGGCAGGCGTCGCGTCCGCAGGCCGCCAATCCCCGCTTGCCCGGCAGGCCCCCCGCCTCGCCGCTCGCGGAAAGTCACGTGGCGGAGAACGCCGCGTCGACGATGGCCCGCGCCTCCTCGACGATGGCCTGGAGGTGGGACGCGTCGCGGAAGCTCTCCGCGTAGATTTTATAGACGTCCTCGGTGCCGGAGGGGCGCGCGGCGAACCAGCCGTTCTCCGCCACCACCTTGAGCCCGCCGATGTCCGCGTCGTTCCCGGGCGCGCGCGTGAGGCGCTGGAGGATGGGCTCCTCCGCCAGCGTGGTGGCCTTCACGGCCTCCGGGGACAGCTTCTTCAGCGCGGCCTTCTGCGCGGCCGTGGCCGGCTGGTCGATGCGCGTGTAGTGCGGCGCGCCGAACCGCGCCGCCAGCGCCTGGTAGTGCTCGCCGGGGTCCTTGCCGGTGCGCGCGAGGATTTCCACCGACAACAGGTCCAGGATGATGCCGTCCTTGTCCGTGGTCCACACGGTGCCGTCCCGGCGGAGGAAGGACGCGCCGGCGCTCTCCTCGCCGCCGAAGCCGAGCGAGCCGTCCAATAGCCCGTCCACGAACCACTTGAAGCCCACCGGCACCTCGACGACGCGGCGGCCCAGGTCCTTCGCCACGCGGTCGATGAGGCTGCTGCTCACCAGCGTCTTGCCCACCGCGGTGCCGGGCTTCCAGCCGGGCCGGTTGCGGTAGAGGTAGTCGATGGCCACCGCCAGGTAGTGGTTCGGGTTCATCAGCCCCAGGCTGCGGGTGACGATGCCGTGCCGGTCCGAGTCCGCGTCGTTGCCGAACGCGATGTCATACGCGTCCTTCAGGCGCACCAGGTTCGCCATGGCATACGGGGACGAGCAGTCCATGCGGATCTTCCCGTCGTGGTCCAGCGGCATGAACCGGAACGTCGGGTCCACCGCGGGGTTCACCACGTGCAGGTTCAGCCCGTAGCGCGTGGCGATGGGCTCCCAGAACGCGACGTTGGAGCCCCCGAGCGGGTCCGCGCCGATGCGCAGCTTCGCGCCACGCAGGGCCTCCATGTCGATGACGGAGCCCAGGTCCTCCACGTACGGGGTGATGAAGTCGTACGGCTTCACCGTGGGCGCGGTGCGGGCGCGCTCGTAGGGGATGCGCTGTACGCCCGCGTTGCCCGCGCCCAGGAGCGCGTTGGCGCGCTTCTCGATGACGGAGGTGACGTTCGTGTCCGCGGGGCCGCCGTTGGGCGGGTTGTACTTGATGCCTCCGTCCTCCGGCGGGTTGTGGGAAGGCGTGATGACGATGCCGTCCGCCAGCCCCGCCGTGCGTCCGCGGTTGTGGGTGAGGATGGCGTGCGAGACGACCGGCGTGGGCGTGGCGCCGTCCGTGAAGCGCACCTGCACGCCGTTCGCGGCCAGCACCTCCAGCGCCGTCTGCTGCGCGGGCGCGGAGAGGGCGTGGGTGTCCATGCCCAGGAAGAGCGGCCCGTCGATGCCCTGCTGCTGGCGGTACTCGCAGATGGCCTGCGTCACCGCGAGGATGTGGGCCTCGTTGAAGCTGCTCCGCGCGGAGGAGCCGCGGTGCCCGGAGGTGCCGAAGGCGACGCGCTGCTCCGGCACGCCCACGTCGGGCCGGCCGGAGAAGTACGCGGCGCGCAGCTTCTCGGGGTCGATGAGGAAGTCTGCCGGTGGAGGCTTGCCAGCGAGCGGGTGTGCCATGGCCGCGGAACATAGCCATGGCATGCGCCGGAAGGCTCAACGAATCTGGCGAGCGTGCACCGCGTTACATCCCTCAGTGACGCGGCGCCCGTCGCTCAGGCCGTGAGGTTCAGTGTGTAGACGTCCGAGCTGATGTACACGGGCCGCATCCCCAGGGAGCGGTCACCAATCCGTTGGTTCCACAGACAGGAGTCGAAAGCCGTCTGCGGTGCATAGATGGTATGGCTGCTCCCGGCCCAGAACGCGCCGTCTGCGGCCTCCGCGAAGAAGTACGCTTGCCGGTGCGTCGTGTTGAGGACGTAGGCTGATTGCCCGTTGTCGATGGTCCACCAACCTCGCGTTCCCCAGTCGCCCCAGGCGCCGCATCCGGCCGGGTCGTAGAACGAGATGCAGACCCAGATTCGATGGCCGTAGGAATTCCGGAAGTGGAGCTGGAAGGAGCTTGCGAGCCCGGCACCCGGGCCTGCCGCGGCGGCTGGCTCGTGGTCGTAGGGCGGCTGGATGAGTCCCGGGGAGGCGTTCACGCCAGGGTGTCCGGCGAGCACATCCCATTGGCGGGAGGTCAGGGCGACCTCGCGCGACGGGGCATCGCCCCATGCCCCGAATGGATGGGGCTCCAGTTCGGCGCCGCGTGCGGTGGACAGGCCACCGGCACTCAGGCCCGCCAGTGTGCCTGCTCGAAGGAACCACCGCCGGTTCATGAGGAACTGCCCGGATGGTCTCGCCACAAATCCCCCCTTGGGTTTGTCACAGCCGACTGCATCCTAGGACCGCGGGCCCTTGGGACGCGGGCGCGTAGTGCCAGCCTGTGAGCTGGTGGACAGATGGGGCCTCGGGACGCGTCGGGCGTTGGTGTGGAGGACCGCGCGCCAGTCCTCTCGCTCAAGCGGTGGATACGCTCGGCGAGGCAGGAGCGGGCTCCGGTGGTTCGTCGGACGGCGTGGCTGCGTTCTCCGGGAGGAACGCAAGCAGCACCAGCGCCGGAACGGCGAGCAGCACGGTGCCCGCGAAGAAGGCGGGCCAGCCCAGCGCCTCGGCCAGATAGCCGGACGTGGCGGAGATGAGCCGGTTGGCCACCGTGCCCAGCGCTGACAGCAGCGCGTACTGCGTGGCGCTGAAGCTCTTGTGGCACAGCGACATCAGGTAGGCCGCGAAGGCTGTCACCGCCAGTCCTCCGCAGAGGTTGTCGATGGTGATGGTGGCCGCCAGCATCAGGTCGTTCTTCCCCACCAGCGACAGCCCCAGGAACATCAGGTTGGTGAGGGCCTGCGCCGCGCCGAAGATGAAGAGGCTGCGCCGCGTGCCCAGCTTCACCATCACCACGCCTGCCAACAGGCCACCGGCGATGGTGGACACCATGCCCAGGCCCTTGCTGAGCGCGCCAATCTCCGTGTTGGAGAACCCCAGCTCCTTGTAGAAGGGCGTCACCATGCCCGCGGCGATGGCGTCCCCCAGCTTGTAGAGCACCAGGAACATCAGCACCGGGACGGCGCCCTTGCGCGTGAAGTACTCCGCGAAGGGCTTCACCACCGCGTCCGCGAGGTTGCGTGGAGGCCGGGTGCCCTGCGGCTCAGGGGCCAGCAGCGTGGCCACCACGCCCACGGCCATCAACAGGCCCATGACGAAGTACGTGCGCGACCAGCCGACGACGTCCGACAGCGTCAACGCCAGGGCGCCCGCGGTGAGCATGCCCAGCCGGTAGCCGGTGACGTACGTGGAGTTGCCGAGCCCGCGCTCCTCCGTGGTGAGGATGTCCGTGCGCCATGCGTCCGCGACGATGTCCTGGCTGGCGGAGAGGAACGTCACCAGCACCGCCATGGCGGCCATGGTCACCGGCGCGTCCTTGGGATTCACCAAGCCCATGGCGGCGATGGCCCCCATGAGCAGCACCTGCGTCACCAGCATCCACCCGCGCCGCCGGCCGAGGAAGGGCAGGGTGTAGCGGTCCATCAGCGGCGCCCAGAGCACCTTGAAGGTGTAGGGCATGCTGACCAGGGCGAAGACGCCAATCGTCTTCAGGTTGACGCCCTCGTCCTTCATCCATGCCGACAGCGTGACGCCCGTCAGCCACAGGGGCAGGCCCGAGGCGAAACCAACGGCCACGAGCAGCCAGATGCGCGGGCTCTTGAGAACTTCGAGGATGGAGGGCTTGGACATGGAGGGCGCGGGAGAACAGCGGCCAGCATAGAGAATCCACCTCGCGCGTCACCATTCATGCTCGGGAATGTCCGCTCGGTTGCCTCCCAAGCCGTCCAGCGAGGAGAAATCCGGGCAGGTGACGCATCCCCGCGTGTCCCAGCGCTCGGTGTCCTTCGCGCCCGCGGTGGCCACCGCGCGCACGAGGCGGGGCGGGGGGCTCATGGCTTCAGCAGCACCCAGTGCGTCTGCTCGCCGGGGACCTCCAGCGGGGCCATCCGCGTCACCTCGCCATCGGCCTGCACGAAGGCGCGCCGGGCGGCCTCCACCAGCGTGTCCATGAGCAGCGGCTCGTCGCTGAGCACCAGGATGACGCGTTCCGCGCCGGAGCCGGTGAACTCCCAACTGCCCGGCATCCACTGCTGCTCGCTGCCGGGACCCACCGGGGCGCTGGCGCCGGCCTCGGGATGGAGCGGCGTCACCTCGCCAATGGCGTCCACCGACAGCGCGGCCACGTAGCGGTGCGTCCCCGCGTGGTAGCCCAGCATCACCCGCTCTCTCGGCCCCAGTTCCTCGGGTATTTCGGGCGTGGCTTCACGCTGTGGCCCCAGGCCTCCGCCGATGCGCAGCTCTCCCCCCGTGCTGCCCTTGAAGGGGGTGAGTCTTCCGGAGACATTGGGCGCGGACCCGGAGTCCACCAGCAGGGGCCTCACGAGCACCACCACGAGCACCGAGGCGGTGATGGCCACCGTCGTCGCCACCCAGCGGCGCGGAGGCGGGCGCGCGGCGTCATGGCGGCGCTGCCGCTGGAGGGCGCGCTCCACACCCGCCTCGAAGCGCACCTGGGCGTCGTCGAACTTGTGCAGGGCCTGGGCGCAGGTCTCGCACGTGGCCGCGTGGGCCCGCACACGGGCGGCGTCGTTGGCGCCCAGCTCTCCCGCGCGCAGGCGGCGCAGGGTCCATTCCGATTCATGCGCGCTCATCGGACCTCCAGCTCCTCTCCGCTGAGCGCAGTCACGCGCTCCAGCCGCTTGCGGATGGTGGGCACCGGGCGCCCCAGCAGCACGGCCACTTCTTCCAGTGTCAGGCCGTCGACGTGGTCGTGGACCGCAGGCGGCCCGCGTCACCGCGTCGACTCCCGTCGGCCGGCCCCCGGCGGGCGTGCAACGGCATGCCTGCCCCCACGGACACAGCGCGGCCGGAAAACAGAAAAGGCGCCCGCTGGGTGCGCGAAGCGTCGCGAATCCCGATGTTTGTAGGCTGGCTGCCCGCTCCCCAGGCATCTATTCCAGGCGGGCGTACGGCCGAAATTCGCAGTCCCTACCTTTCGGCCATGGAAAAGAGACACCCCAACCATCCCGGCGAGATGGGGACGGACGCGAAGCTGGCCGAGTGTGAGCGAGCCCCGGACGAAATCAACGCCCGGGCCAGGGCCGTCGGGCTGCTGCTCGACGCGGGGGTGCCCTTCGTGGTGGGCGGCGCGTATGCCTATGCCACGTACACCGGCATCTACCGGGACACGAAGGACCTGGACCTCTTCCCGCGCAAGGCGGACGCGCTGCGGGCGCTCCAGGTGCTGGAGAAGGACGGCTGGCGCACCGAGCGCGCGGACGAGGTCTGGCTCTACAAGGCTTTCAAGGGGGACTACTTCGTCGACTTCATCTTCTCGTCCGGCAATGGGGTGGCGGTGGTGGATGACGAGTGGTTCGAGTACGCGCAACGCTCCATCATCTTCGGCCATGAGTGCCTGGTGGCGCCCGCCGAGGAGATGGTCTGGTCCAAGGCCTTCGTGAACGAGCGCGAGCGGTATGACGGCTCGGACGTCAACCACCTGCTCCTCAAGGCGGGCCGGAACATGGACTGGGAGCGGCTGATGCGCCGCTTCGACCGGTACTGGGAGGTGCTGCTCAGCCACCTGATGATGTTCCGCTTCGCCTATCCCTCCGAGCGGGACGCCATCCCGGAGTGGGTGATGGCGGAGCTGATGAGCCGCACGCTGCACACGCTGCGCGAGGGGAGCTGGGAGCAGAGGCTGTGCCGCGGCAACCTGATCTCCCGGGTGAACTACCACGTGGACATCCACCACTGGGGCTTCGGCGACGGGAGGTCCTGGGACGAGAACGAACGACAGCAGGAGGACGAGCGTGGCGCGAGATCCGGGCTCGAGAATTCGGTTGGCGGCGGTCGGTGACCTGCACTGCCGGGAGGACCATCACGGCCGCTTTCGTCAGCTCGTCAAGCAGGTGAACGCCATGGCGGACCTGTTCGTGCTGTGCGGCGACCTCACGGACCGGGGGATGGTCGAGGAAGGGAAGGTGCTGGCCGAGGAGCTCTCCGCCCTCCGGGTGCCGTGCGTGGCCGTGCTGGGCAATCACGACTACGAGCACAACCAGGTGAAGGACATCTGCGTCGAGCTGGCCAAGGTGAACGTCCACGTGCTGGACGGCGACCACTTCATCTTCGAGAAGGTGCTCGGCGTGGCGGGCGTGAAGGGCTTTGGCGGCGGCTTCGGCAACGCCACGCTCCAGGCCTTCGGCGAGCCGCAGACGAAGGCCTTCGTGCAGGAGGCCGTCACGGAGTCGCTCAAGCTGGAGGCCGCGCTGAGCCACCTCGACGTGGAGAAGAAGGTGGTCATCATGCACTACGCCCCGGTGCCGGAGACGCTGGAAGGCGAGAACGTCGAGATTCGCCCCTTCCTGGGGACCAGCCGACTGTCCATGCCCATCGATCATTACGGCGCCGAAGCGGTGTTCCACGGGCATGCCCACCACGGCGCCCGGACCGGAAAGACGAAGAGCGGCATCCCCGTCTACAACGTGGCCATGCCCCTGCTCACCAAGCACACGCCGGACCAGCGCTTCGTCCTGCTGGAAGTCTAGGCATTCCGGGCAGGCGTCACGCTGTCGCATGGATGACATCGTGCAACATGACCCATGGGTGGGAGCCGGAGGACCCAGGGGGTCTGTGGTACGCGGGACCTGTTGCGTCGCCCCCCGCTACCGGACGCGGTTCATCATGACAGGTGTTCCTGAGTGCCTCGAAGGCGGCCTGGCTGCCTGCCCGTGCCGTCGTGGAAGTGAGCGTGCCCGCCGGGGCGAGCGGGAGGCGCGATGAATCGAACGACGCCGCGCGTCAGCCGCTGGGGCCCCCCGCTGCCGCCGACGACACTTGGCGGCTTCGTACTGGCGGCCCTGGCCGTGCTGCTCATCGCCATCCTCTCCTACCAGTCGCTGGAGGTGCGGACGGAGAGCGCGGAGTTGGTCCGCCATGCCATGGAGGTGAGCGAGCGCCTCGAGGCGCTCCTGTCCACGTTGAAGGACGCGGAGACGAGCCAGCGCGGCTTCCTGCTGACGAGCGAGGAGCGCTACCTGGAGCCCTTCATCGACGCCAACCGCCTGCTGCCCAGCCAGCTCGAACAGATGGCGGCGTTGATGGCCGGCAACGACCTCCAGCAGCGGCGGCTGATGACCTTGAACGCGCTCATCGAGCAGAAGCTGGCGGAGATACGGACGACCATCGAGCTGAAGCAGTCGGGCCAGCCCGACGCCGCGCTCGCCCTGGTCCGGACGGACGAAGGCATCGAGCTGATGAACCGCGTCCGCACGCTGGTGGAGGAGATGGACACCGACGAGCGGCGGCTGCTGGAGATGCGCGACGCCGACTTCCAGCGCGCGGCCACCACCTCGCTGAGCATCACCTGGGTGGGCTCGGCGGTGCTGCTCGTGCTCATCGGCATCGCCGCCTACATGACATCGCGTGAGTTCCGTGCGCGCTCCATCCAGGCGTGGATACAGCAGGGGCAGTCCCTGATGAGCGTGGCCATGCAGGGCGAGCAGCGCCTGGAGCAGCTGGGAGAGAACGTCCTGCGCCTGCTGGCGGAGTACCTGGATGCCCAGGTGGGCGTCATCTACGTCGCCGATGAGAGCGGCCGCTTCCGCCGCTTCGGGGGCTACGCGCTGCCCACGTCCCATGGGGCGCTGGCGCCGGAGCTTCAGCCGGGCGAGGGGCTGGTGGGGCAGGCGCTCAAGGTCCGCCGGGTCATGCATGTCCCGGACGTCCCGGAGGGCTACCTGCCCGTCAGCTCCAGCCTGGGGCAGGGCACCCCGAGGCACCTGGTGGTCGCGCCCGCGCACGTGGACGGCACGGTCAACGCGGTGGTGGAGCTGGGCTTCCTGCACCCCGTGCATCCTTCGGACCTGGCGCTGCTCGAACGCGTGGCCGAGCCCATGGCCATCGCGGTGCGGACCTCCCATGACCGGACCCGCCTGGAGGAGCTGCTGGAGGAGACGCAGCGGCAGGCCGAGGAGCTCCAGGCCCAGCAGGAGGAGCTGCGCGCCTCCAACGAGGAAATCGAGGAGCAGAGCCGCGTCCTGCGGGAGTCGCAGGCCCGGCTGGAGGAGCAGCAGGCGGCGCTGGAGCAGACCAACGCCCGGCTGGAGGAGCAGACCCAGCTCCTGGAGAACCAGAAGGGCGCGCTCACCCGTGCCCAGGCGGACCTGACGGAGAAGGCCACGGAGCTGGAGCGCACCAGCCGCTACAAGTCCGAGTTCCTGGCCAACATGAGCCACGAGCTGCGCACGCCGCTCAACAGCTCGCTCATCCTCGCCAAGCTGCTGGCGGACAACAAGGATGGCAACCTCACCGAGGAGCAGGTGCGCTTCGCGCAGACCATCTCCGCGGCGGGCAACGACCTGCTCGCGCTCATCAACGACATCCTGGACCTGTCCCGCATCGAGGCGGGGAAGGTGGACGTCGTCTCCGAGCAGGTGAACCTCCAGGGCTTCGTGGAGAACGTCTCCCGCGCCTTCCAGGTCCTGGCGCGGGAGAAGGGGATTGGCTTCACCGCGCACGTGGACCCGGCGGCCCCCAGCACCCTGGAGACGGACCCCCAGCGGCTGGGGCAGGTGCTGAAGAACCTGCTCTCCAACGCGCTCAAGTTCACCGAGCAGGGTGCGGTGGACCTGCGCGTGTTCCCCTCGGGCCCGGGGCGCCTGTCGTTCGCCGTCACGGACACCGGCATCGGCATCCCCGCCCACGTTCAGGGCCTCATCTTCGAGGCCTTCCGGCAGGCGGACGGCAGCACCCACCGGAAGTACGGGGGCTCCGGGCTGGGCCTGTCCATCTCCCGAGACCTGGCGCGGCTGCTGGGCGGAGACGTGTCGTTGGAGAGCACGCCCGGCAAGGGCAGCACGTTCACCGTGACGGTGCCGCTGGCACCCGCCCTTCGCGCTGAGGCGGCCCCGTCGCCGTCCATCACGCCCGAGGCGGAGCCGGCCCGGACGCCGTCCACCGTCTTCGTGGAGGATGACCGCGAGCGGCTCGGCCCGGGCGCGCGCGTCATCCTCGTCGTCGAGGACGACCGGCGCTTCGCCCTCATCCTGAGGGACCTGGCGCGGGAGCTGGGCTTCCTGGCGATTGTCACGGACAACGGTGGGGATGCGCAGCGGGCCGCCGTGGCGTACCTGCCCAGCGCCATCCTGCTGGACGTGAACCTGCCGGACCACTCGGGCCTGGCGGTGCTGGAGCAGCTCAAGCGCAACGCGGCGACGCGGCACATCCCCGTCCACGTCATCTCCGTCGCGGACCACACGCGCGAGGCGCTGGAGCTGGGCGCCGTGGGCTACGCGCTCAAGCCCGTGCAGCGCGAGCAGCTCATGGAGGCGGTGCGCAAGCTGGAGACGAAGCTCACCCAGGGTGTGCGGCGCGTGCTGGTGGTGGAGGACGACGCCCGTCAGCGCGAGAGCATCCAGCGCCTGCTGGAGAGCGACGAGGTGAACATCGTCGGCGTGGCCACGGCGGGAGCGGCCCTGGAGAAGCTGCGCGAGAGCACCTTCGACTGCATGGTGATGGACCTCAACCTGCCGGACCTCAGCGGCTACGAGCTGCTGGAGCAGATGGCGGCGCTGGAGCACGTCTCCTTCCCGCCGGTCATCGTCTACACGGGCCGGTCCCTGACACGGGACGAGGAGCAGCGGCTGCGGCGCTTCTCCAAGTCCATCATCATCAAGGGCGCGCGCTCTCCCGAGCGCCTCCTGGACGAGGTGACGCTCTTCCTCCACCAGGTGGAGGCCCGGCTGCCGCCCGAGCGTCAGCGCATGCTGCAGGTCGCTCGGGACCGGGAGGCGGCGCTGGAGGGCCGGCGCATCCTCGTGGTGGAGGACGACGTGCGGAACATCTTCGCCCTGTCCAGCGTACTCGAGCCGCGGGGCGCGAAGGTGGAGATTGCCCGCAACGGGAAGGAGGCCCTGGAGCGCCTGACGCACAGCCTCGCCCAGCCGTCGCTGACGGTGGACCTGGTGCTGATGGACATCATGATGCCGGAGATGGACGGGCTGACGGCCATGCGCGAAATCCGCAAGCGCAGCGAGTGGCACAAGCTGCCCATCATCGCCCTGACAGCGAAGGCCATGCGAGACGACCAGGAGCAGTGCCTGGCCGCGGGGGCCAACGACTACATCGCCAAACCTCTGGACGTGGAGAAGCTCTTGTCGCTCATCCGCGTCTGGATGCCCAAGGCCTAGGGACACGCGGCGCCACATGCCATCCAAGGACCTGGACATCGAGCTGAAGCTGCTGCTCGACGCCATCTATCTGAAGTACCACTACGACTTCCGGGGCTACGCGATGTCCTCGCTCAAGCGGCGCGTGGTCCTGGCCGCGGACCACTTCGGCTGCCGCACGCTGTCCCAGCTCCAGGACCGCATCCTCCACGAGCCGCCGCTGTTCCCGGAGCTGCTCAACTACCTCACCGTGCAGGTGAGCGAGATGTTCCGCGACCCGTCCTACTTCCGCTCGCTGCGCGAGAGCGTCGTCCCGCTGCTGCGGACCTACCCATTCCTCAAGGTGTGGGTGGCCGGCTGCGGCACCGGCGAGGAGGTCTACTCGCTGGCCATCCTGCTGCGCGAGGAGGGGCTGCTCGAACGCACGCTCATCTACGCGACGGACATCAACACCCAGGCGCTCCAGAAGGCCGAGGCGGGCGTCTACGCGGTGGAGCGCATCGCCGCCTTCACGCAGAACCACGGCCAGTCCGGCGGCCGGGCCTCGCTCTCCGACTACTACACGGCGGCCTATGGGAACGCGGTGTTCGACCGCTCCTTGAAGCGGCACATCGTCTTCTCGGACCACAGCCTCGCCACCGACAGCGTCTTCGCGGAGGTCCAGCTGCTCTCCTGCCGAAACGTCCTCATCTACTTCAACCGCGAGCTGCAGGAGCGGGCCCTCGGGTTGTTCAAGGACTCCCTCTGCCACCGGGGTTTCCTGGGCCTGGGCGCCCGCGAGTCCCTGCGTTTCTCCAGACATGCGGCGGCGTTCTCCTCCCTCGTGTGGGAGGACCGCATCTTCCAGAAAGGGTAGGGCGCGCGTGGACTTCGAAAGCCCCACCGGCCGGCTTCGTCCCTGCCCTCGAACAGAGGACCCACCTGCTGTGGAGAATGGGAGGTGGACATGAACGCTGACGCCTCCAGGAAGGAATCGGCTCTCATGACGCCACGGGTGAAATGCCTCCTCGTCGACGACCTCGAGGAGAACCTCATCGCGCTCGGCGCCCTGTTGCGCCGCGACGACGTGGAGGTGCTCCAGGCCCGCTCGGGAGCGGAGGCCCTGGAGCTGTTGCTGGAGCACGAGGACGTCGCGCTCGCGTTCCTCGACGTGCAGATGCCGGAGATGGACGGCTTCGAGCTGGCGGAGCTGATGCGGGGCGCGGAGCGCACGCGCCACATCCCCATCATCTTCGTCACCGCGGGCGCCCATGACCAGCGGCGCCGCTTCAAGGGGTATGACACCGGCGCGGTGGACTTCCTCTACAAGCCGCTGGAGCCACACGTGTTGCGGAACAAGGCGGAGGTCTTCTTCCAGCTCCACCGGCAGAAGCAGCAACTGGCCCGGCAGTTGGAGGAGCTGACGGAGACGCTGCGGCTCAACGAGATGTTCACCGCCGTGCTGGGGCATGACCTGCGCAATCCGCTGAGCGCCATCCTCACGGCGGCGGACCTGCTCCACCGGCGCACCGAGGACCCGGCCGTGCGCAGGAGCGCCAGCCGCATGCTGACGAGCGGCAAGCGCATGGGGCGGATGATTGAAGACGTCCTCGACCTGGCGAGGGCCCGGCTCGCGGGCGGTATCCCCTTGCACCGCAGCGAGACGGACTTCGGTCAGCTCGTCCAGCGCATGGTGTTCGAGCACCAGTCGGCGTTTCCCCAGCACACCATCGAGGTCTGGCAGGAGGGCGACCTGGTGGGGGACTGGGACTCGGATCGCCTCGCCCAGGTCGCCTCGAACCTCATGGGCAACGCGCTCCAGCACGGCGATGCCAGCGAGCCGGTGCAGCTCCGCCTGGATGGCACGCGCTCCGACGCCATCCGCTTCACCGTGTCCAACGTGGGCGTGATTCCCACCGAGCTACAGCCCTACCTCTTCGACCCATTCCGGGGCGGTGCGCAGCGGCGGGGGCGCAACGGTGGCCTGGGCCTGGGGCTCTACATCGTTCAGCAAATCATCCACGCGCACCACGGCACCGTGGAGGTGGAGTCCGGCGTCGACCGCCACACGACCTTCCGCGTGGTGCTTCCACGCCGCGGGACGGAGGTCATCAAGCTCTGAGCGCGCGGCGCCTCCTGAGCGCTCAGTGCTCCGGTTCGGCTTCGGCGCTCGGCTTCGGCGCCTCCGGTGCGGCTTCCAGCAGGTCCTCCGCCCGCGAGGGGAGCTGCACCCGTGACTCGGGGACCAGGAGGACGTCGGCACCGGAGCCGCGGGCGTAGACGCTGCCCGGCGCATCCGGCACTTCATCGCCCAGCGAGAGCCGCGCCAGCTCCTTGCCGTCCGCGCCTCGCAGCACGACACCTCGGGAGCCCGAGGTCAGGCCATACCGGGCCCCGCTCTTCGGGCTCGCGTCGCCCACGCCCGTGGCCTTCAACGTCTCCAGCGCCCGGAGCAGCGCGGCGACCTTGAAGTGCTGCGCCTTGCCCCGCTGCGGGGACTCCATGGCCCAGAGGCCGGCGCCCTCGTCCGTGCCCGCCGTGTTCACCAAGGTGATGACGGGCGCGCCACCGCCCGGGTGGAGCTCGATGCGGCGGACGTCCTTGCGCTGGAAGTCGAGGACGCGCTGGTCCTTCAAGTCCCGGATGCCCACGTCCAGCACGGCCAGGGCGTCCTCGGGAACCTCGCCCAGCAGGGCGTGTGTGCCCTGCTCACGCAGCGCATAGGCGCGCACGACGCCGTCAGCCGCCACGCGCGACATCCGCACGCGCACCGGTTCGCCCGGGCCGCCGCTGAACCGGGCCTCCACGAGGGGCGCCTCCAGCCCCAGCCGCTTGCGGGCCTCCGGGGAGTCCTCGGGGAAGGCCAGCGCGCGTTGCTCCACCAGGGCCTTCAGCAGGGCCGCGACGCGCGTCGTGTTCGCGCTGGCCGCCACTGGTGCGACCAGCCGCCAGTCGGCGCCGCCTTCGTCCCGTGCCAGTCGGTACCGGTTCGGGCCGGCCTTCACGTCGATGCCGGTGAGCACGCGCTCGTCCAGGGGCGCGAGGAAGTCCTTGGCGCGCAGCGCGAAGGTGTCCCGGTCCAGGGCCCAGCGGACCGTGCCCGCCGCGGCGTAGACGGTCGGCTCCGCATCGCGGCGCACATAGACGGAGCCGTCGTACGTGTTCTCCTGGCCGCCCTGGAGCGTCACCGTGCGCTGCCGCGCGGCGTCCTGCTCGCCGCCGCCCTGGGCATCCGGCACATAGGCGCGGGCGGTGACGGTGAAGACGGGGGGCTTCAAGCCGTACGCGTCCAGGTCGGCGTCGCTGGGGGCTTCCTTCACGGTGGCGCTGAACTTCGCGGTCGTGAGCGTGTCGAGAATGGACTCCACCACGGCGGGCTCCGCACGCGCGGACACGGGCGACGTCAGGTTCCACGTGCCATCCGGGGCGCGAGCCAGCTCCGTGGTGGCGCCATGGGCGCGCACGGTCAGGTGGGTGAAGATTGGCTTCGCCTCGGGCTGGCCCGTCTCTCCGGCCGCCTCCGCTTCGCCGGTCACGAAGAGCTTTCGGGCCGCCTCGTGTTCTGGGGCCGCGCGCGAGTCACCGGGCCGCTCCCCCGGACAGGCGGTGAGCCCGAGGCCCGCCATGGCGGCGGCCGCGAGCGAGCGCCAGGGACATCGGCTTCGCAGGGCGGGCCTCACTTGTTGCGCCTCGCCAGCCAGATGGCCAGACCGACGCCCAGGAGAGACAGCGGCAACAGGTCGGTGGTGACGAAGCGGATGCCCCGGAGCGTCGCGGCGTCGAGCTCCAGCGTGGAGACCTCGCGGTCCGGAGGGCGGATGGTGATCTTCGTGAGCTGGTTGGACGCCCAGCCCAGCGCGTTCATCACCAGGTTGCGGTTCGGCTCATGGCCCCAGTTCGGGTCCAGGAGGATTTCCGAGTCGCCCACCACCACGAGCCGCGCCTCGGAGAAGCGCCTGTCCGGAGCACCTTGCGTGTCGCGCGTCACGGCGGCGGCCAGCACGAGCTGCCCCGTCTTCTCTCCATCCGAGGGCAGGGCGTTCTCATCGGGCGTGCTCTCCACCCAGCCGTGCTGTGATGTGAGGACGACGGGTTCGACGCGGACGCCCGGTGCCAGTCCCGTGCGCAGCAGGGACAGGCTGCGCGCGGTGGGGAACTCCACGTTGAGCCCGCGCTGGCGCAGGGGCTGGCCAATCTCATGCTCGCTGTAGAAGAGCGACAGCACGACGAAGGGGTTGCCGCTGTTGAACTGCGCGTCCGCGACGATGCCTTCGTCCACCTGTACGCCGTGCTCCTCCAGCAGCGCGCCCAGGCCGTCGTGGAGCCCGGCATCGGCGAAGTAGAGCAGGCGCCCGCCGGAGGCGAGATAGCGCCGGAGCGCGTCCTTCTCGGGCGCCACGAAGGGCACGCGGGCCCCCGCGATGATGACCAGCGAGGCATCCCTCGGCACGTCCGAGGTGCCAGCGAGGTTCAGGGGCTCGGCGGTGTAGCCTTCCTGCAACAGCTGGCGCCGGAACTCGGACAGGCTGCCGCCCGGGTCATTGGCCGGGGCCTGCGCCTTGTCGAGCGGCCACTCGCCATGGCCGGTGGTGAAGTAGACCTTCTGTGTGCCCACCGCGTTCAGCTTGAGGATGGCGTAGGTCAGCTCCTGCTCGGACACGGTGGGGAGCGTGGTGTGGGAGGCCTGCTCCCCCTCGCCGCGCGCCACCACCACCGCCGTCTGGCCCTCGTGGACCTGGTACTTCGCGGCCAGGTCCGGGCTGCGGCGCGGATCCTTGAAGGTGTAGTCGAAGCGCTCCGGCGCCTCGGCGCGGTAGAGCTGGAAGAGCGCCTCCAGCTGGGCGTACTGGGGATGCGCCGTGGTGATGAAGCCGATGGCGCGGACCTTGTCGGGGATGTCCCCCAGCGTGGCCACCGTCTGGGGCGAGAGCGTGTGGATGCGCGCCTGTGTCAGGTCCCACCGGCGGTTGTTCTGGAAGGCCAGGTAGTTCACCGCGACGAGGCCGGCGAGGACGCCCAGCGTGGTGAGCGCCGTGGTGGCGAACGCGGCCCCCGCCTTGCGGGTGGCGAACTGGTTGAGCCGCTGGACGTTGGTCGCGGCGTACAGCCCCAGCAGCACCAGGCCCACGCCCGCCTTCACAGCGGCGGCGACATGACTGTCCGGGGTGGTCAGCAGGGTGAAGGGGCTCGACAGCAGGAGCAGCAGCCCGATGGCGCCTAGCACCTTTCCAAGGTTGGCGATCTTCATGTCAGGCCCACCGCCGCGCTTCCACCGTGCGGTGGGTGAGGAACAGGGCGAAGACGATGACCGAGGCGAAGAACACCAGCGATTGCAGCTCCAGCACGCCCTTGAGCATGCCCTGGAGCTGGAGGTCGCAGGACACGGAGGAGAGGGCGGAGCGCAGCGGCTCGTCCGCGCGGCGCGCCAGCTGGCCCAGCAGCATCCACGCCAGCAGGGTGCAGAAGGTGAGGAAGGCCGCCAGCATCTGGCTCTCCGTGAGCGCGGAGATGAACAGGCCCACGGCCATGCAGGTGGCGCCCCACAACAGCAGCGCGCCGTAGCCCAGCAGGACGGTGGACCACTCCAGCGCGAGCCCGGACTCGCTCTTGCCGTACACCGACAGCACCATGGGGAAGACGAGGGTGAGCGCCAGCGTGGTGGTGATGACGCCCAGCCCGCCCAGGTACTTGCCCAGCACGATTTCGAGGGGCCGCACCGGGGCCGTCATCAGCAGCTCGAACGTGCGGTTGCGCTTCTCCTCCGCGAACAGCCGCATGGACAGGAAGGGCGTGACGACCAGGGTGATGACGAGCACGCTGCTCCAGAGCTCCACCACGACCCCGTCCGTGAGGTTTCGGTATCTGTCGAAGTCCGGAGCCATCTGCGACCAGCCCACCCGGCGCGCCACGGCCTGGACCTCGTTGAAGCCCTGGAGCAGGTCGGTGAAGTAGAAGGCCGTCAGCGCCACCATCGCCGTGAAGACGGCGTAGGCCCACGGGGTGGTGAAGTAGATGGACAGTTCCTTGCGGGCAATCGCCAGGGCGGTGCGCATGGAGGCAGGGTCCTCGAAGGGGGCCGCGCTCAGGCGGCGGTCAGCTTGATGAAGACTTCTTCCAGCGACGCGCTCTCCGCCTGTCCGTGGAGGCGGGCCAGCTGGTGGATGTCGTCGTAGGCGACGCGCTTCCCCTGGTGGATGATGAGCACCTTCTCGCACGTCATCGTCACCTCCGGGAGGATGTGCGTGGAGATGATGACGGTGTGCTTGCCGGCCAGACCCTTGATGAGCGCGCGCAGCTCCGCGCGCTGCGCCGGGTCCAACCCCTCTGTGGGCTCGTCCAGGATGAGCACCGGAGGCGCGCCGAGCAGCGCCTGCGCGATGCCCACGCGCTGCTTGTACCCCTTGGACAGGTTCTGGATGACGCGGTCCATGACGTGCGTCACGGCCATGAGGGTGGCGACGCGCTCCAACTCGGACGCGAGCGCGCGCCCGGACAGCCCCTTCAACGCGGCCACGAAGCGCAGGTAGCCGCGCACCGTCATCTCCATGTAGAGCGGGGGCGTCTCCGGCAGGTAGCCGATGCGGCGCTTCACCTCGAGCGGCTGCGCCTCCACGTCATGGCCCCCGACGCGGACGACCCCCTCCGACGGCGGGAGGAAGCCGGTGAGGATCTTCATCGTGGTGGACTTGCCGGCGCCATTGGGGCCGAGGAAGCCGAGAATCTGTCCCTCCTCGACCTGGAAGGTGAGGTCGTCCACGGCCACCCGGTCTCGGTATCGCTTGGTGAGGTGCTGGACCTCAATCATCGGCATGGGGGCTCCGGTGAAGGATGCCGTCACCCGGGGCCGCGGCGCGCCGTCGCCCCACAGCCCCAGAGAGGGGGGCGGTATTAAAGCCGACATCCGGCTGTCAAGGCGACCCTGACTCCGGGTGTGGGCGCCGCTCGCCGGCTGGCCGGACTTCTGCAAGAAGGCCCTCCGGTGTGGTTTTCCGGACACACCGAACAGGGGTAGTGAGGCGACATATGCCAATCGTGGTCCAGAAGTACGGCGGCTCCTCCGTCGCCGGCGTGGAGAAGCTGCGCAAGGTCGCCCAGCGGGTGAAGGACAAGCGCGAGGCGGGCTATCAGGTGGTGGTCGTCGTGAGCGCCATGGGCGACACCACCGACGAGCTGCTGGCGCTGGCCAAGGGCGTCTCGGCCGACCCTCCGCGGCGCGAGCTGGACATGCTGCTCACGTGTGGCGAGCGCATCTCCATGGCGCTGCTCTCCATGGCGCTCCAGGAGCTGGACGTGCCCGCCATCAGCTTCACGGGCAGTCAGAGCGGCATCATCACCACGGACGCGCACTCGCAGGCGCGCATCGTGGAGGTGCGCCCCTATCGCATCCATGACGAGCTGGCGCGTGGCAGGGTGGTGATTGTCGCCGGCTACCAGGGCGTCTCCTTCAAGAAGGAGGTGACGACGCTGGGGCGTGGCGGCTCGGACACGACGGCGGTGGCGCTGGCGGCGGCGCTGGAGGCGGAGGCCTGTGAAATCTACTCGGACGTGGACGGCGTGTTCAGCGCGGACCCCCGCGTGGTGCCGGACGCGCGCAAGCTGGAGTCGTTGAGCTACGACGAGATGCAGGAGCTGGCGAGCGCGGGCGCCAAGGTGCTCAACGCGCAGGCGGTGGAGTGGGCCAAGGCCCGGGGCATCACCATCCTTGCCCGCACCGCGCACGGCCAGGGCGCGGGGACGGCGGTGCAAGAGCTGGCCGTGCCCTCGGAGAGCCGGCTCAAGGGCGTCACCGCCGACGCGGAGATGGCGGTGCTCACCGCGGCCGAGCCCGTCCGGCTGGCCGAACTCCTGGAGTTCCTGGACGCCCGTGAGGTGCGGGGCCGGACGCTGGACTTCGACGGCGCCGCGGGCGGCCCCTTCAGGACGGCCATCACCGTGCCCCTGGCGGACTGCCACGGGCCGGAGGCCCTGCGGCGCGAGCTGGCCACGCGCTTCGGCGACGCCGTGTCGTGGCGCGAGGACCTGGGCACCGTCACCTGTGTGGGCGTGGGGCTCAACGCGGACTGGGCGCCGCTGCGCCGGGCGCTGGCCGCCACCGAGGAGCTGGGCGCTCCCGTTCACGCGGTCCACACGTCACCCCTCCAGCTCACGTTGCTGGTGGACAAGGCGCACCTGAAGGCGCTGACGGCCCGGCTGCACCGGGACCTGCTCGGAGGTTAGGAAATTTCTCATCCTGGGCAATTCGCGAGCCCCTTCGGCCCGACGCACATCCCCGGGGAGGGGGGCCCGCTTCCCTCCGTGGGGTTCGTGCCTACCGTGCGGCCTTGGAAGTCGGGCTTGGAGGCACGGGATGGCTCAGACAGGCCGGTGGGCAGGCTGGGTGTGCGGGCTCGTTCTCGCGATTCTTGGCAGTGGCTGTGAGGAGTCGGCCTTCCGCCCGGTGATTCCGGGAGACAAGCACGACACGCCGCCCCTGAGCGATGGCCACGACGGTGGCGACGGAGCGCCGCACCCGGGCCTCATCGACGCGGGGGAACCGGACGCCGGCGGGGAGCCGCCCGATGCGGGGCCGGTGGAGCTGCCCGCACGCGACCCGGGGGCCGTGCTCGAGGAGAACCTCCGCCCCGGCACCACGGCCTGGCGCATCACCCGCAACGCCCACAATCGGGAAATCGAAGGCTATGCGCTGAAGGCCACGCTGACACAGGGCGAGGCGCTGCGCGTCGCGGTGTCGCTGTCCGAGGCCCGGAGCTTCCGTTGGTATGTCTACCGGATGGGCTACTACGGCGGCGCGGGGGCCCGCGAAGTGGCGCGCGGCGGCCCGGTGCCCGGCGTGCGCCAGGGGGACTGTCCCGTCGACCGCGCCACCGGTGTCATCGCCTGTACCTGGACGCCCACGCTGGAGCTCCCCGTCCCGGCCGACTGGGTGCGCGGCGTGTATATGGTGAAGCTGGTGCGCGAGGATGGCCACCAGCGCTACGTGCCCTTCCTCGTGCGGGACGCGAACCCGCAAGCGGAGGTGGCCGTGCTCATCCCCACCGCGACCTGGGCCGCCTACAACACCTGGGGAGGCACCAGCCTCTACGACGACCGCGACCGGGTGATGCGGGAGCATGGGGTCAGCCGCGCCTTCCAGGTCTCGTATGACCGTCCCTACGTGCGGGGGCACGGCAGCGGCCATCTCCTGACGGACGACTTGAGCCTGATTCAATGGCTGGAGTCGCAGAACCTGGACGTGGGCTACTTCACCGACGAGGACCTGGATGCGAGCTACGACTTCGTGGCCGGCGCCAGGGTGTTCGTCATGTCGGGCCACGACGAGTACTGGAGCCCGCGCATCCGGGAGCACGCGGACCGGGCCGTGGCGGAGGGGCGCTCGCTGCTCAACCTGGGCGCGAACAACGCCTACTGGCAGGTGCAGATGGAGCCGTCGAAGGACGGCCGTCCGCGCCGCATCATCGCCTGCTACAAGGGGCACGCGAACGACCCGTACTCTGGCGCGCTGCGCACGGTGAAGTTCCGCGAGCGCGTCGTGGGCCATCCGGAGAACGCGCTGCTGGGCGTGCAGTTCTCCAGCCGCTGGCACCAGTTCGGCTTCCCAGCCGTCATCACCAACCCGGGGCACTGGGCGCTGGCGGACACGGGCCTGAAGGCAGGTGACACGCTGTGGAGGGCCAACGGCTACGAGGTGGACCAGCTCGTGAGCAATGGCCACGCGCCGGAGGGCGTGGAGGTGCTGGCCGAGTCCCCCCTGCTGTCACTCCAGGGCGCCTTCGGCTTCGGGCACATGGTGCTGCGCAAGCAGGGCCGGGCCTACGTCTTCTCGTCAGGGGGCATCGACTTCGTGCGCACCCTGGCTTCCGAGGACATGGCGGACTCGCGCGCGGCGCGCATCGTCGCGAACGTGCTCTACAAGGCGCTGGGCCGCCCGGTGCCCGATGTGCTGGTTCGCTTCGAGCGCCAGAACAAGGTGAGTGCCGAGGGCCCCTTCGCGGGGGAGGTACGCACGGTGGCGGGCGTGCCCGGACAGCGCGGCCGCGCGGGCGTCGCCGTGGCTGGCAACATGTTGGGGGCGCCCGTGGCGGTGGCCTTGATGGCCGATGGCGGCCTGCTGGTCGCGGATGGCCTGGGGAACGCGGTGAAGCATGTGTCGCCGAAGGGCGAGGTGAAGACGCTGGCCTCGGGACTGAATGGCCCCATGGGCATCGCGGCGGACGCCGTGGGCAACGTGTATGTGGCTGACACCGACAACTACGTCATCCGTCGCATCGACCCGGAAGGGAAGGTGGAGGTGTTCGCGGGAGGCACGCCGGGTCTCCTGGACGGCCCCGCGAAGCAGGCGTCCTTCGACCAGCCCGCGGGCCTGGCGTTGACGCCGGATGGCACCGCGCTGCTGGTGGCCGACATGAACAATGGCGTGATTCGCCGCATCGACCTGGTGGCGGAGGGGCACCCGGTGACGACGTTGCAAGGGGACTGGCTCTACCGGCCCTCGGGGTTGGCGGTGGGCGAGGATGGCGGCACGCTCTTCGTCGTCGAGTCCGGCATGTCGCGGGTGGTGCGCATCCGCGATGGCGTCACCTCCATGCTGGCGGGCTCGACGCCCGGCTTCCGTGACGGTGCGCCGGAGTCCGCGCAGTTCCTGCCGTACCTGGGCATCGCGGTGCTGAAGGACGGCTCCGTCGCGGTGTCGGACCCGGGCAACTACCGCGTGCGCCGCATCCACCTGGACGGAAACGGGCACGCGCGCAAGGTGACGACGCTGGCGGGCAGCGGGCGCTATGGCCACGCAGACGGGCCGGGAGAGGCCGCGGAACTCGTCCTCCCGGCTGGCCTGGCGGTGGGGCCGGATGGTCGCCTCTACGTGGCGGACGCCGGCAACGCGCTGGTGCGCGCCGTCACTCCATGAGCGCCGCAGTGGTGGCCTCGGGGCAGTCCGACTCCACCGCGCCGATGTCCGGAGCGGCGCCGCAGTAGGGCAGCCCCAGGTCCATGCCCCGGTCGACCGCGGCCTCGCCGGGCATCAGCGTGTCCAGGTCCACCAGGGGCTCGCCGCTCTCTCCCGAGCCCAGCTCCACCCCGTGCGCCATCCAGGTGGCGAGCGTGCCGCGCCCCCATTCGCTCTGGGGCGCCACGAAGAGGCCCGTGTTGAAGGCGGCGCCCGCAAGTAGAGGCTGGACTCCATGCGCAGGCCCGGCGCCGTCATGCCCATGCTGACCGCGTTGCGCGTGGCGAACAGGTTGTTGCGCACCGCCACGCGGGTGGCGAGCCGGGATAGCTGGGCACCAGGCTTTCACCAGAGGTGGGCGCGGGTTCCTGCGAACTGCTGGAACAGGCCCCGTGAATCAAGCGGCTTGGCCGGGACCGTCGACTCCGGTGCCCAATCCCGCCGACACGTCTCCCCTCGGGAAATGGGCCTCACGGGGACTTGGGGTCCACTCGCCCGCCCAGCCTCCTGGGGACCCGGGAGGCCCCGGCTCCATCGCCCGGAGGGGCAGGGGCCGCGGCGTCAGTCTGGGGCGCGCGTGCTGCCCAGAATCCAGGCCAGGTAGGGGGCATGGCCATCCGCGATGTCGAAGCGCAGCACCTCCGGCACGTCGTAGGGGTGCAGCGCGACGATTCGCGAGCGCAGGGGCTCGAAGAGGGCAGCGCGCGTCTTGAGGATGAGCAGGACCTCGGGCTCGTCCTGAACCTGTCCCTCCCACCTGTAGATGGAGCGCAGGCCCGGGACGATGTTCCCGCAGGCCGCGAGCTGCTCCTCCACCACAGCGCGGGCCAGCTCGGCGGCCTTGTCGGCCGAGGGGGCGGTGACGAGGACGATGATGGTGTCGGTCATGGGAACAGGATGCGTGAGGCCTCCTCCGTCCGTCGAGCAGGACGGAGGAGGCGGCCCGCGTGCCCTACCGCCCCAGCGTGCGCGCGCCGCCCGCCGCGTGGTGCATGGGCGCGTCCATCTCCTGCCGCGTGCGGCGCCGGTCCGGCGTGTCCTTCGGGAACTCGATGAAGGTGCACAGCTCGCACAGCCGGCTGTAGATGCGCTCGCCCACGCGCTCCCGGAGGAGCTCCGTCTCTCGCGCGGCACTGCGCGCGTCCTCGGTCGTCCGGTAGCCCGAGGGCGCCGCGCTTCGCGCCATCCGCTTCTCCGGCTCCAGCGAGTAGTTCGTCGCGAACAGCGTGGTGCGTCCCGCGTTGTAGCGGCGGGCAATCAGCTCATCGAGGGTCTCCATCTCGAAGGGACTGCCGCGCCCCTTGCCCATCTCGTCGATGGCGAGCACCTCGACTTCCGACAGCGGCCCGATGATTTCCCCGCCGCTCTTGCCCTCCTGGAAGCCGCGCCGGATGGTGGCATAGAGCAGGGAGATTTCGACGTAGCGTCCGCGCACGCCCAGCTCCAGCGCCAGGTGCGCGAGCGTCGCCGCCAGCAGGTGCGTCTTCCCCGTGCCGACGGGGCCACTCAGGATGAAGCCCTTGGACGAGCTGCCCGGTACGTACTGGAACGCGAACTGCATCGCCACGTTCCGGCCCCGGTCCTGCTCCTCCTTGGAGGCGCGGTAGTTGTCGAAGGTGGCATGCGCCGCCGAGGCGGGGAGGCCCAGGGCATCGAAGCGTGAGATCCGCTTCCGCAGCTTCGTGCACGCGCACGGCTCCATCACTTCGTAGCGGCGGATGCCGACCTTCTGGCTGAACTCAGCCTCGCGCTCGATGAGCACGTGTCCGCGCCCGCCACACACCGAGCAGTGCACGGAGCACGCGCAGATGCGCGCATGGGCCTGGTCACCGCGGCGCTCGATGACATAGGTCCGCCCGCCGCACACACCACACGCCTCGCCATTCACCTTAGGAGCCATCTCACGCACTGCCATACCAGAGCCTCCCTCGGTCGTCAGTTACCTGAACGGGCGAGCAGGCGCCCCGCCTACATCTCCTTCACGCCGAGCCGCCGCCGCACCGTCGCCAGCACCCGGAAACGCCGGGCCACCTTCCGGGCGCGCGGGGACATCACCTGTTGCTCCGCGGACGCCGCCAGGGCCTCCCGCCACAGGGCACACCGGTCCAGGAAGGGCAGGGCGCGCAGCAGCAGCAGGAACGCTAGCGCTTCCTGGGAGTCCATGGCCGCCGGCTCTTCCGGGACATGGGCCAGGACGGTGATGCGCAGGTTGCGCACACGGTGCGCAAGCGCTTCGTGCCGCCCCGCCAGGTCCTCCAGCGCCATGCACAGCCGCGCGTGCCGCGTCTCCTCCCAGGAGCGGGCCCGCTTGCGCTTGGGGGCGGAAGAGGGTTCCTCACCCGCGCCCGCCGCCAACTCCCGGTACTTCTTGATCTCCGACTCCACCTGCCTGCGGCATGCCCGCAGCGAGCGGAGCACCGGCTCACCGGGGCGCGTATCCCAGAGGGCCTTCTCCGCGGAGCGGGTGATGCCGCGGGCCACCACCTCGAAGGGAACGCCCTCGCGGGCCCAGGTCGTCAAAAGCTCGGTGTCCAGCGCGGAGGGCATCAGCCCCGCGCCGCGCACGGCGAGGAAGTAGTCCTGGACCAGCTCTTCGAAGCTGGCGCTTTCGGGGAGGAGACTCATGATCCGACGCGTACTCCAGTGCGGGGAGGCCGGACAACCGACCGGTCGCTCCCCCATACCTGGCGGGTCCGACATGGCAACTCCAGAACGCCGTTTTTCACAGCGGATCTGGAAGATTTCGAGCCGGCGCTTCCCTTGGAGAGCAGGCGGCCAGTCAGTGTTGACCCGTCGCGCGGAAACCGCGCATAGTGAGGGTCCCCGAATGGAAATTCCCGAAGATTCCCGGACACTTGTCTACTTGGCAAGCGCCCGGGGACGCCGGTGCCCCTCTCTTAGGAAGACCATGCGCCGTTCGCTTCTCGTCTGCCTCGTGCTCCTGGCCACGGCCGCCACCGCCCAGGAGAAGAAAGCCCCGCGCGATGCCGATCTCGGCCGGAAGTCCGCCACCTCGGTGGACAAGTCCCTGGCTGGCGACATCACCCGTGAAAAGAAGAAGGAGGAGGTCGCTCCCACGATCCAGTACGACCAGTTCCGGCTGGGCGTGGAACTGCAGGTGGCCTCCAAGCGGCGTGAGCAGATCCAGTCGCTGAAGAAGATCATCTCCCTGTCGCCGGATCCGAAGGAGGCCCCCAGCCTCCTGTTCCGGCTCGGCGAGTTCTACTGGGAGGAGTCGAAGTTCTACTTCTTCGAAGCCAACCGGAAGGACGACGACCTCCTGCAGGCGATGAACCGCAACGACGCCGCGGGCCAGCAGCGGGCCAAGGCGGAGAAGGCGGGGTTGCTCGCCAAGCAGAAGGAGTACGGCAAGCTCGCCGTCGAGCAGTACACGAAGATCGTCCAGGAGTACCCGAGCTTCGAGCGCACCGACGAGGTGCTCTTCTTCCTCGGCCAGTACCTCATGGAGGACGGCCAGGACCGCAAGGCGCTGGTGGCCTTCAAGCGCCTGGTGGAGAAGCACCCGCAGTCGAAGTTCATCCCCGACGCCTACCTGGCCTTCGGCGAGTACTACTTCAACAACTCCAAGGGGAAGCGCCCGGAGTTGGAGAAGGCGCTGGCGGCGTACAAGAAGGCGGCCGAGTTCCCCGAGAGTCAGGTGTACGCCTTCGCCCTCTACAAGCAGGGCTGGTGTCACTACAACATGGGGGACTTCGAGGCGGCGAAGGACAAGTTCAAGACGGTGGTGCTCTACGGCGAGCTGGCCGGCGCCAACGCGGTGGAGAAGGACGGCGGCAAGAGCGGCCGCAGCTCGCTGATTCGCGAGGCGCGCACCGACTTCGTCCGCGCGTACGCGCACCAGGGTGACGTGGCCCAGGCGCGCGCCGAGTTCGGGAAGGTGGCCACCAATCCGGACGACCGCTTCACGATGATGAAGCAGCTGGCCAACCTGTACTACGGCGATGGCAAGGACCGCGAGGCGGCCATCACCTACAACGCCCTCATCAAGGAGAAGCCGCTGTCGCCCGAGGCGCCCGGCTTCCAGGGCCGCATCGTCGACTGCATCCTCCGCATGGGCAACAAGGAGCGCACCGTGGTCCAGGTGCGCCGGCTCGTGAAGATCATGAAGGAGGTCGAGGGCTCCGGCGTCATCAAGGAGGACAAGGACAAGCGGCTGCTGGAGGAGGCGAAGGAGCTCTCCGAGCGCACGCTGTCCAACCTCGCCGTCACCTGGCACAACGAGGGCAAGAAGACGCGCAACGAGGAGACGTTCCGCTACGCGGACGCCGTGTACAGCGACTACCTCACGCTCTTCCCGGAGAACCCCAAGGCGTACGACCTGCGCTTCTTCTGGGCCGAGCTCCTCAACGACAGCCTGCAGAACTTCGAGAAGGCCGCCGCCAACTACACGCTCGTCGTCCTCCAGGACGCCAAGGTGCTGGAGGCCAAGGACGACCAGGGCAAGCCGAAGCCGGGCAAGCCGGGCAAGTGGCTGCCGAACGCCGCGTACAACGCGGTGCTGGCCTACGACGAGGTCGTCAAGGCCGCCGAGGCGCGCGGCGAGGCCAAGAGCGAGGCGGTGGGCTCGGACATCACCAAGAAGGCCACCATCCCCCCGCTGAAGAAGTCGCTGCTGGACGCGTGCGAGCGCTACCTCAAGTACGTGCCCAAGGGTGAGAAGCGGGTGGAGATCGCCTTCAAGGCGGCCAACCTGTACTACCGCCACAACCACTTCGACGAGGCGGTGCTGCGCTTCAGCGAGATCGCGCTCGGCTACCCCGAGTACAAGTTCGAGAACGGCGAGCGCGCGGCGGAGATCGCCGCCAACCTCATCCTCGACTCGTACCACCTGCTCCAGGACTACGCGAAGGTGAACGAGTGGGCGCGGCGCTTCTACGCCAACGACAAGCTGGCGGTGGGCAAGTTCCGTGACGACCTGGCCAAGCTCATCGAGCAGTCCTCCTTCAAGCTCGTCAGCCAGCTGGAGGAGAAGAAGGAGTTCGAGAAGGCCGCCGAGGCGTACCTCGCCTTCGTGAAGGACTTCCCGCAGACGGAGATCGCCGACCTGGCGCTCTACAACGCGTCCGTCGACTACTACAAGGCGAAGCGCCTGGATAAGGCCATCGAGGTGCGCAAGCGCCTGTTCGCCGAGTACCCGCGCTCCAAGCACGTGCCGGACTCCATCTACGCCAACGCGGAGGCGCTGGAGGCCATCGGTGACTTCGAGGACGCGGCCACCACCTACGAGGCCTACGTGCGCGGCTATGAGCGCAGCCTCGGGGAGAAGGGCCCCGCGAAGGCCCGGGGTGGCAGCGCCAGGAAGAAGGGCAAGGCCCCCGCGGACGACAAGCCCGCGGCGGCGCAGAAGTGGGACGAGTCCAAGGCGCAGGTGGCGCTGTTCAACGCCGCCACCTACCGCGAGGGGCTGGGGCAGGTGAAGGCCGCCCTCCGCAACCGCGAGCACTACCTGGAGCTGTGGCCGCGCGCGAAGGACGCGGACGAAATCCGCCTGTCCATCATCGACCTGACGGGCAAGAGCGGCGCGGCGTTCAAGGCCATCAAGATGCTGGAGGAGTACGAGCGCGACAACATGCGCTCGCCCAGCAGGTTCCTGGCCGCGGAAGGCCGCATCGTCGAGCTGTACAAGAAGATGGGAAAGTCGCGCGACGTGGTGCGCATGTACAAGCGCATCTACGACCACTTCGACCAGCTGCCCCGCCGCGTGCAGGGCTCGCTGGAGAAGCCGGCGCTCGCGACCGCCGCGCAGGCCCAGTTCCTGGCGGTGGAGCCGGACTGGAACGAGTACCGGCGCCTGAAGCTGTACTGGGGCGCTCCGCCGTCGCCGGACCGCTTCCGCGCGAGCATCCAGGACAAGAGCCGCGCGCTCCAGGTGGTGGAGAAGAAGTACGTGCAGACGGTGACGCTGGGCGCGCCCGAGCCCGCCATCTGCGCGCTGCACCGCATCGGCCTGGCGTATGACCACTTCGCCGACCGCGTCGCCAATGCCCCCATGCCGCGGGGCCTGGACGAGGAGTCGGAGCAGGCGCTGCGCGACGAGTTCGCCAACCAGGCGCAGCCGCTCAAGGACAAGGCGACCGAGGCGTTCTCCGCCACGGTGGCCAAGAGCCGCGAGCTGGACGTGTACAACGACTGCGCCGCGGAGAGCCTGAAGATGCTGCGCACGCAGTACCAGCCTGACCGCTACCCGGACATGCCCGAGGAGAAGGTGGCGCTCAAGAGCGGCGTGCAGCTCATCGGCGGCGACCTGCTGGCCTCCATCCAGGACGTGCCGCCACCGGCGCCCAAGGCGGCGGACGCGCAGCAGGCGAGGGCCGAGACGCTGCAGGAGGACCTGACGGACCTCACCGCGCAGCTTCGCTCGCAGACCGAGACCCAGGTGGACGCCCGCCCGGCGGCCGCCCCCAACGGCGCCACCCCCGCGAAGCAGGGCGGGAATGACGAGGAGCCGGAGGACTTCCTCTAATGCACCGGACGATTCGCACCATGCGCCTGTTTCCCTTGCTGGCGGCTGTCTCACTCGCCGCCGCCGGCTGCTCTTCCTCCAAGGCCAGCGGCCCCGGCGGGGCCAAGACGGCGGACCCGAACGCCGGCAAGGCGGAGTCGGCCGCGCCCATCTCCAACACGGCCAAGGCCCGCTTCGAGGACGCCCTGAAGGCGTTCGACACGCAGAAGAAGGCCAAGGCCATCGACTACCCGTCGCTGGAGCGGAAGTTCCAGTCCGCGCTGGAGGCGGACGCCAACCTGGCGGAGGCCGACTACAACCTGGGTGTGCTGGCCGAGCGCCAGGGCAAGCTCACCGAGGCGCGCAACCACTACAAGACGGCGCTCACCAAGAAGCCCTCGCTGCGGCAGGCGTCGGAGAACCTCGCGGTGATGGAGCAGAACGCGGGCAACGTCGCCGGCGCGGTGGCGCTGTACCAGGAGGTGCTCCAGCGCTACCCGGATGACGCGCAGTCTCGCGCGCGGCTGGCGGAGATCTACCGTCAGCAGGGTGACCACGCCAAGGCCATGGACCTGTCGCGCGCCGCGCTGATGCGCGACCCGCAGTCCACCACCGCGCTCAAGGTGATGATTCGCAGCTACCTGGACCGCAAGCAGCTGGCCATGGCGAAGCTGGTGGCGCTGCGGGGCGTGAAGCTGGACGGGGCGGATCCGGAGCTCCACCACGCGGTGGGCCTCATCCTCCTCCAGGAAGGCGACGTCGACGAAGCGCGCCTGTCCTTCAAGAAGGCGCTGGAGGTCCGCGAGGACTACGTGCCGTCCCACGTGGAGCTGGCCCAGCTCGCGATGCAGGCGGAGAACTTCCCCACCGCCGAGCAGCACCTGCGCCGCATCCTCCAGGCGGACGGAAAGAACGCCGCCGCGCACCTGGACCTGGGCATCGCCTACAAGGGCATGGGCCAGTACGACAAGGCCATGCAGGAGTACGACGAGGCGGAGAAGCTCGACCCCGAGCTGGCCGCGGTGAACCTCAACCGCGCCATCATCCTCCACAAGGTGAAGGACGCGCCCGAGCGCGCCTCGGAGCTGTACCGCAAGTACATCGCCATGGCCGGCGGCGACGTGGCGCTGCCCGCCGAGGCTCCCGTGTTCGCCCTGCTGCGCGAGGTGGAGGTCATCGTCAACGCCAAGCGCGAGGCCAGGTTCGCCGAGGAGCAGGCGAAGCAGATGGAGGAGCTGCAGAAGCAGCAGCAGGCCCAGATGCAGGCCGCGGAGAAGGCGGCCGCCGGGAATGCAACGCCCGGCGCCACGGCGGCGCCCGCTGGTGGCAACGCCACCGCGCCGCAGGCCACGCCCGCCACCGGCAATGCGCCGGCGGCGCCAGGGCCCGCGGCTGGAACGCCCGACCAGAAGAATGCAGGCACGGCGGAACCCGGCGAGCCGGAAGACGACCTGCTGTGAAAGTCGAGGCGCCCCCGCGTGCCTTCGCTGTGGCGGGGGCGCGGGGGATGATGCGAACCTTGTGTTTCCCCCTCATCCGGGGATTCGGTGTTGTGGGACGGGCCTCGAGGGGTTCGTCCGGGAGGCAGTGATGCGGAAGGCGTTGATGCTGTCTGCGGTGCTCGCGGTGACGCCGGCCCTCGCCCAGGACGAGGGCACCAATCCGGGTGGGCCGGGAGAGGGCAATGTGCGCTACTCCAAGACGACCACCATCGACTTCGAGGATGACACCATCGAGGGAGACCTCACGAAGCCGGATGGCGAGTACGTCGAAGCGCGTGGCAAGGTGAAGCACTCGAACCTCATCCGCATCCGCGAGGACTTCGAGGACAAGGTGATGCAGTCCGTGGGCGAGCTGTAGGCCGCGCGACCCGGAGGCGGGAACCCGCCGCCACCCGCGTTGTCTGTCACCGTACCCACCCTACGTAGGAGCCCCCATGGCCGTTCCTCTGACACTCAAGGTCTTCAAGGGCGACTCGCTGGTCGCCTCCAAGGACTACGAGCGCGACATCATCAAGATTGGCCGCCTCTCCTCGGCGCACCTGTGCCTGGAGGACGAGAAGGTCAGCCGCATCCACTCCGTCATCGAGGTCGCCAGCGACGGCACCATGTCCATCATCGACATGGGCAGCGTCGAGGGCACGTACGTCAACGGCAAGCGCGTCACCAAGGGCCAGCTGGCCTTCGGGGACGAGATTCGCGTGGGCGGCACGACCATCCGCCTGGAGAACCCGGCCGCGGTGGCCGCGGTGAACCTGGCCGCCGCGGCGGCCAGCTCGGACGTGGAGACGGAGAAGAACCCGGTGGTCGCCGCTGCCGCCGCGCCCGCGGAGGGACTGGCGCAGGCCGTGGTCGCCGCGCCGGCCGCGGGTGCCATCGATCCCTCCTTCGCCGCCACGCAGGAGAGCGCGGTGATCGCGCCCGCACCGGCGCCTGTCGCGGCCGCGCCGGTGGAGGCCGCGCCGGCCGTGCGTGTCGTGCGCCGTACGAAGTCCAGCGGCCCGCTGGGCGTGGGCCTGCGCTTCGTGTGGGGCGACCAGCGCGTGGGCGAGTTCTTCATGGCCCCGAACGTGAAGCAGTCCTTCTTCGTCGGCAGCGAGAAGGGCGTGGACTTCATCATGGGCGACTCCCGGCTGGGAGGGCCGAAGTTCGAGGCGGTGCGCTCGGATGGCCAGAACTTCATGGTCCGCTTCACCGGGAAGATGAAGGGCGAGCTGTTCCGCAAGGGCGAGACGCTGGACCTGAAGGCCGTCATCGAGTCCGGCAAGGCGTCGCACGAGGGTGACTCGTACACGCTCACGCTCGAGGCGGACGACTTCATCTGGGTCGACCTGGGCGGCGTGGCGCTCGAGGTGGCCTTCCAGCCGGTGGTCAAGCGGGTCGTGGTGCCGATTGGCGAGTCGGTGGACTACACCGCGCTCAACATCTTCCTGGTGCTCTTCTTCATCGCGACGGCGTTCATCATCACCGCGATGAACCGCACGGGCGCGGGGGATGAGTACGCGGACGAGCTGACGACCGACAATGCCCGCATCGCCAAGCTCATCATCAAGCCGCCGGAGACGCAGAAGAACAAGTTCCTCGAGCGCCTCAACCAGCAGAAGGAGCAGAAGAAGAGCGGGGAGATGGCTCAGAAGAGCCGCAATGAGGAAGGTCAGATGGGCAAGAAGGACACGCCCAAGACGAACAACCGCACTGCGCCCAAGGGCGACCCGAACAAGAAGGACGAGGCGCGTGCGCTGACGGCCAAGATCTTCGGCGGCGGCAAGGGTGGCATCTCCACGGTGTTCGGCAGCGGCGGCCTCGGTGGCGACCTGAAGAGCGCCATGGGCAACATGTTCGGCGCCAAGGCGGGCAACTCGGGCGGCTTCGGCGGCCTGGGGCTGCGCGGCTCGGGCGGCGGCGGCGGCGGCACGGGTGACACCATCGGCATCGGCGGCATTGGCACCAAGGGCCGTGGCGGCGGCACCGGCTCCTACGGCAGCGGCGTGGGCGTGCTGGGCGGCAAGCAGAGCGTCGATGTGGGCATCACCTCGTCGGATCCCGAGGTCATGGGCTCGCTGGACAAGGAGCTGATCCGCCAGGTCATCCACCGGAACCGCGGGCAGATCCGCTACTGCTTCGAGAGCCTGCTCAACCGCTTCCCGAAGCTGGGTGGCAAGGTGGCGGTGAAGTTCGTCATCACCGCGACCGGCTCGGTCGCCACGTCGTCGGTGGCGCAGTCCACGGCGGGCAACGCGGAGCTGGAGACGTGCGTGGCCGGCCGTGTGCGCACCTGGAAGTTCCCCGAACCGAAGGGCGGCGGCGTGGTGGTCGTCACGTATCCGTTCATCTTCAAGCAGTCCGGCGAATAGCGCCGGGTGGCCTTTCTCCGGGTGGGCGGGCCTGATGAGGGTCCGCCCACCGCGCCTTTCCCCGGCGCCCACTCCCCCGCGGGTGCCGGGCCAACGTCAGGACCGCATGAAAGCCCTCGCCTCACTTGCCCTGTGCGCCTCGTTCCTCGCTCCCTCGCTCGCGAGCGCCCAGACGTCCACCACTGCCCATGGGGATCGCCCCGCCGTCACGTTCGATGAGATCGAACGAGGCATCTACTTCGCGGTGCTGGGTGGGCCGCTGTTCATCACCAACCCTCCGGCGCCCGAGGGCACGCCGCGTCCGTTCTCCTCCGGTCCCATGGCCCAGGTGGAAGTGGGCGTGGACCTGGGGGAGCGGCTGTCCGTCGGCCTGTTCGTCATGGGGTCGAGCGTCCGTACGGCCGCTGATTACGTGGGCAACTCCGGCGGCGCGGTTTCCGGTGATTTCTCCGCCCTGATTCCCGGCGCGGTGCTCCGGGCGCGCCTGGTGGGGTTCGCCGACAGTCAGGAAGTGAAGCGCACCTGGTTCTATCTCCGCGCGGGTGCTGGCTATGCGATGTTCTCGCCGCAGCGGCTCCTCCCCGATTCCGACATTCTTGTGTTTGCCGGGCCCGGAGTGGAGTACTACACACGGCTGCGCCACTTTTCCGTGGGGCTCGAGGTGACGGGGAACTACCTCGTCAGCGGGGGCTCGTTCGGATTCGCGGTGGCGCCGAACATTCGCTACGCGTTCTAGCGGGAGAAAGACGTGCCTCAGGAGAATGGAAGCGGTGGGCCGCGCCCGGGTGGGCGTGGTCGTGACGGGGGTGCGCCGGGCCAGGGTCCGCGCCGTGACGGGCCGGGTGGTGGCTTCGGCGGCCGTGGTGGGCCGGGCCGTGGTCGGGGCGATGGTCGTGGCCGTGGCAGGGACCGGGAAGAGGGCCCCGTCGGCCCCGGTCAGCGCGTCATCGCCGAGCTGAGCCTCCTGGAGAAGGCACTCTCCAAGACGGATTTCGGAGCGGAGAAGGCGCCGCTCCAGGCCATCGTCCGCGCGCTGCGGCCCATGCGCCTGAAGTCCCTGGACGACCTGGACCTCAACACGCGTGGCCGTCTCATCACCACGCTGCTGCGCGTGCAGCGTCAGCCCAAGCCGCCCGCGCCCGAGGCCGCCGCGCCGGCCGAGGAGGCCGCGCCGGCTGAGGCGGCTGCTCCTGTCGAGGCCGCACCGGCGGAGGCCGCTGCGCCCGCCGAGGCCGCCGAAGGTGAAGCGCCTGCCGCGCCCGCCGAGGGCGAGGCCGCCGCGCCCGCTGAGACGGCTGCGCCTGCCGAGGCCGCTCCGGCGGAGGCCGCCGCGCCCGCGGTGGACCCCGTGCGCGAGAAGTTCGATGCCTGGACGGACGTCATCTTCCTGGTGGGCCAGGCGTGGCGCGCCGCGGGTGACAGCGAGCGCGCGGAGGCCGCCTTCGCCACCAGCGGGCGCCAGCCGGGGCCCGAGGTCGAGGAGCCCGTCGCGCCGCCCCGCGAGGAGCGCCGTGAGCGAGGCGAGCGCCGCGAGCGGGCCCCTCGGGGTGAGCGCGCCGCCGCGGGCGAGCGTCGTGAGCGGGGCGAGCGCCGTGAGCGTCCCGCCAGGGGTGAGCGCCCGGAGCGGGGTGAGCGCCCGATGCCGGAGCTGACCGGCACCTGGGACGAGCAGGCCAAGCAGCTCGAGGGGATGGGCCGCACGCGTGACGCGGCCCGGATGCACGAGCGCAACAACTCCTTCGCCGAGGCCACGCGCCTGTTCGAGGCGGGGGGCGACCTCAAGAGCGCGCTGCGCAGCGCCCTGGCCGGCGGGGACAACGACGCGGCCCGCCGTCTGGTGGGCACGCTTCCCCCCGAGCAGCTCGCGCCCACGCTGGAGAAGGCCGGTGCCTACGAACTCCTCATGGAGCACTACGTCGGCAAGGGCGACTTCGAGAACGTGGCCCGCCTCTACGAGCGCGCGCGTCAGTTCGATCAGGCGGCGCTCGCGTACGAGCGCGCAGGGAAGCTGACCCTGGCGCGCAAGTCGTACGAGCGCTCCCGGGACATCGCGAGCGCCAATCGCATCCGCGGGCTCGAGGTGAAGAGCCTGGTGGAGCGGGGGGATCGGCTCGGCGCCGCCACCCTGCTGGCCGCGGTGGGGCAGCGACGGGAGGCCGTCGAGGTCCTCAGCCCGCTGCCTCCGCCCAAGGCCTTCCACTTCATGCAGCGTCTGAAGCTGGACGACGAGGCGAAGGAGCTGGCGCAGAAGGAGCTGGCCCGCGCCGAGCAGGAGCAGAAGCCCGCGGGACGCGCCCGCTGGCTGGAGCTGCTGGGTGACATCACCGCCGCCGCCGAGGCCTGGGAGGCCGCTGGCCGCAAGGACAAGGCGCTCCCGCTGCACGAGAAGCTCGGCAACCTGGCTCGCGCGGCCCAACTCGCGGAGGAGCTGCAGCAGCGTGACAAGGCCATCGCGCTCTACACCCAGCTGAACGACAGCGCCGGTGTGGAGCGGGCGAACGCGCTTCCGGAGACGACCGCGGCTGCCCCTGCCCCCACGGCGGACGCGGCGGACGAAAGTGCGGCTGACGAGGCGTCTCCTGACGCCCCCTCGGCAGGGTAGCGAGAAGGTCAATGATTCCCGCCGTTTGGCGGGTTTTGCATGATTGCTCGGGGGCGCTGGCGACCGGTAGAGTTCCGGTCACTGGCGCCCTCGCTGCTTTTCTATTCCATTCCAAGGCCCGTCCCTCCATGCAACAGCCCACGCCCTCGTCGCGTCCCACGCTGCGCGTGTCCGATGACCGCACTTTCGTCGAAACCGAAGCGGCCCTCGAAAAGGCCGGACGTGTCGAGGAGTTGATCCGCCTCTACGAGGGGCGCTCCCGCGATGTCGCCGCCGACGAGGCGGTTCGTCTGCTGTGCCGTGCCGCGGAGCTCGCGCATGAGCGTCAGCGCAACACGCAGCGCGCGGAGGATTTGCTCAAGCGCGCGTTGCTGGTGGCGGAGGATCCACTCCCCCCGCTGCGTGGCCTCAAGCGGCTGCACGAGTCCCGGCAGGACGGCGCCGCGTTGGCGGACGTGCTGGAGCGCCTGGGCGGCGTCACGCGGGGCGAGGAGAGCGCGGGCCATTACCTGAAGGCGGCGGACGTCTACGAGCAGAAGCTGTTCCGCCGTGACCGTGCCGTGCTGTGCCTGCAGCGCGCGGCGCGCGCGAAGCCGGACCAGGCCGTCTTCCGCCGAGTGCGGCAGCTGCTGCTGTCCGAGGAGCGCTTCCAACCCACGTTCGAGGCCCTGGAGCGCGAGCGCGCGGCGTTGGGCAACGAGGGCATGGCGGACGAGTACGCCGCCCTCGCCGAGCGCCTGGTGGATGACCCCACCGAGCATGAGCTGGCGCAGAAGGTGGTGGACGTCGCCCGCGCGCTGGAGCCGGAGAACGCGCGCCTGGAGAAGGCCGCGCGGGCGCTGCAGCGCTTCGAGCAGACGTGGCGCGACCGCGTGCGGATGCTGCGCAGCATGTCGCTGGAGGAGCGCGACCGGAAGAGCGCGGCGCGGCTGTCACTGCTCGTGGCGAAGCTCTTCGCCTGGTACGAGCCGGGCGCGACAGGCAAGGTGAAGGAGGCGCTGGACCGTTGCTTCCTGCTGTGGCCGGGCATGCCCGAGGGCCTGTCGCTCATCGAGAAGCTGACGCAGCGCGAGGGCGGCGACTTCGCGGCGGCGATCGAGCAGATCGAGGCGATGGCGGGCGAGGTCAAGGACCGCACCGCGCAGGTGGACCTGTGGCTGCGGGTGGGCACGCTGCGACTGGGCAGGTTGAACGACGCGGACGGCGCGCTGGCGGCTTTCGAGAAGGCGGTGGCGGCGGACCCGTCCCGAGCGGACGCGGCGAGCCTGACGGCGGAGCAGTTGTTGGAGAAGGGCCGCGGGCCCGAGGCCGTGGCGGTGCTGGAGCGCTACCTGGGGACGGTGAAGGACCGCTCGGTGCAGGCGGCGATGCGCCTGCGTCTGGCCGACCTCTTCCTGACGCAGCTCAAGGACGCGGACGCCGCGCGAGAGCACCTGGAGGCGGCGCTGAAGCTGGACCCCACGCAGGCGCTCGCGGCCTTCCAGCTCGCGCGGCTGCTGGCGGAGGACGAGGAGCTGGACGCGGTGGTTCCGCTGCTGGACCTGGCGCTGCTGGCGCCGCGTCCGCGTCCGGAGCGCGTGGCCTTCTGTGAGGCGCTCGCGCTGATGTTCGAGGAGAAGGATGACGCGCGGGGCGCCTTCGAGGTGCTGGCGCGCGCGCTGGAGCTGGACCCGGGCCGCCCCCTGCTGCTGGGCTCGGTGGTGGAGCACGCGGAGAAGGCGCAGGTGCAGCCCGCGCTGGCCCTGGCGCTGCAACGCGCGGCGCTGGCGGCGCCGGCGGCGGAGGTGGCGGCTACGCTCTGGCGGCAACTCGCCCAGCTCCTCCAGGGGCCGCTGGCGGACCCGGCGCGCGCGGAGGCCGCATGGCGGGAGGTGCTGGCCCGCCTCCCCGGAGACGCCGCGGCGCTGGAGGCGGTGAAGTCGCTCCAGGCGGCCGCCGCCATCGCGGACAATCCGAAGACGCGCCTGGAGGCGGACCTGTCGCGGCGCGAGGCGGCTGGCGCGGCGTCCGAGGAGCTGGAGCCGCTGGTCCGGAAGCTGGTGGAGCTCGCCCCGGACGAGCCGGCGGCGGTGCAGAAGCTACAAGCGCTGTGCGTGGCGCTGTCGAAGTTCGAAGAGGCCGCGACGCTGGCCGGGCGGCTGGTGGGGCTGGCGGAGACGCAGCTGGAGCGCAACGAGTGGACGGCGCGTCAGGCCAAGCTCTACGCGGAGCGGCTGGGCCGTCAGGAGGACGCGACGGACCTGTTCCTGGGCCTGCTGGCGGAGAACGTCTCCACCGGCGTGGTGGTGGGCGGGCTGGAGCGGTTGGCGGCGGCGGGCATTCGCACGGCGGAAGTGACGGAGGCGCTGGCGGCGCACTACGGCCGCAGTGGCGACCACCAGCGCCAGGTCGCCGCGCTCCACCAGCAGCTGGAGGTGACGACGGAGCCAGGGGCCCGTAAGCGCCTCTTCGCGCTGCTGGCCAGCATTCACGAGAAGCAGCTCGCCGACAGCCGCGCGGCCTTCGACGTCCGCGTCCGCGCGCTGCGCGAGGACACGAAGGACGAGGCCGCCCGCGCCGAAGCGCTGCGGCTGGCCCGCGACCTGTCCGCGCACGCGGAGCTGGGGCGGGTGCTGCGCACGCTGGCCTCCGAGGCCGAGGACCCCGCGGTGGCGGTGCCGCTGCTCCTGGAGGCGGCGAGCCTCGCGGAGGAGGGCGCGCTGGCGGCCGAGGCGGTCGCGGCGCTGGAGGCCGCGGTCAGCCGGGCACCGGAGTCGAACGGGCTGCTGCAGCGGCTGGTGCGGCTGTACGGCCGCGTGGGCCGCTCCGCGGACGCGGAAGGGCTCTTGCGCAAGCGCATCCAGGGCGCGCGCGGCCCGGAGCGGCTGGAGCTGCTGCTCCAACTGGTGGACCTCAACACTGAGCTGGGCCGAGACGCCCAGGCGGCCGAGGCGCTGCAAGCGGCGCTCTCGCACGGGGCCGAGGAGGGCCGGCACCTGCCGCGCCTCGCGGAGCTGTACGAGAAGGCGGGGCGCACGCGCGAGCTGGGCGACACGCTGGCGCGGCTCATCGCGCTGGCCGAGTCCGCGGGGGACGCGGACAAGGTTGCGCGGCTGAAGCTGCGTCGCGCGCAGCTGCTACAGGAGTCGCAGGACGGCAGCGCGGAGGCGGTGCAGAGCTACGCGGACATCCTGCTCCAGCGCCCTTCGGACCCGGATGCGCTGGCGGCGTTGGAGGCGATGCTCGCCTCGGGCCCCGCGCGAGAGGCGGCGGCGCGGGTGCTGGTGCCCGCGTTCGAGCGCACCAAGGACCACCGCAAGCTGGTGGCCACGCTGGACGTGCTCGCCGAGGTGGCGCGGGACGATTCCGCGCGCGTGCAGGCGCTGCGGCAGGCGGCACAGGTCCACCTGGCGCACCTGCGTCAGCCGGAGCTGGCCTTCGCCGCGCTCGCTCGCGCCTTGCGGCTGGCGCCGGGTGACGCGGGCCTGCGCTCGTCGGCGCGGCAGGCGGCGGAGGACGCGGACTCGCTGGACAGCTACGCGGAGATTCTCTCCGAGCTGGCCGAGGAGGGAGACGTCGGCTCCGCGCGCATGGCGCTGCTGCGCGAGCTGGCGGAGGTGCAGGAGAAGAAGCTGGACGACAAGGCCGGCGCGGTGAGCGCGCTGCACGCGCTGCTGGCCATCGAGCCGGGCAACCTGGACTGCCTGCGCGCCCTCCAGCGGTTGCACCGCGCGGGCGAGGAGTGGGCCGCGCTCGCCGAGGTGCTGGAGAAGCTGGCCGCGGCATCGCCGGAGCCGGCCGAGCAGCTGGCGTTCCTGCGCGAGGCCGCGCTGCTGCACGAGACGAAGCTGATGGACAAGGAGAGCGCCGCCGCCGCCTGGCGCATCATCGCCGAGAGAGATCCGGCGAGCCGCGAGGCCGCGGCGACCCTGGACCGGCTCTACACGGAGAGCGGCCGGCACACCGACCTGGCCTGGGCGCTGGCGCTGCGCCGCAACCAGGAGGGGCAGAGCCCGCAGGGGCGCGAGGTCTCCTTCCGTCTGGCAGAGCTGCAGCGCACCGTGCTGGACGACGCGAACGCGGCGCTGGGCCTCTATCGCAAGATTCTCGCCGAGGACCCGGGTCACCCGGGTGCGCGCGCGGCGCTCGAAGCCTGGGTGAAGGCGGCGGTGCCCGCGAGCGGCGCTGCGCTGGAGGTGCTCGACCCGGTGCTCGTGCAGGTGGGCGACCATGCCCGCCGCGTGGCGCTGCGCGAGGCGCGGATGGTCTCCGCGCTCACGGTGGAGAAGATCCACCTCGCGGGGGAGGTTCGCCGCATCTACGAGCGCGACATGCTCCAGCCCTCGCTGGCGTTCATGTCCGCGGTGAAGTCCTTCGCGCAGGGGCTGGACCGGGAGGGCGTGCAGCCGGACATGGAGCGGCTGGCGCGGGAGACGGGCTCGCACGAGGTGCTGGCCGAAATCTACGAGACGGCGGCGACGGAGCTGACCTCGGGCGACCCGGCGGCGCTGGAGCTCCTGCGGCGGTCCGCGGAGCTGCGCGAATCGCTGGACCAGCCGGAAGAGGCCGCGCGCCTGTGGAAGAGCCTGCTGGCGGACGCGCCGCAGGACCGGCAGGCGCTGGAGGCTCTGTCGCGGCTGTACGAGAAGGGGCAGAACGCCAAGAGCCTGTCGGAGGTCTACACGCGCCAGGCGCAGCTCTCCACCGACCCGGAGGAGCGCGTGGGGCTGCTGCTCAAGGCCGGCGAGGCATACGCGAACGCGGGTGAGGACGCGAAGGCCATCGAGGCCTACCGCTCCGCGCTGGCGCTCCGGAAGGTGCCCGAGGGCCTGCTGGCGCTGGAGAAGCTGTACGCGAAGGCGCGCCGCTTCGTGGAGCAGGCGGACGTGCTGGACCAGCTCGCGGAGGGCGCGGCGGACGAGGCCGTGCGCCGGAACTGGCTGCTGAAGCGCGCCCAGCTCCTGGAGAAGGAAGTGGGGCCCGCGGAGTCGCTGTCGGTCTACCGGCGGCTGCTGGAGCTCGCGCCGGGTGACGGGCAGGTGGTGGCGGGCCTGGAGCGGCTGATGGCGCACGAGGCGCCTCGGGCCGAGGCGGCGCGCCTGCTGGAGCCCGTGTACCGCGGCGTCAACGACACGCGGAAGCTGGTGGACGTGATGGAGGTGCTGCTGCCGGGCGTCGCGCCCGAGCGGCGGCTGGAGCACATCCAGGAGATCGCGACCCTGCGCGAGGCGCTCGGCCAGACGTCGCTCGCGTTCGTCGCGCGGCTGCGGGCCTTCAGCGAGGCGCCGCAGGAGGCCCCGGTGCGTGACGAGCTGGAGCGGCTGGCCGCCGACTCCGGCGCGTTCGAGGAAGTGGCGGCCGCGTACGAGGACCAGCTGGAGCGCGGCGCGCCGGAGCCGCTCGCCGGCGACCTGTGGCGGCGCCTGGCCGGCATCTATGACAACCGGCTCAAGCGGTACGACCTGGCGGTCCGCGCGCTGGAGGAGATGGCGCGCAGGGATCCGAAGAGCAAGACAGTGCTGGAGTCCATCGCCCGGGTCCACCGCCGCACGGGCGCGCACCGTGAGCTGGCGCTCGTCATGCGGCGCCAGGTCGCGGCCGAGTCGAACCCGGCCTCGCAGGTGAACCTGCTGTTCGAGCTGGCACATCTGGCCGAGGAGACACTGGCGGACAAGTCGCTGGCGGCGCAGGCGTACCGGGAGGTTCTCGGCCTGCGGCCGGAGAACGCCAACGCGCTGAAGCTCCTGGGCCGGGTGCTCGCGGAGACGGAGCGCTGGCCGGAGCTGGCGCAGCACATCGAGCGGGAAATCCAGCTGGCGGACGAGCGGGGCGCCCAGGAAGAGGCATCCGACCTGCGCGTGCGGCTGGGCCGCCTGAAGGTGTCGCGGCTGGACGACCCCCGTGGCGCGCTGGAGCTGTATCAGGCGGTGCTGGAGCGCCGGGCGGGCCACGCCGGCGCGGTGGGCGCGCTGGAGGAGATGGCGCGCTCGGAGAGCCCGCTCCGGGGGGCCGCGGCCAGCGCGCTGGAGCCCATCTTCGCCTCGGTGGGCAACCACCTGAAGCAGGTGGAGATGCTGGAGTCGCGAGTCTCGGCGGAGGCGGTGCCGCAGGAGCGCGCCGCGCTGCTGCGCCGCATCGCGGAGATCTACGCCGGCTCGCTGGAGAACGCGGAGATGGGCTTCCTGGCCGCCACGCGCGCGCTGCGCGAGCTGCCGGACGACCTGCGCTCGCTGGAGCTGTGTGTCTCGCTGGTGGACAAGGCGGAGGCGCCCGAGGAGCTGGCCGCCATCCTCACGGAAGTGGTGGGCAAGGCGGGGGATGCGTCCCGCGCCGAGCTGTACCGCGCGCTGGCTCGCATCCAGACGGACCTGGGGGAGCCTGCGGAGGCGCTGTCGTCGTGGAAGCGCGTGCTGGAGCTGCGGCCGACGGACACCGAGGCGCTGGACGGCACGGTGCGCCTGGTGGCCTCGCAGGGCAAGCCGACGGAGCTGCTGGAGGTGCTGCGCCGGCAGCTCGCGGTGGTGGAGGAGCCTGCGCATCGCGCCGCGGTGCTCTTCCAGATGGGCACGCTTCAGGAGGACGAGCTCCAGGACGCGCTGGGCGCCCTCGCCACGTTCCGTCGCCTGCTGGAGCTCAAGCCGGATGACCTGCCGACGCTGGAGCGCATGGAGGCGCTCTGTCAGAAGCAGGAGCGCTGGCCGGAGCTGGCGGACGCGCTCGCCCGCCGCATCGCGCTGCTGCCGCCCGAGGAAGCGCTGGAGCTGAAGTTCCGGCTGGCCACGGTGCGCGAGTCGCGCCTGCTGGACCGCACGGGCGCGCTGGCGCTGTACGGCGAGGTGCTGTCCGTGCAGCCCAACCACGCCGGTGCGGTGGGCCGCATGGAGGCGCTGGTGGCCCGCGAGCCGCAGAACCTGCTCGCGGTGGAGACGCTGCTGCGCGCGCTCCGGTCCAGCGGCGACATTCCTCGCCTGGCGCAGGTCATCGAGACCCGGGTGGGCGTGTCGGGCGACGCGTTCGAGCGCAAGGCGCTCCTGGGCGAGCTGGCCACGCTGCGCGAGTCCCAGGAGGAGGCGGAGCTGGCCTTCCTGGCCCTCTTCCGCGCCTTCAAGGAGGACCCCAACGACGCCGCGATTCGCGCCCGCCTGGAGAACGCGGCGGACGCGTCGGCGAGCTATGACGAGCTGCTGGCGGCCTATGAGGAGGCCCTGCCGCGCGTGGCCGAGGCCGCGGACGCCGCGCAGGTCTGCCTCCGCCTGGGGCAGATGCTGGAGACGAAGCTGCGCGACTCGGACCGCGCCATCTCGTACTACGAGCGCGCGCGCACGCTGCACCCCACGGTGCAGGAGCCTTCGCTGGTGGCGCTGGACCGGCTGTACCTCCAGCTGGAGGCATGGCCGGAGCTGGCGGGCATCCTGGAGTCCCTGGTCGCGGGCGTGACGGAGGCCGCGGACCGGGTGGGCTACCTGTTCCGCCTGGGCCAGCTCTACCAGGAGCGGCTGGACAGCCCGGACCGCGCGGCCGGCGCCTACGAGGGCATCCTCGCGCTGGACCCGGAACACCTCGCGTCCGCGCGGTTGCTGGAGGGCATCTACGAGGCCGCGGGGGCGTCGGAGAAGCTCTACGGCATCCTGAAGCTCCAGTCGGAGAAGGTGTCCGGCGCCGAGCGCGACCGTGTGCTGTCGAAGATGGCGCAGGTGTCCGCCGAGGGGCTGGCGGACCTGGACGGCTCCATCGAGCTCTACCGCGAGCTGCTGTCGAAGAACGCGCGCAACGAGCAGGCCTTCTCCGCGCTGGAGTCGCTCTACGAGCGCGCCGACCGGCCGCAGGACCTGCGCGAGCTGCTCGAAGGCCGGCTGGCGGTGACGCTGGACCCGCGCGAGGTGGTGCGCCTCAACGAGCGCCTGGGCCGCGTGGTGTACCGCCTGCTGAAGCAGCCCGAGCAGGCGGTGCCGTACTTCAAGGCCGCGCTGGACCGCGACGCACGCCACCGCGGCGTGCTGGACACGCTGCGCGAGCTGTACGAGGAGACGGAGCAGGCCGAGGAGCTGGTGGGCGTGCTGCGCCGGCTGATTCCGCTCCAGGAGAGCAGCGAGGGCGTGAAGGCGCTGCGCCTGCGGCTGGCGGAGGTGCTCGCGGGGATGGGCCGCCGCGAGGAGGCGCTGGATGCCGCCCGCCGCGCGCTGGAAGTGGAGCCACACCAGGTGGCCGAGCTGGAGCGCGTGCACGCGCTCTTCGTCTCGCTGCGCGCGTGGAACGACGCGGTGCGGGCGTTGGAGCTGAAGGTGCAGGTCCACCTGCTGGTGGAGGAGCGCGAGCAGGCCGTGGCCACCTACTTCGCGGTCGCGGACCTGTGGGCGGGGCAGGGCGGCAAGCCGGAGCTGTCCTCGGGCGCGCTGGAGAAGGTCCTCGAGCTGGACCCTGCCAACCGCACCGCCTACGAGCGCGCCTGCGAGCTGTACCGGACGCACAATGACTGGCGGGCCTATGCCCAGGTGACGGACCGCTACATGCCCCACCTCGTCACCGACGAGGAGAAGCTGGCCGCGCTGCGCGAGCTGGCCCGGGTGCAGGAGTCGCGGTTGGGCCAGAAGGACGTGGCCTTCCTGGCGCTGTGCCGCGCGCTCCAACTGGACGCGTCCGACGACACGCTGCGCGAGGAGGTCGAGCGTCTGGCCGACGAGACGGGCAGCCACGAGGAGCTGGCGGCCGTCTACGAGGAGGTCGCAGACGAGCTGCCGCGCGGCGCCCTGGCCGAGCGCCTCTACGCCACCCTCGCGCGCGTCCACGACACGCACCTGGACGACCCGCAGGCGGCGGAGGCGGCGTTCCGGAAGATCCTGGAGTTCGACCCGACCAACGCCACCGCGCTGGATGGGCTCGCCGCCGTGTTCCAGCGCCGGGGCCGTCAGCGTGAGTACGTGGTGGCCCTGGAGCAGAAGCTGGAGGCCGCTGGCTCCATCGAGCAGCGCAAGGGCATCCTCCGTGAGATTGCCCGCGTCTGGGACGAGCAGCTGGAGGACCCGGTGGAGTCCGCCAGCGCGCTGCTGCGCGCGCTGGAGCTCGAGCCTGACGCGGAGACGCTCGGCGTGCTCACCGCGCTGTACCGCCGCCAGCGGTCGTGGCCGGACGTGGCGTCCACGCTGCTTCGAGCCCGGGACCTCGCGGACAGCATCGAGGAGCGCGCGCGCATCCAGGTGGAGGTGGCGGGCGTCTACGAGCGCGACATCGGCGACGACGAGTCGGCCGTGGCCGCGTACCGCCAGGCACTGGAGCTGGACCCCGTCAACCGCGAGGCGCTGGACGCGCTGGAGCGGCTCCACACGCGGCTGGACCAGCCGGCCGACCTGCTCGCCATCTACGAGCGGATGCTGGAGCTGAGCGACGACTGGCGCGAGAAGATTCGCGTCCTCTTTCGCAGCGCGACCATCTGGGAGGACAAGTACCAGAACCCCGCGAACGCGGACGTGTGCGTCGAGAGCGTGCTCGCCATCGACGCCCAGAACGTCCAGGCCATCAAGACGCTCATCCGGCTGCGGCGCGCGCAGGCGCGGTGGGAGGACCTCATCGCGGCGTACGAGCGGCAGCTCGCGCTGGCCGTCAGCGCCCAGGAGCAGGCCGAGCTGTACGTGGAGATCGGCAACGTCCAGTACCAGCAACTCAAGGCGCTGGATAAGGCCGTGAACAACTACCACGCGGCGCTCGCGGCGGACCCCGAGTGCCGCCCGGCGTTGCACGCCCTGGGCACGATGTACGAGCGCAGCGGCAACTGGCCCTTCGCGCTGGAGATGCTGTCCAAGGAGGCGGAGCTCGCGGGGCAGTCGAAGGACGCGGTGGAGCTGTACTACCGGCTCGGCAAGATCAACGAGGACATGCTGATGGACACGGGCAGCGCCCGGACCGCCTATCAGCAGGCCCTCGCGGTGGACCCGGGGCACCTGCCGAGCATCCGCGCCCTCAAGGGCATCCAGGAGCAGGAGCAGGACTGGAGCGGCTACGAGCAGACGCTGCGCCAGGAGGCGGAGCAGACCGAGGACCCTGTCGCCAAGGGCCGCGCGCTGCTGGACGTGGCGCGCTACCACGCCGAGACGCGCGAGGACCGCGAGACGGCCGTCGGCTACTGGCAGGAGGCGCTCAAGCACATCCCGGACAGCCTGGAGGCCGCGCGCCCGCTGTCGGATGTCTACATCGCCCGTGAGGACTGGTCGTCCGGCGAGCGGATGCTGGACATCGTCACGCGGAAGATGGCGGAAATGGCCATGGCGGCGAAGGAGTCCGTCTCCGCCGCGGACCTCTGCCGCCAGCTCTACCGCCTGGGCTACGTGTCGGAGAAGCTGGGCAAGCGGGACAAGGCCTTGGGGAGCTACGAGAAGGCCTACGAGCTGGACGCCACGTACCTCCCGGCGCTGGAGGGCTACGGCAACCTGCTGGTGCAGACGCGCCAGTACGAGGGCGCGCTCAAGGTCTTCCAGACCATCCTCATCCACCACCGCGAGGAGCTGACGGACCTGGAGGTGGTGGAGGTGTACTGGCAGCTCGGTGACATCCACGCCGCGCTAAACCAGACGGACCGCGCGCAGAACCACTTCGAGAAGGCGCTGGCCATCGACCCCGGTCATGAGCCGACGCTGCGCGCCCTCATCGCGCTGCTGGAGAAGCAGGGGCAGTACGAGAAGTCCGCCGACCTGCGGCAGCAGCTTGTGGGCGTTCTGGAAGGCGAGGCCCGCGCGAAGGTGTGCCTGGAGCTGGGGCGCATCGCTCGCGACGAGCTGCACGACCCGTACATGGCCATTGACGCCTTCACCAACGCGCTCAAGTCCCAGCCGGATGCGCCGGAGGTGATGGACCAGCTCTACGTGCTGCTGCGCGAGACGCGTCAGGGGCAGAAGGCGGCGGACGTGCTGGCGCGGATGCTGGCGCTCCCCGCGCTGGGGCTGGAGCCGCACAAGGCCAAGCGCGTCTGGTTCGCGCTGGGCGAGCTGCGCCGCGATGACTTGAAGGACGTGGAGGGCGCCGCCGAGGCCTTCAACGCCGCGCTGGACCTGGACCCTCGCTTCGTCGAGGCCTTCAGCGCGCTTGAGGCCATGCTCGGCGCCGCGCGCCAGTGGAAGCCGCTGGAGGAGAACTACACGAAGATGCTGGGCCGGCTGCCCAAGACGCCGGAGACGCACGTGGCGCGCATGGCGCTGTGGCGCGCGCTCGGCGACCTGTACCTCCAGGTTCTCAAGCACCCCGAGGGCGCGGTGGCCGCCTACGGCGTCGCGGCCAAGGGCCTGCCGGACGACGCTTCCGTGCAGGAGGCCTTCGCGGAGCTCGCGGAGCAGATGCCGGGCCGGGAGGACGAGGCCATCGCCGCGTTGAGGCGCGCGCTGCCGAACACGGCGAATCCGCGCAAGGTGGTGGGCGCGCTCGTGCGCCTGGCCGCGCTGCGCAAGGACTACGACGGCGCCTGGCTCGCGGCACAGGCAGTGGCGGGCCTGCTGGGCGAGGCCGGCGAGGACGAGCAGGAAATCCTCACCAAGCTGGGAGGCCACGCGAAGTACAAGGAGAAGGTGGAGCCGCGGCCGCTGAACGACCAGCTGTGGCACAACCACCTCTTCCACCCGAAGGCGCGGGGGCCGCTGGCGGAACTGCTGGGCCTGCTCTTCGCCAAGGTGGGCCACCTGTACGCGGTGCCCTTCCCGCAGTACCAGCTGGTGCCCAAGCGCCACCGCATCGACGTGGCGACCGCGCCCGAGTACCATGTCCACCACTACCGGTACGTGGCGCGGTTGCTCGGCATGGAGGCGGTGGAGCTTTACTCGCCCTTCCTCGTGGCGACGCGGGAGCGGATGGCCAAGCGCTCCAACGAGCCGGCACCCGAGCCGCTCGTCAACGTGGAGCTGCTCCAGACGCACCCGGCTTCGTTGCGGGTGGGCGGTAAGTACTTCGCCGAGCAGGGGCAGAAGGAGGTCTATTACCTCCTCGGCCGCACGCTCGCGCTGGCACGCCCCGAGCTGGCCTTCAGCCAGCGCGTGGCCCCCGAGCGGCTGGAGGCCATCCTCCAGGCGGCGCTGAGCCTCGTCGTGGGCAACGTCCGCATCGCCGAGGCGCAGCACCTGGTGGAGCCGGAGCGCCGGCTGCTGGAGAGGAGCCTCAGCGAGCCGGACCGCGCGGCGCTGGCGAAGGCGGCGCGCGCGTGGCTGCCCACCGCCACGCCGCAGGCCGTGCGTCAATACCTGGAGGGCGCGGAGCTCACTGCCGCGCGGGCGGGGCTGCTCGCGGCGGGAGAGATGGAGCAGGTGCGCCGCATGGTCCAGGGCGAGACGGGCTCGGCCTTCCGTGTCCCGGTGCGCGACAAGCTGCGGGAACTGCTGGTGTTCGCCACCTCCGAGGACCTGCACGAGCTGCGCATCGCGGTGGGTACGCACGTGGAGGTCCAGGTGCGCAGGTAGCGACAGAACCCGCGGCTGGGTTCATGCGTTAAAAGGCAGTCGGGCGGACTTGGCTCCGAACCTTGACCCCTCCGGCTGCCACTTCTACGATTCGAGCGGGATTTCTCCCGTCATTTCCGAGGCTTACGGGAACGATGCGTTTCGTCTGCGACAGTTGCCGCGCGCAGTACATGATCAGCGACGACAAGATTGGCCCCAAAGGGGTCAAGGTGCGTTGCAAGAAGTGCGGCCACACCATCACCGTGCGTCCTGCCGGCGCGCCGGCCGCGAAGGACTCCGCGCCTGAGTCCGCCTCTTCCGAAACGGCCGCTCCGAGTGAAGCGGGCAAGGGGGGAGATGCTTCGGCCGCCACCATGCCCGCGACGCTGGGCACGCCGCCCGAAGGCGGCCTCTTCACGGACGTGGAAGAGGACGAGATTGGCGCCGTCTTCGACCAGGTGCTGAGCTCCGGCACGCACAAGATTCCCACGGAGGCCGCGAACGAAGCTGCAGCGCGTGAGGCATCCGCGGAGAACGTGCGCAAGCTGGCCGAGGCCGAGGCCGAGCCGGACAAGGAGGAGGCGAAGCCCAACGCGGCCGCGCACGAGTGGTACGTGGCCATCGACGAGAAGCAGGTGGGCCCCTTCGGCGTCGAGAAGGTCAAGGACCTCTGGGACCGCGGCGAGGTCGGCCCGGACAGCCTCTGCTGGCGCTCGGGGTTCAGTGACTGGATTCCGCTGTCGGAGACGGCCGAGCTGGCCTCGGTGTTGGCTCCGCGGCCTTCCAAGCCCGTCATCGTCGCGCCAGAGCCCGTGTCCGGCTCCACGCCCGCGGTGGCCTCCGGCCCGGTGCAATCCGCGTTCAGCGCGGGCAAGAGCGCGCGTGGTGAGACCGGGGCCGCGGGTGGCGCGTCCGAGGAGCCCGTCGGCTGGAAGCCGTCCGCGGCGAGCGTGCTGGCCTCGCTGGTGAAGGAGGAGAACGAGGCCCTGTCCAAGCCTCCGCCGACGCCGGCGCCCGCGCTGGGCAAGGAGCCGGTGTCTCAGTCGCGGCTGCTCGATGTGCCCATGCCGCCCCCGGAGCCTGCGTCCTCGCCGTCCCTTCGCGGGGCAGAGGTCCCGATGGCGGCACCCATGCCCTATGGGCAGCCGCCCGCGCCGCAGTACGCGCAGCCGGCACCGATGCCGTATGGACAGCAGCCCGCTGCGCCATACGGCCAGCCCATGGCGGCGCCGTATCCGCCGCAGCCGAGCTACCCGGCCGCCTATCCTCCGCCTGGGGTGGGGCAGGGTGGTGGGAAGGGCAAGACAGGGCTCTTCGCGGGCATCGCCGTGGGGCTGCTCATCGTTGGTGGTGGTGCCGCGGCGCTCTTCCTGAAGGGGGGCTCGGACGCGGCCCCGGCTCAGGCCAGCCCCCCGGCGGTCGCGGTGGCGCCTGCGGCGACACCGACGCCTCCGCCCGCGGCGCCGCCCCCCGTGGCCACGCCTCCGCCGGAGACGGCGCCTGCGGCCGTGGCGGCCGCGCCCGTGGCGACGCCTCCCCCCGCCGTCGAGTCGTCGAAGCCAGCGGAGACGGCTGTGGCGAAGGTGGAGCGGCCCAGCAACACCCGGCGGACGACCACGTCATCGCGCAGGGATGACACGGAGCCGCGCACGTCCGCGCCCGCGCGCTCGTCGTCGAGCGATGCGGACGACGACTTCGACGAGCTGTTTGGCACGAAGAAGTCGAGTGCGTCGGCATCGAAGCCATCCGCATCGCGGCCGACGGCGTACGTGCCGCCCGAGCCTGGCGGCGGGATGCCGGACCGGTTGCAGCAGTCGGACATCATGGCGGTGGTGCTCGCGAACAAGCCGGCCATCGTGAAGTGCGTCAACGAGCAGAAGAAGAAGGACCCCGCGTTGAGCGGCAAGCTGGTGATGCGCTGGACCATCCAGACGAGCGGGAAGACGAGCGCGATCTCCTGCCGCACGGATGAGTTCCGCTCCACCTACATGGCGAGCTGCATCTCGGGGCTCATCAAGGGCTGGACCTTCCCGCGCCACAAGCGGCAGGGGGAGCCCATCGACTTCCCCTTCACCTTCTGACGTCTTGGAGAGGAGGGCGCATCGCGACATTTGCGTCGCGATGCGCTCCGCTCCTGCTGTCTGCTTGTGTGGCGAGTGAATTTCCCCGCCCGGCAGCCGTCGATGAGTCGTCGACACTCGTTGACACGTCCGGACGCGCGGGACTAAGCCTGCCTTTGCTCGCATGGATATCGGGGCCTGTTGTCAGTGGCCGGAGGCCCCCCGGGCGGCGTTCCAAACAAGAGGAAATCTCAACATGCAGCTTCGCAAGATGATGTTGGTGCTCACTGCGCTGGGCGCAATGAGCGGTCTCCTGGCTGGTTGCGGTGACGATTCGACGTCTCCGGGGGCGTGTACCAGCAATGACCAGTGCGGAGAGTCGGAGATCTGTCACCCGACCGCCCAAGTCTGCGTGCAGACCTGTAACTCTGGTTCGGATTGCCCCTCCACGGCGAAGACCTGCGCGCCGCTGGGTGGCACGGGGGCCAACGCCACGACGAACATCTGCCAGTGCTCCACGGACGTGCTCTGCAACGGTGGCACGGGCTCCGAGTCCACGGACCTGGTCTGCTCCAACCTGGACAACGTTTGCGTGACGCGCTGCTCGTCCGACGCGGACTGCTCTGGTAACCGCACCTGCGACACGGGCACGGGCCAGTGCGAGGAGGGCGACACGGAGCCGGAGCCCGGCGCGAGCTGCTCGGGTGAGGGCCGCTCCACCTGTGGCTATGGTCTGATCTGCACCAGCAGCACCTGCTCCGAGCCGCCCGCTCCAACGTGCCAGAACTACACCCAGTATCCGAACAAGGCGAACGTCGGTACCACCGGCCCCATCATCTACAGCATGAAGACGATCAACGCGACGGCCGGCACGGCTGCCTGGTGCCCCGGTGGTAAGCGGCTGCGTTTGGGCGTTTCTGCGTATACCGACCCCACGTCGACGTTCCCGCCGACTCCCGGTGAGCTCGGTGGCTTCTACTACGTGACGACGACTGGAACGCGGACCAACGCCAGCATCAGCAACGGGGCGAACGACTACGTTGTGTCGGCGAACGGCACCAAGGCCGACATCATCGTCAACCTGTGTGTCGAGGCTGACAGCAGCACCACGTTGGTTGGCTTCCACTTCTCTGACGGCAACTTCTTCTGCTTCCGGTCGAACTACTAGGACTTGATTGAGGACTCCCTGAATCTTCTCCGCGCTCGACCGTTTCACAATGGGGGCGCGGATAGTTCGGCGTCTTGAAAAGGAGAGATCATGCGCTACACCAAGCTGATTCGGACGATGACCCTCGGGCTGGCCCTGGCTGCCCCGACGGCGATGGCCCAGGATGTTGCTGTCAAGCTGAAGTGCCCGGCGGGCGCGACCCAGGTCGGTACGAAGGCCGAAGGCCTTTCCTGCGCAAAGGTTGATGCCGCGCGCGGGACCCAGATCGCGCATGGCGAATACGTCGAGTTCCACCCGAACGGGGTGAAGGCGGCGCAAGGGCAGTTCGAGAATGGGTTGAAGGTGGGAGTCTGGACCTTCTTCGATGCCGCTGGAAACAAGCGGGGGACCACTGAGTTCAAGGATGGCGGCTGGGATGGCAAGCGCATTGCTTACTTCCCCAACGGCAAGCCTCGCCTCATTGAAGAGTACAAGAACGGCAGGAAGCATGGCCTGACGCAGGAGATGTCCAAGGACGGCCAGGTCGTCAGCAAGGCTCATTACGACAACAACCGCCTCGTCTCTGCCCAGTAAGCAAGGGACGTCTTGGCGGTAACGGGGGCCTCTCCTTCATGGAGAGGCCCTTTGTTTTTGAGAGCTTCCCCAGCCGGGGCGGCTCAGCTAGGAAGTCGGGTGTGAAGCCCCCCTCTCTCGCCCCAGTCGTGCCCGACATTCCCATCCGCTCGGTGGGGCAGATGGGCCTGCGTGAACTCGAGCGTATCCGGCTTATCCTTCGGGGTGGATCGGTTATCGACTGGCGGAGAATGTATTTTCAGACGCGGGAAGAGGTAGACGCCTTTCTGCGACTGCTTCAACTCGATTTGTCTCGGCCGTTCGATGAGCTCTGGGCGCGACAGGTCTTGTCAGAGGCCGTTGAATATCTCAGGAAGACCTTCAACTACCGTGTTTCCAATGTGGTGGCACAGCCGGAAGAGATTCATGACCTTTTCCTATTTGCGTCGGGAGTAAAGGGCTCTTCCCGTCACCGGCGGATTGCGTGTGTCGTCCTGAAGGTGATGCACGTGATTCAGCATATCGAAGGACGGGATTTGCTTTTCCGGCTGGCTATCTCAGAAGTCGAATTGGCAGAGTTGGTAACTGCAAAAGTCTTGAGTGTCGCCACGGAGATGCAGGCCAAGGGCTTGCCCATCGTGGAGTTTGCTCACTCCATCAAGACGCAGGGTTCACTCATCACGAAGTTGCTGGCAAAAAAAGAGACGGTTGCTGCGCAGGTGTACGATCGGACTCGATTCCGATTGGTGACGAAGCGTCGCGAGGACTTGCTTCCTGTCCTTTACTATCTCACCCAGCGCCTCTTTCCCTTTCATCTCGTTGTTCCCGGGCAGACTGAGAACACGCTTCTGCCGTTCAAGCAGGTACTGGCTGAGAACCCCCACTTCGAGCAGTTCATACCGAAGCTGCAACTCGACCGCGATTTCGAGGACCGAGAAGGGCATGGCAAGAACGTGTATTCGGGGGACTCCTACCGGGTGTTGAACTTCGTGGTGGATATTCCCATTCGAATGGATGCGTATCTCCCTGCTCCCGAAGAGGACGACCGTCAGCGTAAGGGGCGGATAGTTATTTCATTGGTTGAGTTTCAGATTGTTGATGAAGAGACGGCTCGGCTCAATGAAGTGGGAGAGAACGCTCACGAGGCCTATAAACGTAGGCAGAAGAAACGTGTTCTCAAACGCCTGAGCCAAGGCCTTGTGGTTCCCAAACGCCAATCGTGACAGTTCCTTGAGTTCTGAACGAGAGATCAATCGCACCCATGGCCGATTCCCGCCAGGGCTTCGGCCATGGGTGTTTTAGCCACATCACTGATTGTAGTGATAGACGTGAATGTCGGTGCCTGAAGGGCCTGCTTCATGCCAGGTCAGCCAAGGCCGGCTTTGACGGTCCAGAGCGAGAGCGGGCCGATGCGCCTGGACACTGCTCCCTGTCGTAGCGCGCAAGGGAGGACCAATGGGCTCCCAGCCGGAGGTGAGCTTGTGGGCGACATGGATGGACCGCTGGGAGTTTGAGACGCCGCTCCATGCCACGGTTGGAATTCCGTTGTCCCCAATGGCGAGCGACGGCTCGGTATTGTGTGTGGATTGGTGACTGAGGTGCGTAGGCTCGGCCCACTCGCTACCGGTCCAGCTTGAGAAGTGAATTGAGCTTTCTGCTGTGCTCTTGAGAACTTCTTTCCAGACGACTGACGGCGCGCCAACTGCTGAGGTAGCGATACTGGGCGTGACCGCGCCGACTTCCTGGGGCGCCGTGATGATGCTTCCCCCCATCGCTCCTGAATGGTTCAAGAGCACGCCAACGACACGGGTCTCATGCTGGGCATGGTAGGCGTCGTACGAGACAAAGACGTTCGTACCGTGCGCGCTGATTGTCGAGCTGCCGGTCGTGTCGTAGTCCGAGGGACGATGTACGTCGATGGTCGTCCAGTTCGTCTCGTCAGAGCGAAGTTCAAAAGCAACGAGTCGGCCAGCGCCGCGTAGGTGTGTTGCGTAGACGTAGATGGTTCCGGTGCTCGTTTGGGTGATGCAGGGTTCCGCGATGTACGCCTCCTCGGTTCCGGTGATGGGGAAGGTAGGTAGATCCTCCCAGAAGGTGTGGTTCCAGCGCCGCGCATAGACGTTCTTCCCGAATCCAACCCCTGTCGCTTCATGCCAGGCGATCAACACTCTTCCCTCAGCATCAATATGGAGAGTGGGGTTCTCTGCATGAGTTCCGCTGCCCGCGAGGCCACTCAGCGCTCCGCCCAGGTGGACCCAGGTTGCTCCGTTCCATCGAGCCACATGGATGTTCTTGGCTGAGCCATCAAACTCAGACCATGCGACGACAGGCCGGTCATCTGCATCCAGCTTGAGCACAGCATTCTCTGCCGGGGTTGCCCCTGGTCGCGCGCTGAGGGGGCTGCCAACAGGGAGCCAGACCGGCACTGTGAACAGCCATTCGGTGGCGGACTGCAGCACATTGCCCGCAAGGTCCTGGATGGGCTGAGTGCTGGTTCCGAGCTTTACCAGGACCGTACTCGGGGCAGGAAGGGGCATGGTCGGCGTAATCGTCAACGTCGTTCCGTCGCTTGAGAGGCTAACGCTTGCCTCCAGCCGCGTGTTGCCGTGGGCGAGGACCTCGACATTGTCCTGTGTGATGCTCGAGGAGCGCACAGGCTCACTGAACGTCGCTTCCAGAGGTGTACGCGCGCTGACCTGGGAGTCGCTCGACGCGGGAGCACGGCTCGCAACAACGGGGGGTGTGCGATCGACGACCACCGTCTGTGTCACACTCGTGAATGATGTGCCGCTTCGAGTGGCTCGCGCGACGAGTTGGAACTCGCCCTCGGGCATCCCTCGGCTATCCCACGTAATGGTGTACGGCGGCGCCATGACACGAGCGAGGAGCTGCGTGTCGCGGTGGAACTCGACCGTGTCGGCCGCGCCCCCCTCAATCGTTACTTCTAGTTGCAAAGCTCCATTGGTGTAGGTGACAGAGCCCGCTGGGGAGGGCGCCACCCAGCGCACGATGAGGTCTCCGGCCTGTGCGACGATGAGCTTGAGTGAGGCCGTCCGGAAATCGTTACCGGATGCCGCGCGAACCGTGAGCGTGGTTTCTCCTGGCGCCGTGCTGGAGGAGACCTGGATGGTCATTGTGGCGCTGGTCTCTCCAGCGGGAATCACTGTGGGCCGGGCGGTGATGCCGGAAGGCGGCTGCTCCAATGCCACCGAGACACTGTTCGAGAAGCCTTCCGCCCGGACGATGGAGAGCTGGATGGCTCGACTTCCCCCCTGGAGAACGGAGTCCTCGCTGGGACTGAGGCTCAGCGTGAACTTCGTCGAGGGCTGCGTTCCCCCATCGGGAGTCGGGTCCGACTCGACCTCAGGGACATTGATGCACGCTGTGGACAGGGTGACTGCGGCTAACAGCAAGACACAGGGAAGTCGGGACATGAATCAGATGCTTGGCAAAAAGCGTTCCAGGAGCCGCGAAGCGCTTTGAAGAGGCTTGAGACCGGTGCTGCTGGGGCATCCCCGAGCAGCCCCAGGCAGGCAGGGCAGGTTCGTCGCGCTCGGGTTTAGGACGCATACCACGCCTCATGGCAGGTCCGTCCTCGTCAGCGGATTCCTGTCCAGGAGCGTGGATGCGCCTCGAAAACACGAACGCCCGCACTCCCAGCACGGATGCGGGGAGGCGGGCGTGGGCACCGGGGCCGAGAGCGGCCTACTTCTTCTTCCGGTTCTTCTTCTTGTTCTCCTTCTCCCGCTTGCGGCGCTCCTTGATGGCGTCGCGGTCCTCGCTCTTGCCAGCGGCGGAGGGCGGCGCGTAGCCCATCAGCCGGGCCTTGGCCATGGCGGCCTGGCCCATGGGGGGCGTGTAGCCGGGGGCAATCTGCGGCATCTGCATGGGCATGCCCATGCCGGGGAGGCCGCCGCTCATCATCTTCTCCATCATCTTCGGGTCGCCGCCGAACATGCTGGAGAGGTCCATGTTCTTCATCTGCGACAGCTGACCCAGCTGCTTGAAGCCGGGGATGCGGCCCAGCAGGCCCGGGTTCTGGCCGATGGTGCCCATTACCTGCTGCATCATCCCGAACTTCTGGAGCAGCTCCTTGACCTCTTCGACCTTGCGGCCGCTGCCCTT
>Ga0182745_1000304_pt1 | contig 58689 bp, 51 predicted proteins | sample eDN3rd30CKraftBY_FD_128523 | JGI IMG/M metagenome (GOLD analysis project Ga0182745, IMG submission 128523) | Enriched backyard soil microbial communities from Emeryville, California, USA - eDNA 3rd pass 30_C Kraft BY (version 2) (version 2) | ecosystem: Environmental > Terrestrial > Soil >... | reverse complement strand
TGAGTTCCGCACCCCGTTGCACCTCGCTTCGCTGACCGTCCTAGACAGCCGGAAAGCCAAGCGCAGCAACGGGGTGCACCCGCGGATGGTCAGCTACTCACCCACGGAACGGGTCGGAGAGCCCTTTTGCATCGTTGCTGCTGCGCGCCGAATCGGCGTCGTCGTCGCGGATCGAGCACCTCACCGCCTCGTCGAAAGCGATCGCGCTGGCCGAGCTCGGCGACACGTCGCGCCGCAACGCCACCGAGATCGTTGCCAACGCGGCCGCCATGCACGAAGCGCTCGATACCGCCGACCGGCTCGACGCGGCCGGCATCCTCGCCACGCACGCCGCCCTGCTCGGCACGGTCGACCCGGACGGCGCCGGGAGGTGGCGCACCCGGCAGGTGTGGATCGGACGCAGCAGCTACGGGCCCCACACCGCCGACTTCGTGGCGCCCCACCACACCCGGATTCCCGGAGCGATCGACGACCTGGTGGCGTTCATGCACCGCGACGACCTGCCGGTGCTGGTGCACGGGGCGTTGGCGCACGCCCAGTTCGAGACGATCCACCCGTTCACCGACGGCAACGGCCGCACCGGGCGGGCGCTGCTGCACAGCCTGCTGCGGGCCAAGGGCCTGACCCGTCGTGTCACCGTGCCCGTGTCGGCCGGCCTGCTCGTGGAGGTCGACGCCTACTTCGAGGCGCTGACCGCGTATCGCGCCGGCGACCCGCTGCCGATCGTCGAGCGGATGTCGGAGGCCGCGTTCGCAGCGGCTGGCAACGGGCGCGAGCTGGTCGACGACCTCGAAACGATCCGCGGGATGTGGGTCGACCAACTTGACGCGCGCCGCCAGGCCACGGTGTGGCGGGCGATCGACGTGGTGCTGCGCCGCCCGGTGCTCGACTCGGCATTGCTCCAGGCCGAACTCGGTGTAACCGCCCAGGCCGCCAACGCGGCGATCGACCTACTCGTGGGTGTCGGCGCCCTGCGGCAGTTCACCGACGGCCGCCGCAACCGCAAGTTCGAAGCCCCGGCCGTACTCGCCGCGCTCGACGCCTTCGCCGAACGCGGCGGTCGTCGCCGCGCCGGTCAGAGGCTCAGCGAGTAGGTACGCAACCATCCTTGGCGGCGGTCAGCCTGGATGTAGTTCAAACGTCACGCAGGCCGGGCTCCACGTACAGCACTTCGGCTCAGGGGCCGGCGACGGGCACCGGGGCGTAGCTCCAGGCGCCCGTGCCATCGCCGAGCTTGCCGTCGCGGCGATCGCCCCAGCAGGCCACGGTGGCGTTCGCCCGCAGCGCGCAACTCACGCGCTCGCCGACCGCAACGGCGACCGCGCCGGACTGGATCGGGCGCCCGCGCTCAGTGGGGCCGACCGAGGGGTCGGTCGACTCTCCCGACACCGCCGGCGGCCGGCCGAGGCGGCCCTCGTTGGCTTCGCCCCAACACTCGACCGCGCCACCACCGACGAGCACACACAGGTGCCCGGTCCACGGCTCGGACGTGCCCGATACGGCCGTCACCGAACCGACGCCAGCTACCACGGCCGCCGCCGCACCCGGCTCCCAGCAGGCGAGGTTGCCGCTGGCCGCAGCGCAGAACGTGGCGGCGCCCCAGTCGTCCTTGGCCAGGCCCGGGCTGACCGAGGTCGCCCCCGATACGCCGCTGACAGCTTGGGCGCTGACCGAGTCCATGTCTTCGAGGTTCCAGCAGGCGACGCTGCCGTTGGAGCGAAGCGCGCAGTAGTCGTGACCGCTGCCGGTGACCGACACCGCGTTCGAGATTCCCGCGACGTTGGTGACGACGCGCGTACCGAACCAGCCTGGGTCGTCCCAGCAACGCACGGAACCCGACGTCAGCACGGCGCAGCCGGACGGGTGCGTGCCGAACACGTCGGTGGCACCGGAGACCCCGCTCACATCCTCGGCGGGGTAGTTGGTGCCCCAGCAGGCGACGACACCGGTCGTGCGCACCGCGCAGCGCCCGCCGAGCGCGGTGGCGTTGATGAGGTTGCCGATCGCCTGGGGGGTCCACCAGTGTCGCGGGTCGGGAGTGTCGTTGTCGTACGCGCCCCAGCACATCACCGCGCCGGTGGTCCGGCGGGCGCACATCGAGTCGCGGCGGCCCTCGATCTCGGCGACACCGGTCAGGCCGGAGACCGGCCCGGGTGAGTCGCGCCAGGGGTATTCGCCCGACCCGAGCTGGCTGTAGGCGTTGCTGCCCCAGCACGTCAGCGTGCCGTTGGAGCGGTGGGCGCACGTGTGGGCGGCACCCCCGGCGAGCGAGTTGGCGCCGGTCAACCCGGTCACTACCACGGGAGCATCCGACGAGACGGTGGGGATCGGCCGACCGAGCTGGCCATTGGCGTTGTTGCCCCAGCACCGGACCGCTCCGCCACCGACGACCGCGCACGTGTGGTTACCGCCAGCGGCGAGCGCGGTAGCCCCGGCCAACCCGGTGACCTGCACAGGGGTGGTCGAGCTGCCACCGCTGCGGCCGAGCTGGCCGTAGGTGTTGTCGCCCCAGCACCACACCGTGGCATCGCCGCGCAGGGCACAGGTGTGTGAATCACCCGCAGCGACCGCAGTGGCGGTGCCACCGAGGGTGACCGTGATCGGGGTGGGCCGGTTGTCGTGGGAGCCGTCGCCCAGCTGGCCGCTGCCGTTGCTGCCCCAGCAACGCAGGCCGGTACCGGTGACCGCGCAGCTGTGACGCCTGCCTGCGGTCATCGCGGTGGCGCCGCTGACGCCGGACACCGGGGTGGGAGCGTCGCTACTGCTAGTCGTACCGTTACCGCGCTGCCCGGTGAAGTTGGCCCCCCAGCACGCGATGGCTCCCGTCGAACGGAGCGCGCAGGCGTGCTCCTCGCCGGTGGCGACCGCCGTGGCGTCGGTGACGCCGACCACCTGGATCGGAGCCGGCTCGTCGCGGTACCGGCTGGCGCCCCCGAGCTGCCGCTCGCTGTTGTCGCCCCAGCACCACACCGCGCCGTTCCCCGTACTGGCGCATGACAACCAGCGGCCGGCGTCGATCGAGCGGGCGTCAGCGAGTGCTTCGACGCGCAACGGGGCCGGCGAGTCGAAACTGGCCGAGTCGACGCCGTAACTGCCGGTTCCGAGCTGGCCGAACACGTTCGACCCCCAACACTGCACGTAGCCGGCGACGACTGCGCAGGTGTGGTCGTCCCCGGCGGCAACCGCCGAATACGTCGCCCCGGGCGGCAGTGGGGGTGGCGGCGCCTTCACGTACCCGTTGACGTCGACCGCCAGCTGCACGTTGGCGAGCGTGTAGATACAGACCGCTCCGCCGGCACCGATCTGGGCGAGGACCGCGTTGGGGGCGACATCGCCGGGGCCGTAGTTGACGTTCGACGCCTTCGGGCGCTCTGCTCCGCACGGGAACACGGTGAGGTAGCCGGCTGCGTGCGGAGCGATCGCGGTGACGTTGAGCATCACCGCCGCGGCGTTGCCGGGCACCCCACCGCGCCCGAGCACCGGGAGCACGTACGTGGCACCGGCGGCGAGCCAATCCGACCCGGAGTGCTGGTCGTCGTCGGTCGGCCCGCCGGGCCGTGTGTCGAGCAGCCGGGACGGGAGTAGGCCGATCGGCGCGCCACCGATCGGGACGTGGCCGTTGACGTCGACGATGACGTGCGCGGCCGCTTTGGCGTAGACGCAGACGGTGCCCTCGTTGCTGAGCTTGGCGAGCACCGCGTTCGGCGAGGTCTGCCCGCCGAGATAGTTGACGTTCGAGGCGTGGGGTCGATCCTGATCGCACGGGAACAGGGTGAGGTAGCCGGCGTCGAACGACCCGGTCGCGGTGACGTTGAGCAGCACCGCGGGGGTACCCGACGGCACCCCGCCGCGACCGGCGACCTGGATCTCGTAGATGTCGTCGTCGCCAAGCTGGCCATCGCCGGTGTACTGGCCGTCGGTGGTCGGCTCACCAGGGCGGGTGTCGGCAAGGCGGGCGGGCGCCAGTGCCACGGGTGTGCCCCCGGTCGGGACGAACCCGTTGACGTCGACCACCAGGTCGGCCTCGGCGAGGCTGAAGATGCACACCGCCCCGCCGTTACCGATCTTGGCGAGCACGGCGTTCGGCGAGGTCTGCCCGGCGAGATAGTTGACGTTCGAGGTGGTCGGGCGCTCGGTACCGCACGGGAACACGGTCAGATAGCCCGGCCCAGAGGGCGTCACCGCAGTGACGTTGAGCATGACCGCGTCGGCCGCCGTGGGCACGCCGCCGCGGCCGAGCACCGGCAGCGTGTACACGCCCCGCGCGGCAACCCGCCCGGTACCGCGATGAAGGCCGTCGGCGGTGGTCTCGCCGGCTCGGGTGTCGAGCAGGCGGGCCGGGTTGACGGCTTGCACCGCAGGAGCCGGGGCCGCAGCAGCCGGCGCAGCGGGTGCCGCCCACACCGCGACGACAGAGGTCGCGACGGCGGCGAACGCCGCTCCCACCCGCATCGAACGACGGGCCGGGGCACTGGGGGCGCGCCGAACTGACAACCACTGAAATTGCTCACCCACCCCGACGACCGTAGCCAAGTTGGCGGCGGGGTAGGGAAACCCCCAGGTCAGCGCGGGCGAAGGAGCAGGGTTTGCAGGGCGCGGCCGACAGCGCCGTGCTGGTCGAACAGGAGCGCGTCGCTCATGCCGACGCCGGTCGGTTCCCAGCGGCCGGCCACGTCCATGCCAAACCACTCACCCTGTGGAGCGCGGTGGAGCAGCACGGTGAGGTCGGTGTTCATGTAGGCGTAGTCGAACGAGTCGGTGTTGCGGCCGAACGCGTTCCCGCAGTCGGCGAGCGGGCAGATCCGCTGGAACGGCGACGGCTCCTCGTCGGGCAGCAGCGGCAGCGTCTTCATCCACGCCCGCTTCGGCCCCGCTGTGGTCGGCTCGCCGGGGTTGTAGCGCACCTGCACTGAGTCGCGGAAGAACGGCAGGTCATGGGCCGGCTTACCGAACGGGAACGGGCCGTCGACCGCTTCACCGAACGGTGGCGGTTGGTACGGGGTCGTGGGCAGGTCGTCAAGTTCGCCTTCGGCGACAGCTGCCTGGTGCAAGCCGCGGGCGGTGACGACCTCCTTGCCGTCGCCGTCGATCACGCGCATCAGCGTGGTCGAGACCGTGCGCCCCGAGCGCGTGACCTCGGCGGCGACCGCGAACCCGGCGTGGGGGATCGGCCTGATCAGGTCGACGGTGATTCGCGCCAGACGCTGGTGCGGCACCGCCAGCTCGCTGGCCCGGGCAAGCAGCCCGGTCGGCGGCCCGGCGTGGCAGGCGTCGGGGCTCCACGGGCCTCGGCAGAAGTCGGTTGGCTGGAACCGATCGCCGTCAGCGGTGGTGAAGTAGCTGTCGCCCACCGGCGGCACCGTATCCCAGAGTGCGGGTCGGTGTGGCAGCCGTCACGGGGATCGCGCGGGCGCCCGATCGGGGGCGTTCTCCAACGCGACCGTCAACAAGCCCACCGCGAGTGCGTACACGAGGAGGAACGACGGGTTGGCGAGTACCGTGTCAGTGATGCCAGCTATGGCGCAGACGGCGACCAGCGCGATTCCGGCGTCGCCGATCTGGTCGAGCCCACCGGAGCCACGGCGGGCGCCGCTGAACCAGGCGGCCGGTACGGCCAACAACAAGACCATCGAGATCGCGCCGACGATGCCACCGCTGCCCAATGCGGTCAGGAACTGTTGATGCCCGTGATCGAACCCGGCGATCCGCGGATGACGCCGTCCGGCGGCCACGTCGTCGCGGAACGCATTTGGCAAGTTGCCCCAGCCGACTCCTGTCAGCGGGTCGGTGATGAACGTGGCGAAGGAGGTTCGCCACGCTTCGAAGCGGGCGCCGATCGAGGTGCCCGACGCTGGTGAGCGCGAGCCCTCGCCGACGTAGGCGAGAACTTCGGCCAGGGCCGCGCGAACCCGGCGGGCCAGCGTCGGGCCGGCGATCACCACGCTGCCGAGCACCGCGACCACCACCGCCGCGGCGACTGCCTTGGGCGATCGGTCCGGCTGTTGACGGCGGCTCCTTGTTGCCGACACGGCGGCAACCGCCGGCACCGCCAACCACACCCCTCGCGAACCTGAGAGCGCGACCGCCAACAACCCGAGGGTGGCCGACGTCCACGTAGCCCGACGATGCGCGACGGACGAGTTTGTTCGGCGACCGTCGTGCGGGGTGTCGGCCAACAGCACGGTCAACGCCACCATCACGAGCGCGAGATTGCCGAACGCAATCGAGTTGACGCTCCAGCCAGCTGCTCGGGGGGCATCAGCCAGGCCGGTCTGGACAATGGCGGCCAGTCCCGATACGGCCGACGCCAATGCTGCTGATCGCCACAGGACCAAACGGGTGATCAAGGCGCCAGCCCCGCGCACGACCCAACAGGCGAGTGGCAGCAGCGACAGTTGGGCGACGGTCACGACCCCTGCCCAATCGGGTGGAGACATGAGATAGGCCACACAGCCGCTGCCCACGAACAGCGCACCAGCGAGCATGAGCTGGCGAGTCGGTGGCGACAGATGCGGCGCCGGAACGGGCCGGAGGCGAGCGAACAGCACCGCCAACGCGGCGAACACTGCCAGCGTGACGGCGGGAGGGCCGACCAGCGCAGTCACGAAGAACGCGGCGAGGCCGACATCTATACGCCGATCGGTTGTGTCCGCCCAGGGGGTCGCATCAGGCCGATGCGTGAGCGCAGCAGTATTCAGGACAGCCTCCTGCTCCGGTGTGCTATGGCTCGCCGGAGCAGTTGTTCACGCTGCCGAGGCGATCAACTCAACCTACGCGGCCGCGATCACAGGGCCAGGTCGGCCTCTGTCACGAGTTCGCGAAATGGTCGTTTGCGGTTTGGTTACGAGCGCTGGTAGTTGGGGGCTTCCTTGGTGATCGTGACGTCGTGCGGGTGGCTCTCCTCGCGTCCAGCGGTGGTGACCCGCATGAAGCGCGAGCCGGTGCGCAAGCCTTCGAGGTCGGCGGCGCCGGCGTAGCCCATGCCCGAGCGGAGGCCCCCGACGAGCTGGTACAGCGTCTCGCCGAGCGGACCGGCGTAGGGTACGCGGCCCTCGATGCCCTCGGGCACGAGCTTGTTGGTGGTCTTGGCGAGGTTCGACTGGCTGGTGGCGTAGCGGTCGGCCCCCAGGCCCTGCATGGCGCCCATCGACCCCATCCCGCGGTAGCTCTTGAACCGCCGGCCCTCGAACAGCTCGGTCTCGCCGGGGCTCTCCTCGGTACCCGCCAGCAGCGAGCCGAGCATCACGGTGGTGGCCCCGGCGGCGATCGCCTTGACGATGTCGCCCGAGTACGTGATGCCGCCGTCGCCGATCACCGGCACGCCGAGTTGGCGGGCCCGCTGGGCCGCCCCGTAGATCGCCGACAGTTGCGGCATGCCCGCACCCGACACGATCCGGGTGGTGCAGATCGAACCTGCACCGACGCCGATCTTGACCGCGTCGGCGCCGGCGCCGGCGAGCGCCTCGACGCCCTCGGGGGTGACGACGTTGCCGGCTGTCACCGGAAGGCCGGGCCACGCGCCCTTGATGCGCTCGATCGCCTTGACGACTCCGGCCGAGTGGCCGTGGGCCGTGTCGATCGACACCGCGTCGACCCCCATCGCGACGAGCGCTTCGACGCGGGCCTCGAGGTCGTCACCCACGCCGACCGCCGCGGCACACACCAGCCGGCCCCGGTCGTCGCGGGCCGAGTTGGGGTAGTCGAGCCGCTTCTGGATGTCTTTGACCGTGATCAGCCCGGCCAGCTTGCCGTCGTCGTCGACCAGTGGCAGCTTCTCGATCCGGTACTTCTGGAGGATCGCCTTGGCCTGGTCGAGTGACGTGCCCACGGCCGCTGTGTGCAGCGGCGCCGAGGTCATGAACTCGCTGATCGGGCGCTCGTAGTCGGACGGCTCGCAGAAGCGGATGTCGCGGTTGGTGAGGATGCCGACGAGGTGGCCCTCGGCGTCGGTGATCGGCACGCCCGAGAACTTGAACCGGTTCATCAGTTCCTCGGCGTCGGCCAAGAGCGCATGGGCGGGCAGGGTGACCGGTTCGGAGATCATGCCCGACTGGCTGCGCTTGACCTTTTGCACCTCGGCCGCCTGCTGCTCGATCGACATGTTGCGGTGGATCACGCCGATGCCCCCGTTGCGGGCCATACCGATCGCCATCCGGGCCTCGGTGACCTTGTCCATCGCCGCCGACACGAGCGGGATCGACAGCTCGATGCCGGCCGCGAACGTGGTCGCGGTGTCGACCGAGTCGGGCAGCGTCTCGGAGTAGCCGGGCACGATCACGACGTCGTCGAACGTCAGGCCCTCGTAGCGGGTGAACAGGTCGTCGTTGGGGTGGCTCATGTGGGGGCTCCTTGAGCAGCGGTGGCGAGTTCACCGACGACGCCGACCAGCAGCCGGCGCTCGGTGTGGTGGATGCGTTGGGCGAACGTGTCGAACGTGTCGTCGAGGCGGATGGCCACCGCCTCGCTGGCGAGTACGGGCCCGTCGTCGACGCCCGCGTCGACCACCCGGTGCACCATCACGCCCGAGCCGAAGCGCTGCCCGGCGAGGGCTTCCTGCCAGGCCCGTTCGATGGCGTGCGTGCCGGGCAGCTCGCCGGGCAGCGCGGGGTGCAGGTTGATCACGTCGAACGTCCCGACGAACACCGGGGTGAGGATGCGCATCCAGCCGGCGAGCACCACCAGGTCGGGTGAGAACGGGGCCACGGCCTGGACAAGCCGGGCGTCGTAGGCGGCGCGGTCTTCGCCGGGCAGCCGCTCGACGACCACGGTGGGCACGTCGGCCGCGACAGCCCGTTCGATCGCGTACGCGTCGGGAAGGTTCGACACGACCACGGCGACCTCGGCCGCCAGTTCATCGGCGGCGCACGCATCGAGAATCGCCTGGAGGTTGCTGCCGTTCCCGGAGACGAGCACAGCCAGGCGATACATGCTTCGACGCTAGACGTACGCGCGGCCTTCGGCGAGCCACCTGAACGAAAAATCCGTCACAGCCGGCTTGGTTTCGACAGGCTCAACCGCCTTGGTCCCGTCCTACAGGGTGGTGAGCCGGTCGCTACCACAGGTCACGTGGAGAGCAGCCTGATGCGAGCCAGCATCACGCGGCGCAGTTTGTGGATGCGTGCGTCGTCGAAGGGCAGCTCGTCGAGTCGTTCGGTCCAGGGTGTGGTTCGTTCGAGCAGCCGGTCGAGGGCCAGTCGGGCGGCCCCAGTCGGCAGGCCGATGTCGTCGGCGAACGTGAGGGCGCGTCGCCGCGACACCTGGGGGTCGCGGGTGCCACCGAGGTTGATGGCGAGGCTCGAGTCGCCGTACGGCTGCGACGACGGGATGTCGTAGGCGGGGGCCAGGCGCCACTCAGATCCTGTGTGCATCATCGAGAAGTTCTTCGCGTGCTGGTCGCCGTTGCCGGTGATGACGGCGAAGAGCACCTGCTCGAAGCCTTGCAGGAGCGCTGCCGCGCGAGCGCGACAGTGCTCGGCGAGGTTGGTGAGGACGGTTTCGGCCGACATCGAATACTTGTCGCTCGGGTAGCGATTGGACACCTGACAACCGTCCTCGACCGCCAACGCCGTGGGGGCATGCCGGTCGCCGATACGGTCGAATCGGGTGACCAGCAGCCCGGGGCGACCGTGCCGGTCGATGATGACGCGGGCGTCGACGGTGGCGAGCCCGCAGGCGCGTGCCATCGTCAGGAAGAACGCCTCGTTACGCACCAGGTGGGGGAACTCGGGCGGGTCGAGCTTGAGCAGGTGATCGGTTCCTGCCACCGACAGCGGCACCGTGATCATCGCCCCCGACACCTTGTCCTGCACGCCTGCCAGCGCGACCCGGTCGAGCCCGTCGGCTCCGAGGGAACGTTCGAGTACGTCGGCAAAGTCGAGCTGTTCGAGCGAGCCGACCTGTGGTGGTGGAGGGGAGACGGGGGGCAGCCCGGTGCCTGCCGCGGCGACCCGGACACGACCGACGGGAGCGTCGCCGGCCGCCACGAGCAGCGAGAGGTCGTCGTCGGCGCTGGTCTTGATCGCCGTGCGGAGGGCGCTCAGCCGGCGGCCCTCAGGGAGCAGGCCGGCGAAGTACGGGGGGACGGCGCGACCCGGAGTGGTGACCGGCTGCTCGTTCCCGACGGGCAGGGTCGTCGCCACGGCGAGCGAGTCCGGTGTCTCGGGCAGGTACCGGAACCGTGTGAAGGTTCCGTCCGTGGTGAGTTGTGCGACGCGCGTCGCCCCGATGAACACATCGGCGGCGTCGAGCGACGGAAGTTCGTCGAGCTTCATCGAGGAGGCACCGGCGGAATCCGCGCCCCGTCGGCTGGCCCGGCGGACACCGTGACATCGACACCGAGCGCGCCGGCGACCGCGGTGAGGACGTCGAGGCGAACGGTGGCCTTCCCCGCCTCGAGTGCGTGAACCGACCGCGTCGAGACGTCGGCGAGCGCGGCCACTTCGTCCTGTCGCAGGCCGAGGGTACGGCGACGCGCACGGAGCCAATCTCCCCAATCTGAACGATTGTGCATATGTTCCGAGCGTACTGACGAAACAACGCAAACTCAAGCATTGATACGCATGATCTTGCAGAATCCAGAACAATCCCGGCCAGTGCGCCGGTCACCCTCACGAATCTGAGTGATCGTGCATCTCGACTACACGAGGTGGACGGTGCGGCTGCCGTGCTCGCCGCGGACCAGGCGGCCGATCAGCCACGTGTCTTCCGGGATCGCCGCCCGGACCTCGGCGACGTGGGCTTCGGCGACGACCGCGACCATGCCGATGCCCATGTTGAGCATGCGGTGCAACTCGTACGGGTCGACCCCGGTGGCGAGCTCGGCGATCAGATCGAACAGCGGGCCGCGCGGCCACGAGCCGAGGGCGATCTCGGCGTCGATACCGTCGGGCAGCGCGCGGGGCAGGTTCTCGGGCAGCCCACCGCCGGTGATGTGAGCGAGCGCCTTGACGTGCCCGGTCGCCAGCGCACCGGCGAGCACGTGCAGGTACGAGCGGTGCGGTTCCAGGAGCGCCTCGCCGATCGTGCGATCGAACCCCGGTGGGGTCGCGTCCATCGGCATCCAGTCGAACAGCCGGCGCAGGAACGAGTAGCCGTTCGTGTGTGGCCCCGACGACGCCAGGCCGATCAGCGCATCGCCGGCCTCGACGTCGCCGCGGGGAAGTAGCGCGCCGCGCTCGGCGACGCCGATCAGCGTGCCGGCGATGTCGAACGCTCCGGGGAGGTAGACGCCGGGCATCTCGGCGGTCTCGCCGCCCAAGAGGGCGCAACCCGCCGCCTCGCAGGCCTCGGCCATACCGCTCACCACGTCGGCGACGAGGTCGGCGTCGAGTTCGCCGGCGGCGATGTAGTCGAGGAAGAACAGCGGTTGAGCCGACTGCACCAGCACGTCGTCGATGCAGTGGTTGACGATGTCGAGGCCCACGCCGCGCACCTTGCCCAGCCGGGCTGCCAGCTCGACCTTGGTACCGACGCCGTCGGTCGACGCGACGAGCACCGGGTCGTCGAGCTCGAGCAGTCGCCGGGCCGAGAACACGCCGCCGAAGCTGCCGACACCGCGCAACACGTCGGGGCCGAGCGTGCGCTCGATCGCTCCGGTCATCTGGGCGACCGCCCGGCTGCCTTCGTCGATGTCGACACCGGTCTCGGCGTACGACGTCAGTAACGCGCCGGGGGCCCGCCAGCCGATGTCGCGGCGCACCTGCATGTTCGTGAACTTGACGCCGTCCATGCCGCGGTAGGCGGCGGCTCGGGCGGCCGCCAGGTCGTCGCCCAACCCGGTGACGGCGAGCACCCGCCCGCCGGTGACCTTGCCGTCCCGGACGCCCGCGGGGAAGAGGATCGCCTCGGGCACCGCAGTGGAGGCGTTGGCCCAGTCGGTCGTGGAGAACCCGTCGAGCTTGACCGGCGCGCCGAGGTGGGGCTCGTCGGGGTAGCCCGGAGCGGCGGCCACGACGGTGCACGCCGACCCCGGCTTGACGGCCACCGTCCGCCCGGCGAGGCCGCCGGTGGCCGCGGCCAAGGCCAACTCGGCCAGGTCGGACTCGAGCAGCGGCAGCACGGCCTGGGTTTCGGGGTCGCCGAAGCGGCAGTTGTACTCGATCAGCTGCGGGCCGTCGGCGGTGAGCATCAGCCCGGCGTAGATGACGCCGACGTACGGAGTGTCGGCGGTGGCGAAGTAGTCGAGCAACGGCTGGACGAACGTGGCGAGCAACTCGTCGGCGTCGAACGGGATCGGCGCCGGTGCGTAGGCCCCCATGCCGCCGGTGTTCGGCCCGGTGTCGCCCTCGCCGATCCGCTTGTGGTCCTGTGCCACCGGCAACGCCACCGCCCGCGTCCCGTCGCACAGCGCGAGCAGCGAGCACTCGGGCCCGTTGATCTTCTCTTCCAGCACGAACGGCCCCAGCGGGGCGAACTGACGGACCGCGGCCTCGGTCTCGGCGGCGTCGGCGGGCACGATCACGCCCTTGCCGGCCGCCAACCCGTCGCGCTTGACGACCACCGGCTTGCCGAGCGCCTGCGCCCACTCCAGCGCGCTCGCGGCGTCGTCCTGCTCGAACCGGGCGAAGGCTGGCCCGGGCACACCGAGGCTGTGGGCGAGATCGCGAGCGAAACCCTTCGACGACTCGATCCGCGCCAGCTTGGCCTTGGGCCCGAAGCACGGGATCTTGCGGAACGCGCACTCGTCGGCCGCCCCACCGACCAGCGCAGCCTCGGGCCCGGGAATGACGAGGTCGACGTCGTCGGCGGTGACCTCGCCCAGCTCGGGAGCGATCGTGACGGTGTGGCCGTGCTGCTCGCACGCCCACGCGATCGCGTGCTCGCGCCCGCCCGAACCGAGGACCAGTACCCGCATCAGGCAATCGCGCCTTCGAACGCGAGCTTGGCCTGGGCGTGCTCGACGGGCATCGGGTAGTTGCCCGTGAAGCAGGCGCTGCAGCAGCCGTCGTCGGCGCCGATTGCCCGCAACATGCCCTCGAGCGACAAGAACGCGAGGCTGTCGGCACCGATGTGTTCGCGCATCTCGGGCACCGTGAGGCGGGCTGCCATCAGGTCGCCGTCGTGACCCATGTCGACACCGAAGTGGCAGGCGTGGGTGATCGGCGGGCACGTGATGCGCAGGTGCACCTCGGTGGCGCCGGCGTCACGCACCAGCTTCACGAGCGGCCCGGCCGTGGTGCCGCGCACCAGTGAGTCGTCGATCATCACCACCCGCTTGCCGGCCAGATTCTCGGCGAGCGCGTTGAACTTGAGCGCCACACCGCGGTCGCGGATGTCTTGAGTGGGCTCGATGAACGTGCGGCCGATGTAGCGGTTCTTGATCAGCCCGTCGTTGAACGGCAGGCCCGACTCGCGTGAGTAGCCGATCGCGGCCGGGATGCTGCTGTCGGGCACCGGGATGACCACGTCGGCGTCGACGCCCGACTCGCGGACCAACTCGACGCCGAGCCGCTGGCGAACGTGGTGCACGTTGGCGCCGCCCCAGTTCGAGTCGGGCCGCGAGAAGTACACGTACTCGAACGCGCAGCGCGCGCTGGGCGCCGGGGCGAGCGCCTGGTAGCGCCGCATCTCGGCGCCCTGCAACGTGACGATCTCACCGGGGCGCACCTCGTCGATCTCGACGCAGCCGAGCGTGGTGAGTGCGCACGTCTCGCTGGCCACCGCGTAGCCGCCGTGGGGGAGACGACCGAGCGACATCGGCCGGAAACCCCACGGGTCGCGGGCGGCGATGACCTGCTTGCCGGTGAGGATCGCCACCGAGAAGGCGCCCTTCCAGGCCGGCAGCGTGCGTTCGAGACGCTCCTCCCAGCTCTGCCCCCCGGCGGCTGCGAGCATGAGGGCCATCACCTCGGTGTCGCTGGTGGCGGTGAGGCCGAAGCCCCGTGACAGGAGTTCGTCGCGCAGCGCCGGGGCGTTGACGATGTTGCCGTTGTGGGCCACCGCCATGGGGCCGTGCATCGTCTCGACGAGGAACGGCTGGATGTTGCGGAGGGCGTTGGCGCCGGTGGTGGAGTACCGGGTGTGGCCGATCGAGTGGTAGCCGGACAGTTGCGCCATCGTCTGCTGGTTGAAGACGTTGCTGACCAGCCCCTCGTCCTTGTGGAGGCGCACCCGGTTGCCGTCGCTGACGGCGATGCCGGCGGCCTCCTGGCCGCGGTGCTGGAGCGCGAACAACCCGAAGAACGTCAGTTCGGCGACTCCGTCGCCGTGAGGGGTCGAGATGCCGATCACGCCGCACTCTTCGCGCGGGCTGTCGCTGTCGATCGGGCGTCGTGACGGCGGAGCCACGGCGGTGGGCTTGGGTCCGGCCGGTGAACTGTTCACAGGAGCCCTGCTTTCGAGAGGTGTTCGATGAGCCGCGCCTGGACAGGATAGGCCCCCGGCCGGAATGCTTGCGCGGTGATGGTTTCGTACGCGAGGACGTAGCGGCCGGCGGTGGCCGACCACACGTCGTCGGGAAGGCGCGGCGGGTCGCCGTCACCCTTGTAACCGAGGTCGGCGAAGGCCCGCCGCACGAACTCTTTGTCGAGGCTCTCGGGCTCGTCGCCGGACGCCAGCCGGGCCTCGTACGAGTCGGCCATCCAGAACCGCGACGAGTCGGGGGTGTGCACCTCGTCGATCAGCAGTAGGTCGCCGCTGCCGTCGACAGCAAGTCCGAACTCGTACTTGGTGTCGGCGAGGATCAACCCGGCCCGCTCGGCCACCTCCACACCGCGGGCGAACAGCGCCAGCGCGGCAGTCTGCACGCGCTCCCACAGGCCGGCGTCGAGCAGCCCGCGGTTGACCACCTCGGCGCACGTCAGGGGCTCGTCGTGGCCGCCGTCGGCTGCCTTCGTGGTGGGGGTGACGATGTGGCGCGGCAGGGGAGTGTTCTTGCGCAGCCCGTCGGGGAAGTCGTAGCCGTACATGTGCCGCGCACCGGCCGCGTAGCCGCCCCACAGCGAGGTGTCGGTGACGCCGGTGATGTGGCCGCGCACGACCACCTCGACCGGCAGCGGCTGGGCTGCCCGGGCGACGAGTGCGTTCGGGTCGGGCACGTCGAGCGCGTGGTTGGGCACGATGTCGGCGGTGCGCTCGAACCACCACGCGGCGAGTTGGTTGAGCACCTGGCCCTTGTACGGCACCCCCGCCAGTACGCGGTCGAACGCCGACAGCCGATCGGTGGTGACGATCAGCCGGCGGTGATCGGGCAGCGCCCACGAACTGCGGACCTTGCCGTCGCGGCGGTCGGGCAACGTCACGTCGACCTCGACGAACGGCTCGAACAAACTCACCCTCATCGCTCAGATCTCCTGGCCCCGGGCGTCGAGTGATCTTGCCGGTGGTCGAGTGCCGGGCTCTGCCCGGTGTATCGAGACCTTGGTGCGCGCACCAGCGTCTCGATACACCGGAGTGGCGGCTGCACCGCGAGTGCGGCACTCGACGACCGATCGCTGGTGTGACGCATCAGAAGTCCTTGGCGGCGGTGACGCCGTTGCGGAAGAGGTGCAGGCCGAGGTGCTCGGTGAGGTCGGTGCCGGGGGAGTGCCGAGGGTGCTGGCGGGCGACGACGAAGTTCTCGGGGTGCGGCATCAAACCGAGCACGTTGCCGGCCGCGTTGCAGACGCCGGCGATGTCGGCGGCCGACCCGTTCGGGTTGGTGCTGCGGTACCGCAACGCGACCTGGCCGGCCTCGGCCAGCGCAGCCGGGTCGGGGTGCACGTAGCGCCCCTCGCCGTGGGCGATCGGGCAGTGGATCGGCTGGTGCAGGCCGCGCGTCCACACGCACGCGGAGGTGGGCTCGGGTTCGATCTGCACCCACCGGCACTCGAACCGGCCGTGCGCGTTGTGGCCGAGTGCGCCAGGGAGCAGGCCGGCGCGGGTGAGCGTCTGGAAGCCGTTGCAGATACCGATCACCGGCTTGCCGGCGGCTGCGAACGCCTGCACGTCGGCGGTGAGGTCGAGTGCCATCATCCGCCCGGCGCCGAGCGCGTCGCCGTACGAGAACCCACCGGCGACGGCCAGCAGCTGGGCGCGGTCGAGCAGTTCGGGTCGCCGTTCGAGTTCGCTGGTGAGCGCGATCGTGGCATCGGCGCCGGCCAACTCGAGCGCCAGCACCAGGTCGCGGTCGCGGTTGGTGCCAGGCCCCGCGAGCACCAGCGCAGTCGGCCGCGTGCTCACGCTTCCCCCTGGGTGAAAACGTCGGCGAGGGTTTCGACGGCGAGCGCGGTAACGCCCGGCAGGGTGAGCGCGCCGTCGTCGGTGACCGTGCCGAGCACCGTCACCGGGCCGGTGCCGTCGAACAGGCCGGTGAACCTGGCGAGGTCGGCGGCGGCGACCTCGCACACCAGGCGTCCGGTCGACTCGGCGAACAGGGCGCTCGCCGGGTCGGGGTGGGGGAGCGTGGTGACGGTTGCCCCCAGACGACCGCCGACGCACATCTCGGCAAGTGCGACGGCGAGCCCGCCTTCGCTGACGTCGTGGCACGCCTGTACCAGCCCGGCGAGGATCGCCTGGTGCAGCGCGCGGTAGCGGGCCGGGGCGTCGGGGTCGGGCGCCGGCACCGCCCCCACCGCGTCGGCGCGTTCGCCGAGCACGAGGTCGAGGTGGCTGCCGGCGAACTCTGGGTGGGTGGCGCCGAGCAGCACGAGTTGGTTGCCCGGCGTGGTCAGCGCCGAGGTGACGCACCGGTCGGCGTCGGGCACCGCCGCGAGCGCGGTGATGACGAGGGTGGGGGGCACGCTGTGGCGCTGGCCGTCGGCGCCGGTGTACTCGTTGTTCAGCGAGTCCTTGCCCGACACGTACGGCGCCCCGAAGGCGAGCGCCGCGGCGCAACAACCCTCGACCGCGGCGACCAACTCGCCGAGCGTGGTGGGCCGCTGCGGGTCGCCCCACGAGAAGTTGTCGAGTAGCGCCACCCGATCGGGGTCGGCGCCGACCGCGACGACGTTGCGGATCGCTTCGTCGACCACCGCGTGGGCCATCCGTTCCGGGTCGTGGAGGCCGAACCAGGGGTTGACGCCGATGCCGATCGCGTAGCCCGACGTGGCGGTGGGGTGAGCCATCACGACGCCGTCGCCGGGGCCGTCCGACAGCCGCCCGACCACCGGGCGAACCACGGTCGAACCGCCGATCTCGTGGTCGTAGCGGTGGATCACGCCCGCCTTCGAGGCGATGTTGCGGTGGCCGAGCAGGGCGAGCAGGGTGGCGGCCGGGTCGTCGACGTGGCGCACACCCGGTTGGTCGCGCACCGGCTGCGGCATCGTCGCCGTGAGCTCGCGTCGGGGGCGGCCGTCGTGGAGGAACTTGGTGGCCAGTTCGAGTACCGGAGTTCCGGCGCTGCGCACGGTGAGGATGCCATCGCCGGTGAACCGGCCTAGGTCGGCGAGTTCGACGCCGTAGTACGCACACCGGTCGGCGAGGCCCGGCAGGTGTTCGGGCGGCACCGCTACGACCATCCGCTCCTGGGCCTCCGACAGCCAGACCTCCCACGGTTCCAAGCCGGCGTACTTGAGGGGCACGAGGTCGAGTTCGACGTCGGCGCCGACGTGCTCGGCCATCTCGCCGATCGCCGAGGACAACCCGCCTGCGCCGCAGTCGGTGATCGCGGTGTAGAGGTGTTCGGCACCCACCAGCACGTCGATCAGCAGTTTCTCGACGACCGGCTCGCCGATCTGCACGCTGGCCCCGGCAACCTCGCCGGTGGTGGCGTCCATCGTCAGCGACGAGAACGTCGCCCCGCGAATGCCGTCGCGCCCGGTGCGCCCGCCGAGCACGACGACCCGGTCGCCGGGGTGCGGACCCCGGTCGGGCTGCCAGCCGGTGGCCTCGCCGACGCACCCGGCGAACACGAGCGGGTTGGTGGTGTAGCCGGGGTCGTACAGAATCGCCCCGGCCACGGTGGGCAGCCCGATCTTGTTGCCGTAGTCGGCAATGCCGGCCACCACCCCGTCGCGGATGCGGGCCGGGTGCAGCGCCCCGGCGGGCAGTTCGTCGAGCGGGGTGTCGGGTGGCCCGAAGCACAAGATGTCGGTGACCGACACGGGCCGGTGGCCGATGCCGAGCACGTCGCGGATCACCCCACCCACCCCGGTGTTGGCCCCACCGAACGGCTCCACCGCCGACGGGTGGTTGTGCGTCTCGGCCTTGACTGCCAAGGTGAGTTCGCCGCGGCTCGGGTCGGCCGCCGGCTCGAAGGCGACGATGCCGGCGTTGCCCACGAACGCCGAGCGCACGAACGGGGCGTCGATCGCCCGGGTGCACTCGCGCAACATGTCGATCAACGAGGGCCGCTCGACGCCGTCCTCGTTCGTGACGGTGATCGCGGCCCGGAACGTCTTGTGGGCGCAGTGCTCGCTCCACGTCTGGGCAAGCGTTTCCAGTTCGACGTCGGTGGGTTCGCGGCCGACGTCGGCGAAGTGCCGCTGGATCGCGACCAGCTCGGCGGGGTCGAGCGCCAAGGCCCGCGCGGCACCGAGCGCGACCAGTTCGTCGACCGTCAGCCCGGCGAGGGGAATCACGTCGGCCACTCCCGACCCGTGGCCGGCAGTCGTGCTGCCGGTTTGGAAGGCGGGCTCGATCGTGCCGAACGCCCAGCGTTCGATCACGGGGTTGGCGACCAGCCGCTCGGCCAGCACCAGTGCCTGCTCCGGCGAGACGGAAGGGCCGAACTCGATCCGCCTCCCGGTGGCCGCGGCCGAGACCGGCGCCCCCAACCGATCCGCCGCACGCAAGACCGCTGGGGCAGCACTGTCGGTGACGCCGGCGAGCAGCGCGATCTCGACGCCGTCTGTGGTCGGCACGTCCCACGCCCCGTGTTGCAGCAGGGGGTCGACCAGGAAGTCGTGCAGGCGGTCGAGGTGCTGCCGACCGAGATCGCCCTCGACGAACACGATGTCGGCGACGGTGACCGAACCGGGGTCGGCGAGCGCCAGGCCGAGTTGGGCGGCGCCACCGGCGATGTGTGCGGCTCGGGGGTCCGGGTCGATCGAGCGGATCGTCAGACGATGCCGGGGGGCCACACACCGAACCTAGGCGGCGCGCGCCCGGGTGCCTGCGCCGCTGAACAAAATGTTTCGCGAAGTACCCTGGGTGCGCATGGTGGAGCGGCTTGCGGGAACCCGGGTCGTGCTGGTGAGGCACGGTGAGTCACAGGTGACGGTGAATCGCGTGGTGGGTGGCCTGGCCACGTGCAGCGGCCTGTCCGATCTCGGCCGGCAGCAGGCGGCACGGCTGCACGACCGGCTGGCCCGGTCGGGCGAACTGGCCGATCTTGCCGCCGGCGACTCCGGGTTGACGCTGTACGCCAGCAGCTACCCGCGGGCGATCGAAACCGCCGAGATCATCGCCCCTGCGCTTGGGCTCGGCGACGTGAAGATCGAACCCGGCTTCGGCGAGCAGGACCCGGGCCCCGATTGCGACGGCATGTCGTTCGCCGACTTCGTCGAGCGGTTCGGGCGGCCCGACTGGGAGACCAACCCGTACGGCGTCAGCTATCCCGGTGGTGAAACCGTCGCCGCCTTCGACCTGCGGGTGGGCACCGCCCTGTCCGACGTGCTCGACCGGCACTCGGGCGGCACGGTGGTGGTGGCCTGCCACGCCGGCGTGATCGACCGTGTGCTGCGCCAGTTGCTGCGCGGCCCGTCGAGCGGGGTCTTCGAGCTGTACACCCGCAACACGTCGCTCACCGAGTTCGTGCTCGCGTCATCGGCGAAGTGGCGGATGATGCGCTACAACGACGCCGCCCACCTCGCCGGCCTGCCACCGTTCACGCCGCGGCCCGACGACACACCGTGACACGGGCCGGCCGATGACCCGCTGGGTGGTGGCGGGCGGGGGAACGGCCGGGTGCGTGGTCGCCGCCAACCTCGCTGCGGGGCTGCCCGACGACGAGGTCGTGCTGCTCGAAGCGAGCGCCCAGCTCGGTGGAGCGTCGCTCGTCAACGCCGGGGTGGTGGTGGGCGGTGCGGCCGGCTACCGGCACCGGCTCCCGCTCGAACCCCCAGGCTCGATCGGCGCGCTCGGCCGGGCGGTGCTCGCCGCCGACCCACGTGCCGCGCCGGCGTTGCTGGCCCGGCGGGCGGGGCGGCGTGTCTCGGTGGCCGAGGCGTACCTTGCATCGCCGCCGGCGAACCTCACGGTGCGCACCGGCACACCGGTCGACCGGGTGGTGTTCGACGGGTCGCGTGCGGTCGGGGTGTTGACCGCGGCCGGCGACCAGGTCGCGGCCGACCGGGTGGTGCTCAGCGCAGGGGCGGTCACGACGCCGGCGCTGCTGCTCCGCAGCGGTGTGACGGAGCTGCCGGGGCTGGGCGAGCACCTCCAGGACCACGTTGGGGTCAGCCTGGCCGTGCAGTTGAAGGCCGGGTTGGGTAACCCGGCCGGACCGGACGTGGCCGTCACCGTCGAACACGGCGAGCATCAGGTGGTGGTGCTCGATCACATCGCCGACCATCCCGGCCTGGCGGGCCTGCTGGCCGGGTTCATGGCACCGCTCACCGAGGGCGCGGTCACGCTGCCCGACCCCGACGGCCCACCCCACGTCGCGCTCGACCGTGCAGCCTCGGCCAGCGACACCGCCGGATTGCGAGCGGCGTTCGACCTGGCGGTCGCGCTGAGCCACAGCGCCGAGGTGCAGGCCATCGCCGAGGCGGTCTACGTCGACGCCCACGGCACCACGCTCGAGCGGCTCCTGGCGGGTGGAGACTCGGCCGTCGCGTTGTGGATGGCCGGTGCGCCGAACGCATACCACCACGTTGCCGGTTCGTGCCGGATCGGCGTGGTCACCGACGACCTCGGCCGGGTGTGGATGCGTTCACGGCTGGCGGTGTGCGACGCGTCGCTGCTGCCCGGCGTGCCGCGCCGCAACCCGTACCTGACCGTGATCGACCTGGCCGAGCGGCTCAGTTCGGCATGGGTGCAGGGCTTGCGTCGCGAGTTGCGCGGCTCGGTGCCCGGCGGGCGCTGACCGAATGTCGCACGGCGAGCACCCAGCCGACCGCCACGGCCGAGGAGAACACGAACCACTGCACCGCGTACGACAGGTGCGAGCCCTCCGACAGGTCGGGCTGTTGCACCTGCTCGGGAAACGGACCGGCTTCGGGCGGTACCGACTCGATCAAGTCGATGTACATCGGTACGAGCGGCGCGTCGAACTGGGCCGCGAGCCGGTCGATGTCGACCCGCTGGGCGAGCTCGAGCGCGCCAACGGCTGGGTCGCTGAGCTGGCCGGTCCGGCGGCGCTCGGTGGTGTGCAGGCGCCCGGTGACGGTGACGCTGCCACGCGGCGCCTCGGGAACGTCGCCGGTGAGCGGCACGAACCCGCGGTTGACGAGCAGGATCCGGCCGTCGGGCAGGGACAGCGGCGTGACCACGTTCTCGCCGGCCCGGCCGCCCTGGCTGCGGTTGACGATCAGGATCGACGCGTCGTCGAGGTACGTGCCGTGGGCGTCGACCGGCCGCCACTCGACGGCGTCGAACGTACGGTGCTGCGGGTCGGTGAGGCGCGGGTCGACGAGTGCGTCGAGGGCGAGCGGCGGAGCGTCGTACCGGGCCTCGATGGTGGCGTTGGAGTCGCGCCGCTGGTCGAGCCGGCGCAGCTGCCAGAACCCGAGGTTCACCATCGTCACGATTCCGACGACGACGAGCAGGTGGAACCCGATCCACTTCGGCCGGAGCAGAAACCGATACATCCGCAACGGACGGTATCGGGACTGCGCCGTCCTGCTACCCTCATCAGCGCATCAAGAGCGGCCCGGCGACGGGCCCGGCAACCTGGACGACGCCTCCAAGGTGCCTCCCTCACCGGCAACGGTGGGGAATGCGGCCGGCCCAGCCGGCAACCCGGCGTTCGTGCCGCTGGCGATGCAACGATGTACACCCGCGCACACAGAGAGGCACCCGACATGGCGAACCACGCACTGCCCGTGACGGGCGCCTGGCTGCCCGGACAGCCGGCCGGCCGACGGCAGTTCTTCACGTTCGCTACCGATCGCCCGTTCGCGCTCGAGAGCGGGGTCACCCTCACCGACGTCACGCTCGCCTACGAGACGTGGGGCACGCTCGACGAGCACGCCGCCAACGGCGTGCTGATCTGCCACGCGTGGACCGGCGACTCGCACGCCGCCGGGCGGGCCGGCCCCGGGCACCCCGCCCCGGGCTGGTGGGACGACATCGTCGGCCCCGGCCGCTACATCGACACCGACCGCTGGTTCGTCGTCTGCGTCAACGTGCTCGGCGGCTGCCAGGGCTCGACCGGGCCGGCGTCGCCGCACCCGCTCGACGGGCGGCCCTACGGGTCGCGGTTCCCGGTCGTCACCATCCGCGACATGGTGCGTGCCCAGTCCCGGTTGACCGACCATCTCGGGGTACGCCGGTGGGCGGCCGTCACCGGCGGTTCGATGGGGGGCATGCAGGCGCTCGAGTGGGCGATCACCTACCCCGACCGGGTCGGGGCGCTGGTGCCGATCGCCACGTGCGCCCAGTCGACCGCCCAACAGATCGCGTGGGGCACGATCGGCCGTCGGGCGATCCGCCTCGACCCGCGCTGGCGCGGGGGCGACTACTACGACGCCGAGCCCGGCGACGGGCCCACCGCGGGGTTGGCCGTGGCCCGCCAGATCGCCCAGGTCACGTTCCGCAGCGACAACGTGTTCACCGAGCGGTTCGGACGTCAGCTGTCCGGCAGCGAGTTCGAGGTCGAGAACTACCTGCGCTACCACGGCGGCAAGCTCGCCGACCGGTTCGACACGAACAGTTACCTCGCGATCAGCAAGGCGATGGACCTGCACGATGTGGGCAAGGGTCGCGGCAACCTGGCCGCGGCGCTGGCCCGGGCGTCGATGCCGAGCCTCACGATCGGCATCACCAGCGACATGTTGTACCCGATCTACCAGCAGCGCCAGATCGCCGAGATCCTCGCCTCGGAGGGACATCAGGCGGCCTTCGTCGAGGTCGACTCGCCGCACGGTCACGACGCGTTCCTGATCGAAACCGAGCAGGTCGGCGCCCCGGTCGCCCGCTTCCTCGACAAGCTCGACCCGTGAGCCTGGATCCACCGACCTGGCGACTCGTCCCTCGCCGCCATCACGGTGAATCCAGGCTCGTCAACGCTTTGCGTTCAAGCGCCACGCAGGCTGGGTTCCACGAACGGTGCACCGAAGCCAACGTCGACGCGGCCGCCGTGGGCTGGGGCAGCGCCGACGGACGATCGCCGCGATCGGTGGATCCAGGGTGGGTTGATCGCCGTGAGGGGCGGCAACCCTGGTGCGCACAACGATCTGCGTGGAATTGGTAACGTTCGTGGACCCGAAGCGCCGAGGCAACCCCGCCTCGCCGAACAAGGGGGAGGACAACCTATGCAGAAGACACGAGTGCGCCGCGCGGGCGCTCTGCTCGTGGGTCTGTCGCTCGTCGCAGTCGCCTGTGGTGGCGACGACGACGATACGACAGCCACCCAACCGCCGGTCGCGACCGACGCTCCCGGTACGGATGCGCCGAGCACCGACGCCCCCACCACCGACGCGCCGAGCACCGACGCTCCCAGCACGGATGCGCCGAGCACCGATGCGCCCAGCACCGACGCCCCCACCACCGACCCGCCCACCAGCAGCGGTGGCGAACTGGCCGGCATGCGCGGCACCACGCCCAAGGGTGCCGATGTGGCGGCCTGGATCCCGGCGGTCAACGACTTCTGGGTGGCGAAGGGCAACGACCCGCTGTCCGACTTCAACTATGCCGCCGAGAGCTACGACGCAGCGATCGTGATCGCGCTCGCCGTACACGCGGCGAACGACGACGGCTCTGAACACGCCAACCACATCGTCGACGTCACCCGTGAGGGCACCAAGTGCACGAGCTTCGCGGAGTGCCGCGACCTGCTCGACGCAGGTGAAGACATCGACTACGACGGCGTGTCGGGCCCGCTCGACTTCAACGGCAACGGCGAGCCGCTCATGGGTTCGTACGCCGTGCTCCAGTTCGGTGACAACAACCGGATCATCGAGGGTGACGAAGACTTGCGGGTGGCCCAGCTGCCCGACTCGGCCGTCGTCGACCTCGTTGAAGTCGGTGTCGAGCGCGCCGGTGACGGCGTGCTCAAGATCGGCACGCTGCTGCCGGAGACTGGCAACCTGGCGTTCCTCGGCCCACCGGAGTTCGCCGGCGTCGAGTTCGCGATCGAAGAGATCAACGCCGCCGGTGGCGTGCTCGGCAATCCCGTCGAGTACACCCAGGGCGACTCGGGCGACACCACCACCGACACGGCCACGGTCACGGCGACCCGCCTGCTCGGCGAGGGCGTCGACGCGATCATCGGTGCCGCCTCGTCGGGCGTGACGTTCACGGTCATCGACCAGATCACGTCGGCCGGTGTCACGATGTTCAGCCCGGCCAACACGGCCGCTGCGCTGTCGGACTACGACGACAACGGGTTGTTCTTCCGTGACGCTCCGTCCGACGCGATGCAGGGTGCGATCGTGGCCGACCTGGTCGCCGAGGACGGCAACGCTTCGGTGTACGTGCTCAACCTCGACGACGCCTATGGCAACGGCATCGCCGCAATCGCCGCCGAGCTGCTCGCAGCCAGCGGTATCGAGGTGCTCGGCGTCAAGGCATACGACCCGGCCGCCCCGAGCTTCGACGCCGAAGTGAGCGACATCGTCGCCACCGACCCCGATGCGGTCGTGCTGATCTCGTTCGACGAGGGCAGCAAGATCCTCCGCACCGCGGTCGAGCAGGGCGTCGGCCCGTCGGTCAAGAACTACTACGGCACCGACGGCAACATGGGTAACGCACTCGGCGAGAACTTCGACGCCGGTTCGTGACCTGAACTGAACACGTAGTACGTATGTGAGACGGGCCCCGGGGAAACCCGGGGCCCGTTCGCGTGCCTGGTGCCGGCGGTTCCGTTCACCAGGTGGTTGAGCCGGTCGAAACCGTCGAGACCTCAGCCGCCGGTTGCCCGGGCGAGCGTGCCGAGGTAGAGCTCGATCACGTTCGGGTCGGCGAGCAGCTCGCGGCCGGTGCCGCTGTAGGCGTTCGTGCCCTGGTCGAGCACGTACGCGCGGTGCACCACCTGGAGGCAGCGCCGGGCGTTCTGCTCGACCATCAGGATTGCCACGCCCTCCTGGTTGATCGTGCGGCAGCGGACGAACACCTCGTCCTGGAGCGCGGGCGACAGGCCGGCCGACGGCTCGTCGAGCAGGAGCACGCTCGGCTTCATCATCAGCGCCCGGCCCATCGCCACCATCTGACGCTCGCCGCCCGACAGCGCGCCCGCCCGCTGGGTCGCCCGCTCGGCCAAGCGTGGGAACAGGCTGGTGACGTAGTCGAACCGCGAGTTGAACTGCTTCTTGGCGAGGTAGCAGCCCATTTCGAGGTTCTCGCGCACGGTGAGCGTGGGGAACACGTTGTTGATCTGGGGTACGTAGCCGACACCCAAGGCGACCAACTGGTGAGCCTTGAAACCGGTGATTTCGGACTGATCGAGGTAGACGTGCCCCGACCGCACGCTGCACTGCCCGAGGATCGCCTTGAGCAGTGTCGACTTGCCGGCCCCGTTGGGCCCGATGATGCCGACGAACTCGCCCGCGTTCACCGTGAGGTTGCAGCCGTTGAGGATATTGACCTCGGGGATGTAACCGGCGACGAGTTCCTCGGCCGACAGCACCGGCTGAGCGGTCGCCTCGGGAACGAGCGAAATCGCAGTCTCGGTCACGCGTTGTCCTCCAACTCCAACAGCGACTGGCCTTGGTGGATGCCGAGGTAGGCGTCGATTACCGCCGGGTTGCTCGAAATCTGGTCGGGTGTGCCCTCGGCGATCACCCGCCCCTCGGCCATCACGATCACCCAGTCGGAGATGTCGTGCACCATGTCCATGTCGTGCTCGACGAACAACACGGTCATGCCCTCGTCGCGCAGCGCCCTGACGTGGCTGTTGAGGCTCTGCTTGAGCGCCGGGTTGACGCCGGCCATCGGCTCGTCGAGCATCACCAGCTTGGGATTGGTCATCAGCGCCCGGGCCATTTCGAGCAGTTTGCGCTGGCCGCCCGACAGCGAACCCGCGTACTCGTCGCGCATGTGGTCGAGCTTGAACCGCTGGAGCAGTTCATCGGCTCGAGCCTCGATCTCGGCCTCCTGACCTCGCCACAACGCGGGGATCAGGGCGTTCCAGATCTTCTCGCCACGCTGACCGGTGGCGCCGAGCTTCATGTTCTCGATCACGGGCAGTTTGGTGAGGCTCTTGGTGAGCTGGAACGTACGCACCATCCCGAGCTTGGCCATCTGGTGGGGGCCGACACCTTGGCCGATCAGGTTCCGGAGGACTGGAATCGACAGCAGCCCGGCCGTGGTGGTCGGCCCTGGGTCGCGTGGGTACGCGCCTTTGATCGTCCGGCCGTCGAAGCTCCAGGTGCCCTCGTCGGCTTTGTCGAAGCCGGTCAACAGGTTGAAGAACGTGGTCTTGCCGGCGCCGTTCGGCCCGATCAGTGCGGTGATCGACCCGCGTTCGATCTCGACCCGGTCGACGTCGACGGCGACGATGCCACCGAAGTGGCGGCGTACGTTCGCGGCGCGCAGGATCGGGTCGGGTTTGGGGACACCCGGCTCGGGGGTGACGGTGGCCAGTGCCGCCTTGGCGCGGGCGGCGTAGTCGGCCGGGACGGTGTCAGCGGCCATCGAACGCCATCTCCTTGCGATTGCCGAACAGGCCTTGCGGTCGGTACACCATCAATGTCACCAACAGCGCGCCCATCAGCATGAAGACGACCGGCCCGACCTGCACCGTCGAGATGATCGTGGTGTTGCCGATGCGTACCGGCTTGTTGCCGATCAGCTGGCGCAGGAAGCTGTCGAGGAACGCGTACAGGGCCCAGAACAGCATCGGCCCGACGATCGACCCGGTGACCTTGGCGATGCCGCCGAGCACCAACCCGGTGAGGACGTAGAACGTGAGGTCGCGACTGAAGTTGTCGGGTTGCACGCTGTCGGCGCCGATGGCGATGATCATGCCGCCGAACGTGCCGATCACACCACCGAGCACCAGCGCCTGCATCTTGTAGCTGTAGACGTTCTTGCCGAGGCTGCGCACCGCGTCCTCGTCCTCGCGGATCGCCTTGAGGATGCGCCCCCAGGGGCTGCGCATCAACAACCACACGAGCACGCCGAAGATGACCACCAGCGACCAGCCGACGATGAGCACCCACAGGTCGCGGCCCGAGAACCTGAACGCCCAGAACCCGTAGGTCTTGCCGGGAGCGATGCCGAGGTCGATGCCGAGCTGGCGGAACTGGCGCGAGAACGTCTGCAGGCCGTTGCTCCCACCGAACACGCGTGTCGCGCTCTGCGAGCGAACGACCAGGCGCACGATCTCGGCGACCGCGATCGTGACGATCGCCAGGTAGTCGGCGCGCAGGCGCAACGTGGGAAGGCCCATCAGCACACCGAGCACGATCGAGTACCCGACACCGAGCGCGATGCCCCACCACAGCGAGATGCCCAGCACCGGCAACGTCTGGGCGAGGCCGTACGCGCCGGCGGCCATGAACGCGGCCTGCCCGAAGTTGAGCAGGCCGGCATAGCCGAATTGCACGTTGAGCCCGATTGCGGCGATCGCGTAGTAGCACGCGTTGCGCCCGACGAGCTGGGCGAGCGTGCTCTCGATCACGGACATGAAGTTCATGGTCAGCCTCCTAACCCACCCGCTGGGCGCGGCCGAGAATGCCCTGCGGGCGTACGAGCAGGATCAGCACGAGCACGGCCAGTGCGGGCACCGTTTTGAGTTCGCTGGGCACACCGAACAGGGTCGACATCTCGACCATCAAACCGACCACGAAGCCGCCCAGCAAGGCGCCGTAGGCACTGCCCAGCCCGCCCAGCGTGATCGCCGCGAACATGAGGAACAACAGGCCGGTGCCCATGTCCCAGGCGACCTGCTCGTCGAGGCCGCGGAACACGCCGCCGAGCGCGGCGAGCACGCCCGCGGCAACCCAGATCAGGCGGATCACCTTGGTGGTGTCGATGCCGGTGGCCGAGGCGAGTTCGACGTTGTCGCTGACTGCCCGGGTGGCCTTGCCGAGACGGGTGAACTGGAGCGTCATCGCGACCGCGACGAGCACGATCAACGACAGGATCATCACGATCAGGTCGCGCGGGGTGATGACCACCGGCCCGTACTTGCGCCCGACCTGGTTGGTGTAGTCGAAGTAGGGCTGGTCGCGACCACCGAAGCGGAACAGGAAGAAGTTCTTGGCCATGATCGACAGGCCGATCGTGATCACCATCTGGGTGATCAGGCCCACACCACGGGCGCGCAGGCGCGCGAAGCCGAACCGGTCCATGCTGTAGCCGAGCGCGCCGCCGGCGATGAGCGCGAGCAGGGCCGCGAAGGTGATGTGTAACCCGTTTTTGTTGAGGACCCACGCGACCAGCGCCCCGAACGTGACCATCTCGCCGTGGGCGAAGTTGGTGAGCCCGGTCGTGCCGAAGATCAGCGACAGACCCACCGAGCACATGGCGATGACCAGCCCGAGCCGGACACCGTCGGCGATGCGCTGCGACCAGCGGTCGAACGTCGACTGGGCCACGCGTTGGCTCTCGCCGGTGAAGTAGTTGACGATTCGCCGGGCGGTGACGAAGCTCTCGCCGTTGACGGCCTGCTCGGCCGGTGTCTGGGCGGCGAGCACCGAATCGTCCGGGAGTGTGTCTTCGTCGAGCACGACCGTGTAGTCGGCCCGGGCGGGAACGGGGATGGCGACGATGCCCTTCTCGTCGGTGACCCCGGTGCCGATCTCGTTGCCGTCGGCGTCGAACACCGTCACCGACACGTCGGGTACCGGTTCGTTCACCTGGCGCCCGCCCTCGCGGCGCTGTTCTTTGACCTGAACCTGGATCACCGAGTCGGTGCCCTGGGCCCCGGCGGGTTCGCTGACGAGCAGCGATGCGAACGTCGCCGCGAGCATCGCCAGCAGCAAGGTGACGAGGCACCGATGGGCGATCCTCGGCGGGTGAACTGGCCGGGGGGCTGTCGGCATCTCGGTCGGCGGATTCATGCTGGCGGGCAGACTAGTAGGCCTGCCGACCGGCGTTTTACGTTGTGCTGACACAACCGCATGGCAGACTCACCGCCGGCGTGAACACCTCGACACCGATCACTGTGGCCGCTCTGGTCGGCGCTGCATCCGACGATGCGCGCGAGTTGTGGTCGATCGTCGCGCTCTTGGCGGTGGTCGGGGTGGCGATGGCGATGGCGACGGTCGCGGTGGTGAAGGCCACCCGGCCCGACCGTGAACTACTTGCCCCGCTCGAGGTGATGGGGCGGCGCAAGTGGCGCCGATCCGACCCGGTCTGGCAGCGCCGCCAACTCGACGAGGTGCGCCCGCCGGGGGCCCAGCCGCTGACGCTTGCTCCGGCCGCTCCGGTCCCGCTCGAAGGGTTCGACGAGGGCCCGGCCGCGGACGGGTTCGACGACCTTGCCGACCTGGGCAGCGGCGTCGACCACGACCTCACCGAACTGCCCGATGGCATGGTGTTCGACGCCGATCCCACCCCGCTGTCGGGCGAGGTGCCGGCGATCGTCGTCGGCGAGCCGGCACCCGAGGTGCCGCTGGCCGACCTGGGTGTCGACTGGAGCAGCCCCGACGCCACCGACCTGGTCGCTGCCGACGAACTCGTCCCCGAGCCGGTGTACAAACCCGACCGCACCGTGTCCGAGACGGGCGATGACGAGACCGACGCACTCGAAACCGCAGACGGGGCCACGGTTGGGCCGTTCGATGAGGCTGCTCCGGGAGATGAAGCAGCGGTCATCGATACCGTTGCCGACCAAGCGGCTGCCGTAGGTGACGACCGCACGGACGGCCTCGAACAACCCGTTGGCGACGCGGCCGACGTGCACGACGAGGTCGCCAAGGGCGGCGCCGCCGGCGTCCACAACCTCGCCGAGGACTCGCCTGGCGAGGTCTCGGGGTAGCCTCGGCGACGTGGCCACACTCGACACCGAGGCGATGCTCGAGCGCTTCCGCCAGCGAGCACACGCCGTCAAGCAACGCCCCCTGCCTCCGGTCGCCGGCGAGGAGCGCCAGGCGTTCATCGCCCAGGCCAAGCTCGACTTCCAGGACTTCGCCATCATCGGCGACGCCAAGGCCAACCTGGCCGACGGCGTGCTGACCCTCACGATCGACCTGCGCCCACCCGAGCAGCGATAGCAGGTTGTCGCCTCCCTGGCGCCTGGCTAGATTGAGCCACCGCCCGAAAGGGCACACGCGGACGTGGCTCAGTTGGTAGAGCATCACCTTGCCAAGGTGAGGGTCGCGGGTTCGAATCCCGTCGTCCGCTCCAAGAAAACCCCCTGCTCGGCAGGGGGTTTTTGTATTTCTACCAGGGGTTTCGCGATGGAGCTGCCTATCAGGGCTTGCCCATCACGTACCAACCCGTACCTGTGGATAACCCCCCATACCACCCAACTTTGTGCGAGAGATTGTGCGAGCCAACGTCAGTGTCTCGTCGGGGGCCGGCTCGGGCGGGGCGGCCGACACTCACCCGGCGCGTGAAGCGTTCGCGCCGCCGTGCTGGTGGCGGAGTTCGTTGAGGGTGGCGACGAGTTGGGGGTGTTCCGGGTGCAGGATCATCACCTCGTCGTCGAAGGGCTCGAACCCGAGTCGTTCCCACAGCGCGCGGAGTTCGGCCTGGCGTTGCCGGTAGCCGGCGGGGTCGGCGCGGCGGTCGAGTTCGAAGGGTGCCGGAAGGCACGCCGTGAGGGTGGTCGGCCCTCCGAGCGCGTAGATCGCCTCCGCGGTCAGCCAGGGACCGAACCGGAGCCCTCGGAAGGCGGGGAAGACCGTGGTTCTGTTGACGATCACGAGCTGATCGCAGAAGACATCCTCGACGACGATCTCGTTGCCGCCGACGAGGGCGGCGTAGGCGTCGATGTCGGGGTCCAGCCCGCCGATCGTCTCGTCTGGCCCCCACAGCGTGTCGTTGAGATTCAGCCGCAATAGCTCGCATGTGGCGAGGCGTACGGCTTCGAGCTCGTGTCCGTCCTCGTCGAACGGCGTGGTGGCGAGTATCGCCGTCCACGTTTGGAGATCAGCGGACGGGTCGTCGTCGAACGGGCGGCGACGGTGAGCGATGTCGATCACGAAGTCGAACGCGTCGAACGGTGGGTCCGCGGTCATGGCGCGAGTCTGTCGGGTCATCGTCGGTCGGTCGACCAACCGGGCGCGTAGAGCGGCGCGGGTGCCAGCGGCCTAGTGAGGGTGTTGGAAGGCACGAGGAGGTATGTGGTGAGCGCCGAGCGGCAGACGATGACGGTGGACGAGGCGGCGGGAGTGTTGGGCATCTCGCGCAATCTGGCGTATGAACTTGTGGGTCGGGGAGAGCTGCCGAGCCTGCGGTTGGGCCGTCGCGTCTTGGTACCGCGGGCGTCGTTGGAGCGCCTATTGGACGTGACGACGGCCGGCGATGCGAGTCAGTAGGCGCGAACGCCGATGGTCCGCGCCACGGCGGCCGTCGCGTGGTAGAACATGATTCGTCGTCGGCCTCTTGCCACCCGAGAACCGGCGAACCTTGCTCGCAGGGTTGACGCGGTGGCCTCTCCATCTCCGATTCCGTCGTGGATCGTTTCGTGTTGAGAGGTCACCATCATGGCCAAGCGTTACCGCAAGAAGCCGCTCGCCTCGTTCGAGCATGGCACCCGCATCTACGCCCCGAGCGCCTCGGAGCACTACTACCGCATCATTGCCACCGACCCGCTGACCGGCAAGCGGGTCTACCTGACGGCAACCACTGAAGCGGGGGCGCGGGACAGGGCACGCGAGTTGGAAGATCGGGTGGCCCACGCTGCCGAGCTGCGCCAGCCCGACGACGGCGACCGCACGGTCGGGCGACTGGCCGACCTGTATCTGGAGAAGCACATCGCCCACCGGTCGACGCGGTATCGGGAGCGCCAGGAGTACCTGTTGCGGCGGTGGGTGCGCCCGCTGCTCGCCGAGCGACCGGTGAAGGAGTGGACGCCGGCTGATAGCGAGGACGTGTTGAACAAGGTGCGCTCGGCGACCGATGCGGCGTCGACGGTGCAGAGCGTCGGGGCGACGATGCGCGGCATGGTTACCTACGCCCGCAAGCTGCGTTGGCTGACCGCCCGCGACGACGACCCGATGTGGATGGTCAGCTACTCGGCCAAGGCCAAGGTGCAAGGCGAGAGCGTGGTGTTCATCCCCCGCGAGAGCCTGCCGACCGACGCCGACTGCGAGAAGTTGTTCGCGGCGATGGCCGAGCAGGGCGACGAGCGGTGGGCGACGGCGATGCGCCTGACCCACCGCTCCGGTCTGCGGTGGGGTGAGCTGACCGCCTTGCGGGCGGGCGACATCCAATTCGAGCCGACCCGGATCGTGCGGGTGTCCAAGGCCGTCGAGCGGCCGAGCAAGGGAGCGGCCAAGGTGAAGGCCCCGAAGAACTTGCAGGCCCGCACGACGATCTTCCCGCGCAGCCTCACCGACGAACTGCGTGCCCTGGTGGATCAGGTCATGGAAGCGGAGGGTCCGGCCGGGTTGCTGTTCCCCGGTGCCCGCGGTGGTTTGGCGCGGCGCTCGTCGTTCCAGCAGGTGTGGATCAAGGCAGCCGCGGCGGCCGGGTGGCCGATGGTGCGGCCGCTCGCGCGGACGAAGGGGTACGGCCCGAAGGGCAAGAAGGGCTGGCGCTATGTCGGTTCGGCGAGATGGACCGTTCACGACCTGCGTCACGTCGCGGCGTGCTGGATGCTGTTCGACCTCAAGCTCGACGCGGCGATCGTCGCCGACAAGCTGGGCCACGCGGACGCCTCGTTCACGATCAAGCGGTACGTCGGCGTGCGCGGCGATGCTGACGAACAGGCCACCGAGGCAACCGACGAATGGTGAGCGCGTACCCGTAGCGCCGACGCCCACAGCGGGCGGCGTCGGCGCTACGGGACCGCGACGACGCGGTAGCCGATTGCCAGCTCAACGCAACCGGCCCGTAGGAGCGGGGCGTCAGTGGTGACGGCGACCTCGGCGTCGAGCAGTAGTGCGGCGCCGAGTGCTTCGGCGGTGAGGAAGTTCGTCGGGCGTGTCAATTGGAATGCTTGCATGACGGGAACGACCACCCGGAGGCTGAGCAGTCCGATCTCGTCGGGGAGTTCCTCGAGCGACGCCTGGACGCGGCTTCGCACTGGTTCGGCGAGTGCTTGGAACCGGCCCGACAGCGAGCCACTGCCCGAGCCGGCGGTGACGGCGCGGCCGAGCCGGTAGTACCACGACCCGGTGGTGAACACTTCGCCACGCGTGGCGCCTGCGGTGACCTCGCCCGGCGCGATGCCACTCAGGACGGCTAGCAGGAGTTGGTCATCGACGACGAGCAACAGAGCGCGCTACTGGACCGCGAGTTCGGGGTCGGCCTCGCCGATCTCGTGCAACGCCCGCTCGTAGCCGCCGTCGCGAATCCACTCCGTGACGATCTCGCGGGCCTCGTCGGTGAAGGCCGACTCGATCGGCCCGACCCGCCGTGGTCTCAGCTCGCCGAGCGTCGACGCACGGGCACGGCCGCGCGCGATCGCGGCGGCCAGCCGTGCGTCGACCTGGCGTGTCGTCATACCGGTGATCGTATCTGTGTGCGGGCGAGCCGTCATGCCGGTGGCGGTGCGGTGTATCGATCGTGGGCCGCTCGGGCGGTGTCGGGAAGGCGGTCGAGGTCGCGCTGGTCGAGGGCGGGGACGGGTTGGTAGACGCCGATGTGGTGTTGCCCCATCCGCGTGGTGAGGCGTTGCCGGTTGAGGCGCACGAGGGTTCTCATGAGCGGTGATCGTTCCCCGATCGGGTCGGTGCGGCTGGAACGGAGGCCGAGGTCGCGGGCGAGCGCGGCGGCGTCGATCTCAACACTGGTGGTGCTGTCGGTGAGGGCGCAGCAGACCCGCCGTAGGAGCGCGACGGCGCCGGGACCGATCAGGGGCATGTAGACGAGATCGAGGTACGGGTGGTCGAACGCGAACGTGAGGCGGGTCCGCGGCGGGGCGAGCGGGGTGAAGCGCAGCAGTGATCCGCGATCGTCGGACGGTTCGTGTTCGGGTGTCATCAGTTGGTTCCCCGGTGGGTGGAGTCGGGCAGGTTGTTGGCGCGGCCGGCGGTACGTGGCTGCCATTCGGATGGGCGTGTTGTGCCCATCGACCGCTTTGTGATCGAACCTCGCTTCCGCCGGCGATGAGGTTCTCTTGCTAGTCGCTCAGTCTAGATTGAGCGTTCGGGAGGTTGGCGGTTGGCCGACACGGCATCAAGTCGCTCACGGACTCGGCTGACTTCGTTGGTCACGGCGGCGAGAGATGCCGGTTCTGCGTGCTGGGCGGGGTCGTTCTCGTCGGCTGTTTGGAACAGTTCGGCGTCGAGTTCGGCTTGGCGGCGGCGGAGGCGGGCGAGTTCGTCGGCGTGTTCGAAGGGGAGGCCGAGTCGGGTGCTGGCCCGGTCGGCCTCGGCGGTGGCGGCCGCGGCGTCGTGACGGGCGTCGGTGATGGTGTCGGGGATGCGTTGAATCTGGCGTTCGAGGCGTTGCACGATTTGGGCCGGCTCGGTGGTCTGCCAGTCCTCGTGGTTGTAGGTGATCTCGATGTCGGTGGCTGGGATGACGAGCCGCACTTCGTCAGTGATGATCGTGGTGATCTGTCCGGCGATGTCGAGGCTGGCGAGGCGGCCAATGGGCTGTAGTTCGCCTCGGGTGTCGGGTGGAGTCGCCGCGAGCTGCTCGCTCAGAAGGTTCTTGAGGTGTGTGCCGGCGTCGGTGCGTTTGGTGTGGTGGGTGTTGTCGACGGTCATCTCGAAGCGGTCGCCGCGGGTGTCGGTGATGCGCGGGATGAGTGCTTCGAGCTGGGTGGCGCGGTGGGTGTGCTTGTCGGCGATGTGACGGTTGGCGTCGTGGCTGCGGCGTAGGCGTCGTTGGTCGTCGTCGTGGGAGCGTTCGAGCCGGCCGAGACGGGCGACGTCGGCGTCGATGCCGGCCTTCTCCATGATCCGTGGGTCGCCGGATGAGAGGGCTTTGATCTCGGCGTAGGAGAGCGCCTGGTCGCCGATGTCGTCAACGTCGCGGTCGGGCAGGTCGCCGCGAGTGACCTGGGCGATGAATGCGGCCTTGCGTTCGAGGGTTTGCCACATATAGGTGTCGAACGAGCCGATGGTGACGTAGCGGCGCATGTGAACTTCGGGGTTCTGGTTGCCCTGTCGACGGACGCGACCCGCGCGTTGCACGATGTCGGCGGGTCGCCAGGGCGCGTCAAGGTCGTGCTCGGCGACGGCGCGGGTCTGCACGTTGGTGCCGACGCCCATCGTCTCGGTCGAGCCGACCAATACAGCGACGGTGCCGTCGCGGCAGGCCGCGAATAGGCGGGCTTTGGCCTCGTCGGTCTTGGCGTCTTGCATGTAGCGGACCGCCTGGTCGGGAACGCCGCGGCGCACGAGTTGGGTGCGAAGTTCGTCGTAAGCGTTGAAGCCTTCGGAGGCGGGCGTGGACACGTCGCAGAACACGAGTTGCAGGGCACCGGGTCGTTGAGCGGGGCGGCCGGTGGGGTCGAGGTAGGTGCGTCCGGAGGTGGCGTGATGGAGTGCCGCGACGTCGCGGGCGGTGGCGGTGATCTTGCCGCCTTCGGGGTCTGCGGGGAGGCCGACGAGGCGCGGGTCGAGCGCGGCGCGGCGCCCGTCGCCGGTGATCTTGAGCATGTTGTCTTCCTCGGGCGGCACGCGTCCTTGGCGGACGTCCTCGGCGCGTCGGGCGAGGTCGGCGACGAACGCCTGAAGCTGCGGTGAAGCGGGAACTGCGACGGTTTCGGGCTTGCCGCCGACGATCGCAGGGACCGGCAGGTCGAGGTCTTCGGCTGTGCGGACGTCGGCGACCTCGCGCCAGAGCCGGAGGAGTTCGGGGACGTTCTGGAACCGGGCGAACCTCGTCTTCATGCGGTACGAGGCGCCGTCGGGGGCGAGCTCGAGCGCGGTTGTGGTCTTCCCGAAGTTGGCGGCCCAGCCGTCGAACACGTCGAGCGAGAGTTGTTCGAGCACGTCGGGTTGCAGGTAGGACTGCATGACCCACAGCTCGGCGATGCTGTTGGCGACCGGGGTCGCGGTGGCGAACACGCGGGTGCGTTCGCCGTGGCTGCGGCGCAGCACCCACAGTTTGGCGTCGAGGTCTTGGGCGCGTTGGCTGCCTTCGTTGGCGGCGCCGTCGATCGAGGTGACGACGCGCTTGTTCTTGTAGGCGTGGGCTTCGTCGACGAACACGAAGTCGACGCCGCATTCCTCGAACCGCACGCCGTCGTCCTTGGTGGTTTCGCTGAGCAGCCGCTTGAAGGTCTCCTCCAGTTGGGCGATCCGGGCTTCGAGCCGTTTGACCGACAGACCCTTGCCGTCCTTGGAGGCGGCGAGCGCGGCGCGCATCGAGGCGAGTTGCTCGCCGAGGTAGTCGCCGAGCAGGTCCGAGCCGACTGGGAGGCGAGCGAACCCGGACTGGGTGAACACGATCCCGTCCCAGTCGCCGGTGGCGCAGCGGGCGACGAACTCTTTGCGGCGTTCCTTGGAGAGTCGGTCCTTGTCGGCGACGAGAAGTCGGGCGGTCGGGTAGAGCTGCAACCACTCGCGGGAGAACTGGTCGAGCATGTGGTTGGGCACGACCACGGCGGGCTTGTTGACCGAGCCGAGGCGGCGCAGCTCCATCGCCGCTATCACCATCGTGGCGGTCTTGCCGGCCCCGACTTCGTGAGCCAGCATCGCTCGGCCGTCCTGCAAGATGCGGGCGACCGCGTCACGTTGGTGCTGGCGCGGCGTGAAGGTGTCGGCCAGGCCGGGCAGGGTGAGGTACGACCCGTCGTAGGTTGGTAGCCGCACCGAGCAGAACAGCTCGTTGTAGCGATCGGCGAGCCGCTCGGCCCGACGCGGGCGCTCCCACACCCAGGCCGAGAACCGATCCGACAGGGCTTCCTGCTTGGCTCGGGCGGCCAGTGTCTCGGGGTCGTTGCGGACCCGGCCGCCGCCTTCGGTGGTGTCCCACACGGTGTGCAGCCGCTGGTTGAGTGCGCTGTTGAGGAGCGCCACGGCGTCGGCGCGTTCGGTGCCCCATTCCGACGACAGCGCCACGGACCGGCGTGACCCGTCGACCAGCTTGGCGGTCCACTGGCCGATCTCGGGGAGGTGTTCGACGTCGACGCCCGCGGCGAGTACGTCGCCGCAGAACCGTTCGATGTCGCTGGCCGGTATCCAGGGAGCGCCGAGCCGTGCTCTGATCTCGCCCGGTTCGAGCTGGGGTGGCATCACCGCGGCGAGCGCGTCGACGTTGCCTTGCCACTTCGCTGGGTCGGCGGCAGCGGCGCGCTCGGCTGCGGTGAGTTTGTCGCGGATGTTGCCCGACAGGTACTGGGCCGCCGGTAGCAGTGCGCCGGTCGTGGGGTCGTCGTAGACGAGCGTGCCGAGCTGGGTGCGGGCGTCGGTGGGGTTGACACCGAGCAGTTCGCCGACGCGCTCGATCGTCACGTTGCCGGTTTCGTCGAGGCATACCGCGACTGCCTCGGCGGGGGTGTCGACGCCGAGGCGGGGCGGGGTTGGCGAGATCACGCGCTCGGTGAAGATCGCCGCTTTGTCGGCTGTTTGAGTCTCGTCGTCGAAGTCCTCCAGCGCGGTCAGCAGCGGCCAGTCCGGGTCGTCGCGGAACCCGCCGACGCGTGCCCGGACCCGGCGCAGCACCTCGGCGCCGGTTTCGGGATCGAATCGCCCGGTGCGTGCCGTCAAGAACCTGTTGAGTGGCCCGTACAGTCGCTTGTAGCGGTCGTACCGTTCGCCGAGCGTGCGTTGCGCGTCGGCCAGCTCGCTGTCGCTGCCACCGCCGACCTGCACCGCCAACACGGCGCGGGCGGCGTCGCGCAGCTCGACCAGCCGGGCCAACTCGCCGGCGTCCTTGCGAAAGCGCGGTGTGTACGCCTCGACCTCCCCCGAGCGGAAGCGGCCGATTCGCCCACCCGGCGCCACGACGAAGCTGCCCTCCTGCGCCCACGCCAACTCGAACCCGGTGGCCGGCACCACACGCACCGGCTCCCTCGTCGCGGTCACCGCTGGGGCATCGGAGAAGACCGCGCCGCGGGCACGCGCGTCGGGGACGATCGCCCCCGACGCGGCGGCGAGCTGCATGTCGAGGTTGCCGGTCGGACGGACCATCAGTTCGCCGTCGCGGTACACGCCGCGCCCGGCGTAGGGCTCGCCGAGGATCATGTCGGGGTAGGCCGCGAAGAACTCGTTGATCGGCACCGGCTCGCCGTCGCCCGCTTCGACCCCGAGCACCGACGCGTCGACCGTGGTCGCCCACGCCGGCCCGGCCAGCTCCGCGTCGGGCTCGCGGCGGCGCAGCACCAGCAGATCCATCACGACCTCGGTGCCCGCCGCCGCGGCGAACGCCCCGGCCGGAAACCGCACCGCCGCAACGAGGTCGGCCAGGCCGGCCATCTCGCGCCGCGCGGCCGGGTTGCGCGCGTCGAGCGTGAACCGTGAGGTCAGCGCGGCGACCATCCCGCCGGGCCGGACGAGGTGCAGGCTCTTGATGAGGAAGTGGTTGTGCAGCGAGTGCTTGCCACGGTTGTGGACCGGATCGTGCAGCCTGACTTTGGCGAACGGCACGTTCCCGATCGCCGCATCGAACGACCCATCGGCGGCGCGGTAGTCCTCGAACCCGCCCGCGTGCACGGTCGCGCGTGCTTGGTAGAGCTGCGCCGCGATCGCCGCGGTGGTCGGGTCCAACTCAACGCCGACCATGCGGGCGCCTTCGGGGGCGAACCCGATGAAGCTCCCGGCACCACAGCCCGGCTCCAACACGCGGCCGGCGGTGAAACCGAGTTCGCCGACCAGGCCCCACATCGCGGTGACGACCGAGGCGTCGGTGTAGTGAGCGTTGAGCACCGTGCGCCGCGCGGCGGCCCACGCACGTTCGTCGACGAGCAGCTCGCGCAGGGTCTCGCGCTCGGTGGCGTGGCGCCCATCGTCGTCGTCGAAGATGTGCGGGATCGCGCCCCACCCGGCCCACCGGGCCAGCACCGCCTGTTCCTCGGGGGTCGCCCACCGCTGCTCGGCCCGGCACGCCGCGAGCACTTCGAGTGCGGCCAGGTTCGCGGTGAGTTTGGCCGATGCCCCCGCCGGGGCCAGGTCGTCCTGGCCGGTGGGCCGGAACGCCACCGCCGGGGCGACCGGCGTTCCTGCCGGTACCGGCGCCGTCGCGGCGCCGGTACCGGACAGGTCAAGGTCTAGGAGGCTTGGCTGCTCGTGTCGGCCAGTGCCTGGTCGATCATCGCCAGCCGTAGGTAGTACGACGCCACGGCCGGGTCGTCGTCCATCGTCAAGTCCTCGTCCTCGTCCGGTGTCGTCAGGTGCTGGTCGGCCAGCACGATCTCGGTCGCCGCCGACAACGCTTGGTAGCTGCGGCGCCGGTAGCCCTCCAGGGTCTCGTCCGGCCGCTGGCTGCCGAGCATCCGGTCGCGCAGTTCGGTGATCTCGCTCTGCACCTGTTCGCCGATCTCCGTGAAGAACGTCTCCGGGTCGGCGATCATCGCGTGCTCGCTCGGCCGGGCGATCCGGTGCTGGCTCTGGAGCAGTTGCCCGTAGTGGTTCATGAGGGGCCTCCTCACGTCTGTGCGCCGTGGCGCTGCCTGGAGGGAGCACCTGGTCGAACAACGAGAGCTGTTCGCTCTCGACGCTCAGGCGGGCGCTCCGATCGCCACCCACAAGCTACCTCGACACGCCGACGCGATCGCGACATGCCCGCCGGCTCACAGGCCGAGGCCCACCGGTTCGATCGCCCGAGAGGCGCGCTCCAACAACCGGCGAGTCGCCACCAGTCGATCGCGGGTCCAGAGCTGGCCGTCGGGGTTGATCGCCAGTACCGACCAGCCGTCGCTACGCCATTGCTTGATAATGGACGGACTCGGCTGACCGAGGAAGTAGGTGAGCTGGTGACGGCCGGGGTCGTACATCACCGTGCCCGCGCCGTGGGGCAGGTGTTCGGAGGTCCACCCCTTCGGGATCATCTCTTGACGCGCTACGCCGTGCGAAACGACGAACGGAGCAGGTGACTGGTCGGCGGTCATTGCTCACCTCCTGGGGAGCCGGTTGGCTGGGACACCGGGCTCGCCGCGCGCTCGCGCAGGCGCCGGTCACGGAAGAACGGACGGGTGCGGATGTGCGCCGGTGGCAACGTGGCGTGCAACAGCAGCGCGTCACCGGGGCGCATCTGGCGCAGCGCGTGCGCGGGAGCCAACGCCACCCGAGTACCTGAGAGCTGCACCGACCCGGCACCGACGCCGTGCGATGCGGAGGTGGAACGGCTCTCGACCTCGGTGTCGCCGAGCACCTGGCCGACGTACTTGAGCGATGCCGGGTCCGAGAGTCCGGCGTAGAACACCTTGCTCAAGTGGTTCGTCAGGATCGTGTCGGCTTGGCGGCCGTAGGCGCTTTCGATCTGAGCGAGCGACTGCCACACCGTCACGAGCTGCACGCCGAGTCCCGCCAACGTGGAGACGTACTCGGGCAGCGCCCGCAGCGGCGTGTTGCCGGCCTCATCGACCACGATCAGCAGCGGCGGCTCCAGCGGCCGGCCGGTCACCGCCACGTGCCGGTAGACCTGCGCGATCAAGTCGTTGAGCAACCCGCCGAAGGCCGGCGACAGTCGCTTCTGATCCTCGATCGGGGCCGACAGATACACCGTGTTGGGACCGTCGAGCAGCCACGCCAGATCGACGCTGCGACCCCGCGACGACGCCGCCACCGAGGGGTCCGACCACGGCCACACCAACGTCTGCGCGGTCGCGTACACCGACGAGCGGGTGCGTTCCTCCAGCTCCCAGATCGCCAGCAGCCCCCGCGACGCGTCGATCGTCCCGGCGATCACGGCGGGGTCGTCGGACTCCAACAACACGTCCAGCCCGGTACGGACCTCGCCCGGACCCAACTCTCCCGGCCGGTCCTGCGACAACACCCACTCGCACACCGCGCCCATGTCGCGGCGCGTGTGATGCGCCACGAACAACAGCCCCGATAGCAGAATCTCGGCCTGTGCCAACCAGAAGTCCAGGCCGCCCTCGACACCCCCACGGGGCGCGGCATCGCACAGCGCCCGGGCCGCCCGCTGGGCGCCGAGCACGCTGCCGGCCTGATGGAGCGGAGACCACGCCGCCGATCCCACACCGGTCGCCCCGGTCGGGTCATACACAGCGACCTGCCCCACGTTCGCTCGCCAGCCGCGGGTCGTACCCAACAGATCGGCCTTGACGCTCGACAGGACCGCCGGGCCGGTCCACTCCAGAATCCCGCCGATCGCCGCAGTCGTCTTGCCCGACCGCGACGGGCCGACCAACGCGATCGCCCCACGATCGCCCCGACGCACATCCGACCGGCGGCGCCGCCGGCCACCGGGCGCCGGCGGCGCCTCGCTCGCCACCAGCCGACGCCCGAACCGGCCCAACACGAACCGCCCCGGCACCGGTCCCCGAACGATCAGCGGCGTCAGATCACGTCGCGATGCGAACACCGCCCGCCCGTCGACCCCCAACGGCCGACGCTTGACGGTCCCCACCCTCGACCGGGTGACCAGCCGCCACACGCACCCCGCCACCACCGCCACCGCGACCGCTGCCACCACCGTGCAGAGCCAGTACGCCACCGGGCCGGGGAGGGCCGAGCGCACCGGGTCGGGCCACGCCGACGCCGGATCGCGCCAAACGCCCGGCAAGCGCCCCAGTGCTCGCAGCGCGTCGCCGAGCCGGGGAGCGACGACGGAACCGAGCGTCAGGGCGGCCAGCGCCGCGCCCGCCCACGCCACGACCGCCAGACCGACCGCGACACCGCCGACCGCGAGCACCAACCACTCGAAACCCCCGATCCCATCGCGCTGCACACCCCACTAGGCCGCGCAGCCGCCGCCGGGATCGCGCGACCTCCTTCAGAGATCGCCAGCTCCGATCATCAAGCGGCGCGAGCGCCGTCCGATACGTCCTGCCTACGATCAGCCGCACGAGCAACGACCAGAGACCCCTGAACGTTGGACTGGCGCCGTGTGGTCGTCGCGTCGTTCGCGCGACCCGATCCGCGTGGGTCGCCGTGGGTCGATGACCGAGCGGCCTGACCCTGACGCGGCCCCGTTGCTGGAGTTGGACCGTGAGCTGGCGCGGCTCGTCAAGCGGTACGGGATGGCCAGTCACGTCGTCGGCGAGCAGGGTGGGCGACCGAACGGGATCGACGACGACACGCTGGCGTGGTGGGTTGCCGCGCACCGGGCGGCGTGGCGGCGGCGCTTCGAGATCGACACCTCATCGCCCAAGCGGCAACCGGGCGTCGACCCGGCCGCGCCGTTGCGTCGGGAGCGGCGCCGTGATCCGTACCGCTGACGGCGTCGGTCAGAGTCCCACGGCCGCGGCGGATAAGTCCGCGGTTCGATCCGGCGAGGGTGCGGCGGCGTGTTGAACGCGGTTGGCGAGGTCGGTGGGCCAGTCGAGGCCGGCGAGGCGGTGGTGGTCGTTGAGGTCGCCGGCCTCGAGCGGGAGGAGACGGGCTGGCCGGTGGTGGGCGGCGAGCAGGGCGGGCAGGCGTTGGCTGGCGAGGTTGCCGGCGTGGTCGGGGTCGAACGCCAGGATCAGGCGTGCCGGGATGCGTGACAGGATCGCCGCGGTGAGCGGGTTGTGGACGTAGGCAGCGCCGAGCACGGCGGCTGCGCTGTATCCGGCCGCGGCGGCCGAGAGCGCGTCGATCGGGCCTTCGGTCACGATCACTTCGGGTCGCGTGCGCCGTACGGGGTGGATCAGCCCGACCCGCGGGTTGCGGGCAAGCCCTCCGGTGGGGTTGAGGAATCGGTCGCGGCCTTCGGGCGGGTGCAACAGCCGGAGCTGGACGTAGACCAGGCCGGCGCTGCCGAGGTGGACCGGGACCACCGCCGCGCCTCCCTCGGCGACAGCGAGGCCCCACGGTCGGCCTTGCCGCGGGCCGATGTCCGCGCCGATCCCGTTGTGGCGCAGCACGTCGGCCGGTAGTCCGCGGGTGACGGTGAGCCATTCGCGTACTTCGGTGCCGGCGGGTTCCCAGAGGCGGCGCGCGCACTCGTCGGCGTAGCGGGCGAGGCCCGCCACCACCGGCTGAGGGTCGACTACCTCGACAGGCTCGGGGCGGGGCCGGGCAGGACGAGGACGTTGGGATCGTGTCGCGTCATCTGGCAGGTGGCTTTGGCCGACTCTGGAGGCGAGGTGGTCGAAAGCGCCGCGGATGTCGGTGTGGTGGGTGCGGGCGATCAGGTCGAGGGCGCTGCCGCCGTCGCCGCAGCCGTGGCAGTGCCAGAGCTGCTCACCGTGGTGGTTGGTGGTGATCGTGACGGGTGGGGTGCGGCCGGTTTGCGGGTGGTCGGGGTTGGGGCAGCCCCATCTCGCGGCGCGGCCGGTGCCCCGTGACCCGCCGAGCAGTTCGTCGGCGAGCGCGGCGAGGTCGACGGCGGCGAGCAGGGCGTGGCGGTCGTACATCGCTCATGCCGCCCGGCCGTCCACCGCCGCCCCGGCGACGGGTAGCCGGGACACGTTGCCGTGCCCCGCGGCGGCGGCGTCATCGCCAGCAGTCCCGACCATGCGTGCGTCCGTGTCGACGATCGGTATCTCGGAGCGGGCGAGGCGATGGGCCACCACGGCGGTGCGGGCACCTATCTTCCAGACCGCCCGGCCGCGTACGAGCTGGCCGACGATCTGGGTCTCGGGTTCGGTCAGCCCGAAGTGGGCAGCGACCGCGGCGAGCTGATCGGGGGCTTGGCGCAGGATGATCTTGGTGGCCGAGTCGGCGAGCAGCCCGGCGGCGATCTTGGCGGTGGCGGTGCCGTCGTCGGCTTGGGCGGCAAGGTCGGAGGGGCGGTGGGCGATGCAGATGTTGGCGACGCCGTAGGTGCGGCCGAGCTTGTGACAGGACTGGAGGTAGCTGGCGGTGTGCCGATTGGCGAGCAGCGCCCAGGCCTCGTCGAGGACTTGCACGCGTTGGGGGCCGGGGCAGGCCATGAGCTGTTGGAGCCAGCCGGCGGTGGCGACCATCACGAGTGGGAGTGCGTCGGAGTCGAGCGGGATCGCCGAGAGGTCGATCACCAGGCCCGGCCCGTTCCAGTCGAGCGGCACGGTAGAGGGGCCGTCGAAGATGCCGCGCAGTGACCGCGACAGGAGCTTGTCGAGCGCGTACGAGAGGGCGGCCAGGTCCACGGCGAGGTCGGGGCCGGTGCGGTGCAGCCGTTCCAGCATCCCAGCCGGCGGGTCGAGCAGCAGTCGGGCGAGGTCGACCAACGTCGGCTCCCCGCGTGTCGCGGTGACGGTGTGCTCGACGGCTGCGAACACGGCGGCGTCCTCGAGTTGGGTTAGTGAGCGTTCGAGGACGGTGGCGAGCAGCGCGCCGACCATCTCGGCTTGTCGGAGCACCTGCCGTTCCGGCGGTTCGTGGCGCGCGGCGGGGCCGACGGCGAGCGGGTTGACGCGCACGCTGCCACCAGGAGCCAGGCGGATCACGGTCAGGCCGAGGTGTTCGGCGAGCAGGCGGTATTCGCCTTTGGGGTCGGCGATCGCGAACGTGCGCCCACCGTTGCCGAGTCCGTACAACGCGGCCATCCGCCACAGCCAGGTCTTGACGAGCGCCGACTTCCCGTTCCCCGGTTCACCCAACACCCAGCAGTTGGGGTTGGTGACCAGCCCGGAGCCGTATGCCTCGAACGGGTCGAAGCAGAACTCGCTGCCCCCGGCGAGCAGGTCGGCCCCGATGTAGGGGCCGCGGTACCCGAAACCGGCCTGCACCGAGCACGGATACACCGAGGCGACATGGGCGGTCGTGCCGCGGTGGTAGGCGAGGCGCAGCGACGGTCTCATGACGCCAGCAGGGTCTTGGGGGCCAGGCCGAGCGGGAGCGCGGCGGCCCAGGCGATGTCTTGGCGGCCGTCGAGCAGGCGCAGATCGAGGCCGGACTCGCGGGCGAGCTGCTCAACGATCTCGGAGTGCTCGTCGAGCTGTTCCTCGGTGGTGGCGGTAACGGTGACCAGTCCGGCGTAGGCGACCTCGCTAAACCCGGCGACCAGCTCCTCCTCCCGGTCGAGCAGGGCCTGGGTGGCACGCCGGTGGCGGGCGTCGACGCGGCGGCCCTTGTCCTCCTTCGTGGCGGCGTCGGATTCGAGCTTCACCAGGTCGCGTTCGATCCGGCGCCGCGACTGGTGCGAGGGCACCGGAACCAGCACGACAGTGACGGCGCGGGTCACCCCGCCGCCGGACAGGAACGGTTCCATCCACGACGGTGGCACCGCCAGCCGCGGCCAGCCGGCTACCCAGAACGTGCGATGCCACGCGCCGTCGACGCGGGCGTGACGCCATGCCGTGTCGACGGTCAGCGGCCCGGCCGCGGTGGGGGCGAGACCGAGCCGCTGGGCGAGCCGTCCCCGACGCTGCCCGACGCCGGGCGCGTGTGGGTCGATCCGGGTCCGCAACAGGTGGCGTACGTCGTTGGCGGACAGCGGGTCGCTGGGCGCCAGCCCGGCCGAACGCAAGCCGCGCATGAGCGCGTCGAGGGACGAGGCGAGCGCTCGGCTGAGCGCCTCGGCATCACCGCCGGGGAGCTTGGTTCGGCGGGTGAGTCGATCGCGGGACACGGTGATCGACAGCGCGACCTCGTGGTTGCTGGCGGTTCCCGCGGCGTCGGCCAGCAGTTCGCCGTACGACTCGGCGGCGACCGGGTGCCGGCCGGCCACCTCGCGGTTGGCGAGCCAGGCGACGTGTTCGCCGAGGCCGGACGGGCGGGCCAGGTCGCTCCAGGCGATGTGCGTGACCGGGCCGCGCTCGACCGCGAATTGCGACAGCACGTCGCCCCATCCGGCGATCAGGCGTTCCTGCTCGGCGCGTGGTTCGACCACGAACTGCGGGCCGGTCACGGTCACCATCCCAGTGACCGCGTGGCGTTCCCGGTCGTGGACCGCGCCGATCCGGCCGGTGCGCCACGGCACCTCGACGATCTCCAGCCCGGCCAGACACGGCGGCAACGGCGCCTTCGCCCCGTCGCCCGTGGGCCACAGCGGCAGCCGGGCAGTCCACCGCCGCCCGCGCCCCAACACGGTAAACAGCCATCCGGCGCCGAGCGGCAGCCACTCCCACAACGGATGTCCGCCCACCCGAGCGAAGCACATCGCGGCCGCCAACGCGACCGGCGCCACGACAAACGGGAGTGCCAGCCCCGCGGTGACAGCGAGCACAGCCGTGACGAGGCCGCTACCGAGCACCACGCACTGGATCACGCCCAGGCCGAGGAACACCCCGGAGCCGTCCAACGGCTCCAACCGGTAGGTCCGCTCCACGCTCACGGCGCCGAGTCCTCGGCGCTACCGGGCGGAGCGGTGGGCGGTTGGGCCTGCGCCGAACTGGGCGGCCGGGCCGGTGGACGGGCGGGCGGCCGGTTCGGCGGCGTCGGGCGCGGCCCGGCACGGTCGGCGGGATGCGGTGGCGGGTCGGGCGCCATGTGGCCGGTGGCGACCTCGCCCGGGTCGGTCACGAGCGGTGGCAGCTCGAAGTAGTTCCCACGTCGACCCGACGCGTTCGGGTCGCGCTCCTGTGCTGGGCCTTCAATTTTTGGGACGCCGTTGGTCGTCGCCGGGCGCCGCGGCGGGGATGCCGGGCGGTCGCTACCGGCGGGGTGCGGTGGTGGGTCGGGCTCGTCGTGGACGCGGCGCCACGAGGGGTCCGGGCCGCGCTGGGGTGCCGAGTCGGAGGGGTCGCCGGCCGGAGGTACGGCTGCGTCGGTCATCGTCCGGGCACCGGTGCGGGCCGCGCGCGTAGCGGTACCGGCCGCCGCGGTGACGCCACTGGCGGCGAGGCCGGCGCCAGCACCGGCTCCACCGGTGGGCCGTCCGGCGGCGAGTTGGTGGGTGCGGTGCCCACCGAGCATCCGCGCCGAGTAGGCCATCGAGGTTGCCTGCTGGCTGGCGCGCGTCGGACCTGAGCGCACGCCCTGCGCGATCAGTGCGGCCTCGGTGAGAGGGAGCAGCTTGGCGATCAGCAGCGGTGAGAACGCGCTGACGCCGAACGCGGCGGTGGCGGCGAGCAGGATGCCGACCGCCTGGGTGACCGACCCGCCGGGGTCTTCGGCTGCCACCTCGGGCTCCGGTAGCGAGGTGACCTCGCCGCCCGACCCGGCCCCGACCGCCGCGGCTGCGGCGACCGACAGCGCGATCGCGATCACCAGCTTGGACAGGATCAGCGCGCACAGCAGCTCGAGCAGCTTGCGGGAGACACCGCGCAGCGCCGGCCAGAGCTGAGCGGCGAACGCCAATGGGGCGAGCGCGACGACGATGTAGATCAACGCCGCGCGGATCGACAGCTCGGCGACGAGGATGATCCCGGCGATCACGGTCACGAGGCCGAGCAGGAACACCACAAACGCGCTGGCCGAGCCGCCGCCGAGACGCGACAGCGACAGGATCACCGCCGTGAAGTCGGACACGTCGTCTTGGAAGTTCGCCAGCACGGCCCGCGACAGCGCGTCGGTGAGCGCGATCAATGCTTGGGTGACGGACACGAGGCCGACCATGCCGAGCACCGCCAGGGGGAGGTCGAGCGCGATCCGGCGCAGCATCCCGCCCACGTCGCCAGCCAGCACCCCTTGGGTGATTCCGGCAAGCACGAACCCGACGAGCAGCGTGGCGCCGATCACCGCCGTGGTCGCGTACGGGCCGGTGCCAGTGATGAACCAGTCGGCCTGCACGTTCGGGTCGGCCGCGTCGAGAAAGAAGTTGAACACGCCGCCGACCACCCACATGACCGCGTCGACCACCCAGGCGACCAGCCCGCCGACGATCAGCTCGAACCCGGCGGTTGCCACGTCGCCGACGAAGCCGGTCACCTTGTCGATCGCCCAACCGACCGGGTTGGGAAACCCGAACGCCACCAGGCTGCTCACGACGTGGCTCCGTCGATGCGGGCGAACCCGTCGAGGCCGGTGTCGAACCGCTCGGACGGCCACGGCTCGTCCTTCGGGGACAGGATCGGAGTCGGGCCGAGCGCGCTCCGCACGTCGTCGATCCGCCAGTCGCCGTCGTCCCAGGCCAGGTCGATCGTCACGATCATCCACTCCGACTGCGGGAGCGCCACGCCGCTGGCGGCGAGCACCGTGACGGTCCACACCGACACCCGCGCCGCGTCGCCGGTGAAGAACTCGACGCGGGTCGCCAGCGGATGAACCAGCCACCACACCCGTCCCGACGACTGCCCCAGCGCGTCGCGGGCCAGCCCGACCTCGCTCACCACCTCGGCCGTCAGCCGGCCGGCCGCGGCCGAGGTGGCAAGCACGCCGACCGCCGCGGCGATCTCGTCGTCGTCGAAGTAGAGCCACCGTTGTGACGCCCCCGCGTAGGCGACCGCCGCGGCCACCGCCCCGTCGCGTGTGCCGGAGAACCCGACCGGCATCCCCGCCGCCTCACCCGCCGGCCCGGCCCCGCCGACCGCGACGGGCGCCGCGTCCACGACGGTCGTGGCCGGTGCCGGGTCGGGGGCCGAGGACGGGCCGGTGACCGAGCAGCGCACCAACGTCGCCCCCGCGGCGAGCACGACCGCGGCGAGCGCCGCGGCGGTCTTCGCGCGCCGGTTCATGACGACGCCGCATCGAACAGCATGTTCACCGCGGTCGGCGCCAGCCCGGCCAGGATCGCGCCGATCACGCCGCCCATCGCCAGCGACTTGCCCCGACTGGCTCCCCCGTAGCTTCCGCCCTCGCGTGCCAGGCCGTACATCGCCGCGCCGACCAGCAACGCCCCCAGCGACCCCCACAAGGCGATCATCTGCGCCCACCCGAGCATCTTCTGGATCAGCTCCGCCCCCGGCATCCCCACCGACGTGGGCTGTACCGATACCCGCGACGGCGGGCCGTCCGGCGTGCTCGCGAGTAGTCCCATCAGCACCGTCATTGGCAGACCTCCTTGGAAGGGCGGGTGTTCATGCCGCCTCTAGGCCCGCCAGCGAGGCCGCGCGTCTCACCCGACCCGCGCGCAGATCAGCCGGGCCGTTACGCGGCCTAGATCGACATGCGCCGCAAACCCCGCCTCGCGATGACCGCTGCTGCTGGAGCGACAGCCGTGCTGTCGGCAACCCTCGCGATCCCGTTCCTGGCAGTCACCGCCGGCAGCGGCGGGATGCCCGACTGTCCGCTCTTACCCACCCCGCCCGGCGCGGTCGTGGCGGACGGCACCCCGAGCATCCTGGGACCGTCCACGCTCACCGTTGCCCAGCTCGTTCACTGGTGGGACGCCAAGCGCGGCGCCCAACCCGCTCGCCTGTCGGTGCCGATTCACGACGCGATCGCCCTCTACATCGCCGAGGCAACGGCCGAGGGCGTGCGCGGTGACTTGACGTTCGCGCAGTCGATTGTCGAGACCGGCTGGTTCACGAACACCGATACCGCCATCAACAACTTCGCCGGGATCGGCCACTACGACGGCCGGGCGACCGGCTACGCCTACGCCGATGCCCGAACCGGCATCCGCGCCCAAGTCCAGCTCCTCAAGAAGTTCGCCGCCGGCAACGACGTCGAACTGGTGAACCCCTCGGTCGGTGTCAAGGCTGGCCGCCACGCCACCACCTGGGGTGGGCTCGCCGGCACCTGGGCGTCGGCGACGAACTACTACGACGTGATCGCCGACGTGTACCGGGGAATGCTCGCTCACGCCGGTCTCGACGCCACCGCGATCGCCCCAGCACCGGCCGCCTGCGCGGACGCTGCGGGTGAGGTCGTGTTCGCCGGGCAGTACGCGCTACCGCTCGCCCGCGAGTGGTACGACACCTACCCGCATTGGTTCACCAACCCCCACCACACCTACCCGGCGATCGACCTGATGGTCCCCGAAGGCACCCCGATCTTCTCCGTGTCGAGCGGCACCGTGTTCAACGCCCCGATCGGCACCGACACCTGTGGCCCTGGCGTGTCGATCCAGGGCGACGACGGCGTGCGCTACATCTACTGCCACGGCCTCGACGGCGGCCCGCTCGTCCGCAGGGGCGATCGCGTCACGGCCGGCCAGCACATCATGAACTCCGGCAACACCGGCCGCTCCAGCGCGCCGCATCTGCACTTCGAGATCCGCGTCGCGGGAGAACAGCGATGTCCGCAACAGTTCCTTGTCGGCATCGCCGCCGGTACGCCGGTAAGCCCACAGACGCTGCCCGCGGCAGATTGCTTCTTCTGATTCGTCGCGGGCGACCAGCCTGCTGTTCCCGTCGCGCGGTTTAGCGATTGTGCGCCGCTGCACCTGAGACGCAGCCCTCATCGTTTCCAATGGGAGGCGTTACGACCCGATGCCTTGCTACGGCACGGGTCTGTGCCGGGTCCACTCGTGGGCGGCGGTCTGGAGTGGGTCCCACGGGCTCGATAGGGGCGGGGTGTAGCTGAGGTCGAGGTCGGCGAGTGCGTCGACGGTGCTGGCGGCGTGGATCGCAGCGGCGGCGATGTCGACTCGTTTGGAGACTTCTGCGCCGTAGGCGCCGATCAGTTGGACGCCGAGGAGTCGTCCGGTGTGCCGGTCGCCGGTGAGGCGCACGTGGATGGTCGTGGCGCCGGGGTAGTACGCCTTGTGGTCGTCAACGGCGATGGTGATGCTGAGCGGGTCGTAGCCGGCGGCGGTTGCTTCGGTGTCGCGCAGGCCGGTACGGGCGGCGACGAGGTCGAGGATCTTGACGGCTTGGGTGCCGAGCGAGCCGGTGTAGCGCGCGTGGCCGCCGGCTGCGTTGATGCCGGCGACGCGGCCTTGCTTGTGGGCAGTGGTGCCGAGGGGTAGATAGACGGGGTGGTCGTACAGGACGTGGTGGGTGTGGACGCAGTCGCCTGCGGCCCACACGTCGGGCAGGTTGGTAGCCATCATGTTGTTGACGACGAGGGCGCCTCGATCGTCGGTCGCCGCTCCAGCGGCGTGCGCGAGTAGCGCGTCGGCCCGGACGCCGACGGCGATCAGTACGGCGTCGGCGAGTACGTCGAGGCCGTTGGTGCCGATCACCCGGAGGCCGGGGCCGTCGGCGTGCTCGATACGTTCCACAGTGGTGCCGGTGGCGACGGTGATGCCGTGGCGGGTGAGCTGATCGCCGATGATCTGGCCGAGGTCGGGGTCGAAGGTGGTGAGGACGGCGGGGGCCATCTCGATGATGGTGACGGCGAGGCCGCGGTGGGCGAGGGCGTCGGCCATCTCGGTGCCGATGTACCCGGCGCCGATGATCACGACTTGGCGGGCGTCGGCGTCGATCATGGATCGCAGTGTGCGGGCCTCGTCGATTGTGTGCAGCAGGTGGACTCCGGGGAGGTCTGAGCCGGGCAGGCGCGGGCGGATCGGTGCAGCACCGGTGCCGATCACCAGAGCGTCGTAGGGAATGTCGGTGGTGGTGCCGTCCGGGGTGCGGACGGCGACCCGGTGCGCGGCCGGGTCGATTGCGGTGGCGTCGTGTTGGAGGAGGAGCTGGAGGCCGGCTGCTTCGAGGTCGGCGGTGGTGCGGTGGGCGAGCATCTGCCAGTCCGGGGTTTCGCCGCTGATGTAGAACGGGATGCCGCAGATGCTGTAGTTCGGGTATCGGTCACGGACGATCAGGGTGACCGGTAGGTCGGGGTTGATCTGGCGTGCCCACAGGCCGGCCATGATGCCGGCGTCGCTGCCTCCGATGATGACCAAGCCGGGTTCGTTCACGGCCACGTCTGTACTCGCCGGTCGTCGGGTTGCCAAGGGAACAGTGGGTGAACTGCGTGGCCGTCAGGTGCCATGTGGCGTCAGGCGGCGACCGGGTGCAGGCTGGTCAGGAGTTGCTCGACGCGGTGGCGGATCTCGTCGCGGATCGGGCGGACTTGCTCGACGGTGAGGCTGCCGGGGTCGCCGAGTTCCCAGTCTTCGTAGCGTTTGCCGGGGTACAGCGGGCAGGCGTCGCCGCAGCCCATCGTGACCACGACGTCGGCGGCGCGGACGACTTCCTCGGTCCACGGCTTGGGGAACTCGTCGGTGATGTCGATGCCTTCTTCGGCCATCGCGAGCACGGCCGCCGGGTTGATCTGGGAGGCGGGTTCGGAACCGCCGGAGAACACGAGCACCCGGTCGCCGGCGAGGTGCCGCAACCAGCCGGCGGCCATCTGCGACCGGCCGGCGTTGTGGACGCACAGGAACAGCACGGCGGGCACGGCGGAGGAGTCCGGGTGCTCGACGCGGGCGACAGCGCGCAACCGTTCGCGGGCGAAGCGTTCGGTGAGCAGCGGCAGGAACGGGGTGACGGTCGCGGTGGGGAGGAGTTGGTCGAGCGAGTCGAGGATGAAGCGTTCGACGGTCTCGGTGCCGAACGTGCCGGCGAACTCGTTGGTGAGGCGGTCGGTGACGGTGCGGATCAGGAGTTGTTCGTCGAGCGGGAGGTCGCCGAGGGCGGTCATGGGGCTCTCCTTGGGTGTTGGCCCGACGTCGTGCCGGACACCATCACCATACCCCTCCATTTAGATTGACTCAATGTCGTTTGAGTGAATATCAGTCGGGGCGGCGGTGTTCGAGGAGCAGGCTGTCGCGCCAGACACCGTCGATCTGGCCGATCCGTTCCCGGCGGCCGACGATGCGGAACCCGCAACGCTGGTGCAGGGTGACGCTGGCCGTGTTCTCGGGGAAGATCCCGGTCTGGATCGTCCAGAACCCGGCCGCCTCCGCAGACTCGATCAGCGCCAGCAGCAGGACCGTGCCGATCCCGTGGCCTCGGTGGTCGGCGTCGACGTAGACGCTGTGCTCGGCGACGCCGGCGTACACGCAGCGGTCCGACACCGGCGACAGGGCGACCCAGCCGACCACGGCGCCGTCGAGCTCGGCGACGAGGCGGTGCTCGGGCAGGTGGCTGTCGTCCCACGCCGCCCAGTCGGGGGCGGTGGTCTCGAAGGTGGCGTGGCCGGTGGCGATCCCGGCTTGGTAGATCGCCCGCACGGCCGGCCAGTCGTCGGCGGTCATCGCCCGCACGACCGGCCGGCTCGGCTCGGTGCTCAACAGCAGGAGGAGTCGGCGGGCTTGGCGCCGACCGCGACGGGCTCGGGTGCGCAGCCGCCGTCGGGGCTGACCGAGCAGGCCATCTCGTCGGCATCGTCGAGCACGGTATAGAACTCCCAGGCGTTGTCGGGGCCTTGCACCCAGGTCTTGTCCTGCACGGCGAAGCAGCACGACACGTTCTCCTGAATCTCCTGGTCGAACCCGTCAGCGGTGGCCCGCTGGATCGCCGCGGTCACCTCGGCGGGCGAGTCGACCTCGACGCCGATGTGGTTGAGCGAGCCGGGCTGGCCTTCGCCGGCGAACAGGATCAGCTTGAGGGGCGGGTTGGCGATCGCGAAGTTGGCGTAGCCGTCGCGGATCTTGGCCGGTTCGGTCTGGAACAGCTTGGTGTAGAACGCGATCGACTCGTCGAGGTCGGCCACGTTCAAGGCGATCTGGACTCGGGACATGGAGGGCTCCTTGGGATCTAACATCGACGGCTGTCGATGCAGTCAGGATGCCAGAAGAATCGAAGATCGTCAATGGACTACATCGAGATTTCTCGATACAGTAGCCGCATGGCATCCAAGGCGGCCACCGCGACCCCCACGCTCGACCCGATCGCGTGCTGCGCCCCGGTGCGCGCCGACGTGCTCGACGAAGCCCAGGCCGCCGCGCTGGCGACCGCGTTCGCGGCGCTGTCCGACCCGGTGCGGCTGCGGCTGCTCTCCCACGTGGCGTCGGCCGGCGGTGACGAGGTGTGCGCCTGCGACCTGGTCGACGTGTCCGGCCGTTCGCAGCCGACGGTGAGTCACCACATGAAGATTCTGTTCGAGGCCGGGCTGGTGTCGCGTGAGAAGCGTGGCCTGTGGGTCTGGTACCGGGTCGTGCCCGAGCGGCTCGACGCCCTCCGCGCCGTGCTCGCCTGAACCCCCACCCGCCGTCGCCGACCCCCTCGCTCCGTATGGCCGATGTCGCCGTGTCCGTGCCGGTGCGGCACGCCCAGCGCCCGCTGGTGTGGGGTCTCGCGGCGACGCAGACCGTCGGCTACGGCGTGCTGTTCTACGCCTTGCCGGTCGTGCTCGTGCCGATGCGCGACGACCTCGGCTGGTCGCGCACGACGATCGTCGGGGCGTACTCGCTGGCGATCCTGATCTCGGGCCTGCTCGCCCCGGTCGTCGGACGCCACGTCGATCGGGACCGGCCGCGGCGAATGATGGTCGCCGGCTCGGCCGTGGCAACGTTGCTGGTCGTCGCCTGGTCGCAGGTCGGCCATCCCGCCGTGTTCTACGCGATCTGGATCGCGCTCGGCGTCGCCAAGTCCGGTGTGCTGTACGAGGCCGCCCTGCCGATCGTGATCAAACGCTCGACACCGGACCACACCCGTGCGCTGCTCACGGTCACCCTCACGGCCGGGCTGGCGAGTCTGATCTTCCAACCGCTGACCAGCCGGCTCACCGAGGCGTTCGGCTGGCGCCAGGCGGTGCTGATCCTCGCGGTGATCCACGGGGCTGTCACCGTGCCGGTGCACTGGGCCGTGCTCACACCCGGCCTACCGCGGGCGCGAACGTCGTCGCGGCAGCCGACGCCGGAGCTGCGCGAGCGGCGCTTCTGGGTGCTCACCGCCGCGTTCGCCGCGGTCACGATCACCGGCTACGCCGCGCTCGTGCTGCTCGTGTCGTACCTCCACGACCAGGGCTGGTCGCTGGGGCGGGCGGCGCTCGCCGGTGGGACCGTCGGCCTGATGCAGCTCCCCGGCCGGTTCCTGTTCAGCCGGGTCGTCGGCACGGTCCCCAACGTGATCCTCGCCCCGGCGATGTTCGTCGTGCCCGCGGTCGCCGTGCTCGCCCTGGTCGCCGCCGGCGGCAGTGTGTTCGTGTGGCCGGCCGTGGTGCTGCTCGGGATCGGCCAGGGCGCGATGACGCTGTTGCGGGCGACCGTGTACGTCGACCTGTTCGGCACCGAGCGGATCGGCGCGGTCAGCGGCGCCAGCGCGGTGCCGTTGACCGTGGCGGCCGCGGTGGCACCGCTTGGCGCCAGCGCGCTCGTGGCGAGCGGTGCCGGCTACGCGGTGACGTTCGCGGTGCTCGCCGCGATCAGCATGGCCGGCGCCGCGACCGCCCGAACGGCGCTGCGCTAGCGGGCTCGGCGCCCAGGTGGCCCTGCAAGACTGCTGTCGTGGCCAGTTCACCGAGAGTGTTCCAGGTGACGGTCGGGCGGGCGGGGAAGCGGGTGATGGTGCCGGTTCCCTTCGACCCCGATGGGGTGTGGGGGCCGAAGCCGCGCCACCACGTCGCCGGGACCGTGAACGACATGCCGGTGCGGGCGGTGATCGAGCCGTTCGACGGTGGCTTCGGCATCGTGCTCGGTGCTGCCTGGCGCCGTGACTGCGGGATCGAACCGGGCGACGCGGTGTCGGTCGTGCTGTCACCGGAGGGAGTGCAGCGCGACGAACTCGCTCCCGACTTTGCGGCGGCGTTGGCGGATGAGCCGGCGGCGGGTGAGTTCTTCGACTCGCTCGCCCAGTTCTATCGGACCGCCTACGTCCGGTGGATCGACGCCACCAAGCGCCGTCCCGACGAGCGTGCACGCCGGATCACCCAGACCGTCACGTACCTCACGGCGGGCCTCAAGCAGCGCCCCTCCGAATGATCGCGTAGACCAGCGGCGTCGCTCTGGCGGGCTGCTGGGCGTTCAGCCGAGGGGGCTGGCGCTGTGCAAGATGGCGGCTGTCGCGCGGCGCGTTGCTCCACGGCTGGAAGGCGTTTGGGTCGGTGCGACGGTTGCGTGCCGATGTCATCATGCGATCCTGATAACATCACTAGATATGGATTCCGATGTGCGGAGTGCGGTTGACGTGAGTGTCGCGGCGCGGTTGTTCCACGGGTTGAGTGACCCGACGAGGCTGTCGATCCTGTTGGCGTTGCTGGACGGTGAGCGACGGGTGTCCGACCTGGTGGCTGCGGTCGGGTCGTCGCAGCCGAACGTGTCGAACCATCTCGCCTGCTTGCGCGAGTGCGGCCTCGTCGTCGACCGGCCCGCCGACCGGCGGCAGGTGTTCTACTCGATCGCCCACGAGCAGTTGCGCGACGTGCTGACGGCGTCGGAGCGGCTGCTGGCCCTCAACGGGCACCGGATCGACCTGTGCACGAACCCGTACATGGACGCCCCAGCGGCCGGACGCAACGATGGCTGATTCCTGCTGCGCCCCCGGCGCCGACCGCGAAGACGAGGGGAGCGAAGGTTGGGGTGAGCGGTGGCGTACGCCTACCGCTGTCGTCGCGGCGGTGGCGTGGGCGGTCGGCATGGTCGGCGAGTGGACCGATGCGGCGACGCTGCCAGAGGTTGCCTTCGGGGTGGCGATCGTGGCGGGTGGGGCGACGTTCGTTCCCGAGGCGCTCGAACGGCTCAGGAGACGCCGGGTCGGGATCGGGCTGTTGATGACGATCGCGTTGATCGGCGCGGTGGCGCTCGGTCAACTCGGCGAGGCTGCGGCGCTGGCGTTCCTGTTCTCGATCTCCGAAGCGTTGGAGGAGTGGGCGATCACGAAGTCGCGGCGCGGGTTGCGCTCCGTGTTGAGCCTGGTCCCCGATACGACCCGTGTTCGCCGTGCCGGTGACACGATCGAGATTCCGACCGACGGCGTGGTGGTCGGTGACCGGCTCGTGGTGCGCACCGGTGAGCGGGTTCCGACCGACGGGATCGTGCGCGAGGGCCGGTCCAGTGTGGACGTGTCTGCGGTGACCGGCGAGTCGATCCCGGTCGACGTGACCACCGGCGACGCCGTGCTCGCTGGGAGCATCAACGGCGGTGGACTGCTGGTGATCGAGGCGACCGCGCTCGCCGGCGACAGCACCCTGGCGCGGATCGTGCGCGCGGTCGAGGACGCCCAGGAGCGCAAGGGAAACGCTCAGCGGATCGCCGACCGGATCGCCCGGCCGCTGGTCCCGTGCGTCATGGTCGTCGCTGTCCTGGTCGCTGTGGGTGGGGCGTTGTTCGGTGATGCCGGCTTGTGGTTCGAGCGCTCGTTGGTCGTGCTGGTAGCGGCGTCGCCGTGTGCGTTCGCGATCGCGGTGCCGGTGACGGTGTTCGCGGCGATCGGGGCGGCGACGCAGGCCGGGCTCGTCGTCAAGGGCGGGGCGGCACTCGAAGCGCTCGCCACCGTGCGAACGGTGGCGCTCGACAAGACCGGCACCCTCACCCGCAACCGACCGGCCGTCGTCGACGTTGCCGCGGCCGCCGGCTCCACCGGCGACGACGTGCTCCGTCTGGCTGCCGCCGTCGAGGCGCACAGCGACCATCCGCTCGCGGCCGCGATCGTCGCCGCCGCGGGTGCCTCGGTCACAGCGGCCGATGACGTTCAGACGCACGCCGGCTTCGGGCTGACGGGCACCGTCGAGGGCAGTGCGGTGAAGGTCGGCAAGCCGGGGTTCGTCGACCCTGCTGGGCTTGCTGCCACCGTCGAGCGCCTCCAGCGCGACGGGGCGACCGTCGTGCTGGTCGAAGCGGACGGCGTGACCGTCGGGTCGATCGCGATCCGTGACGAGCTTCGCCCGGAAGCACCCGGCATGGTCACCGCGCTCGGCCGGCTCGGGCTCGGTGTGGCGATGTTGACCGGCGACAACTCGGCCACCGCGGCCGCGGTCGGTCGGGCAGCCGGGATCGACGACGTGCGCGCCGAGCTGCTCCCCGCCGACAAGACGGCCGCGATCGAACAGCTCGCGGCACGAGGCGCGGTAGCGATGGTCGGCGACGGGATCAACGACGCGCCCGCGCTGGCGACCGCCACGGTCGGCATCGCGATGGGCGCGGCCGGCACCGACGTCGCCCTCGAAGCCGCCGACGTGGCGATCATGGGCGACCACCTCGACCACCTCCCCGAACTGGTCGCCCATGCCCGGCGGACCCGACGCATCATGGTCCAGAACCTCGCCCTGTCCGGCGCGATCATCGCCTCGATGATCCCGGTCGCCACGTTCGGCTGGCTCGGTCTCGGTGCGGTCGTCGCTGTCCACGAGGGCGCCGAGATCGTCGTGATCGTCAACGGCCTCCGGGCACGCCGACGCCTGAGCAGCGACCGGTCACACACCCATGCCGCGCTCGACGCCGACGTTCGCCATGCCGCCCACGCCTGAACGTTCCCGCTGGCGCACCCCGCCGGCAGTGAGCGCGCTGATCGCGGCCGAGCTCGCCACGGCGCGGACGGCAACCGATCCGTGGCCGTCACTCGGACGTGCCCACATCGCCTCACAACCCTGGGCGTGGCCGCACACCCGCGTCCACGCCGCCATGCTGCGGGCCGCATGGCGTCACCGCGACCGGCACGAGATCGCCGGCCAAGCCATACGGCTCGCCGTCGCCGGACCAGGGTCGTTGACGGGGCGCTACCCACCGGGGAACACCGGCCGGGCCACGATGCGGCTCACCGAGACCGGCCCGGTCCCCAACGACCTCGCCGAACTCCTCCGACGACACTGACCGCCCGCGTGGTGGGCGACGCCATGCGAACGGCGCCGACCGTTCCGGTCGTCGACCCGAACAGGGTTGCGAAGACTGCGGCGGCGGGCTCCGAGTGCATGTCTAGGAGCGTGGGTCAGAATCCGCTCGTAGCCAGGTGGGGCGTGGAAAACTTGGTGGATGACCGATGAGGTTGGGGATGGCCGGTTGTTCGTGGTTGGTGGGCCGGACGGGGCGCCGGTGGTG
>Ga0182745_1000303_pt1 | contig 58824 bp, 57 predicted proteins | sample eDN3rd30CKraftBY_FD_128523 | JGI IMG/M metagenome (GOLD analysis project Ga0182745, IMG submission 128523) | Enriched backyard soil microbial communities from Emeryville, California, USA - eDNA 3rd pass 30_C Kraft BY (version 2) (version 2) | ecosystem: Environmental > Terrestrial > Soil >... | reverse complement strand
CTTTTGTCGCGAGCGCCTACACTCGCGGCCATGATCCGCCTCCCGCCGCCGGGCCGTCGCGTCGTGGTGCGACACCTACTGCCGACCGGTCAGGCGACGGACGTCCTGGGCGAGCTGCTCAGCGCTGATGCCGAGGCCGTCGTCGTCGACGGCAAGCGCGGGGTCGAGCGCATCGCCGTGTCAGCGATCATCGCCGCCAAGGAGATCCCACCGCCACCGACGCCCCGGCGATGAACGATACGGGGTGCCGCCTAGCGAGGAATCCTGTTTGACTCGGTGCATGAGCAACGCAGTCATCCAGGTCACCACCGATGCCGCGGCGATCGACCGGGCGGTCGAGTCTGCCCAGCGCATTCTCGAGCAGCTCCCGGATCTCCAGATCCGCGTCATCGTCCACGGCGAGGCGCTTGACGCGGTCGTCGGCACCGAGCCGCTCGAGCACGACCCCGCGGTGCGGGTCGAGGCGTGCAGTCTCGGGCTCCGTGCGCGAGGGCACTCGCTCGACGAACTGCGCCCCGGATTCGACACGGTCGCCGGGGCATCCGCGGCCATCATCCAGGCGCAGCTCGACGGCGCGGCCTATCTGCGCCTGTGATCAGTCGCGCATCCGTTCCTTCGCCTCGTTGCGAGCCTTGACCGACTCCGCCTCGGCCTCGGCGCGCTTGACCTCGGCGTCGGCCTGGATCTCGTCGATCTTGTCCTTCGCCCGATCGACGGTGTCCTCCATCTTGCGCCCGACCTGCTCGGCCGCCTCGCCGACGGTCTCTTTCGCGTCATCCAGGAATCCCATGTCCGTCCTCCTCGGTCGTGAATGGTGGTGAGTGCGTCACATTACGGAGCCGGGGCGAGGGGAGCGAGGGGCTTGCACACCGGCGCAATGTGTGCAAAGTGTGGCGATGTCACCGAATTCAGCGCAGGTCGATGCCGGCCGTCCCCGCGATGAGCGCCTCGGGGGACACGCCGGTGTGCGAGGCGAGCTGCGTGAGGAGGGCCGCACCCGTGATGGCGGCCGCGGAGATGAGCCGGTGCAGCCGCGCGGGGTCATCGTCCTCGGCGAGATAGCGGTTGACGGCGGCATTCGACCGGTTGACGGTCTCCACGTCCGCCGTGACGTAGGCGGAGACGAGGCCGGCGAAGACCTCCCGGGCCTCGGCGAGCTCTGGCCATGCTCGGTTGTCTGGTTCCGGCGTCATGGTGCCTCCTTGGCTCGGGTGGCGAGGAATCCGTCGTGCCACAACGCTAGCTGTAGCTGTCCTCGCTGCCCTCCGTCACGAAGTCGATGAGCTCCTCGACCCGGCCCAGCAGTGATGGTTCGAGATCGGCGAAGCCGCGGACCCGAGCGAGGATCCGTTGCCAGGCGGCGGCGATATCCGCCTGGTCCTCGTGCGGCCAGCCAAACGCCTCGCACACGCCGTGCTTCCACTCGACGCCGCGGGGCACGACCGGCCACCCTGCGATGCCGAGCGCCCGCGGCGTCACGGCCTGCCACACATCGACGTAGGGGTGCCCGAGGACGAGGGTGTGCGGGCCGTGCGGGGAGGCGGCGATCGCCTCGGCGATGCGCGACTCCTTCGAGCCGGGCACGAGGTGGTCGACGAGCACACCGATGCGCCGCCCGGGAGCGGGCCGGAAGTCGTCGAGGAATGCACGGAGGTGGTCGATGCCCTCCAGGTACTCGACCACCACTCCCTCAATGCGCAGGTCGTCACCCCACACTCGCTCGACGAGCTCCGCATCGTGCCGCCCCTCGACGAGGATGCGGCTCGCCCGTGCCACGCGCGCCGGCGCATCCGGCACCGCGAGCGACCCCGACGCGGTGCGAGTCGGTACCCGTGCGGGCGCGACGATCGGTGCCGGGGGCACGAGCCGCACCGTCTCGCCGTCGATGAGGAAGCCGGTGCCGAGTGGGAAGTGTCGCACACGCCCATGGCGGTCCTCGAGGGCGACTGTGCGCCTGTCCGCGCCCACCACCGCCCCGGTCCAGCCACCGTCGGCGACCTCGACGACGAGATCGAGCTCCGCGGTGACCTCCGCCACTACCGGGCGACCGACCGAGCGCCAGTCGCCAGCGAGCACATCGCTGCCGTAGCGGTCGTCGGGCTGGGCGTCCTCGGTTCTCACCGAGCGAGGCTAGCCCGCGGGGTGCGCCGACCGAGGCATCGACATGCTGACCGCGGAAGCGGCGTGGGCCGCCCGCATTAGGCTTGGGTCTCGTGGCAGGCACCGGATTCGACCTCTTCTCCGACCGCTCCGTCGTCGCAATGCGCGTCGACGGCGAGCTGAAGGATCTGGCGACCACGCTGACGGGCACCGAGCAGGTCGAGCCGATCACGATCGACTCCGAGGACGGGCTTGCAATCCTCCGCCACTCGGCCGCGCACGTGCTCGCGCAGGCCGTGCAGCGCATCAATCCGGAGGCGCGGCTCGGGATCGGACCGCCGATTCAGGACGGCTTCTACTACGACTTTCAGATCGACGAGCCGCTGACGCCCGAGACGCTCAAGGCCATCTCGAAGGAGATGGAGCGGATCCAGCGCGCCGGGCAGCGATTCGTGCGCCGGGTCGTCAGCGACGACGAGGCGCGCGCCGAGCTGGCGGACGAGCCGTTCAAACTCGAGCTCATCGGGCTGAAGGGCAAGGCCGCACAGGGCCGGGATGGTGAGTCCGTCGAGGTCGGGGCCGGTGAGCTCACGATGTACGACAACGTCGACCCGACGACGGGGGAGACGGTCTGGACCGACCTGTGTCGCGGGCCGCACCTGCCGAGCACTCGGATGATCGGCAACGGTTGGGCGCTCGAGCGCATTGCCGGCGCGTACTGGCGTGGCGACCAGCGCAATCCCCAGTTGCAGCGCGTCTACGGCACCGCCTGGCCGTCGAAGGACGAGCTCCGCGCCCACCAGACGCGGTTGGCGGAGGCGGCCAAGCGGGACCACCGCAAGCTCGGCCGCGAGCTCGACCTCTTCAGCTTCCCCGAGGAGATCGGCTCGGGGCTGTCGGTGTGGCACCCACGCGGCGGCATCGTCCGTCACGAGATGGAGTCACACGCCCGCGCCCGGCACCTCGCCGCTGGGTACAGCGTCGTCTACACGCCGCACATCTCGAAGGCCGATCTCTTCGCCACGAGTGGTCACCTCGCTACCTACGCGGAGGGCATGTGGCCGCCGCTGCACATGGACGAGGAGCGGGACGCGATCACCGGCGAGGTGACGAAACCGGGCGTCGACTACTACCTCAAGCCGATGAACTGTCCGATGCACATCCTGATCTACCAGGAGCGGCAGCGCAGCTACCGGGACCTCCCGCTGCGGCTCAGCGAGAACGGCACGGTCTACCGCAACGAGCTCTCGGGTGCGCTGCACGGTCTGACGCGGGTCCGCGGCTTCACCCAGGATGACGCGCACCTCTTCGTCACGCCCGAGCAGCTCGAGGACGAGGTCGCGAAGGTCATCGAGTTTGTGCTGTCGCTGCTGCGCGACTTCGGCCTGAGCGACTTCGAGCTCGAGCTGTCGATGAAGGACGACGAGAAGTCGAAGTGGATCGGCTCGGACGAGTACTGGGAGTCCTCGACGAATGCGCTGCGCCGCGTCGCGCTCGCCTCGGGGCTGGGGCTCACCGAGGTCCCCGGCGAGGCAGCGTTCTACGGCCCGAAGATCGACCTCAAGACGAAGGATGCGCTCGGCCGCACCTGGCAGCTCTCCACGGTCCAGGTCGATCCGAACCTCCCCGAGCGCTTCGGGCTCGAGTACACGGCCGCCGACGGCTCGAAGCAGCGGCCCATCATGATCCACCGCGCGCTCATGGGCTCGATCGAGCGATTCTTCGCGATCCTCCTCGAGCACTACGCGGGCGCCTTCCCGGTCTGGCTCGCGCCAGTCCAGGTGGTCGGCGTCCCCGTCGCCGATCACCACGTGCCCTACCTCGAGCGCGTCTTTCAGGAGCTGGAGAGGGCTGGGATCCGCGCGGAGCTCGATACCTCGGGTGAGCGGATGCAGAAGAAGATCAGGAATGCGTCGCTGGCGAAAGTCCCCTATGTCCTCATCGCCGGTGATGCGGACGAGGCGGCGGGGACCGTGAGCTTCCGACTCCGCGACGGCAGCCAGGACAACGGGGTGCCGATCGCCGAGGCGGTCGCCCGCATCCGCACCGCGATCGACCGGAAGTCGCAGGTGTAGCGATGGTCATGCTCGGTGACATCCCCGACGACTACGACGGCACGCACTACGCGAACGCGGAGGACGCCCGCCGAATCGGCGGCGTCCCGGACTCGTTCCAGCGGCTGTGGGCACCGCATCGGGTCGTGTACATCCAGCAGGGCCAGATGCCGAGCGAGGACGAGTGCCCCTTCTGCCTCGCACCGGGCCTGAGCGACGAGGACGGGCTCATCGTCGCGCGCGGCACCCACGCATTCGTCCTGCTCAATCTGTTTCCGTACAACTCGGGGCACCTGCTCGTGTGCCCGTATCGCCATGTTGCGACATATGACGAGGCCACCCCGGAGGAGGTCGCCGAGATCGGCGACCTCACACAGACGGCGATGCGGGTGCTGACGGCGACCGCGCACGCGCACGGATTCAACATCGGCATGAACCAGGGGCGCATTGCTGGTGCGGGCATCGCCGACCACCTGCACCAGCACGTCGTGCCGCGGTGGGCGCTCGATGCGAACTTCTTTCCGATCATCGCGCAGACGAAGTCGCTGCCGAGGCTGCTCGGCGAGGTCCGGCGGGACATTGCGGCCGCCTGGCCCAAGTAGAATTCTGGATTATGACTTCTGAAGTGGGTACCAGCCGTGTCAAGCGCGGCCTTGCGGAGATGCTGAAGGGCGGCGTCATCATGGACGTCGTCGATGCGGAGCAGGCGAAGATCGCCGAGGACGCCGGTGCGGTCGCCGTCATGGCGCTCGAGCGGGTGCCGGCGGATATCCGTGCGCAGGGCGGCGTCGCGCGCATGAGCGATCCGGACCTCATCGACGGCATCATCGAGGCGGTGTCCATCCCGGTCATGGCGAAGGCGCGCATCGGGCACTTCGTCGAGGCGCAGGTGCTGCAGTCGCTTGGTGTCGACTACATCGACGAGTCCGAGGTGCTCTCGCCGGCCGACTACGTCAACCACATCGACAAGTGGCCGTTCACGGTGCCGTTCGTGTGCGGGGCGACGAACCTTGGGGAGGCGCTGCGTCGGATCACCGAGGGTGCCGCGATGATCCGCTCGAAGGGCGAGGCCGGCACGGGGGATGTGTCCGAGGCGACGCGGCATATCCGCACGATCCACGGGGAGATCAACGCGCTCAAGGCGAAGACGCCGGACGAGCTGTATGTCGCGGCCAAGGAGTTGCAGGCCCCGTATGAGCTCGTCGCGGAGGTGGCGGCGACCGGCAAGCTCCCTGTTGTGTTGTTTGTCGCCGGTGGTGTCGCGACCCCCGCGGATGCGGCGATGATGATGCAGCTCGGCGCGGACGGCGTCTTCGTCGGCTCGGGCATCTTCAAGTCGGGGAACCCGGCGGCGCGGGCGAAGGCGGTCGTGAAGGCGACCGCGGCCTATCAGGATGCGGCGCTCATCGCCGATGTCTCGCGTGGCCTCGGCGAGGCGATGGTCGGCATCAATGTCGCCGACCTGCCGGCGCCGCACCGCCTCGCCGAGCGCGGCTGGTAAGTCGCCGGTGGCGAGCTCGAGCGTCGGGGTGCTCGCCCTGCAGGGCGATGTGCGCGAGCACGTCCACGCCCTGCGCTCGCTCGGTGCCGATGTGGTCGAGGTGCGCCGCCCGCGCGAGCTCGCGGCGGTCGGCGGCCTCGTCATCCCGGGGGGCGAGTCGAGCGTCATCGACAAGCTGTCCCGGCTGTTCGACCTTGCCGGACCGATCCGGGGGCGGATCCGGGCGGGGATGCCGGTCTTTGGCACGTGTGCTGGGATGATCTGCCTTGCCGACTCGCTCCGCGACGCGATCGACGGCCAGGAGACGTTCGGCGGCCTCGACATGGTGGTCCGGCGCAACGCCTTCGGGCCGCAGACGGAGTCGTTCGAGGTCGACCTCGACGTGCCCGTCCTCGAGGGGCCACCGGTCCACGCGGTCTTCATCCGCGCGCCGGTGGTCGAGGAGGTCGGCCCGGAGGTGCGGGTGCTCGCCGCCCTGCCCGACGGCCGGGTCGTCGCGGTCGAGCAGGGCGGGCTGCTGGCGACCTCCTTCCACCCCGAGATGAATGGGGAGCTGCGCTTCCACGAGCGCTTCCTGGATCGGGTGCACGCGGCCTGAGCGGCATGGGTCATGCTGGAGGTATGCGGCACAGCGATTTCCCGGGACAGCACACGCGACCGATCGTGACGGTGAGCGACTTCGAGCCGGCCGGTGACGACTTCCAGGCGAGGCGGCTGTACGACACCTATCTGGCGCAGGCGGAGGCCCGACGCATCGAGCGCGACTCGCTCGGCGAGCTGGAGGTCCCGGCCGAGGCGTACTGGGGGATTCACACAGCGCGGGCGCTCATCAACTTCCCGATCACCCGACGGGCGATTTACAACCTGCCGGACCTCATCCGCGGCCTCGCCCTCGTGAAGCGGGCCGCGGCGCGGGCGAACGCCGCGCTGGGCGTCCTCGAGCAATCGAAGGCGGATGCGATCGATCAGGCCTGCGCGGAGATCGACGCGGGCGCGCTCCACGGCGAATTCAAGATCGGGGTCATTCAGGGCGGCGCCGGGACCTCGACGAACATGAATGCGAACGAGGTGATCGCGAACCGGGCGCTCGAGATCCTCGGTCACGCGAAGGGCGACTACGCCCACCTGCACCCCATCGATGACGTGAACCGCAGCCAGTCGACGAATGACGCGTACCCGACGGCGATCCGGCTCGCGGCGAGCTTCGCCGTGCAGCGGCTCCTCGTCGAGCACGAGGCGCTGTCGGCGGCGTTCGCGCGAAAGGCCCAGGAGTTCGCCGCGGTGCTCAAGGTGGGCCGCACGCAGCTCCAGGACGCGGTGCCGATGACGGTCGGCCAGGAATTCCGGGGCTGGTCGGTCACGATGGCCAGCGACCGCGACCGGCTCCGTGAGGTGCTCGGACTGCTGCGCGAGATCAACCTCGGGGCGACCGCCATCGGCACCGGGATCACGGCGGACCCGCGGTACGCGGAGATGGTGCGCCTCGAGCTCAGCGCGCTCGTCGGCGAGGAACTGCGCACGGCGCCCGACCTCATCGAGGCGACGAGCGACACCGGCGACTTCATGGCGCTGTCCGGGATCCTCAAGCGCTCGGCGGTCAAGCTGTCGAAGATCTGCAACGACCTTCGGCTGCTGTCGAGCGGGCCGCAGGCCGGGCTCGGCGAGCTGCGGCTTCCGGCGCAGCAGGCCGGCTCCTCGATCATGCCGGGGAAGGTGAATCCGGTCATCCCCGAGGTCGTCAACCAGGTCGCCTTCAGCGTCATCGGCGCCGACGCGACGATCACGGCTGCCTCGGAGGCCGGGCAGCTCCAGCTCAACGCCTTCGAGCCGGTCATCGCGCATTCGCTCCTGCAGTCGCTCGACTGGCTCGGCAACGCCTGCCACACACTTCGGGTGCACTGCGTCGAGGGCATCGAGGTCAACCGGGAGCAGCTGCACGACGACGTGAGCATGAGCGTCGGTGTCGTGACCGCCCTGACCCCGTACCTTGGCTACCAGGTCGCGGCGAGCCTCGCGCACGAGGCGCTGACCGGCGGCCAGTCGATCCGGAGCCTCGTGCTGGCTCGCGGGCTGCTCGAGCCCGCGATGCTCGACAAGGTCCTCGCGCCGGAGCGGCTCAGCGGCCTCGTCCCGCCCACCGGCGCGATCCCGATCCAGCTCGCCGACTAGAATCCTCGGCATGGCTGGGCATTCCAAGTGGGCGACCACCAAGCACAAGAAGGCGGTCATTGACGCGCGGCGCGCGAAGTCGTTCGCCAAGCTCATCAAGAACATCGAGGTCGCCGCGAAGATGGGCGGCCCCGATCTCGCGGGCAATCCGACGCTGTACGACGCCGTGCAAAAGGCGAAGAAGACCTCGGTCCCGAACGACAACATCGACCGTGCGATCAAGCGCGGGGCGGGCATCGGCGGCGAGGCCGTCGAATACGCGAGCATCATGTACGAGGCGTACGGGCCGAACGGCGTCGCATTCCTCATCGAGTGCCTCACCGACAACAAGAACCGAGCCGCGGCGGAGGTGCGCACCGCGCTGTCGCGCAACGGCGGCACGCTCGCGGACCCGGGCTCGGTCGCCTACAACTTCAGTCGCAAGGGCGTCATCTCGATCGAGCGCACGGCTGGGGTCACCGAGGACGACATCCTGCTCGCCGTCCTTGATGCCGGTGCCGAGGAGGTCAAGGACCACGGGGTCGGCTTCGAGGTGTTCACCGACCCCTCCGACCTCGTCACCGCCCGCGAGGCCCTCCAGGCCGCGGGCATCGACTACGACTCGGCCGAGGCCGAGTTCGTGCCGAACATGACGATCGAGCTCGATGCCGACGGTGCGAAGAAGGTGTTCCGGCTCATCGACGCGCTCGAGGATCTGGATGACGTGCAGAACGTGTTCTCCAACGACGAGGTCTCGGCCGAGGCCCAGGCGCAGCTCGACGACGAGGACTAGGTGGCGGGCCGGAGCCTGCGCGTCCTCGGCATCGACCCGGGGCTGACCCGCTGCGGCTTCGGGGTCATCGACGTGCGAGCGGATCGCTCGGCGACGCTTGTGGCCGTCGGGGTGCTCCGCACGGCCGCCGAACTCCCGATCGAGCGGCGGCTGCTGGCGATCGGCGATGGGCTCGACGCCCTCCTTGCCGAGCACGCCCCGGCGGCGGTCGCCGTCGAGCGCGTCTTCGCTCAGCACAATCTCCGGACTGTCATGGGCACGGCTCAGGCTGCGGGACTTGTGCTCGAGCGTGCGGCCCGGGCGGGACTGCCGGTCGCCTCGCACACCCCGAGCGAGGTGAAGGCCGCGGTGACCGGCTACGGCGGTGCCGATAAGCGGCAGGTCGCGACGATGGTCCAGCGGATCCTCCGACTCGACACGCCCCCGAGCCCCGCCGACGCGGCCGACGCGCTCGCGCTCGCGCTGTGCCACGGCTGGTCGAGCAGTGTCCCCGCATCGGGTGCAGCAGACGCGGTCACGCCGGCGCAGCGGGCCTGGCGGGACGCCGAGCGACACGCCCGCGCCCATCGAACATAGCTACGAATGCTCGTCTAGGCTGATTCGCATGATCGCGTCGCTGAGGGGCACCGTCCAGGCGGTCGTCGGCGCCACGGTCGTGCTCGAGGTCGGTGGCGTCGGCTATGCCGTGCTCGTCACGCCAGATCACGCGAGCCGGCTGCGGGTCGGCACCGACGCATTCCTCCACACCGCGCTCATCGTCCGCGATGACGAGCTGAGTCTGTGCGGATTCGAGACGCGGGAGGGCCTCGAGGTCTTCGACCTGCTCCGCGGCGTGAGCGGCGTCGGGCCGAAGTCGTCGCTCGGCGTGCTCGCCCAACTCACGCCCGCACAGATCGCCGCGGCAGTCGCGGCCGAGGACGACGCCGCATTCCGCAAGGTTTCGGGCATCGGGCCGAAGACCGCGAAGCTCATCACGATCTCCCTGCAGGGCAAGCTCAGCCACCTGGTCACGGCCGACGGGGAGGGGGCCCGGCCGGGCCCGGCCGTCGGGGGCGCCCAGGCCGAGACCGTCACCGCGCTCATCGGGCTCGGCTTTCAGGAGCGACGCGCCATCGAGACGGTCGAGGAGCTCGCCGCGGCCTCCCCGGAGGCCGGGGCTGCCGCGCTGCTGCGGCTCGCGCTCGCCGCGCTCGGACCGAGCGCCACGACGGGGAGTGCGCGCCGGTGAGGGCGGACGCGGACACCGAGGACCTGGCGTTCGAGGGCGCGCTCAGACCACGAAGCCTCGCGGAGTTCGTCGGCCAGTCGAAGGTGCGCGGACAACTCCAGCTCCTGCTCGATGCGGCGGCGCTGCAGTCACGCACGCCCGAGCACGTGCTGCTGGCGGGCCCACCCGGTCTCGGCAAGACGACCCTCGCGATGATCATCGCGCACGAGGCGGGCCGGCCCCTACGGATGTCGAGCGGACCGGCGATCCAGCACGCCGGTGACCTCGCGGCGCTGCTGTCGAGTCTCGTGCCGGGGGAGGTGCTCTTCATCGACGAGATCCACCGGATGGCGCGCTCCGCGGAGGAGATGCTCTACCTCGCGATGGAGGACTTCCGGATCGACATCATGGTGGGCAAGGGCGCCGGCGCGACGTCGATCCCGCTCGATCTCGCCCCCTTCACCCTCGTCGGTGCGACGACGCGCTCCGGCCTGCTGCCGAATCCGCTCCGGGACCGCTTCGGCTTCACCGCGAATCTCGAGTTCTATGACGACGAGGAGCTCGCTAGCGTCCTGACCCGGGCCGCCGCACTGCTCGGGCTCGAGGAGGTACCGCGGCGGGCGATCGAGGAGATCGCGACCCGGAGCCGCGGGACGCCGCGGATCGCGAACCGGCTGCTGCGCCGGGTGCGCGACTACCTGCTCGTGCACGAGGGGCTCGGCAGCCTTGCGGCGGTGCACGCCGCGCTCGAGCTCTACGACGTCGACCAGCTCGGACTTGATCGACTCGACCGTGCGGTGCTCAGCGCGATCGTCGAGCGCTTCGCCGGCGGACCGGTCGGGCTGAGCACCCTGGCGGTGTCCGTCGGGGAGGAGTCGGAGACGATCGAATCGGTCGTCGAGCCATTCCTCGTCCGGATCGGCCTCCTCGCCCGGACACCTCGGGGCCGGGTCGCGACCCCGCGGGCCTTCGATCACCTCGGCATTCCGCAACTCGCAGGGGAGCATCAGGAGCGGCTCTTCGGCGATGCACTATGATCGCTGAGGCCCATTCGACCCAGAAGGCGACTCAATGCCCAAGCTCCGCCGCGGCGCTGCCGCGCTCCTCCTGCTCGCCTCGCCGTTTGTCCTGACGGCCTGCTCCTCGCTCATGCCGCCGGCGACGACCCAGCCCGATTCGGCAGCGACGGCCGCTCCCGGCGCCGATGGCGCTGCCCCGGCGCAGACAGGGCCCGACTGGCTGCTCATCGGCATGGTCGTCCTGCTCGGCGTCATGGTCTTCTTCATGTTCCGGAACTCGCGCAAGCGCAAGGCCGAGCAGGAGAAGCTCAAGGGCACGATGGTCCCCGGCGTCGAGGTCATGACGAACTTCGGGCTCTTCGGGACCATCATCGAGCTCGACGAGGTCGCCAACACCGCGATCCTCGAGCTGAGCCCGGGCAACCGGGTCAAGGTGCACCGCCAGACCCTCGTGCGCATCGTCGAACCGGCGGGCGAGGGCAGCGGCCCCCGCTCCGTCGAGGAGGCCATGGAGATCGCGGACCGCGAGCAGCGCGAGCGCGACGCCGCGGCGGGCGAGCCGCGCTACGGCGAGCGGATCGATCCTGAGGACGAAGGCGACCAGAAGCAGTAATGTCTCGGTCCGCGCCAGTGCGGGCTGGGACCAGGTCGCTGGTCTGGCTCGCGGTCATCACCGCGGCACTCTTCGCCATCCTCGGCGCGGGCGTGCTGTGGGGCAATGCGACCTGGGGGCTGAAGCTCGCGCTCGACCTCGAGGGCGGCACGCAGATCATCCTCGCGCCGGAGCTCGCGAGCGGCCAGACCGTCACGCAGGAGCAGCTCGACCAGACCGTGTCGATCATTCGCAACCGGGTCGACTTCGCCGGCGTCAGTGAGGCGGAGGTCACCTCACAGGGTGGCACGAACGTCGTCGTCAGCATCCCCGGTGTGCCGGACGAGGCGACGCTCGCACGGATCAAGACGAGCGCGCAGCTGACCTTCCGGCCGGTACTCGCCTCGGCACCGGCCTCCCAGGTCTCGCTTCCGGAGGAGGGCGCTCCGCCGCCCTCGGACGAGCGCACCTCCGAGCCGACCAATGGCTCCGACACCGCGTGGATCACACCAGCGCTCGAGGCGGAGTTCCTCGCGTTCGACTGCTCGCCGCTGCTGCAACCCGACTACGCGACCAACGCCTCGCCGGACGAGCCGTACATCACCTGTGACGGGCGCACGGGGGAGAAGTTCATCCTCGGGCCGGTCGAGGTCTCCGGCGAGCGCATCAGCGACGCCTCGAGCGGCCTCGTCCCGGACAGCCAGGGTCGGCCGACGAACACGCCCGGCGTCTTCATCACCTTCGACGCACAGGGCACCGAGGAGTTCCGCGCGGTGACCGAGCGGCTCATCACCTTCGGTCAGAACGATGTCCGCAACCGCTTCGCGATCGTCGTCGACGGCTGGGTCATCTCCTCGCCACGGACCGTCTCGGTCATCACCGACGGCAAGCCGATGATCTCGGGCGGCTTCGCCGACCAGATGGAGGCGAAGCAACTCGCTGACCAGCTGAAGTTCGGTGCGCTCCCGGTCAGCTTCACCGTGCAGTCACAGGAGACGGTCTCGGCGACGCTCGGCACCGCCCAACTGGCCGCGGGCCTCATCGCGGGCCTCATCGGCATGGTGCTCGTCGTCATCTACTCGCTCTTCCAATACCGCTTGCTCGGGCTCGTGACCATCGCCTCGCTCGTGGTCGCGGCGATCCTCACCTATCTCGTCATTGCGCTCATGTCCTGGCGCTACGGCTACCGGCTCTCACTGGCCGGTGTCGCGGGCCTCATCATCGCGATCGGCCTGACCGCGGACTCGTTCATCGTGTATTTCGAGCGAATCCGTGATGAGCTCCGTGACGGCCGGCAGCTGCCCGGCGCGGTCGAGGCGGGGTGGCGGCGGGCGCTGCGCACAATCCTTTCGGGTAAGTTCATCAGCCTGCTCTCGGCGGCGGTGCTGTACATCCTCGCGGTCGGCAACGTCCGTGGCTTCGCCTTCACGCTCGGGCTCACGACGATCATCGACGTGCTCGTCGTGCTGCTCTTCACCCACCCGATGCTGCAACTCCTCGCGGAGCACCGATTCTTCGCCGGTGGGCATCCGCTCAGCGGGCTCGATCCTCGGGCGCTCGGCGCGGTCTACCGCGGTCGGGCCGAGTTCCGGTTCTCGACCGACAAGCGTCGCGCAGGTGCGAGCCGGGAAGCCCAGCGTCGGCAGAGCATCGCCGAGCGGAAGGCGGCGGAGCAGGAAGCGGCCGCCCATGGCGCGACGAGCACGAGGGAGGACGGCTGATGGCCAAGAGTTCTGGTTCCGCCCTCGTCCGGTTCGGCAACGACCTCTACACGGGCGCGCGATCGGTCGCATTCGTCCCGAAACGGCGGCTCTGGTACGTCATCTCGGCGGTCGTGCTGCTCGTGTGCATCATCGTGCCGATCGTGCGCGGCGGCTTCGTCTTCGGCATCGAGTTCCGGGGCGGCTCCGAGTTCCGGGTCTCCGAGCCCGCGAACGTCGACCCCTCGCTCGCGGTCGATGCCGTCCACGCTGTCCTGGCACAGACGGAAGCGCTCTCCACGGTCATCGGTGGCAACTCCATCCGGGTGCAGACCGAGCAGCTGTCGGAGCTGCAGACCGAGGACGTCCGTGACCGGCTCGCCGAGGCCTACGACGTCGAAGTCGAGCAGGTCACCGCGTCGTTCATCGGACCGACTTGGGGGGCGGATGTGTCCCGACAGGCCATCATCTCGCTCATCGTCTTCGTCGTGCTCGCCGCCATCTTCATGGCGGTGTACTTCCGGACGTGGAAGATGTCGTTCGCGGCGCTCGTCAAGCTGCTGCACGACCTGGTCATCACGATCGGGATCTACGGCGTCTTCGGCTTCGAGATCACCCCGGCGGCCGTCATCGGATTCCTCACGATCCTCGGCTACTCGCTCTATGACACCGTCATCGTCTTCGACAAGGTGCGCGAGAACACCGCCGAGGACAGCGGGACGACCGTGCGCACCTTCGCCGAGTCCGTGAACCTCGGCGTCAACCAGACACTCGTGCGCTCGATCAATACGGGGGTCATCGCGATTCTGCCGGTCGGGGCGATCCTGTGGATCGGGGCCGGGGTCCTCGGGGCGGGCACGCTGCTGGACATCGCGCTCGCGCTCTTCGTCGGCATCCTCGTCGGCACGTATTCGACCATCTTCATCGCGGCACCGCTGTACTCGCAGCTGCGCGAGGGGGAGGCGTCGATCAAGGAGCACACCGGGCGGGTCCTCGAGGCCCGTGCGGCCGGCACCGACGGATAGACTGAATCCTCCTGACGTCACGGGAGGTGCTGGTGAGCGAACCTGCCGCGAGCGCATCGCTGCTCTCCCGCATTCCTCGCATCTTCTCTCGGGCGCAGCAGACCGGTGCGGTCGATCGCCTGCTCAAGACGCTCCGGCAGAATCAGCCGAAAGCCGACCTCGCCATCGTCGAGCGGGCGTACGAGGTCGCCGAGCGTGCACACCGGGGCCAGGTGCGGCGCAGTGGCGAGCCCTACATCACCCATCCCGTCGCGGTCGCCCAGATCCTCGCCGACCTCGGGCTCGGCAGCAAGGCGATCTCGGCGGCGCTCCTCCACGACACCGTCGAGGACACCGACTACTCGCTCGAGCAGCTGCGCAGTGAGTTCGGCGACGAGATCGCGATGCTCGTCGACGGGGTCACGAAGCTCGACAAGGTCAAGTACGGTGACAGCGCGCAGGCGGAGACAGTCCGCAAGATGATCGTGGCGATGTCGCGCGACATCCGGGTCCTCGTCATCAAGCTCGCCGACCGGCTGCACAACGCGCGCACCTGGGGCTTCGTGCCGGCGGAGTCGGCGACGCGCAAGGCGAAGGAGACGCTCGAGATCTACGCGCCGCTCGCGCATCGGCTCGGCATCCAGGCGCTCAAGCTCGAGCTCGAGGACCTGTCCTTCTCCGTCCTGCACCCGAAGCTCTACGTCGAGATCGAGAACCTCGTCAAACAGCGCGACCCGCAGCGCGAGGAATTCGTGCAGCAGGTCATCGACGCGGTCCGCACCGACCTGCGGGCCGCGCGCATCAAGGGCGAGGTCGAGGGGCGACCGAAGCAGTACTACTCGATCTACCAGAAGATGGTGGTGCGCGGCCGGGACTTCGATGACATCTACGACCTCACCGGCATCCGGGTGCTCGTGTCGACCGTACGGGACTGCTACGCGGTGCTCGGCGCGATGCACGCGAGGTGGACGCCGATCCCCGGGCGGTTCAAGGACTACATCGCGACGCCGAAGTACAACCTGTACCAGTCGCTGCACACGACCGTCATCGGGCCCGGGGGTCGCGCGGTCGAGATCCAGATCCGGACCCACGACATGCATCAGCGGGCCGAGTACGGTGTCGCGGCGCATTGGAAGTACAAGGAGCGGGTGCCGGGCGGCAAGACCGACGGCAAGCCATTGGACGCCGACCTCGCCTGGCTCGCACGGATCACGGAGTGGCAGGAGGACGCCTCCGATCCGGGTGAGTTCCTCGAGGGGCTGCGCTTCGAGATCGGGGCGAAGGAGGTATACGTCTTCACCCCGGGCGGCAAAGTCATCGGGCTGCCGAACGGGGCGACCCCGGTCGACTTCGCATACGCGGTGCACACGGAGGTCGGGCACCGCACGATGGGCGCGAAAGTGAATGGGCGGCTCGTGCCGCTCAACTCGACGCTCGCGAGTGGGGACACCGTCGAGGTCCTCACCTCGAAGAACCCGGAGGCGGGCCCGAGCCAGGATTGGCTCGGCTTCGTCCGCTCGACTCGGGCGAAGTCGAAGATCAAGACGTACTTCACGAAGGAACGGCGCGAGGTCGCACTCGAGCACGGCCGCGACGCGCTCGCCGGCGCGATGCGCAAGGCAAACCTGCCGCTCAAGCGACTCATGTCGCCGGAATCGCTGCTGGCCGTCGCGGGACAGCTCAACCTCACCTCGGTCGATGCGCTCTATGCCGCGATCGGCGAGGGGCATGTGTCGAGCCAGTCGATCATCGACAAGCTGCTCGCGCAGATCAGCGAGGTCAGCGACCAGGAGGACTCGGAGATCCCGACCCGCATCGCGCGGGATCGGCAATCAGGCTCAGCGAACACCGGGGTGCTCGTCCGCGGCGACCCGAGCGTGCTCGTCAAACTCTCGAAGTGCTGCACGCCGGTCCCCGGCGACGACATCGTCGGCTTCGTCACCCGGGGCGCCGGGGTCTCGGTGCATCGCAGCGACTGCAGCAACGTCAAGATGCTCAGGGCGGAGCCCGAGCGCATGATCGACGTGGAATGGGCGGGGGACGGCAAGGGGCTGTTCCTCGTGCAGATCCAGGTCGAGGCGCTCGACCGCGCCGGGCTGCTCTCCGACATCACCCGCGTGCTCTCGGAGTATCACGTCAACATCCTCTCGGCGAACGTCTCGACCTCCAACGACCGGATCGCACTGAGCCGCTACCTGTTTGAGATGGGCGACGCGACCCACCTCGACCGGGTGCTGAACGCGGTCCGCCGCATCGATGCCGTGTACGACGTCTACCGGGTCAAGAGCAGCTGAAGCCGCCGGAGCGCGTCGAGTCGACCGCGCAGCCGCGGCCGCGCCTCGAGGGCCGCCGCGACCTCCTGTGGCGCCAGCCCCGCGGTGGCGAGCAGACGGCGCACGACGTGCTCGTCGAACGCGGCGCCCGGCGCCATCGCGAGGTCCATGACGGTCCGAAGCGGTGAGGTGACCGCCATGTCGCCGAGCATCGCGACATCCCCCTCCGCAAGCCGCACCTGGTGCAGGCGCACCCGGAGCGGATCCCGCGGCATCGAGCCCAGCCCGAGGCTGCGGTAGCCCTCGAGCGGCTCCGGAAGCTGCCACCGTGCGCCCCACACCCACGCCGCCGTCCGCCGCGCGGCGATGATGCGGGTGCCGAGCGTGGTCGCGAGGACGGCCGCGCGCTCCCGTGGACCGATCGGGAGATCAACGGGCAGGAATGCGTCCCCGACGCGGACGAGGTCACCGTCGAGCACGGCGGCAGTCAGTTCCTGGGGGGCGAGGCACATGTGCCGAGCATGCCACCCGGTGCCGACAACCGGACCGACGGTGACGTCGGATGTGGAGAACTTGTGGGCGGTCAGCCCTTGCGCACGGTTGCGAGCCAGGTGCGCTGCGTGTCGAGCGCCTGCGTCGTCTCCGCCACCCGGGCGGCATCGCCAGCCGCCTCGGCCTCCCGGAGCTCGTCCTCGAGCTTCGCGATCGAGTCCTCGAGCTGCCCGGCGAAGCCGTCTGAGCGCTCCTGACGGGCCGGGTCCGAGCGGACCCAGTGGTCCTCATCGAGCTTGCGCACATGCGCCTCGATCCGGCGCAGCCGGTCCTCGGTCGGCTTCACCTGCTCACGCGGGACGCGGCCGATGGCCTCCCAGCGCCGCTGGACGTCCTGCAGCCGCTCGCGCGCCTGCCGACGGTCCGTGAGCCCCAGGATCGACTCCGCCTCGGTGAGCAGCTCGAGGCGGGCCTCGAGGTTGCCCGCGTACTCGGTCTGCTCCTGAGCGACGACCTCGGCCTTCGCCGCGTAGAGGACGTCACCAGCCGCCTTGAACCGCTCCCAGAGCTGGTCGTCCGTCTTGCGCCCGGCACGGCCGGCCGCCTTCCACGCGTCGAGCAGACCCCGGTAGGCGGGGATACCGTCCGAACCACGCGGAGCGAGCGCCTCGGCCTGCTCGATGAGCGCGACCTTTGCGGCGCGGGCGGACTTCTGGGTCGAATCCTGCTGCGCGTAGAAGGCACGGCGGGCCGAGTCGATCGTGCTGCGGGCGGCGCGGAATCGCTTCCACAGCTCGTCCCCGGCCGCTTTCGGGATTCGCGGACCACTGGCCTGGTGTGCCTGCCACCGCTCGAAGAGCCCCGTGAGCTCCGCCGTCAGCTGCTTCCACTGCACGCGCTCCAGGTCGCGGGCGGCAAGTGCCTCCGCGGCCTCGACGATGGCCGTGCGCTCGGCGATCGCGGCATCGACGGCGGCCTGCTGTGCCTCGGTCTGTGCCTCGGACAGCTCAGCGACCTGCCCCTGGGCAGCCTCGACTCGCGCCCGCAGGGCGAGGAGATCGCCGACCGCGGTGGCGGCGTCGATGGACTCGAGGAGATGCTTCGCCGCCTTCGCGAGGTCCGAGGCGGGCGCGCCGCCCTTCGCCCGCTGCTCGAGCAGGGAGACCTGACCTTCGAGATCGGTGAACTTGCGCTCGAAATAGGCGAGCGCCTCCTCGGGCGTCGCGTCGGGGTACTCGCCGACGAGTCGCTCCTCGTCGCCAATTCGGACAAACACTGCACCGGACTCATCGACGCGGCCCCACTGGGTCGTACTCACGCCACCAGCTTAGGGGGCGTGCCAGGACGCCCCGGCGGCGTTACCGGATCGTGAACGACTCGATGACGACGGGGGTCAGCGGGGGGCCGTCGAGGGAGCCGTCCGCGGTGCCGGCGATCGTCACGGTGGCGATGAGCTCGCCGAGCCCGCTCGTCACCTTGCCGACGACGGTGTAGCCGCCGGCCGCATCGCTCGGGATCATCGACTCGGCCGTGACGATGAAGAACTGGTGGGCCATGCTCCAGCCGTCCCCGCCGACCCGGGCCATGGCGATCGTCCCGGCCGGGTAGACATCATCCACCGGCGCGTTCTCGATCGGACCGAACCCGAAGTCGGCCTCCGCATTCGTGCTGTCGGGGGTGTCGGTGCCGCACTGCAGGACCTGCATGGTGTCGTAGACGGCCAGTCGCGGGCAGTATTTGCCGTCATACCAGCCGGTCTGCGCGGCGTCGACGAAGACGGCGGTGGCCTGCGGGGCGAGGGCACCATCGAGCTCAACCCCGAGGGGCATGCCATTCAGTACGAGCGTCCCGGTCCACATCCGCCCCTCCGCGAGTGCGGCGTCCGGGACCGGGCCGGTGTTCTCGCCGGGCTGGACCTCGTCCGTCGGGACCTCGACCGTCGGCACCGCGGTCGGGGTGTCCGTCGGCACCGGGGCCGGCTGCCCGGGGCCCCAGCCGAAGTACGCGAGCTGCGCACCGATCGCGAGCCCGCCGACGAGGACGACCGCGGCGACCGAGATCCAGTTGTCGCGCAGGCGGCGGCGCGTGCGCCGACCGTGGAGCGACTGTCGGGCCTCGTACTCACGACGATGCTGCCGCTCGAGGCGGGACTGGGCTGGGACACGCTTGACCATGGCGGATCGAGCCTAGTGGACGGCCTCGACGGGGCCGGGGCCTCTGTGCCGAGCGTCAGCGGCGCGCCGTAGCATGGCCGCATGGTCGAGCAGCCCGCACTTCGCAGTGGCGCGACGCCGCTCGCGGTGCGGATGCGGCCGACGACGCTCGACGAGCTCGTCGGGCAGCGACACCTGCTCGGGCCCGGCTCGCCGCTGCGGGCGCTCGCCGCCGAGGGGACGGGGGAGACGGGCGCGACGTCGGTCATCCTCTGGGGACCACCCGGCACCGGCAAGACGACCATCGCGAAGACGATCGCGACTGCGTCGGGCCGACGATTCGTCGAGCTGTCGGCCGTGACCGCCGGGGTCAAGGACGTCCGGGAGGTCATGGAGCGCGCGCTGCGTGACCGCGACCTCTACGGGCTCACCACCGTCCTCTTCCTCGATGAGATCCACCGCTTCACGAAGGCGCAGCAGGACGCGCTGCTGCCCGGTGTTGAGAACGGCTGGGTGATCCTCGTCGCCGCCACGACGGAGAATCCGTCGTTCTCCGTCATCTCGCCGCTGCTGTCCCGGTCGCTGCTGCTCACCCTTGAGCCACTTGGCGCCGACGAACTCGCTGAGCTCCTTGAGCGCGCGACTGCCGACCCGCGTGGGCTTGGCGGCCGCGTCGCGCTGGCCGAGGACGCGAAGCTCGCGCTCGTGCAGCTCGCCTCCGGTGATGCCCGCCGTGCGCTCACCGCGCTCGAGGCCGCCGCCGCAGCGGCCCAGGCGGCCGAGAGCGCCGAGGTGACCGCGGAGCTCGTCGCGCAGACCGCGGACCGAGCGTTGCTGCGCTATGACCGGCAGGGGGATGAGCACTATGACGTCATCAGCGCATTCATCAAATCCATCCGTGGCAGCGACCCGGACGCGGCGCTGCACTACCTCGCGCGGATGATCGAGGCGGGGGAGGACCCGCGGTTCATCGCACGACGCGTCATCATCTCCGCCGCGGAGGACATCGGGCTCGCCGACCCGCAGGCGCTGCCGCTGGCGGTTGCCGCCGCGCAGGCCGTGCAGCTCATCGGCATGCCGGAGGGACGCATCCCACTCGCGGAGGCCGTCGTCTACCTGGCGACCGCGCCGAAGTCGAACGCGGCTTATCTCGGCGTCGACCAGGCGATCGCTGACGTGCGGGCGGGCCGATTCGGGCGGGTGCCGGTGCACCTGCGTGACGCCCACTATCCGGGTGCGAAGCGGCTCGGGCACGGGAAGGGCTACCGCTATGCCCACGACGAGCCGCACTCGGTCGCGGCGCAGCAGTACCTGCCGGACGAGCTCGACGGCACCGAGTACTACCGGCCAGGCGCGAACGGCTACGAGCGAGACGTCGCGGCACGTCTCGAGCGCATCCGCGCCATCCTGCGGGGGCGGTGAGGATGGATCGCCGCGATGCTGAGCAGGATCTCGAGCGCCCGGACCCGGTGCGCCCTGCGACGCCGACCAGGCCCGGTTGGCAGCTGGATCCGTGGGGTGACGGCGAGCGCTACTGGGATGGCGAGGTCTGGACGCGCCAGACCCGCGAGCTGCGCCCCACCGCGCCGCGGGACTACGAACTGGTCGAGGACGAGGATGAAGCCGACGACGAGCGCCCGTTTCGCAGCGGTCTTATGCGCGGCATGATCTGGGCGTTCGCGGTCGCCGCCATCATCGGGATGCTGGCCGCCGCGATCGCCGTCTGGCCGGTGCTGCTGCGCGGCGGGAGCCAGGAGCGGCCACCCGCCGTGCCGCAGCAGTCGGCCACGGGCACGTGCATCGTTTGCTACACTTGACCGGCTCGTTCACCGGCTCAGTCCACGACTGACCGCGCGGGCACCAAGCAGGAGCAAGCCCCCGGCGCGTCGGCGTGTGACCGGGATCCACGGACCTGCGAGGTACGCCAGCGAAGCCCGTATCCGCGGGCCGCGTCGAAATCGCGAGCCATGCATTCGAGCCGAATGCGTGGGGAGCAGCTCACAGAAAGCGAGAACGCCCCATGGGTGCTTCCAAGTCTCAGGACCGCCGCAAGGTCCGCCTCTCCCGCGCGCTCGGTGTCGCCCTGACCCCGAAGGCCGCCCGCATCCTCGAGCAGCGCCCCTACGCGCCCGGCCAGCACGGCCGCACGAAGCGCGGGAACACCTCGGACTACGCCGTCCGGCTCCGCGAGAAGCAGCGGCTGCGCGAGCAGTACGGCATCCGCGAGAAGCAGCTGCGGATCCAGTACGAGGAGGCCAAGCGCACGCCCGGCCAGACCGGTGACAACATGATCGAGCAGCTCGAGATGCGCCTCGACGCGCTGGTCCTGCGCTCGGGCTTCGCCCGCACGACCGCCCAGGCGCGCCAGCTCGTCGTGCACCGCCACATCCTCGTCGACGGCCAGCTCGTCGACCGCCCCTCCTTCCGCGTGAAGCCGGGCCAGCTCATCCACGTCAAGCCCCGCTCGGAGGCGCTCGAGCCGTTCCAGGTCGCGGCCGCCGGGGGTCACGCCGACGTGCTCCCGCCGGTCCCGGGCTACCTCGAGGTCGAGCTCGACAAGTTGCAGGCGCGCCTCGTGCGGCGCCCGAAGCGCGCCGAGGTGCCGGTCGTGTGCGAGGTCCCGCTCGTCGTCGAGTACTACGCGGCCCGCTGAGCCCAACGGGGCCGTGAGGCCCCGGGCGTAGACTGTCGCCCATCACGTGTCGCCTTCAAGGTAGGGGGCTGGCGCGCAGGAGGACGACATGGTCGAACGATTCCTGATCGTCGGCGGCGGGCTCGCCGCGGCGACCGCCGCGAATGCGCTGCGCAAGCAGCGCCCCGATGTCGAGATCGTGATCTACGCCGCTGAGGCGCATCACCCGTACCTCAGACCTCCGCTGTCGAAGGAATTCCTCACCGGCAAGGAGACGATCGAGCAGACCCTCGTGCGCGATCCCGACTGGTACCCGGAGCATGCGATTCAGGTCCGCACCGGTGTGGCGGTGACCGCGCTCGGCGACCACCGCATCGAGCTCGCCGATGGTTCGAGCGACCGCTACGACAAACTGTTGCTTGCCACCGGTGCGCGGGCACGGCGCCTCGAGGCGCCCGGGGCCGATGCCGATGGCGTGTTCACCCTGCGGACGCTCGACGATGCGCAGGCGCTCAAAGCCCGACTCACCTCGGGCGACCACAACGTGGTCATGGTCGGCGCTGGTTGGATCGGGCTCGAGCTTGCTGCCGCGGCGCGTGGCTATGGCAACGAGGTGACCGTCGTGGCCCCGGGTGCCATCCCGCTGTCCGGGCCGCTCGGCGATGAGCTCGGTGCGCTCTTCCGCGAGGTGCACGAGTCCCACGGGGTGCGCTTCCGGATGGAGACGCGGGTCGAGGGCTTCGAGACCGCGGACGGCCGGGTGACCGGGGTGCGCACCGACCAGGGCTCGCTCCCGGCGGACCTCGTCATCGTGGGGATCGGCGCGGTGCCGGTCACGGAGCTCGCCGAGGCCGCGGGCATCTCGGTCGACAATGGGATCCTCGTCGACGAGCACCTCGCCACGGACCGCGCCGATGTGTATGCCGCCGGCGATGTCGCGAATGCCTTCCACCCCGTGCTCGGGCGGCGCATGCGCAACGAGCACTGGGCGAATGCCCTTGCGGGCGGCAAGGTCGCGGCGGCGTCCATGGCCGGTGTCGAGGCGGTGCTCGACGACATCCCGTACTTCTACACCGATCAGTTCGAGCTCGGTACGGAGTACTGGGGCTACCCGCCGCTGACCGCCGAGGCCGAGCTGGTGCTCCGGGGCGATCGAGGCGAACGCAAGTTCATCGCGTTCTGGCTCGCCGAGGGCCGCGTCGTCGCCGGGATGAGCGTCAATGTGTGGAAGGTGAACAAGGCCGTGCAGGAGCTCATCCGCTCCGGGCGGCAGGTCGACCGGGCGCGGCTCACCGACCTGGGAGTGCCCCTCGAAGAGGTGTGAGCCGTCCTCCGGTCAATGGTTAACTTGACCGGTGACGACGACCCCACCACTCGTCGAGGTCCGCGACTTCCGGATGACCTTCGGCGCCACACCCGTCATTGACCGACTCGATTTCGAGGTGCGTGCGGGGGAGACCTTCGGGCTCCTTGGCTCGAACGGCTCGGGGAAGACGACGACGCTGCGTGCCCTCCTCGGTCTGCTGACCGCCACCGCTGGCACGCTCCACATCAAGGGCGAGCCATACCGCCCCGGCCGGGTCCGGGTCGGCTATCTGCCCGAGGAGCGCGGCCTCTACAAGCGCGAGTCGGTGCTCGACGTCATGACGTACTTCGGGCGGCTCAAGGGCCTGCGTCATGATGCGGCCGACACCTGGTCGCGCGCCTGGCTCGAGCAGATGGATCTCGCCGACAAGGGACGTACCTCGCTCGGCAAACTCTCCGGTGGCCAGCAGCAGAAGGTGCAGCTCGGGGTGACCATCATGGACGACCCGGAGCTGCTCATCCTCGATGAGCCGACGAAGGGCTTCGACCCTGTCAATCAGCAGCTGCTCATGGACATCATCGCCGACCAGCAGGCCAAGGGCACGACGCTCGTGCTCGTGAGCCACGACATGCACCAGGTGCAGCGGCTCGCCGACCGCGCGCTGCTGCTCAAGGACGGTGTCGCGCGCGCCTATGGCACGATCGACGACATCCGCGCCGAGTTCGGCGGCCGCTCACTGCACGAGGTCTTCCTGGAGATCTATACGAATGCGTCGGCTGGGAAGGTCGCCTGATGTCCACCTTCCGCACGGTCCTCGGATTCGAGATCGCCAGGACGCTGAAGAAGAAGTCGTTCTGGATCGGCGCGCTCGCCGTCCCCATCCTCGTCGTGGCGATCGCCGCGGTGCAGTTCCTCAGCGCACAGAGCGCGCAGGACACGAGCCAGGCGCAGGCGGAGCAGGCCTTCGACTGGGTGTACGTCGATGACAGCCAGCTCATCGTCCCCGAGATCGCCGCGGCTGCCGGTGGCGCGCCCGTCGACACGGTCGCCGAGGGCGAGGCGAGCTTCCAGGCGGGCGAGGTCGCCGCATTCGTCCACTACCCGGCCGATCCGACGACCGAGCCGATTGTCGTGGCGGGTGCCCACGAGGGCGTCTTCGCGGACAACCGCTACGGCAGCGTCGCGAGCACGGTGCTGTCGGCGAGCGCACGGGCGGCCGTCGGCTCCGACGAGCTCGTGTCGATCGCGCAGGGCGGTTTCCAGGTCGAGACGACGACCTACCTCGCCGACGGCACTGTCTCCTCAGCGCTGCAGGCGCTGCCGGTCGGCATCCTCATGCTCGTGCTGTTCTTCCTCGTTGTCGTGCTGCTCGGCAATCCCGTGCTCATCGCCACGACGGAGGAGAAGGAGAATCGGGTCGCCGAGATCCTGCTGACCACCGCGAAACCGAACTCGGTGATCGCGGCGAAGCTCGTGGCGCTGTGCGTCATCGCCCTCGCCCAGATCGCGGTCGTCGTCGCCCCCATCGCGATCGGCTGGCTGCTCTTCCGCGAGCAACTGCAGTTCGGTGAGATCGACCTGAGCACCCTCGTCTTCGAACCGCAGATGATCATCATCGGGCTGCTCATCCTGCTGAGCGCCGCGGCCCTCTACATCGCGAGCCTCGCAGCCGTCGGCGCCTCCGCCCCGAGCGCGAAGGAAGCGGGCGGCTTCAGCTTCGCGGCGATCTTCGTGCCGCTCGTGCCGCTCTACCTCATCGCGATGATCATGTCGACGCCGGAGGCACCGCTCGTCCAGTTCCTCACGTACTTCCCGTTCACCGCGGGCACGACCGCGCTCGTGCGCAACGCATTCGGCGGGCTCGAGCTCTGGGAGGGGCTCCTCGTCGTCGCGGTGCTCGCGCTGAGCGCCGTGATCGCACTGCAACTGACGACGCGGATCTTCCGCCGCGGCGCCCTGCAGTACGATCGCGCCCTGAGTTGGCGCGAGATTGTTGGTCGCCGCGGTTGAGGTCTCGGGTGCGCCACGCAGGGCCCAGGCACTACGCTTGATGGACGGATCGCGCACATCCCCCCAAAGGAGCACACGATGAACGCACTCAGGGCACTCGGCTGGATCGCCGTCGGCGTGGCGGTGGGCTTTGTCGTCGCACACCAGGTCTCCCGGACGGAGCAGGGCCGACGATTCTTCGACGAGGTCGACTCGAAGGCGAAGGAGTTCGGCGCGGCGGTCGTCGACGGCTACAAGTCGCGCGAGGCAGAGCTGCGTGCGGCCGTCGCCGAGGCGGAAGAGGTCATCGCGGACCTCGCCAAGCGCGCGAAGGGCTGAGCCCACTCGGATGCGCACCGCAGAGATCCGCGACCGCTGGCTCACCTACTTCGGCGGACGCGGACACACCGTCGTGCCGTCGGCATCGCTGGTCAGCGACGACCCGACGGTCATGTTCACCATCGCCGGCATGGTCCCGTTCATTCCGTACCTCACGGGTGTCGTCCCCGCGCCGTACCCGCGCGCGACGAGCGTGCAGAAGTGCATTCGAACCAATGACATCGAGGAGGTCGGTCGCACCGCGCGCCACGGCACGTTCTTCCAGATGAATGGGAACTTCTCCTTCGGCGACTACTTCAAAGAGGGCGCGATCGCCTACGCCTGGGAGCTGCTGACGACATCGGAGTCTGACGGTGGGCTCGGCTTCGCCGAGCGGGACCTGTGGGTCACGGTCTACGAGGACGATGACGAGGCGATCCAGCTGTGGAAGCGCGTCGCCGGACTGCCGGACCACCGCATTCAGCGACTCGGCAAGGCCGACAACTACTGGTCGACCGGGCAGCCGGGACCCGCCGGTCCCTGCTCGGAGATCTACTTCGACCGCGGGCCCGCCTACGGGGCAGACGGGGGGCCGGCCGTCGATGACGACCGATTCCTCGAGATCTGGAACCTCGTGTTCATGCAGTATCAGGTCGCCGACGTCCGGTCGAAGACCGAGTTCCGCGTCGTCGGCGAGTTGCCGAAGAAGAACATCGACACCGGCATGGGCCTCGAGCGCGTCGCCTTCATCAAGCAGGGCGTCGAGAACATGTACGAGATCGATCAGGTGCGCCCCGTCATCGACCGTGCTGCTGAGCTGAGCGGTCGCCGCTACGGCGCCGACCAGGCGGATGACGTGCGGTTCCGCGTCATCGCCGATCACATCCGCTCCTCGCTCATGCTCATGTCGGACGGTGTCGTCCCGGGCAACGAGGGCGGCAGCTACATCCTGCGTCGACTGCTGCGCCGCTCCGTGCGCGCGATGCGGCTGCTCGGCGTCGAGGAGCCCGTCTTCCGCGAGCTCTTTGGCGCCTCGCGGGACGCGATGCAGTCCGCCTACCCCGAGGTCGCCAGTGGGTACGACCGCATCGAGCGACTCGCCCTCGCGGAGGAGGACGCGTTTTTGCGCACCCTCGCGAGCGGATCGACGATCCTCGACCAGGCGATCTCGACGACGAAGGCGGCCGGCGCGGCCCAGCTGCGCAGCGACACCGCCTTCCAGCTCCACGACACCTACGGCTTCCCGATCGACCTCACGCTCGAGATCGCCGAGGAGGCGGGGCTCACGATCGACCGGGCCGGATTCGACGCGCTCATGGAGCGGCAGCGGCAGACCGCGAAGGCCGACGCGAAGGCCAAGAAGGGTCGGCTCGCGGACCTCGGCGTCTACCGTGAGTACCGCGCCGAAGGCGAGACCGCATTCCTCGGCTATGAGCACCTCACCGCCGAGAGCCGTGTCCTCGGCCTCATCGTCGATGGCGTGTCGGTGCCGGTCGCCCGGGCCGGTGCGACCGCGGAGGTCATCCTCGCCGAGACGACGCTGTACGCCGAGTCAGGTGGGCAGCGCGCCGACACCGGCACCATCGTCGGTGCCGGCTACGAGCTCGACGTCATCGACGTGCAGCGGCCCGTCGCCGGACTCATCTCGCACACGGTCGAGGTCCGCACCGGTGAGGTCGCCGTCGGTGACGCGGCCACGACGATCGTCGACCACGGGTACCGCCGCGGGGCGAATCGCGCCCACTCGGCAACGCACCTCGTGCACGCCGCGCTGCGGCAGATCCTCGGTCGCGAGGCGAGCCAGGCCGGCTCCTACAACGAAGCCGGCTACCTGCGGCTCGACTACTCGTGGACGCAGGCGCTCAGCCAAGAGACCCGCTCGGAGATCGAGGATGTCGCCAATCGAGCGATCCACGACGATCTCGAGGTGTCGACGCAACTGCTGCCGATCGACGAGGCGCGGGCCCTTGGGGCCATGGCACTTTTCGGCGAGAAGTATGGCGATGTCGTGCGGGTCGTCCGCATCGGCGACGGGGACTGGTCCCTCGAGCTGTGCGCCGGGACGCACGTCGCGCGCTCCTCGGACATCGGCCTGATCGACCTCGTCGCGGAGTCCTCGGTCGGATCGGGCGCGCGGCGTGTCGAGGCGCTCGTCGGGGGCCGTGCATTCGACGCACTCCGGAGCGAGCGTGCGCTCGTCGCCCAGCTGAGCCAGGAGCTCAAGACTCCGCGCGAGCGGCTCGCCGAGCGGGTCAGTGAGCTCGTCACGAGCCTCAAGGCCGCCGAGCGCCGCATCGCCGCCTTCGAGGCGGCCGCGTTGCGTGAACGGGTGCCGGAGCTCGCCGCGAAGGGGGCTGCCGTCGGGGGCGTCACACTCGTCGCGGAATCGCTCGGCACGCTCGGCTCGGCCGACGAGCTGCGCACGCTCGTCACTCAGGTGCGGGAGCGGCTGCAGGACACCGCGGCGGTCGTCGCGCTCGCCGCCGTGACGGGGGAGCGCCCGACCGTCATCGTCGCGACCACGTTGGCCGCGCGCGAGCTGGGCGCGAAGGCCGGCGCACTCGTGCGCGTCGCCTCGCAGGCACTCGGCGGCGGCGGCGGCGGCAAGGACGATCTGGCGCAGGGCGGCGGCACTGACCCGGCGGGGATTCCCGCGGCCTTCGAGGCGGTCGCGGCCGCGCTCCGGGGCGCCTGAGCGCACCATGCGTGACGGGGTGCGCCTCGCGCTCGACGTCGGGACCGTGCGGATCGGTGTCGCGCGCTCCGACCGGCACGCGATGCTCGCTTCACCGCTCGAGACCATCCGGCGCGGCGACGGTGACGCCGCGCGGGTGCTCGAGCTGGTCGCCGAGCACGATGCGATCGAGCTGTACGTCGGTCTGCCGCGCGCCTTGTCCGGGCGCACGACCGCATCGACGCAGGATGCGATCGGCTTCGCCCGGGGGCTGGTGGCGGCGCTCGGGGATGATCGGGTGCGATTCGTCGATGAGCGGCTGACGACCGTGAGCGCGGCCGGGCAGCTCCACGCCGTGGGCAAGAATGCGAAACGCCAGCGGCAAGTCATCGATCAGGTGGCCGCCACTATCATTCTGGAAGCCGCGCTCGACTCAGAGCGTCGCACCGGCATCCAGCCGGGCATCCCGGTGTCCGCGATCGGATAGCGGCACCAGGACCAACGACAGGAGACGGCACCGCATGGCGAAGGACGGCGGCTGGGAGGATCTGTTCTCCCCGCTCAACGATGACGAGGCGATGCCGCCGCTGCTCGGTGAGACCGGCTCGGTACCGACCCTCTTCCCCGACCTCCCCGATCCCGTGCTCGAGGCCACCCCCCTCGACCCCGCTGCGCCTTCGCCGTCCGTGGCCGAACCCGAGCCGCCCGCGCCGCCGGCCACCCCGGCCACCCCGGCCACCCCGGCCGAACCCGAGCCACCCGCCCCTGCTGCTCCGGACGCGCCTGCCGGTCCGGTAGCGCCGTCGGGGGATGCTGTCGCGACCGGCGGTCTCACCCGCCGAGAGCTGCGCGAGCGCCGCGCCGCGGCGGCCGCCACTGGATCCGTCGAGTCGGTGGCACAGCCCGCCACCGAGCCGTTCACCCCGGTGTTCGAGACACCGACGGATCCCGAGCCGGAGGCCGCTGCGTGGGACCCCGCGCCCGAGCTCGAGCCTGAGCCCACCCGCCCCCCGGTCGTCGATGCGCCGACGATCCCCGTGTCCTACGACGCCGTCCCGCCGACCGCGGGCGGTGGCGGTGGCGAACCGCCCCGGCAGGGCCCGGGCGGCGGTTTCCCGATCCCGCTCGACCCGCCGCCACCAGCGAAGCGGCGCATCGGCCTGCGCTGGCTCGCGTGGTTCATCCCCGTGGTCCTCGTGCTCGGTGGGCTCACCGCGGGCGCCGTCTACGCCTGGCAGAACCACGAGGACCAGGTCCGTGAGCTCCTCGGCATGGAGATCCCCAACGACTACGACGGCACCGGCAACGGCGAAGAGGTCATCGTCACGATCAACCAGGGCGACACCGGCACCGTCATCGCGCGCAAGCTGCACGACGCCGGGGTCACGATGACCTGGGATGCCTTCTACAACCTGCTGCTCGAGCTGGCCAATTCCGGTGGCGAGCCGACCATCCAGTTCGGCAACTTCCGGCTTGAGAAGGAGATGAGCGCGCAGGCCGCGCTCAGCGCACTCCTCGATCCGGCGAACAAGATCACGAACAACCTCTACATCCCCGAGGGCATCTATCTCTTCCAGGTGCTCGACATCATCTCGACGACACTCGACGTGCCGATCGAGGAGGTGCAGGCGGCGGCCGCCGACCCGGCGCAGTACGGCGCGGCCAACCCGGCCGGCACGCTCGAGGGGTACCTCGCCCCGGACACCTACCACCTCGACGGCACGGAGGACGTCACCTCGATCCTGCAGCGCCTCGTCGATGCGACCTTCGCGCGGCTCGACGCGCTCGGCGTCGCCCCGGAGGACCGGCACCGCATCCTCACCATGGCGTCGGTCGTGCAGCGCGAGTCCGGGCCCGCCGCGGGAGATCCGGCGAAGGTCGCCCGCGTCTTCTACAACCGCCTCGACCAGGACATGCTGTGGCAGTCGGACGCGACGGTCTCCTACGGCGCGGGCAACTTCACCTCGATCTGGAACACGTCCGCGATGCTCGACGACCCGTCGAACCCGTACAACACCTATGTGCACAAGGGCTACCCGCTCGGGCCGATCGCCGCACCGAGCGAGCTCGCGATCGAGGCCGCGGTCGCACCGGCGGAGGGACCGTGGCTGTTCTTCGTGCCGGTGAACCTGCGCACCGGCGAGACACACTTCTCCGAGACGGCCGATGAGCATGAGGCCTATGTCGACGTGCTGCGCGAGTGGTGCAACGCGAGCGACGAGAACGCCTCCTACTGCCGCTAAGGAGCATCGTGACCCCGCGCACTCGTCTCGGCGTCCTCGGGCGTCCGATCGCGCATTCGCGGTCGCCGCAACTGCACCTGGCGGCGTACCGCGTGCTCGGACTCGACTGGGAGTACGACCGCTACGACGTCGGCCCCGGCGAGCTCGCGGGGTGGGTCGGGGGGCTCGGGCCCGACTGGCGGGGACTCAGCATCACGATGCCGCTCAAGTCGGAGGCGATGGCACTCGCCGCCTGGCACTCGCCGGCGGCCGAGGCGACCGGCTCCGTCAACACGCTCGTGCTGCGTGACGGCACGATCCGTGGGCACAACACCGACGTCTACGGCATCGTCCAGGCACTCTGGCAGCAGGGCGTCACCGAAGTGCGCCGGGTGCATGTCCTGGGCGCCGGCGCGACCGCCACCTCGGTCCTTGCCGCCGCCGCGCAGCTCGGCGCCACCCGCGCGACCGTCGCCGCGCGGCGACCCGAGCAACTCGCCGATCTGGCCCGAGTCTCGAGCGCCTTCGGACTGCCCGTGGACCCGACGTCCTGGGCCGCCGCGGGGGATGCCGACCTCGTCGTCAACACGGTGCCCGGCGGCGTCACGGCGGACGTCGCCTTCCAGCCCGAGGTCATGCGCCGCGCCGCCCTCTTCGACGTCGTGTACGACCCGTGGCCCTCGCCGCTCGCCACGCGCTGGACCGACGCCGGTGGGACCGTCGCCTCCGGTCTCGACATGCTGCTCTGGCAGGCGGTGCTGCAGGTGCGGCTCTTCCTTGGCGTCGGGGACGACGACCCGCTCCCCGATGAGGAACGCGTGCTCGCCGCGATGCAGGACGCGTTGCGCTGAGATGGCCACGCTGCGCTCGCCCGTCGCCGATGTCGCGGTGCGCCTCCGGGTCGACCCCGAGCAAGGGCTGACGGCGGAGGATGCCGCGGTGCGACTGGTCGAGCACGGTCCGAATGCGTTGCCACCCCCGCCGCGACTGTCAGTCGGCGCTGTTGCGATCGCTGTGCTGCGCAGCCCCATGGTCCTCATGCAGGCAGGCGTCGTCGTCGCCTCGTTCGTCCTCGGGAACGTGCTCCTGGCCGTCGTGCTCCTCGTCCTCGTCGGCGTGAACCTCACGCTCGCAGTGCGACAGGAGCTCGGGGCCCGACGTGCGGTCGACGCCCTCGCGGGCGCGCAGACCATGGCCGTGCGGGTGCTCCGCGACGGTGCGATGCAGCGCATCGATGCCCAGGGGCTCGTGCCGGGCGACGTCGTGCTGCTCGAGGCGGGCGACGAAGTCCCCGCGGACGGGCGGGTCCTCGCGGCCGCCGCACTCGAAGTGCAGGAGGCCGCGCTCACCGGCGAGAGCGTGCCCGTGCCGAAGCAGGCTGGACCGCTCGAGATGGACGAACCGCCCCTGGCGGAGCGCGCGAACATGCTGCACTCCGGCACGGACGTTGTGCGCGGCACCGCCCGGCTCCTCGTCACCGCGACCGGCAGCACGACGGAGATCGGGCGCATCGCCGGACTGCTCAACCGCGTCGAGCGGCGCGTCTCACCACTCACGGCCGAGCTGCAGCGGCTCGTCACGGTCTTCAGCGTGCTCGCCTGGGCGGTCGTCGCGCTCATCGTCGCGATCGGCCTGGTGCGGGGCTTGCCGGTCGAGCAATTGCTGCTGCTGGCGATCTCGGTTGCGGTGTCGGCGATTCCCAGCGGCATGCCCACATTCGTCCAGGTCATCCTCGCGTCCGCGGCCGGCCGCCTTGCCGCACGGCACGCCGTCGTCAAGGACCTCGGTGACGTCGAGACCCTCGGTGCGACCTCGCAGATCGTCACCGACAAGACCGGCACGCTCACGCGCAACGAGATGATGGTGCGCGCCGTCGTGCTGGGCGGCGACCGCTTCACGGTCGAGGGTGATGGCTATGCGCGCACCGGTCGAATCCTCGCGCCCGCCGGGGTCGAGGTGCCCGACCTCACCGCGATCGGCTACGCGCTCTGCCTCGTTTCCGACGCGACGGTCTCGGCTGACGGCGAGGTCGTCGGCGACCCGACGGAGGCCGCCATGGTGGTGCTCGCGGGCAAGCTTGGCATCGATGAGACGCTGACCCGCGCGGCCTACCCGCGGCTGGCCGAGCAGCCCTTCGACTCCGAGCTCAAATTCATGGCGACCTGGCATCGGGTGCCGTGGCAGGGCGCCGATCGGGTCGTCGGCCTCGTCAAGGGAGCGCCTGATGTCATCCTCGCCCGCTCGAGCGCGGACGCCGCGACGCGGACCGCGCTGCTCGCGCGCAACGAGGAGCTTGCCGCCGATGGCCTCCGGGTCCTCGCCCTCGCGATGCGCGTCGAGGACGACACCGCGCTGTCGGGCATCCAAGCCGACCCACTCGCCGCTGTCGAGGGCCTCGACGTCGTCGCACTCATCGGCATGATCGACCCGCTGCGGCCGAGCACCGCCGCGGCGGTCGCTGAGGCGCGCGCGGCCGGCATCGACGTGCGGATGGCAACCGGCGACCACGCGATCACCGGCGCCGCGATCGGTCGGGAGCTCGGTCTCGGCGCTGGCGCCATCACGGGTGCCGAGTTCCAGTCGCTGAGCGACGCGGAGCTTGCCGAGCGGCTCGACGAGCTGCATGTCATCGGCCGGTCGACCCCGGACGACAAGCTCCGACTCGTGCGCGCGCTCCAGGCCCGCGGCGAGGTCGTCGCGATGACTGGTGACGCCGTCAACGACGCGGCGGGTATCAAGGCCGCCGATGTCGGCGTCGCGATGGGCAGCGGGGCCGAGGTGACGAAGCAGGCGGCGCGAGTCATCCTCACCGACGACGACTTCGGCTCGCTCATCGCCGGGATCCGCGACGGCCGGGGGACCTACGATCGGATCGTCGCGTATGTCGGGTTTCAGACGACGACGCTCGTGGCGCTCGTGCTCCTGTATCTCGCTGCCTCCGCATTCGACATCGGCGGTGGCGAGGTCATGCCGCCGCTCATGGTCGTGACGATCGCCTTCGTCTACGCGACCCTGCCGGTCATCATGATCGTCAACGACCGACCGGCCGCCGACCTCATGTCCCGACGACCGCGCGACATCCGGAGGCCGCTCGCCTCGCCGGCGGCGCTGGCTCGCTGGGGCCTCTGGGGTGCGGTGCTCTTCGGCGCCGGGCTGGTGGCGCTCCGCCTCGCCCCGGACGAGCCAAGCGCGGAAGGCGGATCGACGGCCGCGACCATGGTGTTCGCGACCCTCGCGATCGGCATGACGCTGGCGGGTCTGTCGTGGCGCCGTACGACGGAGGCAGGGTGGCGCGCACCGTTCTGGCCGCCGCTGCTCTGGGCCGTCGCGCCGCTGGTCGTCCTGCTGCTGTCGACCGAGCTGAGCGCCCTTCACGAGTTGCTCGGCACGGTGCGGCTCACCCCCGAGCAGTGGTTGGCCTGTGCCCTGCTCGGGCTCACCCTCCCCGCGGTGATCGAGGTGACGAAGGCCATCCGACGGCTGCTCGAGCGGCACCGGCCTGCCTCGCCCGCATGGGAGGATTGAGGCATGCTGCGCTGGCTGACCGCGGGAGAATCGCACGGACCCGAGCTGATCGCCGTCCTCGAGGGGCTGCCGGCGGGTGTCCCGGTGCTGCCGGAGGACATCCAGGCAGACCTCAAGCGACGCACCCTCGGCTACGGGCGCGGGGCGCGGCAGACCTTCGAGCAGGACGAGCTCACCATCTCTGGGGGCATCCGCTTCGGCCGCACGATGGGATCGCCCGTCGCGCTGCGCATCGGCAACACGGAGTGGCCGCGCTGGGTCGACGTCATGAGCGCGACACCGGTCGACCCGACGACGCTGCCGAAGGGCCGCGGCGCACCGCTGACGCGGCCACGACCCGGCCACGCCGACCTGATCGGCATGCAGAAGTACGACTTCCCGGAGGCGCGGAACGTGCTCGAGCGCGCGTCCGCGCGGGAGACCGCCGCCCGGGTCGCGCTCGGGGCGGTGGCCCGCGCATTCCTCGGCGAGCTCGGGATTCGTCTCGTCAGCCACACGCTCGCGATCGAGACGGTCCGTGTCCCGGATGATTACGCCTACCCCCGCCCGGAGGACGTCGCACGACTCGACGCTGACCCGCTGCGCTGCACCGACCCGACGACCTCGGCCGCGATGGTCGAGCGCATCGACCGGGCACACGGCGAGGCCGACACACTCGGCGGTGTCGTCGAGGTGCTCGCCTACGGTCTCCCGCCGGGGATCGGGTCGTACACCCACTGGGACCGCCGACTCGACGCGCAGCTCGCCGCGGCGATCATGGGGATCCAGGCGATCAAGGGTGTCGAGATCGGTGACGGCTTCGAGACGTCGCGGCGGCCCGGCTCGGCCGCGCATGACGAGATGGTGCGTGCCGTAGACGGCATCGAGCGCGTCACGGATCGCGCCGGCGGCACTGAGGGCGGTATGTCGACCGGGACCGTGCTGCGGGTACGCGCTGCGATGAAGCCCATCTCGACCGTGCCGCGAGCGCTGCGGACCGTCGATGTCGCCAGCGGCGACGCCGCCGAGGCCCACCACCAGCGCTCCGATGTCTGCGCCGTCCCGGCGGCGGGCGTCGTCGCGGAGGCGATGGTCGCGCTCGTGCTGGCGAATGCGGTGCTCGAGAAATTCGGCGGCGACTCGGTCGGCGAGACGAAGCGCAACCTGGATGCCTACCTCGCGGCGATCCCGGACGCGCTCCGCACGATCGGCGACTGAGCGGTGGGCGCGATCGTCGTGCTCATCGGCGCCCCGGGCGCGGGGAAGACGAAAACGGGCAAACGGGTCGCCCGCGCCCTCGGCGTGCCGCACATCGACACCGACAAGGTCATCGCCGCGGCCCACGGCCCGGTGACGGAGATCTTCGCGACGCAGGGGGAGGCGCGATTCCGGGAGCTCGAGCGGGAGGCGGTCGCCGAGGCGCTTGAGCAGGACGCCGTCGTGTCGCTCGGTGGCGGCGCGGTGCTCGATGCGCGGACGCGGGAGGCACTCAAAGGCCACCCGGTCGTCCAGCTCACGGTCTCGGAGTCGGGGATCCTCGAGCGGCTCGCCGAGGCCGGCCCCGAGGCGATCCAGAAGCGCCCACTGCTGCGGGACGGCGGCCCCGAGGCGTGGCAGCGCCTCGTCGCCGAGCGGCAACCCATCTACGACGAGGTCGCGACGACGACGATCGACACCTCGCATCGACCGTTCGATCTCGTCGCCGAGGAGGTGCTCGCATGGCTGCGGAGTCGATGAAGGCCGAGCCGACCGTCATCGAGGTCGCGGGGGAGCGGCCGTACCAGGTGCTCGTCGGGCGTGGCTTGTTCGGGCGCCTGCCGGCGGCACTCGGGCCGGAGGTCGCGAAGGCGCTCATCATCCACCCGCCGACGCTCGGCCCCGTCGCGGAGGCGATGCGCGCCTCGCTCGCGGCGGCGACGAGCATCGAGGTGCTGCTCGCGGAGATCCCGGATGCCGAGCCGGCCAAGCGGGTCGAGGTCGCCGCATTCTGCTGGGAGGTCCTCGGCAAATCCGACTTCACGCGCACCGACGCGATCATCGGTCTCGGGGGTGGGGCGGCGACGGACCTCGCGGGCTTCGTCGCGGCGACCTGGCTGCGCGGTATCGCGGTCGTGCAGGTACCGACGAGCGTCCTCGGCATGGTCGACGCGGCGATCGGCGGCAAGACCGGCATCAACACGGCGGAGGGCAAGAACCTGGTCGGCGCGTTCTGGGCGCCCCGCGCCGTGCTCTGCGACCTCGACCTGCTCAGCACGCTGCCGCGGAACGAGCTGCTCACCGGGTATGCCGAGATCGTCAAGTGCGGCTTCATCCAGGACCCCCGCATCCTCGAGCTCATCGAGACGGACACGGCGCGCGCGACCGACCCCACGACCGCCGTATTTCGCGAATGCGTCGAGCGCGCGATCGCGGTGAAGGCCCGGGTGGTCGGTGAGGACTTCACCGAGCAGGGCTTGCGGGAGATCCTCAATTACGGCCACACCCTCGGTCACGCGATCGAGCACACGGAGCGCTACCTGTGGCGGCACGGGGCGGCGGTGTCGATCGGCATGGTCTTCGCCGCGGAACTGTCCCGCATGACCCGCGGCCTCTCCGACGACGCCGTCGAGCGCCACCGCCGCATTCTCGGATCCCTCGGTCTGCCGACCACCTATCCGGGGGACCGCTGGGCACACCTGCTCGGCATCATGCGGCGCGACAAGAAGGCGCGGGGGGCGATGCTGCGCTTCATCGGGCTCGATGAGGTCGGCCGACCGGTGACGATCGAGGGGCCGGAAGAGTCGCTGCTCTTCGCCGCCTATCAGAACATCGCCGAGGACGACGACGAGGGCCATCCCTAGACTGGAGCCATGCCGAGCATTTTCGAACGGATCATCGCCCGGGAGCTCCCCGCGGACATCCTCTACGAGGACGAGCGGGTCATCGCGCTCCGCGACATCGCGCCGCGGGCACCCGTGCACCTGCTCGTCGTGCCGAAGACCGCGGAGTACGTCAATGTCGTCGATCTCGCGGCAGCCGACCCCGTGCTCCTGGCGCATGTCGTCGCGGTCGCGAAGTCGCTCGCGGCCGAGCACACCGGGGGCGAGTTCCGACTCGTCTTCAACACGGGCGCCCGGGCCGGCCAGTCCGTCTTCCACGTGCACGCCCACGTGCTCGGCACCGCCGACGGCTCGACGCTGAATGAGGACACGCTTGGCGAGTTCTGAGTCCCCGGGACTGTCGGAGGCCTCCACCGAGATCGAGGTCGATGGCGTCGCGATGGTGCGACTGCTCGGCCCGCAGGACCGACTGCTGCGCGCGATCGAGCGGCAGGTGCCCGCCGTGCGCGTCTCGGTGCGGGGCAATCTGGTGCGGCTCGCCGGTGAGGCCGGCGATGTCGCGCTCGCCCGGGCGCTCGTGCAGGAGCTCATCTCGATGGTGCGTGACGGCATCGAGCTCGACGAGCTCGGCGTCACGACGAGCAAGCGCGTCCTCGAGGAGGGGGGCACGCCGTCACTGGCGCTCGGCGAGGCGATCCTCACGAGTCGCGGTCGCACGATCCGGGCGAAGACACCGGGGCAGCGCGCCTACGTCGAGGCGATCGATCAGCACACCGTTGTCTTCGGCATCGGCCCCGCCGGCACCGGCAAGACCTACCTCGCGATGGCGAAAGCGGTGCAGGCGCTGCAGCGCAAGGAGGTCGATCGGCTCATCCTCAGTCGGCCGGCCATCGAGGCGGGGGAGCGACTCGGCTTCCTCCCGGGCACCCTCACTGACAAGATCGACCCCTACCTCAGACCCCTCTACGACGCGCTGAACGAGATGCTCGACCCGGAGGTCGTGCCGAAGCTGCTGGCGACCGGGGTCGTCGAGGTCGCGCCGCTCGCTTATATGCGCGGCCGCACCCTCAACAACTCGTTCGTCATCCTCGACGAGGCGCAGAACACCTCACCCGAGCAGATGAAGATGTTCCTCACCCGCCTCGGCTTCGGCTCGAAGATGGTCGTCACCGGGGACATCACGCAGGTCGACCTGCCGGCGGGGGCGAGTGGGCTCCGGCTCGTGACCGAGATCCTTGACGACATCGATGACATTGCCTTCGCCCGACTCGGCTCCGAAGACGTCGTCCGGCACTCCCTCGTCGGCCGCATCGTCGACGCCTACACCGCCTACGATGCGAAGCAGCAGGCGAAACGCCACTCCGGAGGACGCGCATGACCGTCGAGATCAACAACGAGTCCGGTGTGCCCGTCGCCGAGGCTGCCGTGCAGCGGCTCATCGGGCATGTCCTCGATGAGCTCCACGTCCACCCCGAGGCGGAGGTCGCGGTCGTCTTCGTCGACGAGGGCGCCATGGAGGCCCTTCACGTGCAGTGGATGGATGAGCCGGGGCCGACCGACGTGCTCAGCTTCCCCATGGACGAGCTGCGTCCCGGCACCGAGGACGAGCCGACCCCCGCCGGGCTCCTCGGCGACATCGTCGTGTGTCCGCAGGTCGCGCACGCCCAGGCGGAGACCGCCGGCCACAGCCCGGCCGACGAGATCCTGCTGCTCGTGTGCCACGGGCTCCTGCACCTGCTTGGCTTCGACCACGGCGAGCCCGAGGAGGAGCGCGAGATGTTCGACCTGCAGCGCGACCTGCTCGTCGGTTTCGCCCTCGCCGAGCGAAAGCGCTAGCGGTGTCCGATCCACGAGGCTGGCAGCGGATCACCGACCCGATCGGCCGCCTCCTGCTCCGCCTCGGTGCCACGCTCCGCATGGGCTCACGCGAGCAGGGCGTCCAGCTTGTGTCGGTCGTCGACGAGGCGGCCGAGCAGGAGGTCCTCGAGGACGAGACGCAGGAGCTCATCCACTCGGTCTTCGAATTCGGTGAGACTGTCGTCCGCGAAGTCATGGTGCCCCGCACGGACATGATCACGATCGAGGGTGAGGCGGACGTCGAGGCGGCCGCTGATCGCTTCATCGCCAGCGGCGTGTCCCGGATGCCCGTGGTCGGGGAGGACTCCGATGACATCCTCGGTGTGCTCCACCTGCGGGACATCCTGCGGGTCGAGCAGCGCACCGCACTCGAGCTCGCGCGGCCCGCCGCATTCGTCCCGGAATCGCAGAAGGCCGATGAGCTGCTGCGGCAGATGCAGCGGGAGCGATTCCACCTCGCGCTCGTCGTCGACGAGTACGGCGGGATCGCCGGCCTCGTCACGATGGAGGACCTCATCGAAGAACTTGTCGGGGAGATCTCGGACGAGCACGACCGCGACGCCCCAGAGCTCGTCGAGCTGCCCGACGGTCGGGTGCGGGTCGCCGCGCGATACAACATCGAGGACCTCGGTGAGCACTTCGGGCTCGAGCTCGAGGACGACGAGGTCGACTCCATCGGCGGACTGCTCGCAAAGGCCCTCGGTCGCGTGCCGATCCCGGGCGCGCAGGCGTCCGTGAGCGGGCTCGTCCTCACCGCCGAGCGGGTCGAGGGCAAGCGACTCAAGACCGTGCTCGTCGAGCGGGACGAGGCGCTCGTGGCGGCCGAGGCGGCCTTCCCGCCCGAGGAGCGGCGATGACGCACCGCAGCGGGTTCGTCAGTTTCGTCGGCCGCCCGAACGTCGGCAAGTCGACGCTCATGAATGCGCTGGTCGGCGAGAAGGTGGCGATCACGTCATCGAAGCCGCAGACGACGCGGCGAGCGATCCGCGGTGTCGTGACGGTGCCGCACGGCCAACTCGTGATCGTCGACACGCCCGGCCTGCACCGGCCGCGGACGCTGCTCGGGGAGCGGCTCAACGACCTCGTGCAGGCGACGCTCACGGATGTCGACGTCATCGCATTCTGCGTCCCGGCGGATGAGAAGATCGGGCCGGGCGACCGCTACATCGTCGCGGAGCTCGCGAACTATCCGCGCGCCAAGCTCGTCGCGATCGTCACGAAGATCGACAAGGTGCCGAAGGCCCGGGTCGCCGAGGCGCTCCTGGCCGTCGCCGAGCTCGCCGACTGGGCCGAGATCATCCCCGTGTCCGCGCTGACCCAGGAGCAGCTCGACGTCGTGCGCGACGAGCTCATCGCCCTGCTGCCCGAATCGCCGCCGCTCTACTCGCAGGAGACGCTGACGGAGGAGAGCGACGAGGCGCGCATCGCTGAGCTCATCCGGGAGGCAGCGCTCGAGGGGGTCGAGGACGAGCTCCCACACTCCCTCGCGGTGACGATCGTCGAGATGGTGGGGCGGGAGGATACCGGCATCACCGACGTCTATGCGGACGTCTGGGTCGAGCGCGATAGCCAGAAGGGCATCATCATCGGCAAGGGCGGCAGCCGCCTCCGCGAGATCGGCTCGCGCGCCCGCCCGGCGATCCAGCAGCTCCTCGGTACGAAGGTCTTCCTCTCGCTCCACGTCAAGGTCGCGAAGGAGTGGCAGCGGGACCCGAAGCAGCTCGGGCGCCTCGGCTTCTGAGGGTACGCCTCGGCCCGGCCATGCTCCGGATGGCGGGTCGTTCACGCAGTGGCGGGCTTCAGGCGCCGTAGGCCCGCCACTGGGTGAATGCCCCGCTATTCGCACTCGGTGGGAATCAGGCACAGCGGAATCTGGTTCAATCGAGTGTCGCGTTCGCAAGACAGTCAGGAGCCGCATGCTGCGCACGATGATGCACGGGAAGATCCACCGCGCGACCGTGAGCCATGCCGATCTGCACTATGTCGGCTCGATCACGATCGACTCGCTGCTGCTGGACGCCTCCGGCATCCTGCCCGGCGAGAAGGTCTCGGTCGTCGACATCGACAATGGCGCGCGGCTTGAGACCTATGTCATCGAGGGGGAGCCCGGCAGCGGGGTCATCGGCATCAATGGCGCCGCGGCCCACCTGGTCCACACCGGGGACAAGGTCATCATCATGGCGTATGCGATGCTCGATGATGCGGAGCTGCTCACGTACGAGCCGAGGGTCGTGCACGTCGACGGTGACAACCGGATCGTCGCGCTCGGCGCGGACCCCGCGGCAGCACTGACGCCCGGGCTCAGCTCCCCGCCGTACGCGCGGTAGCCGCCACCCGGGCGCCAGGACGGTGCTCAGCGGACGATGGCTCGCCGCAGCAGCAGCCACGACCCCACTGAGGCGAGGGCGATGACCCCGACGGCGAGGATCGCGAGCCACCAGAGGCGGAACGCCTCGGCCAGTGCCGGCAGGCTCGGCAGTGCCAGGAGCACCCCGACCAGCAGCACGACGGCGAGGCCGACCGCGATGAGCTGCGGGCCGCGGGCCCCGAATCGGGTCCACGACGCCGCGAACACCCCGCCGATGCTCAGCGCACTGAAGACGCCGAGGAACACGATGCTCACGAGCCGCCACGGGTCGCCCGCGCCGAGCAGATAGATGTCGAAGATGTAGAAGCCCGCGAACCAGTGGTCCGTGGCGACCTCGATCCCGAGCAGTACGACGAGGATGAGCGCGACATACGCGGCCGTCAGCGCCTGCCAGAGCAGCGTCCCGGTGACGAATGCGCGGCGCGAGGTCCCCAGGCTCAGCGCGAATGGGAAGGTGGTCGACATGGCCGCAACCCCGGTATAGACGAGGAAGCCGACAAGCGCATAGGCGATCCCCGGGTTGGACTGGGAGCCCTGGATCCAGCCCTCAGTGCCGGGCTGACTGCCCGAGCGCCAGAAGACGAGCGAGATGAGCACCGAGACCACCGCGACGGTCCCGATGATGTAGGCGGGGACCGCGAAGGCCTGCTCGCGGTGGTTCGTGTGCAATTTGACGGTGGCGATCACAGCATTCATCGCTGCGCCTCCTGTTCCAGGATCGAGTCGGTGTGCTCGCTGTCGCCGTAGGCGACCACGAGGTCTTGCAGGGACGCCGGCGCGAGGCGGGCGCCGAGGCGCGCGGCCTCGTCGCGGGCGGCCGCGTCGAGCTGGCCCCCGATCGTGGCGGTCGACAGTCCGCCGGTGGTGTGGCGGGTGAGCACCCGATGTCCGTCGGTGAGGGTGGTCACCGCGCTCGTCGTGCCAGTGATGGTGACGGCCAGCTCGGCCAGCTCCTCGGCGGCGCTGTCGACCTGCACGCGGCCCCGCTCGAGGATGACGACCCGGTCGAAGAGGGCCTCGGACTCCTCGATGAGGTGCGTCGAGAGCAGGATGGTGCGTGGGTGCTCGGTGACATCGCGCAGCAGCACCCGGTGGAAGAGCGCGCGAGCGGTGACATCGAGTCCGAGGTACGGCTCGTCGAGCAGCGTGATGGGCGCGCGCGAGGCGAGGCCGAGCACGATCGCGACCGCGGACAGCTGGCCGCGGGAGAGCTTCCTGATCGGCGTCGTCGCCGGGATCCGCAGCGACTCGACGAGCTCGGTCGCGAGATCGCCACTCCAGTGCGGCGCGAAATCGGGGGCGATGCGCAGCACGTGTCGGAGCCGGTAGCCGTCCGGGTAGCGCTGGTTGTCCCGCACGAAGCTCAGCTGCGAGAGCACCCGCTCGCACTCGAAGGGCTCCTCGCCGAGGACGCGGACGGTGCCCGTATCGGCCCGGTCCTGCCCGGAGATGATCGACATCAGCGTGGTCTTGCCCGCGCCGTTTCGTCCGAGGAGGCCGCAGATCGATCCCGTGGGGATCGTCAGGCTCACCTCGTCCAAGGCGGTGGCGCCGCGAAAGCGGCGGGTCACGCCCGCGAGCTGGATCGCGTCGGTCATGGTCAGTCCTCGTCTCGTTCGTCGATCATGGTGTGGAGCTCGCTCCGCGGGATCCCGATCGTCCGGGCCTCGCGCAGCAGCGGGCGCAGGTACTGCTCGTCGAATGCGTCGCGCCGCCGCTGCAGCAGAATCTCCCGAGCCCCGGTGGCCACGAAGATGCCGATGCCGCGGCGCTTGTAGAGCACACCGAGGTCGACGAGCAGGTTGACACCCTTGCTCACGGTCGCCGGGTTCATCTGGAAGAAGGTCGCGAAGTCGGTCGCCGAGGGGACCGCGGTCTCCTCGGGGTAGACCCCGGCCACCACGTCGTCGGCGATGCGCGCCGCCAACTGCTGGAAGACCGGGCTGTCACTGTTGAACACGATGAGCACACTAGTCCATTAGTCGAGTAATGGACAAGTGGACTGGGGAAAAACTTTGGCAAAGGCGCGAATCGAAGAAGTGCTAGCCTTGCTCCATGCGTTTCGGCCTGCTCCTCCTTGGTCGCCGCGACGGGCTCTGATTCAGCCTGACCCGTCGCGGAGTCTCCGGCTGGGCTGAAACCCCGCAGACACCCAAGGAGCAGGAACCATGCAGAACCACCAGCAGCCGTCATCGATGCCGACGCACCGCTACCGGCCGTATCACGAGCAGTTCACCGTCTCACTGCCCGACCGCACCTGGCCGGACCGGCACATCACGGCCGCGCCGCGCTGGTGCGCCGTCGACCTCCGCGATGGCAACCAAGCCCTCATCGACCCGATGTCGCCCGAGCGCAAGCGCATCATGTTCGACCTCCTCGTCCAGATGGGCTTCAAGGAGATCGAGGTTGGCTTCCCGAGCGCCTCACAGACCGACTACGACTTCGTCCGCTCGCTCATCGAGGAGGGCGCGATCCCGGACGACGTGACCATCCAGGTGCTCGTCCAAGCACGCAAAGAGCTCATCGACCGCACCTACGAATCCCTCCGCGGTGCGAAGCGGGCGATCGTCCATCTCTACAACTCGACCTCGACCCTGCAACGCGACGTCGTGTTCAAGACCGACCGGCAGGGCGTCATCGATATCGCGCTGCAGGGCGCCCGGTGGTGCGTCGAAGCCGAGTCCCGCATTCCTGACACCGAGATTTTCTACGAGTACTCACCCGAGTCGTACACCGGCACGGAGCTCGAATTCGCGGTCGAGGTGTGCAACCGGGTCATGGAGGTCTTCGTCCCGAGCGCCGAACGCAAGCTCATTCTCAACCTGCCGGCGACCGTCGAGATGGCGACGCCGAACGTGTACGCCGACTCCATCGAGTGGATGCACCGCCACCTCGACAATCGGGACAACGTCATCCTCTCGCTCCACCCGCACAACGACCGCGGCACCGCAATCGCCGCGGCCGAGCTCGGCTACCTGGCCGGGGCGGACCGCATCGAGGGCTGCCTCTTTGGCAACGGCGAGCGCACCGGCAACGTCGACACCGTCGCACTCGCGATGAACCTCTTCACGCAGGGCATCGACCCGCAGCTCGACCTCTCCGACATCGACCGCATCCGGCGCACTGCCGAGTACTGCAACCAGATCAAGGTCCACGAGCGCTCGCCGTGGGCGGGCGACCTCGTGTACACCGCATTCAGCGGCTCGCACCAGGACGCGATCAAGAAGGGCTTCGAGGCCATGGCGGTCCGTGCCGCCGCCGACGGCACGAGCGTCGACGAGATCGAATGGGCCGTCCCGTACCTCCCCGTCGACCCGAAGGACATCGGTCGCGGCTATGAGGCAGTCGTCCGGGTCAATTCGCAGTCCGGCAAGGGTGGCGTCGCCTACCTCATGAAGGCCGACCACTCGCTCGACCTGCCGCGGCGCCTGCAGATCGAGTTCTCCCAGGTCGTCCAGTCGCGCACCGACACGGAGGGCGGCGAGGTGACGAGCGATGAGCTGTGGCGCGTCTTCCTCGATGAGTACCTGCCGGCCGCGCACGCCGACGACAAGTGGGGGCGCTACGAGATCCTCTCCACCCGCACCGCCTCGGAGATGACCGGGACCGTCTCGCTCGAGGCGCGGCTGCGCGTCGGCGACGACGTCGAGGATGTCGCGGGCATCGGGAACGGGCCGATCGCCGCATTCCTCTCGATCCTTAGCCGACAGGGCTACGACATCGAGCTCTACGACTACGTCGAGCACACCATGTCCTCGGGTGGCGACGCGAAGGCCGCGGCCTACGTCGAGCTCAATGTCAACGGGCAGCGGCTCTGGGGCGTCGGCATCGACACGGACATCTCGACCGCGTCGCTCAAGGCCGTGGTCAGCTCGGTGAACCGGGCGATCCGAGCGGCGGCGACGGCCGATCAGCTCGTCTCGGCCTGAGCGGCGGCCGCCTCGGCTGCCGCGTACTCGGCGAAGGTGATCCGGCCGTAGCCTGGCAGCGTGCCGAGCTGGGTGCCGCGAGCGTAGTTGCGCATCGCGGCACCCGGCGCCGGCAGCGGCAGTACTCGCTTCTCGCGACCGTGCGCCTGGTACCAGAGGTGGGCGATGCGCTCGAGCGTGAGCTGCTCGGGACCGGCGATGTCCGCGGCCATGCCTTGCGGCACACTGCCGACGAGCTCGACGAGCCGCGTGACCACCTCCTCGATCGCGATCGGTTGGAAGACGAGCCGTGGGAGGAATGCGACGGGCCAGCGGGTCTGTCCGCGCACGATCCGCGCGACGAAACTGTGGAACTGGGTCGCACGGAGGATCGTGTGCGGCACCCCGGATGCCGCGATCGCCTGTTCGCTGCGGAGCTTCGCGGCGTAGTATCCGAGTGCTTGATTGCGCTCAATGCCGACGATCGAGATGTAGATGACGTGGCTGACGCCCGCGGCCTTCGCGGCGAGGGCGAGCCGATTCGTCAGCTCGTCCTCCTTGAGGCCGCCCTGGACCAGGTGCACGACGGTGCGCACGCCCTCGAGTGCCGTGGCGACGCCTACGCCGGTGCCGAGGTCGCCGCGGACGAGGTCCGGATCGGTGCCATCCGCACGCCGGGACATGACCCGCACGCGGTGTCCCGCCTCGCGAAGGCGTCCTACGGTCGGCGCGCCGAGCTGTCCGGTGCCGCCCGTGACGAGGATGGTGGAATCGCCAGGAGCCATGCGGCCATTGTCCACCCCTCGCGGCCGATACTGGACGGGTGCCGACCTACCGTGACGATGCGATCGTGCTGCGCACCCACAAGCTGGGCGAAGCCGACCGCATCGTAACGCTGCTCGGCCGTCGCCACGGACGGATCCGGGCGGTCGCGAAAGGCGTGCGGAAGCCGTCGTCACGATTCGGCGCGCGCCTTGAGCCGTTCATGCTCGTCGACCTGCAGTGCTACGAGGGTCGCTCGCTCGACACCGTCACGCAGGTTGTCACCCTCGGGGCGTATGGTGCCGCGATCTCCGAGGACTATGCCAAGTACACCGCGGGCTCCGCGATGCTCGAGGCCGCGGATCGGCTCACCGAGGAGGACGGGTCGACTGGGCAGTTCCAGTTGCTCGCCGGGGCGCTGCGTTCGCTCGCCGCGGGCGAGCACGCGCCGGGCACGACCCTCGACTCCTACCTGCTCCGAGCACTCGCCATCGCGGGCTGGGCACCGAGTTTTGATGTCTGCGCGATGACTGGCGCGCCGGGGCCGCACTCCGCGTTCGTCGTCCAGGCCGGCGGTGTCGTCGCTGATGAGGTGGCGCCGCCCGGTGTGCCGCGACTGGACCCTGAGACGCTCGCACTGCTGCAGGCGTTGCTGCAGGGGGACTGGCGTATCGCGGATGCGGCGGGGGAGCGGGCCCGGGACCGGGCGAGCGGGATCGTCGCGGCGTACACGCAGTTCACGCTCGAGCGGGGGCTGCGGGCGCTGCCGCATGTGGATCGACGGGCGTGAAATCGCATTCCTATCGGACTGAAAAGCAACTATTATGGCGAGAATCATCGCTAACGGCTAGGATTCCAACTGTTATGAAACGTGTTGAGGACTGGGAGGCTGACCTCGGTCGGCAGATCAGGGCACTGCGCATCGCCGCGGGCCTGGATCAGGCGGCGCTCGCGGGCGCCTCGAACGCGAGCCTGAGCGCCGTGAAGGCACTCGAGGCCGGGCGGGGGAGCAGCCTCAAGACGCTCATCCGCGTCGTGCGGGCGCTCGACCGGGAGGACTGGCTCGAGGAGCTCGACCCGGCCGGTGACGGGCCGACCCCGATGGACCTGCTGCGCGCTGAGCGTGGGCGGAGCACCCCACAGCGAGTGCGGCGGCGCTGATGCCCTACCAGCCGGTCGACCTCGTCGAGGTCCGCGCCTGGGGCCGGACCGTCGGGGCCCTGGCGCCGGGCGGCCGCGGTACCTACGCGTTCCAGTACGCCGACGCCTGGGTGCGGGGCGGCATCGAGCTCGCCCCCTCGCTCATGCCGCTGCGGCGCCAGCCGTACACCTTCCCGGGGCTCAGCGAGGAGACCTTCCAGGGGCTGCCGCCGATGATCGCCGATTCGCTGCCGGACCGCTTCGGCAACGCGATCGTCAACCGCTGGCTCGCGGAGCAGGGCATCGCTCCCGAGCGAATCACGGCGCTCGACCGGCTCGCCTATCTCGGGTCGCGGGGGATGGGTGCGCTCGAATACGTCCCCGACCGGGCGCCGCATGCCCCCACGCCGACGGCGCTCGACCTCGGCGAGCTCATCCTGGCGGCTCGCGCTGCGATCACGGGATCCTTTCGCGACGAGGACGCGAGTGCGCAGACGCTCCACCGAATCCTGCTCGTCGGCACGAGCGCGGGCGGGGCGCGAGCGAAGGCGATCGTGCACGTCGACCGCGTCACGGGGGAGGTGCGTAGCGGGCACACCGAGGCAGGCGGCGACCTCGAGCCATGGCTTCTCAAGTTCGACGGCGTCGGCCCGGACGCGGAGCTCGGCACCGGTGCGCAGTACGGCCGCATCGAGTACGCCTACTCACAGATGGCGCGTGCCGCCGGGATCGAGATGGCCGAGACGCGCCTGCTCGTCGAGCACGGCCGCGCCCACTTCATGACCCGGCGCTTCGACCGCGGACCCGCGGGCGAGCGCCTCCACCTGCAGAGCCTGTGCGGCATCGACGGCGTCGACTTCAACCTCATCGGGGTCAACGACTACGCCCAGCTCTTCGTCCGCATCGACGGGCTCGGGCTTGGCGCCGAAACGCGGAATCAGGCCTTCCGGCGGATGGCCTTCAACGTCGCGGCGGCCAACTGCGACGATCACAGCAAGAATCACGCATTCCTCTATGACGAGGCGGCGGGCTGGCGGCTCTCACCCGCCTTCGACGTCACGCACGCACACCACCCCGCGAGCCCGTGGACGAGCCGACACCTCATGGCGGTGAACGGGCGCTTCGACGGCATCACGCGGGCCGATCTCCTGCAGGTCGCCGACGACTTCCAGGTGCCGGGTGCCCGGACGGCCATCGCGGACGTCACGGCCGCGATCGGGTCGTGGCCCGAGTTCGCGGCGGAGGCCGAACTCGGCGCCGACGTCATCGACCGCGTCGCACAAGATTTCGTCGCGATCTGAGCCGGCGGGGATACTTGAGCCGTGGTGAAGGCGGAGCGCGAGCCGTTCAGACCGGTCGACTGGACCGGCGAGCAGCCTCCGGCGTTGCCGCCGGGCGCCGTCCCGCGGCATGTCGCGATCGTCATGGACGGCAACGGCCGCTGGGCGAACCGGCAGGGCCTGCCACGGATCGAGGGCCATCGCGCGGGGGAGGCCTCCCTCCTCGACGTCGTCGCAGGCGCGATCCAGGCGGGCGTCGCCGAGCTCAGTGTCTACGCATTCTCCACCGAGAATTGGGCGCGCTCGCCCGACGAGGTGCGCTTCCTCATGGGCTTCAACCGTGACGTGCTGCACCGCCGCCGCGACCAGCTCATCGAGTGGAACGTGCAGATCCGCTGGGCCGGTCGCCGACCACGCCTGTGGCGCAGCGTCATCAAGGACCTCGAACTCGCGGAGCGGATGAGCGCCGATCGCACCGGTCTCGTGCTCAACATGTGCGTCAACTACGGTGGCCGGAACGAGCTCCTCGACGCGATGAATGCGATGGCTCGCGAGGTCGCCGCGGGTCGCCTCCGCCCCGGATCGATCACCGAGCGGATCCTGCGGAAGCACCTGTACCAGCCCGCGATGCGCGACGTCGACCTCTTCGTGCGCTCGAGCGGCGAGCAGCGCACGTCGAACTTCCTGCTCTGGCAGGCCTCCTACGCCGAGCTCGTCTTCCAGGACGTGCTGTGGCCCGACTACCGGCGCCGCCACCTCTGGGCAGCGATCCAGGAGTACGTGGGCCGCGACCGCCGCTTCGGCGGCGCCGTCGACGCGCCGGAGACCTGAGCCGCCGCCGGTAGGATCGAGTAATGCCGCTCAGCCCCCTCGACGCTGTCATCGCCCTCGCCAAGCGCCGTGGATTCGTCTTCCAGTCCGGGGAGATCTACGGCGGCACCCGCTCCGCGTGGGACTACGGTCCGCTCGGCGTCGAGCTGAAGGAGAACATCAAGCGGGAGTGGTGGCAGACCTTCGTGCGCGGCCGCGCCGACATGGTCGGCCTCGACTCGTCCATCATCCTGCCGCGCGATGTCTGGGTCGCCTCCGGCCACGTCGAGACGTTCACCGACCCGCTTGTCGAGTCGACGGTGACGCACCGCCGCTACCGCGCCGATCACCTGTGGGAGGCATTCGTCGCGAAGCATGGCCGGGAGCCTGCGAGCTGGGACGAGGTCCCGGACCCCGACACGGGTCAGCGCGGCAACTGGACCGAGCCACGCTCCTTCTCCGGCCTCATGAAGACCTACCTCGGCCCCGTCGACGACGAGGAAGGGCTGCACTATCTCCGGCCCGAGACGGCGCAGGGCATCTTCGTCAACTTCGCGAATGTGGTGACCGCGTCGCGTCGCAAGCCCCCGTTCGGCATCGGTCAGATCGGCAAGGCCTTCCGCAACGAGATCACACCCGGCAACTTCATCTTCCGCACCCGCGAGTTCGAGCAGATGGAGATCGAGTACTTCACGCCGCCGGCCGAGGCGGATGCCCACTTCACGACCTGGGTCGAGGCCAGTTGGGACTGGTTCGTCGATCTCGGCATCGACCCGGCGCACCTGCGCCGCTTCGATGTGCCGGCTGAGGACCGCGCCCACTACTCCGCCGGCACGATCGACATCGAGTACGACTTCGGCTTCGTCGGCGGCGACGGCTGGGGCGAGCTCATGGGCATCGCGAATCGCACCGATTACGACCTCAAGACGCACATCGAGCACTCCGGCAAGGATCTGTCGTTCTTCGAGCAGGCCACCGGCGAGCGATACGTGCCGCATGTCATCGAGCCGTCGTTCGGACTCACCCGCGCGATGATGGCGTTTCTCGTCGAGGCGTACCGTGAAGAGGAGGTGCCGACCGCGAAGGGCGGCACGGACACCCGCACGGTCCTCGCCCTCGACCCACGCCTTGCCCCCGTCAAGGCTGCCGTGCTGCCGCTCAGCCGTAATGAGCAGCTCTCGCCGATCGCGACGGAGCTGGCGGCGAGCCTGCGGCGTCGGTGGCACGTCGAGCACGACGAGACCCAGGCGATCGGCAAGCGGTACCGTCGCCAGGACGAGATCGGCACGCCGTATTGCATCACGGTCGACTTCGACACGCTCGAGGACCAGGCGGTGACGGTGCGCGACCGCGACACGATGGCGCAGGAGCGCATTCCGCTCGAGGGGGTTGAGCGCTACCTGCTCGATCGGCTGAGCTGAGACGGCGCCGCCCGGGCCTCGTCTAGCCTGTCGTGGTGACTTCCGACGACCTGCTCGCCCGCCGTTACGGCCCCGCCGCCCCGCTGAAGGCCGCCGCCTCCTCGGTGCTCGACCTCATGCTCCGGCACCGGTCGCATCGTCGGTTCACCGACGAGGAGGTCACCGACCCCGCGATCACCGCGATGATCGCGGCGGCATCGTCCGCCTCGACGAGCTCCAACATGCAGACCGTCTCCGTCGTGGTCGTCCGCGACCCACAATTGCGCGACGCGCTCGGGCACGTGTCCGGGACGTCCCTGCCGCTGGCGACGGCACCGGTCGCGCTCGTGTGGCTTGTCGACTGGTCGAGGAATGCGGCACTCGCGGAGCGCGCGGGCCACGCGGACAGCTGGACGCAATTCCTTGACGCGGTGTTGGCGGGATCAATCGATGCAGCCCTCGCTGCCCAGAATGCGGCGACGGTCGCCGAATCCCTCGGCCTCGGTGTCTGCTTCATCGGTTCGCTCCGGGACGACCCCGATCGTGTCGCGGAGCTGCTCGGCCTACCGCCGAAGGTCTTCGCCGTCTTCGGCCTCGCGGTCGGGCACCCCGACCCGAGCGATCGTGCGGGCGTGAAACCTCGGCTGCCGCAGTCGGTCATCGTGCACCACGAGCGGTATCGCGCCGCCGACCTCGAGGAGCTCGACACCTACGACGGGGTCGCGCGCGAGTATTTCGCTGGGCAGGGGATGGAGCAGGGCTGGGCCGATCGCATCGAGCAGCGCTTCGCAAAGCCGCCGGGCCGGCGGTCGCAGGTGCGCGGGGCGATCGAGCGCCGCGGCTTCGGCCTGCGCTGAGCGGCACTCGATCGAGAGGTTGACGTCCCCGGCGTAGGGTGGGCCCATGGGCGCGCGACTGGCCTCGGCCGTCAGCCCTTACCTGCGCGCGCACGCCGATAACCCGGTCGACTGGTGGCCATGGGGGCCCGAAGCCTTCGAGGCGGCGCGGCGGCGAGACGTCCCGGTCCTTGTCTCGATCGGGTATGCGACCTGCCACTGGTGCCACGTCATGGCGCGCGAGTCCTTCGCTGACCCGGTGACCGCCGCCATGATGAATGCGGGCTTCGTCGCGATCAAGGTGGACCGAGAGGAGCATCCCGAGGTCGACGCGGCGTTCCTCGCGGCGGCCTCCGCATTCACGCAGCACCTCGGCTGGCCACTCACCGTCGTGACGACGCCGGAGGGGCGTACCTTCTTCGCCGGGACGTACTTCCCGCCGGAGCCCGCGCGGGGCATGCCCTCGTTCCGTCAGGTGCTCGACGCGGCCACCGAGGCGTGGACGCAGCGTCGCGACGAGGTGGAAGCACTCGGTCAGGCAGTGACGAATGCGCTGCGCGCCCAGCCGCAGAGCGCACCGTCCGCGCTCCCGGATGGCGCCGCACTGGCGACCGCCGTCCGACGCATCGCCGAGACGGAGGACCCGGTCCATGGCGGCTTCGGGACGGCGCCGAAGTTCCCGAACGTGCCGGTCCTCGCATTCCTCGCCGAGCGTCGGCTGCACGGCGACGAGTCGGCGGCGGCGCTCGTCGAGCGGCTCCACGCGGCGACGCGGGCGCTGCAGGATGCGATCGAGGGCGGGTACTACCGGTACGCGGTGCAGCGTGATTGGTCCGAGCCGCACTATGAGCGCATGCTCGCCGACAACGCGCAGCTCCTCGATATCGCGACCTCGCTCGGCGACGAGGCGACCGCGGTGTCGATCGCCGGGTTCCTGCTGACGGTGCTGCGGCGAGGCGACGGGGCGTTTGGGTCGGCGCAGGACTCGGAGTCGCTCGTCGACGGGGTCCGCAGCGAGGGTGGCTACTACGCGCTCGACACCGCAGCGCGAGCGACGCAACCGCCGCCCGCCGTCGACGGGAAGGTGCTGGCGGGGCTCAATGGCCTGGCCATCGGCGCGCTCGCGGACGCCGGGGTGCGGTTCGACCGTCCCGAGTGGGTCGTGGCTGCGGCCCGGGCGGCGGCGTATGTCCGTGATGTGCACGTCCGGTCGACACCAGAGGGGCCGCGACTCGTGCGCGCAAGCCTTGACGGTGTGACCTCGCCGGCGGTCGCGACGCTCGAGGACTACGGGGGGCTCGCCGGCGGGCTCGTCCGGCTCGCGCTCGCGAGCGGTGAGGTGGCGTGGGCGGTGCTCGCGCGCGAGCTGGTCGCGACGTGCCCCGATGGGCGTGTCCCCGGTGGCATCGACCCCGTGCTCGCGGCGCACGGCATCGCCATCGACGCTGATCGCTCGGATGACGCGAGTCCGTCGGGCATCGCCCTCCTCGCCGACGCGGTCGCGCGGCTCGAGGACATCGGCGTGGCCGGGCTCAGCGGCCGCGCCGAGACGCTGCTCGCGCCAAGCTTCGCACCAGCGCTCGCGCGACCCACCGGCTACGGTGCGACCCTCGCCGTCGCTGCCCGCCTCGCCGCGCCGCCCGCCGAGCTGGTCATCGTCACCGAGGATCCGGCGAGCCCACTTGCGGCCGTGGCACGGGCGTGGGCGCGCCCGACACGCACCCTCGCGATCGTGACGTCAGCGCAGTCTGCCGCGTTCGCGGCGGAGGGGTGCGAGCTGTTCGCGGAGCGATCGACCCTGGACGGCGCTCCCGCCGCCTACCTCTGCGCGGGCGGCGTCTGTCGCCTGCCGACCCGCGAGCCGTCGGACCTGGCCGCCCAGCTCGCGAGCTGAGACCGCATTCCTCCAGCATGGGAGGGGAGGGCTCAGGGGGTGGGGTTCCGGGCGTCATACGCGCGGAAGCGGGGGTTGGTGCGCAGCAGCACCCAGAGGAGCAGCATGATCGCGGTGCCGCCGAGGATGGGGCCGGCCCACAGGCCGAGCAGGACGGCGAGCAGCCCCGTCACCATCTCCCCGAGGCGAGGGCCGCCGGCGACCACGACCATGAAGATGCCCTGCATCCGCCCGCGCATCTCGTCGGGAGCGGCAATGAGGAGCATCGTCGAGCGGAAGATCGCGCTCACCTCGTCGCTCGCACCGGTGCCCGCCAGCGCGATCGCGGCGAGCAGCAGCCCGAGCCACGACACCTGGGAGAAGTCCGGCCCGACCTCGCCCCACCAGCCGAGGAGCCCGGCCACGATGACAAGCCCGAACAGCACGGTGAATGCGCCGAACACGATGATCGCCCGCCCGATCGCGAGACCGTGCCGGTGGACGCGCGCGACGGGACCGCTGAATGCACCCGTCAGGAAGGTGCCGACGGCCACCGCGGCGGTGAGGATGCCGACGGTGACGGCCCCGCCACCGAGCACGCTCGCCCCGAGCGCGGGAAACAGGACGTGTGGGCGCCCGAGGCTCATCGCGATGATGTCGGCGACGAAGCTCAGCCGGATGTTCGGCGCCTGCCGGAGGAAGCGCAGGCCCTCGACGAGGGAGCGCAGCCCGGGCCGCGTCACGGCGCCGAGCGGTGGGAGTCGGGGGAGTCCGACGACGCCGATGAATCCGGCCGTAAACAACACGGCATCGACCGCGAAGGTGGCCGGGAATCCGACGGCCGCGATGAGCACGCCCGCGATGAGCGGTCCCGCGGCGATCTGCAGACCGAAGGTGAGGCCGTTGAGCGCGGCGGCGCGGGACACGAGGTGGGTCGGCAGCAGCCGGGGGATCGCGGCGGAGCGGGCGGAGGCGGAGATCGTCGTAGCGACCGCGTTGATGGTGGTGACGAGGTAGAACGGCCAGAGCACCGCGCGCTGCCCCTCCGCCAGCAGCGCCGCGTCCCAGAACGCGAGGCCGCACAGCGCCGCGGTCGACAGCCACGAGACGATCGCCGTCCAGATCGCGACGGTGCGTCGGTCGAAGGCGTCGGCGATCATCCCGCCCCAGAGCCCTGCGACGATCATCGGCTGCAGGGCGATGCCCCCGACGAGTGACACCATGAAGGTCGCGGTGTGCTCGTCCATCGTCGTCACGGCGATGTCGAAGACGATGAGTCCGACCGCCGTGATCGTCATCCAGGCGCCGATGCCCGAGATGGCCTGCCCGATCCAGAGCCGTGCGAATGCGGGGCTCGCCTTGAGCGGCGAGAGATCGACAAATGTGCGGTGCGGTCCCGTACTCGGTGGGGTGGAGTCGGGATCCGGCATGGCGGTCCAACTCTAGCCGCGGAAATACCCGCAGAAATGCGGCACGAGCGCCCGGATGCATGCCGCGGGAATGCGGCCGGCCGCGCCTGAGTTGGCCCGAGACATGAGCACTCCGATCAAGATCGACATCTGGTCCGACATCGCCTGCCCGTGGTGCTACATCGGCAAGCGTCGTCTCGAGTCCGCGGTCGCGGACTTCGACGGAGACGTCGAAGTCGAGTACCACTCCTACGAGCTGGCACCGGACACCCCGGAGGACTTCGCCGGGACCCACGCGGAGTATCTCGAGCAGAAGGGCTTCCCGGCGAGTCAGATCGGTGACATGCTCGCGCGCGTCTCCGGGGTCGCGGAGACCGTTGGGCTGCACTACGACTACGACGCGAACCAGCCGACCCGGACGCTGAAGGCCCACGAGCTGCTGCATTTCGCCAAGGCGCAGGGACGCCAGGTCGAGATGAAGGAGCGCCTCCTGGCCGGGTACTTCGAGCGCGGGGAGCACGTCGGCCGGATCGACGAGCTCGTCCGCATGGCCGAGGAGGTCGGCCTCGACGGCGCCGCGGCCCGCACGGCCCTCGAGTCGGGGGAGTTTGCGGCAGCCGTGCAGGCGGACATCCAGCAGGCCGCGGCCTACGGCATCCGCGGCGTGCCGTTCTTCGTTATCGACGGCAAGTACGGCATCTCGGGCGCCCAGGAGTCCGCGGTGTTCCTCAACGTGCTCAAGGATGTGGCGAGCGGGGCACCCGCGGCCGGCTGATCGTCGCCACAGCCCTGCGGCACCCGGTGAGGTGAGGGCGCGGAGTGCAGTCAGGCGCCGTCTGAAAGAATTGCCCCATGTCCGCCACACTGACCGCGCCGAAGCTGCGGATCGGGCCGATCGAGCTCGACTCGCCGGTCGTGCTCGCGCCGATGGCGGGCATCACGAACATGCCGTTCCGCCGGCTCTGCGCGGAGTATGGCGACGGGCTCTACGTGACGGAGATGATCACGACGCGGGCGATCATCGCGCGGAACCCGAGGACGATGCAGCTCATCGAGCACCACCCGGAGGAACGGGTGCGCAGCATCCAGCTCTACGGCGTCGACGCCGAGACGGTCGCGGAATCCGTGCGGATCCTCGTCGCTGAGGATCGGGTCGACCACATCGACCTCAACTTCGGCTGTCCCGTCCCGAAAGTGACCCGAAAGGGCGGCGGCGCGGCGCTGCCGTGGAAGACGGACCTCTTCGCCTCGATCCTGTCCGCCACGGTGGCGGCGGCGGGCGAGGTGCCGGTCACGATCAAGATGCGCAAAGGCATCGACGACGAGCACCTCACCTACCTCGAGGCCGGCCGCATCGCGGAGGACCTCGGGGTCCAGGCGGTCGCCCTCCACGCCCGCACCTGCGCGCAGCACTACTCCGGGCATGCGGACTGGTCGGCGATCGCCGAGCTCAAGGCCGCGATCACCTCGATCCCGGTGCTCGGCAACGGCGATGTCTTCGACGGCGAGGACGCCCGGCGCATGATGGCGGAGACCGGCTGCGATGGCGTCGTCGTCGGCCGCGGCGTGCTTGGCAAGCCGTGGCTCTTCAGCGAGCTGCAGGCCGCGATCACCGGCCGGGGCCCGGGCAAGCTCGAGCCGGATCTCGGCTTCGTCGCCCGCGCGTTCCGCCGCCACGCCGAGCTGACCGCGGACTTCCTCGGGGACGAGAGCCGGGCCTGCCGGGACATGCGCAAGCACGTCGCGTGGTACTTCAAGGGGTACCCCGTCGGCGGCGAGACCCGGGCACGGCTCGCGACCGTCGACTCGCTCGCCGACATCGATGCCGCACTCGCGGAGCTCGACTGGTCGGCAGCGTATCCGGGCGCCGCTGCGGAGGGGGAGCGCGGCCGCCAGGGCGGGCCGAAGCGCCCGCACCTCCCGGAGGGATGGCTCACGAGCCGCCGGCTCAGTGCGAGCGAACGTGAGGGCCTCACCGAGGGCGAGGGCGACACGAGTGGTGGCTGAGCGCGGCGCGGCTCGGGGTGACTGGCCGCTGCCTCCCGGGTATTCGCCGGCGGATATCGAGCGACGCCTCCCCGAAGAGCACTACTCACGACGCAGCGAGTTTGCGCGGGACCGAGCGCGGGTGCTCCATTCGGGGTCGCTGCGGCGCCTCGCCGCCAAGACGCAGGTGCTGTCGCCCGCCGCGGGACTCGACTTCGCGCGGAATCGCCTGACGCATTCACTCGAAGTCGCACAGATCGGCCGGGAGCTCGGCACCGCGCTCGGGCTCGACCCGGATGTCGTCGACGCGGCCTGCCTGAGCCACGACCTGGGCCATCCGCCCTACGGGCACAACGGCGAGCGTGCCCTCAACGATTGGGCGGCGGATATCGGGGGCTTCGAGGGGAATGCCCAGTCGCTCCGGGTGCTCGCGCGCCTCGAGCCGAAGTCGATCGGACCCGACGGCACCCCTTACGGGCTCAACCTCACCCGAGCGAGTCTCGACGCCACCGCCAAGTACCCGTGGTCCCGGCAGGCCGGCGTCGCCGACGCCGGCAGCGGCCGACAGAAATATGGGCATTACGCGGAGGACCAGGCGATCTTCGACTGGCTGCGCACGGGTGCGCCGACGGGTCGGCTCTGCATCGAGGCGCAGGTGATGGATCTCGCCGATGACATCGCGTACTCGGTCCACGACTTCGAGGACGCGATCGTCGAGGGCTACATCGAGGTCGGGGAGATCGCGAGCCGCGCCGACCACGAGGCCCTCATCGAGGGGGCGGCGAGCTGGGTCGGCCCGGACTTCGAGCTCGACGAGCTCGCGAGCGCCTTTGACCGGCTCGATCGCCTCGAGCCGTGGCCGGAGCGGTGGGACGGCGGCCGGGCCGATCGCGGTCGGCTCAAGAATCTCGCCTCCGCGCTCATCGGTCGCTTCGCGGGGGCGGCGACGATGGCGACCCACGAGGCGTATCCGGCCGCGCAGCTCGCCCGGTATGGCGCGGACCTCGTCGTGCCGACGCCGATTCGTGCCGAGATCGCCGTGCTCAAGGGGATCGTCGGCTCCCACGTCATGGCCAGCGCCGCACGGCAGCCGCTGTACCGCCGCCAGCGCGAGGAGCTGCTGCAGCTCGCCCAGGTGCTCCTCGAGATCGCGCCGGCCCACCTCGACCCCGATTTCGCCGACGACTGGATGCATGCGCCCAGCGACGCCGCCCGCAAACGCGCGATCGTCGACCAGATCGCGAGCCTGACGGACCAGAGCGCCCACGCCTGGTGGGGGCTGCTCGCCCGTTGAGGGGCGGGTGCCGCGGCCTAGGATGTGCCCATGGCTGGCTTGATCCGTCGCTCCGACATCGACGAGGTCAAGTCCCGGACGAATATCGCCGACGTGGTCGGGGACTACGTCACGCTCCGCAGTGCCGGGGTGGGCTCGCTCAAGGGCCTGTGCCCGTTCCACGACGAGAAGAGCCCGAGCTTCAACGTCCGGCCGAGCGTCGGCTCGTTCCACTGCTTCGGCTGCGGAGAGGGCGGCGGGGTCATCGACTTCCTCATGAAGATCGACCACCTCACCTTCCCGGAGGCGGTCGAGCGGCTCGCGCAGCGCGTCGGGGTTGAGCTGCACTACGAGGAGGGCAGTGGGCCCGCCGGTCAGGCAGGCAATCGGGCGCGGCTGCTGGCGGCGAATCTCGCGGCGGAGCAGTTCTTCATCGCCCAGCTCGCGACGCCGGAGGCCTCCCCGGGGCGGCGATTCCTCGGCGAGCGAGGGTTCGACCCCGCGGCGGCGGCGCGATTCGGCATCGGCTTCGCCCCGCGCGGCGGTGCGCTCGGACGTCACCTCAAGCAGCTCGGCTTCACGGAGGAGGAGCAGCTCGGCGCCGGCCTGGTCGGCCGTGGCGACCGCGGCGAGCTGTATGACCGCTTCCGCGGGCGGCTCATGTGGCCGATCCGGGACACGACGGGGCAGACCGTCGGCTTCGGCGCGCGCAAGCTCCTCGACGACGACCAGGGACCGAAGTACCTCAACACCCCGGAGACGGCGGTCTACCGCAAATCGCAGGTGCTCTACGGGCTCGACCTCGCTAAGCGGGACATCGCCCGCGAGCGGCGGGTCGTCGTCGTCGAGGGCTACACGGACGTCATGGCCTGCCACCTGGCGGGGGAGACGACCGCGGTCGCGACCTGCGGCACGGCATTTGGCGTCGACCACATCAAGGTCGTCCGGCGGATCATGGGGGACAGCGCGGATGGCGGTCTGCATGCCGCGGGGGAAGTCGTCTTCACCTTCGATCCGGACGAGGCGGGGCAGAACGCTGCGAGCCGCGCCTTCGCCGAGGAGCAGCGGTTCGCGGCACAGACGTTCGTCGCGGTGGCGCCGGACGGGCTCGATCCCTGCGACCTGCGGCTGGCGCGCGGGGATGATGCGATCCGCGCGCTCATCGATGCCCGGCGCCCCATGTTCGAATTCATGATCCGGCGTATCCTCAGCGGTTTCGACCTCGAGGCGGCGGAGGGCCGGGTGGCCGCGCTCCGTGCCGCGGCGCCCGTCGTCGCCGGCATCCGGGACCCGGCGCTCAAGGTCGAGTACGCGCGACTGCTCGCGCGGTGGACCGGCCTGGAGCCCGACCAGACGCTCAGCGCGGTCCGCAGCGTGCGGGCCCGCCCCGCATCGGTGCCGTCCAACGCCCCCGGGGCGCCG